>Ga0316619_10000242_pt1 | contig 10876 bp, 6 predicted proteins | sample OWC_Aug_M1_C1_D4_FD_207659 | JGI IMG/M metagenome (GOLD analysis project Ga0316619, IMG submission 207659) | Wetland soil microbial communities from Old Woman Creek delta, Ohio, United States - OWC_Aug_M1_C1_D4_B | ecosystem: Environmental > Terrestrial > Soil > Wetlands | place: USA: Ohio...
CTTTCTCGTAATAAGACAGGGCAGCCTGGGTCTGGTGCAACTGGTCGAGGCTGACCGCGAGGTTGAAGGCGTAATCGGCGTTGTCAGGTGCGCCGCGATAGGCGTCGAAGTAAGCGGCCTGGGCATCGTTCCAGCGTCCCTGGCTGGCGTAGAGGTTGCCCAGGGTTTGATAGAGCTGCGGGCTGGGGTCGCGCTCGATCAGCGTTTTCAGGCGGCTTTCGGTCGCCTGGCTGTCGGTGTTGCCAAGCAGGTCGAGCAGGGCGCCCTGCGCTGTGGCATTGCGCGGATCGATGTCGAGCACCATGCGATACAGGCGTTGGGCGTCGGCCTCGCGGTTTTGCACGCTGGCGAGGGTGGCCAGGCCCAGCAAGGCGTCGACATTGTTCCCGTTTGCGTTGGCTTGGGTGTAAAGCCGCTGCGCCTCGATTAGCGCGCCGCGCTGATAGGCGGCGTAGGCCTGACTCAGCACGGTGTTTTGCACATCGGGCCGGAACATCGGCGATTCGGCTGACGATAAAGTGAGGGTGTTTGCAGCGTGGCTGGGGCGTGGCGTGCTGCGTGTGAGCGTTGTGTGTGGGGTGGAAGCAGGTTGTACGCGTGGCTCGGGAGACGCGGGCGGCAGGACAGGCGCGTGTTCGACAGCACCGGGTTCCGCTGGGATGGGAGCAGGCGAGGGTGCTGCGACCGGAACAGCGGCAACCGGGGTCGATTCAAGGGGGACGGTGGCGGGTGCTGCGGCGATGGTCGCAGGTGGCAGTTCAACCGCCGTTGGCGGTTGCAGGGCAAAGTAGAGATAGATGCCATACCCCAGCGCGACCAGCGCCGCCAGCGCGGCGGTGAGCGGCACCAGCGAGAGTTGCGGCCAACGGAACGCCTTTGCACGACGAGGCGCCGTGGGCGCGGGACCGCTGCTGCCAAACAGCAGGTCGGGTGGTTCCACCCATTCGCGCGCCTGCGCGGCGTCGTTTTGCTCCATGTCGGGGTGCGCGGCTACGGGTTCCAGTTCGAGGCCGCTTTCGCGCTGGTTGCGCGCTTCATGCTTGCCCGCGCCAGACTTGTTCGTATTGGCGGATTCTGCCTGTTTGAGCGCTTTGAGCAGAAGGCTCACTGCGTACTCCGTGCACTGGGAAGCAGGTTCTGGAACTGGCGCAGCTCGCTGGTCTCCAGGCTGGGTTCGGAGACAACCACCGGACGCAGGAAAATCACCAGCTCGGACTGGCTGTTCTTGCGTTCCTGCTGGCCGAATAGCGCGCCAAATCCATCGGGGCGCGACAGCACCGGCAGGCCGTCGCGGGCATTGCTGGTGTTGTCCTGGATCAGGCCGCCGAGAATGACGGTCTGGCCGCTTCGGATCTGCAGCAGGGATTCCATTTCGCGCACCTGGATTTCAGGCACCAGATTCTGGATGTTGTTGTTGAATTGCTTGAGTGCCGGATTGGGGTCTTCCTTGTAGCCCACCACGCGCGAAATGGTCGGACGCACGGTGAGGGAGACCAGCCCGTTGTCGCCGATTTGCGGCGTGACGCTCATGACGATGCCCACCGGGATGGTGTTGGGGGTGGTGGTGTAGGTCGGCAGCGTGAGCAGGCCGCCGGTCTGGTTGAGGGTGCCCTGTTGCACCTCGATGGAGAAATACACCAGGTTGTCCACCACCTTGAGCAGCGCGGTCTGGTTGTTCAGCGCCATTAGCTTGGGGCTGGAGAGTACCTTGGTGTTGCCATAGGATTCCAGCAGGTCGATGGTGGCCTTGAAGTTCGATTGCGGCGTGCTGGTGTAGGAAATCGAATAAAAAGGCCGCAGCGTGTTGGCGAGATTGGTCAGGGCGCCACCGGTGTTGATGGACCAGCCGGTCATGCCCTGCGCCAGTTCATTCCAGTTGACGCCTGCGCGGAATTGATCCTTCAGCTGGACTTCGACGATGGTCGCTTCGATCATCACCTGGCGCTGAGAGGTCTGCGAGACGCTGTCCAGATACTGCTGCACCACTTCGTGCTGACGCGCGGTGCCGAGGACCGATACGGTGCCGGTCATCGGGTTGACGGCGACATCGTTCTTGCTGTCGGTGGGCATGTTGCCAAACGCTGCAGTGAACAGGGTGGCCGCGCCGCCGCCGGCCTTGCTGGCGGCTTCGGTTTGCGTGACCCGCTCGGCGCGTGCGTCCTTTTCGGCCTGCAGGCGGGCGGCTTTTTCTTCGCCGCTTTGCTTGATGGCGCGGGTGCCTGCCAGCAGCGAGCGCAGATTGTCCGCCAGCACGTTCCAGAAATCGTTGTTGGTCTGACTGGACACATTGGTGGAGGAGGAGTTGCCGCCGCCACTGGTGCTGCCACCGGTTTGTCCGGTCGTGCTGCCGGTGCTGGAGATCTGCGCCGCCACACCAACACTTGAGGTGGTATTGCGCGACACGTTCACATAATTGACGCGATAGGTTTTAGGGTAGGGCGTATCCGGCATCACCGAAATGGTTTTGCCGTGGGTTTCATAACGCAGGTCGGCCTGGCGTGCGATACGGTCAAGAATCGAGGGTAGCGGCTCGTTCACGGCGTTGAGCGTGACGCGTCCGCTGATGCCGGGAAACAGGTCGATGTTGTACTGGGTGTCGCGCGCAATCGAAAACAGCAGATCCTTCACCGGCACGTCGTTGACCACCACCGTGTAGGTTGGCACCGGGGCGCTCAGCTTGGGCGGGGGGAGCGTGGGGGCCGCTTTGACAGGCTCGGGCGGCGGGGCGCTCGAAGCCGTGGATTGGGACGGTTGCTGGATATGGTAGGGCGACGGGCCGAAGGCCGGCAGCGGGGTGCAGGCGCTCGCCAGCAGCAGGCTGCAAAGTGCGAGCGCCGTCAATCCGGTGTGATTCAACGCGGGAAGGTTAAACACGGCACGGTTCAACACAAAATCAGTCATCCTGTTGGCAAGACTACGCTGCGCAATTTGCCAACCGTGCGCAGAAACGGTGTTGCCTGATGGACATCCAAACCGGCGGGTGCAGCAGGGAGCTTGTTCAGCGCGGCTTGCGCTGTGCTGCGGTCAGGAAATTCGCCCGCCAGGATGATCCAGGCAGGTGTGCCGCGACTCAGGACATGCAACACGCGCACCGGTTGTGGGGTGGCAGCGTTCAGGCTCCCCATTACTACGGCTGCCTGCGCGGCTTCTTTAACTGCGGCAAGCTGGATGACGTGGGTGCCGGGCGCTGCGGTGGCAAGCCAGTGCCGGGTTTGTCGGGCTTGTTCGGCCACGCGGGCGGCAGGCGTGGCAAGCGGGAGCACAGCCGGACGTACCGATTGCTGTGGCGGGGGAGGCGTCAGCGCCTGCCAGGCAACAAATGCCAGCAGACCCAGTACCGCTGCGAGCCCGGCGCTCAACCATGCCCAGCGATGCCGCCCCGGGCGACTAGTGAACCGGTTTGGCTGTATCTCGGCATCGCCCGCTGCCGCATCCAGGTGTGCCGGGGTCAGCGTGTGGGTTTGCCCGGCATAGGCGGCCAGCAGGGTTTTGTCGGCCAGCACGTTGATGCGGCGCGACAGGCCGCTCGATAGCCGCGTCATGCGCGAAATGAGCGCGGGCGCAAACAGGTCGGGGCCGCGATATCCCGCCACGGTGAGGCGGGCGCGCAGGTAATCGGCCACCTCGGATTCGTTCAATGGCGACAGGTTGAGGCTCAGGGTAATGCGGTCCTTGAGCTGACGGATGCTCGGCTCGGCCAGGTGCACGTCCAGTTCGGGCTGGCCAAACAACACGATTTGCAGCAGCTTGTCGGTTGCGGTTTCCAGATTGGTCAGCAGGCGCAGGAATTCCAGGTTGTCGAGCGCGATGCCCTGCGCTTCCTCGACAAACACCACCACGCGCCGTCCGGCTTCGTGGCGTGCCAGCAAGATGGCGTTGAGCTGAGCAAGCCGCGCCTGGCGGCCATGTTCGGGAGCATCGATGCCGAGATCGGCCAGAATGGCCGCCAGCATGTCGTCGGGCGGCAGGGTGGGGTTGCCGAGGTAAATGCTGTCTATGGTGCCGGGGAGCTGGCCGACCAGCTTGCGGCACAGCATGGTTTTACCGCTGCCGACTTCACCCACCACCTTGATGATGCCTTCGCCCTGACCGATGGCGTACAGCAGCGCGGCGAGTATTTCCCCGCGCTGGCCGCCGGCATACCAGTACTCGGTGTTCGGCGTGATGCGGAAGGGTGCTTCTTTTAGACCGAAATAGTCAAAGTACACAGGGGCTCATTCAGTCCCGTAGGTCTGCATGCGGCTATACAGCGTGGTGCGGTTGATGCCGAGCAGCTTGGCCGCCTGCGACAGGTTGCCGTGGGTCATGTTGAGGGCGGCCTCGACATAGGCTTTTTCCCACAAGCGCAGCGTGACATCGAGATTGAAGTTGGCCTGGGTTTGCAATTGCTTGCGTGCCAGTTCGATCAAAGCCTTGCCGTCGTTGGCGAGCGGGATTTCCAGTGGGTAAGCCTGATCGGTGTCGAGTTCGGCTTCCAGTTGCTGGGCATTGACCTCGATGCCGGGGTATTTGGTGGTGAGGCGAATCGCAATATTGCGCAGCTCACGTACGTTGCCGGGGAAGTGGTAGTCCTCCCACATTTGTTGCGCGCGCGGATCGAGTTGAAATGCCTGGCTTTTGGCTTCGCGTGCGTAAAAGTCGCGGAAGTGGTTGAGCAGGGTGAGTTTGTCCTGCCCCATTTCGCGCAACGGCGGGACGGCGATGGAAAACACCGACAGGCGGTGATAAAGGTCGGGGCGGAAGCGGCCGGCCTTGATTTCGGCGCGCAGGTCGCGGTTGGTTGCGGTGACCACGCGGGCGTTGGAAAAACGCGGCTGGGTTTCACCCACACGCTGGTATTCGCCGTTTTCCAGGACGCGCAGGAGTTTGGCCTGCAACTCCAGCGGCAATTCACCGATCTCATCGAGGAACAGCGTGCCGTTCTCGGCTTCTTCAAAATAGCCTGCCCGCGCGCTGGTGGCGCCGGTAAACGCGCCCTTGGCGTAGCCGAACAAGGTGGGCTCGACCAGCGTCGGCGAAATCGCTGCGCAGTTGAGCGCAAGATAGGGTTTGGCCGCGCGCGGTGACAGTTGATGCAGGCTGGAGGCCACGCGCTCCTTGCCGCTGCCGGACTCACCTTCGATCAGCACCGGAAAAGGCGCGGCAGCGTATTGCTTGATTTGCTGGCGCAATTTGTCCATCGCCGGACTTTCGCCGACGATACCGGAATCCTTGACCGGCATCGGCGCCTTGTCGGCGCTGCGTTCGGCACCCTGCACCAGCAGGGCATTGAACAGCAGCGATTTCAGGCGTTCGGGTTCGCATGGTTTGGCAACGAAGTCGATCGCACCGAGCGCCCGCGCATGACGTGCATTGGCTTCATCGCTCTGGCCAGACAAAACCAGAATCTTGATGCTGGGCGAGATGCTCAGCAGGTCGGCGATCAGGGCAAAGCCTTCGTCAGGCTTGTGGGGATGCGGTGGCAAACCGAGATCCACCAGGGCCAGCTGCGGCGGTTCGTCCAGTTGCGTCAACAGGCTGCGCACCTGCGCACGCGATTCCGCTGCCGAGATTTCAAAGTCTTTGCTCAGGACATACGTAAGTGTGTCCGAAATGAGCGGATCGTCATCGACGATCAACAGGCTGGGTTTATTGGTTTGAGCCACTGGGTCTCCAGATCGTGGGTGCCGCTAACGCGCTTGCACCTTTCGCGGTGGAGTGGATCGTGCGCGTGTCGGAATTCCGCCGATTGTGCCAGAGAGCGGGTGAAAGTTAAACCGGGCAGGTGAAGTACGCTTGAGTCACCCGCCTGATATGGCGGGCGGGTGAGGGGGGAGTCAGCCGTTGACAGTTTGGGCGCTGGGTTCGACGTAGGGTTCGACCGTTACGCGGATCCAGCCTTCGCTACGTTCCATCGGTTTGCCCAGTGCGATTTTTTCGAGCTCGGGTATTCCGCTAATCTGGAATATCTTGCCGGGCATGAAATGTGCCGGGTCAATGATAATGCTCCCTGTTTTCGCGCTGTTGTTCAGCCACAGGCTGGCGCGTGGCACGCTGGCGCTGTTTTGGTCGACGCCGTTAACGGTATAGCTCGACGGCGCAGGGAGGTCATATAGCATGGCCAGTGCGGGCGCTTCAGCCAGGGTTTCAATCCCGACCGAACTGCTGTCATCGTTGACGCGGGACAGGCGGCGAACAATGCCGAGTTGCCACAGGTTCGTTTCATGCGGCTTGAGGCAGATGAGCGCGCCTACACGCAGCCAGTCCTTGTCGCGGGATTCGACAATGGCACCAAAACCACACTCACTTTCGTCATGCATCACCCAGCTTTCGACATCGGGCGAATTCTGGATGACGGCGGGTGCCTGCATGTGCGAGACCCGCTCGCGGGTGCGTTCCGTGATGAAGCCGTATACCTGTACGTCATCGGCCTCGTTGTAGCTCAGTCCTGAGCCATAGGGCGAAACGCCGGCGGGTTCCTCAACCACCTTGATCCGGTTGATGATGGCGCTGAGCCCGTGTGCGACATCGAACATGCGCTTCATGGATTCGCGAGGGGCGCGGCGCTGTTCGCGGGAGGACAATGAAGACCAGCTGTGTTGCAGGTGCTTCAGCAGTTCAAGGCTTTCGGTGGTGCGGGCGTTTTCGGTCAATCCTAGCTGTTCGGGTGATTTGCCTTCGTGCAGGGCGGCGGCCAGTTCGTCCAGCTTGAGCAGTAAAGCCGCCGACGTCCAGAAGCGCAACGGCTTGTCGAGGTCGGGTTTCCGTACGCGGCGTGGGCCGTGGTCGGCTGAAAGATCAACAACAAAACTGGGAACATCCGGATTCATTGGCGTGTCCAGATGGAGTTGTGTATGCCAGCTTTTGAGCCAGCGATCGATCAGGTCGAGTTGTTTGGGGTAGAGCGTCCCGGAATTGGCCAGACTCAGCATCGAAATATGCAGATAGGCGGATTCGCAGCTGCACGTGTCGCTGTCGTCGGCATATGCGTGCAAGGGCTGCCGCTGGAAGCCTTCGCTTTCGGCGATGCGATACAGATTATGCAGACGTAGCCAGTGTTTTTCGCCTGCAGGCAGATAGCGAACCGAGCGCCATTTCAGCAGATGGCCAAAGGCACGGATTGCCCGCAGGGTGAGGATGGGAATCTGGTTTTCGTAGGCGCACTTTTCGGACCGGGTCGAGAACAGCTGCACAAAGGTGTAATAGCCACGCGCGACTTCCCAATACAGGCCGTAAACCGCGTGCCATAGCTGGCTTTCAACCGAACGCGACATGCGGGGATTGCGCAAATATTGGCGTACCAGGGTGTCTTGCAGATCTTGGGCTTTTTCATCCAGCAGCATCAACACGGCCAGTCGATCTTTCGTGAATTGTGTCGAGTTTTCGTTGAGCCGTTTGAGCTCGCCGAGAATGGATTGCTGGCACTTGAATGCGTCGCCAATCGGCAGGGTGGCCATCCAGCGAGTGGCCGCTTTGACGCTGCTGATGGGGTCTGCCTCCCCTTTGCCGAAGGGGGTGAGGTGGGCGATTCCGGATACGAATTTGGTTGCCAGTGAATTCATGATGTCTGCTTACCGGTAAATGGTATGTGTGGTCTTTACGGGTTGATTCGCAAAATCTGTACCAGACCCGTTACGCCAGCTTGCTTTGCACCCAGGCGACCACCGATTCGAGCGCGGCAGGCAATTGGCTCGCGTCGCTGCCGCCTGCCATCGCCAGATCGGGCTTGCCGCCGCCTTTGCCCCCTACCTGGGTAGCGACGAAGTTGACCAGATCGCCTGCCTTGATTTTGCCGGTGACATCGGGGGTGACGGCCGCAATCAAACTGACCTTGCCATCGGCGACCGTGGCGAGCACCAGCGCGCAGGATTTCAGCTTGTCGCGCAGCTTGTCCGCCGTTTCGCGCAAGCTCTTGGCGTCTGCGCCGTCCAGCTGGGCGGCGAGCACGCGGACACCTGCAATGTCGATTGCCTGCTGGAGCAGTTCGTCGCCCTGGTTGGCGGCGAGCCTGGATTTCAGCCGGTCGAGCTCTTTTTCCAGCGTGCGGGTGTGCTCAATTAATTGCGTGACGCGTTCGGCGGCATCGGCCGGGGTGGTCTTGACCAGGTGGGCAACTGCGCCGAGATTTTTTTCGGTTTCGCCCAGATAGTTCAACACCCCGGTGCCGGTCGTCGCTTCCACGCGGCGGATGCCTGCAGCCACGCCCGATTCGGCAATGATCTTGAACAGGCCGATATCGCCGGTACGCGCCACATGGGTGCCACCGCACAATTCGCGCGAACTGCCGATATCGAGCACGCGCACTTCGTCGCCGTATTTTTCGCCAAACAGCATCAGCGCACCGGTTTTCTGCGCATCGTCGATCGCCATGACGCGCGCCTGGGTGGCGGTGTTGGCCAGAATTTCAGCGTTAACCTTGGCTTCGACATCACGGATTTGCGTGTCGCTCATCGGCGAGGGCTGAACAAAGTCGAAGCGGGTTTTGTCGGCATCGACCAGCGAGCCCTTTTGCTGCACGTGTTCGCCGAGCACTTCGCGCAGCGCCTTGTGCATGATGTGGGTGACCGAGTGGTTGCGCATGGTGCGCGCGCGGTTGGTTTCATCCACCCGGGCCTGCACCGGATCGCCGATTTTCAGGCTGCCGGTTTTGACGACACCGTGGTGGCCAAATACGTGTGCCTGAATTTTGAGCGTGTCTTCCACGCCGAACACGCCGCCCGCGCCCTGCAAGACGCCGCAGTCACCCGCCTGGCCGCCGGATTCAGCATAGAAGGGGGTGTGATCGAGCACCACCACGCCGAGTTCGCCTTCGCGTAATTCATCGACAGCGTTGCCGTCGCGATATAACGCGAGGATTTTACCGTCGTGCGCCAGCGTGTCGTAGCCGTGGAAGGTGGTCGCTTCGCCGCTAAACGTCAGACCTGCGCCAAGCTTGAATTTGCCTGCGGCGCGCGCCTGTGTTTTCTGTTGCGCCATGGCCGTGTCGAAGGCGGCGGTGTCGACCGAGACATTCGCCTCGCGGCAGATGTCGGCGGTGAGGTCGAGCGGGAAGCCATAGGTGTCGTGCAGCTTGAACGCCAGTTCGCCATCGAATACGCCGCCGGCGGGCAGCTTTTTCAGCGCGGCTTCGAGGATGCCCATGCCATGCTCGATGGTCTCGAAGAAGCGTTCTTCTTCCTGCCGCAGGATGTCCATCACGCGTTGCTGCGCCTTGGTGAGTTCCGGGTAGGCCTCGCCCATCACCGCCACCAGATCCGGCACGATGCGGTTGAAAAAGGCGGTGCGCGCGCCGAGTTTGTAGCCATGGCGGATGGCGCGGCGGATGATGCGGCGCAGCACGTAGCCGCGGCCTTCGTTGCCGGGGATGACGCCGTCGACAATGAGGAAGGAACAGGCGCGGATGTGGTCGGCGATGACCTTGAGCGAGTTGTTGGTCAGGTCCGCCGTCTGCGTTTCGCGTGCGGCAGCGGCAATCAGCGCCTGGAACAGGTCGATTTCGTAGTTGGAATGCACGTGCTGCATCACCGCCGAGATGCGCTCCAGCCCCATGCCGGTGTCGACGCTGGGCTTGGGCAGCGGGTGCATGGTTCCGGATTCATCGCGGTTGAACTGCATGAACACGTTGTTCCAGATTTCGATGTAGCGGTCGCCGTCTTCCTCGGGCGAGCCTGGCGGGCCGCCGTAGATGCCCTCGCCGTGGTCGTAGAAGATTTCGGTACAGGGTCCGCAGGGGCCGGTATCGCCCATTGCCCAGAAGTTGTCCGAGGCATAGCGCGCACCCTTGTTGTCGCCGATGCGGACGATGCGTGCCTTCGGCACGCCGATGTCGTTGTGCCAGATATCGAAAGCTTCGTCGTCTTCCGCGTAAACCGTAACCCAGAGTTTTTCAGTCGGCAGCTGCAGTACCGTGGTGAGATATTCCCACGCGTATTTGATGGCGTCCTGCTTGAAATAGTCGCCGAAGCTGAAGTTGCCCAGCATCTCGAAAAAGGTGTGGTGACGCGCGGTGTAGCCTACGTTTTCCAGGTCGTTGTGCTTGCCGCCGGCGCGCACGCAGCGCTGCGACGACACTGCGCGGGTGTAGGCGCGGGTGTCCTGGCCGGTGAACACGTCCTTGAACTGCACCATGCCGGCATTGGTGAACAGCAGCGTCGGATCGTTGCCGGGAACCAGCGAACTGGAAGCCACAATGGTGTGGCCTTTGGAAGCGAAGAAATCGAGAAAACTCTGGCGGATGGCGCTGCTTTTCATGATGTTGGGCTGGGTTAAATGTTGGGCGGCGGCGTGAACGGCGAACAATGGGGCATTGTATCCGCTAAAGTTCCGCACTTACAGGCGCGGGGAGTGGGGAAGATGGGCGAAGACGAAGTCATCGCGGCGACGCGGGAATGGCTGGAAAAAGCGGTAATCGGGCTGAACCTGTGCCCGTTCGCCAAGGCGGTTTACGTGAAGAACCAGGTGCGTTTTGTGGTGAGTACAGCCAAACATCTGGACGGCTGGCTGGAGGATCTCGACCGCGAACTGGATTTTCTGGTTGCCGCCGATCCTGAGATCACCGAGACGACCTTGCTGATCCACCCGACGCTACTGCCGGACTTTCTCGATTTCAACGATTTTATGCAGCTGGCCGAAGCTGCTGTGGCCGAACACGAACTGGAAGGCGTGATCCAGATCGCCAGCTTTCATCCACAGTTCCAGTTCGAGGGCACCGCCCCCGACGACATTGGCAATTTCACCAACCGGGCACCGTTTCCGACCTTGCACCTGCTGCGCGAGGCGAGCATCGAACGCGCGGTGGCGGCGTTCCCCGAGGCGGAAACGATTTATCAGCGCAATATCGAGACGCTGGAGGCGCTGGGACACGCAGGGTGGCAGGCCTTGAGGCGCAAGCTGTGAT
>Ga0316619_10000248_pt1 | contig 10817 bp, 9 predicted proteins | sample OWC_Aug_M1_C1_D4_FD_207659 | JGI IMG/M metagenome (GOLD analysis project Ga0316619, IMG submission 207659) | Wetland soil microbial communities from Old Woman Creek delta, Ohio, United States - OWC_Aug_M1_C1_D4_B | ecosystem: Environmental > Terrestrial > Soil > Wetlands | place: USA: Ohio...
ACATATCGTCAGCAATGAACATCAATCATCAGAATAATTGATTAATAAGACGGCCTTGACCGGGCCAACCATGGCCCACTCCCAGCTACTGGATGTGTGCCAGGATGCCGTCGAGTTCGTCGAGGCTGTTGTAGGCGATCACCAGCTTGCCGCGACCCTTGGTGCCGTGCTGGAGCTGGACCTTGGCGCCAAGCTTGTCGGCCAGGTCGTGCTCGAGTCGCGTGATGTTCGGATCCGGCCGTGGCGGCGGGGCGCGCTCGGAACCATCGTCCTTGTGCTCCGACAGGCGCCGGACCAGCGCCTCCGTCTCGCGGACCGACAAGCCCTTCTTCGCCACCAGCATCGCGACTTCGACCTGCTGCCGGGTGACGGACAGGCCGAGCAGCGCCCTCGCGTGTCCCATCTCGATCTGGCGGGTCTCGACGAGGCCCTTGACCTCCTCGGCGAGCTCCAGCAGGCGCAGCAGGTTGCTGACCGCCGCGCGCGAGCGCCCCACGGCATCCGCGGCCGTCTGGTGCGTCATCTCGAACTCGCGGATCAGCCGGTCGAGTGCACGCGCTTCCTCGAGCGGGTTGAGGTTCTCGCGCTGGATGTTCTCGATCAGCGACATCGCCATCGCCGCCTCGTCGGGCACGCGGCGAATCACGGCCGGCACGTCGTGCAGGCCCGCCATCTGCGCAGCCCGCCAGCGGCGCTCGCCGGCGATGATCTCGTACCGCGGCGGCTCGCCGGCGCGTTGCGCCGTCACCGGCCGGACGATGATCGGCTGCACGACGCCCTGCGCGCGGATCGAGTCCGCGAGTTCCTGCAGGCTCTCCGGACGCATGTCGAGGCGCGGCTGGTAACGCCCGCGCTGCAGCAGGTCCACCGGAATCTTTGCGAGCTCCTCGTCGAACCGGGGCGCCGGCATTGCGTCGGATTCCGCGGACGGAGCAGGAGAGGCGGTGCCGAGCAGTGCTTCGAGGCCACGGCCGAGACTGGGTCGCTTGGTTGCCATAGCGGGATATTATGCCGCCCGCGTCGCGACGACGCAGAGGCACGCGACGATCCGAACCCGCGGACATGAGCCCGGCCAGCGGCAAAGCCCGGCCTATGCGAGCGGCCTGCTCGTTTGTGCGCTGCTGCTCGAGCCCGCGGCGGCGCGTGCCGAGGCCCCCGGCGAAACGCCGGCCCATCGACCGGCCGTGGTGCTTTCGGCAGGCACGTTCGCTCTGGTCGAGGCCTACGATTATCCGTACCGGCTCGGCATCCAGTACCGCCTCACCGCGCGTGGTCGCTGGTCGCTGGAGCCGGGCTTCGGCGCGGCCGTCGGGCCGGACGGCATGGCCTTCCTGTACCTGGACCTGCTGCGCGACTTCCGGCTGGGCGAGCACTGGTTCCTGACGCCAAGCCTCGCCGCCGGGTATTTCACGAACGGCGACGCGATCGGGGTCAACGAGCACCTGGAGTTCCAGTCTGCAATCGCGCTCTCGCGAGTGCTCAACGGCGGCCTGCGGGTCGGCCTCGCCGTCCATCACGTCTCGAACGGCGGCCTCGCGTCGCCGAACAACGGCACGGAGTCGCTGGTCGTTTTCGTCAGGTATCCGTTGGGGCGTCCGTCCCCTGTTGCGGGGAACCCGTAGTCGCGGCAGCCGCCGCCAGCTGGGCCTCCTCCTCGCGCCGGATCAATTCTCCCGCCAACGCAAGATAGGCGAGCGCGCCGCGCGAGTCCTTGTCATGGAACATCGCGGCCTTGCCGAAGCTCGGCGCCTCGGCGAGGCGCACGTTGCGCGGAATCACCGTGCGGAACACCTTGTCACCGAAGTGCATGATCAGCTGCGCAGCCACTTCGTTCGACAGGTTGTTCCGCGGATCGAACATCGTGCGCAGGATGCCCTCGAGCTCGAGGTCGGGATTCACGCTCGCGCGGATCTGCTCGATCGTGCCCATCAGCGCCGAAAGTCCCTCGAGCGCGTAGTACTCGCACTGCATCGGCACCAGCACCGAGTCCGCGGCCACCAGCGCGTTGAGCGTCAGCAGGTTCAGTGCCGGCGGGCAGTCGATGATGATCACGTCGTAGAAATCGCGCACGGGCTTGAGCGCGTTGCGCAGCCGTACCTCGCGGCCGATCTTGGACATCAGCTGGACCTCGGCGGCGACGAGATCCTGGTTGCCGGGCAGCACCGTGAAGCCGCCCGGATCGACCGGCACCAGCGCCGCGGCGAGGTCGCACTCGCCCAGCAGCACGTTGGTCATCGAGTGGCGCAGGTTGCGCTTGTCCACGCCGCAGCCCATCGTCGCGTTGCCCTGCGGATCGCTGTCGATCAGCAGCACCTTGCGCTGCGTCGCCGCCAGCGAGGCCGCAAGGTTGACGGCGGTGGTCGTCTTGCCGACGCCGCCTTTCTGGTTGGCCACCGCGATGACGCGCTTCATGGGCCGGGAAGGATAGCCGTGATCAGTCGGTCTTGTCGTGCGAACGGCACAGTTCGACGAGATGGCGCTCTTCGCCGAGCCCCGGCACCGAGAGCGGGTGGACGGCGGCGACCTTCCAGCCATCGAGGCGAATCGCCAGTTCTTGCTCGGGATATCGGCCCTTCATGGCGAGCAGGCGCCCGCCGCCCACGACGAGCGGCCCGGCGACCTTCACGAGGTCGGCGACCGGGCCCACGGCACGGGCGAGAACCGTATCGAATCGCATGTCGGGCTTGTAGCTCTCGGCGCGTGACTGAACGACGGCGACGTTCTTCAACTCGAGTGCATCGCGCACGTGCTCGAGGAACCGGCACTTCTTGCCGGTCGACTCGATCAGCGTGAATTGTCGGTGCGGCTCGACGATCGCGAGCGGAATGCCGGGGAAGCCGGCGCCACTGCCGACGTCAGCTATGCGCTCGCCGCGAAGGTAGGCCTGCACGGTCAGGCTGTCGAGCAGGTGCTTGGTGAGTTGCGACGGCCGGTCGCGAATGGCCGTCAGGTTCATCCGCGCGTTCCACTCGTCGAGCAGGTCGAGGTGCGCGACCAGCCTGGCCAGCTGCGCCTCGCTGAGCTCGAGCGCGAGGGCACGAGTCCCGTCGAGCAGCGTGGTCATCGTCAGAAGGCGTCGGCCGGCACGCGCACCCAGCCTTCCATGAGCACTCGCGCGCTGCGGCTCATGATGGCCTTGGTCACGATCCATTCCCCACCCACCTGGCTGGCTTCGGCGCCAACCCGCAGCGTGCCCGACGGATGACCGAAGCGCACCGCGCTGCGCGGACCGCCGCCCGCAGCAAGATTCACCAGCGTTCCCGGAATCGCAGCCGCGGTGCCGATCGCGACGGCGGCCGTGCCCATCATCGCGTGGTGCAGCTTGCCCATCGAGAGTGCGCGGACGAGCAGATCGATGTCGCCGGCCGAAATCCGCTTGCCGCTCGCGGCGACGTAATCCACGGGCCTTGCGACGAAGGCGATCTTCGGCGTGTGCTGGCGCTTCTGTGCTTCCTCGGGCGTCTTGATCAACCCCATGCGCAGCGCGCCGGCGACGCGAATCCGCTCGAACTTCTCGAGCGCCTGCGCGTCGGAATTGATGTGCTCGCGCAGCTCCGTGCCCTTGTAGCCGATTTCGTCGGCGTTCACGAACACCGTGGGGATGCCTGCGGTGATCATCGTGGCCTTGAGCGTGCCGACGCCCGGCACGTCGAGGTCGTCGACGAGGTTGCCGGTCGGGAACATCGATCCGCCGCCCTCGCCGTCCTCGGACGGGTCGATGAACTCGAGCACGATCTCCGCGGACGGGAAGGTCACGCCGTCGAGCTCGAAGTCGCCAGTCTCCTGGACTTGCCCACGGGTGACCGGGACGTGCGCGATGATGGTCTTGCCGATGTTGGCCTGCCAGATTCGCACCACGCAGGTCCCGTCCTGCGGGATGCGCGTTGGGTCGACGAGGCCGGCGTGGATCGCGAATGCGCCGGCAGCCGTCGACAGGTTGCCGCAGTTGCCGCTCCAGTCGACGAAGGGTTTGTCGATCGACACCTGGCCGTACAGGTAATCGACGTCGTGGTCCGGCTGCCGGCTCTCCGAGAGGATCACGCACTTGCTCGTGCTGGACGTCGCGCCGCCCATGCCGTCGATGTGCGCAGCGTAGGGATCCGGGCTGCCGATCACGCGCAGGAACAGCCGGTCGCGCGCCTCGCCCGGCACCTGGCAAGACTCGGGGAGATCCTGCAGTCGGAAGAACACCCCCTTGCTGGTGCCGCCACGCATGTACGTGGCGGGAATCCTGGCCTGCAAAATAGGGGACATTCTCCTTTTCCCTACGTCTGCCCGGAAAAAGGAGAATGTCCCCTGTTTTCCAGGAAGTCCTTGGCGAAGCGCTGCAGCACGCCGCCGGCCTCGTAGACCGACACTTCCTCGGCCGTGTCGAGGCGGCAGGTCACCGGCACGGTCACGCTCTCGCCGTTCCTGCGGTTGATCACGAGGGTCAGCTCGGCGCGTGGCTTGCGTTCCCCGATGACGTCGAAGATCTCGGTGCCGTCGATGTGCAGCGTCTTGCGATTCACGCCCGGCTTGAATTCCAGCGGCAGCACGCCCATGCCGACCAGGTTCGTGCGGTGGATGCGCTCGAAGCCTTCGGCCACGATCGCTTCGACGCCCGCCAGGCGCACGCCCTTCGCCGCCCAGTCGCGCGACGAGCCCTGGCCGTAGTCGGCACCGGCGATGATGATCAGCGGCTGCTTGCGCTGCATGTAGGTCTCGATGGCTTCCCACATCCGGGTCACCGTGCCTTCCGGCTCGATGCGCGCCAGCGAACCCTTCTTCACCTTGCCGTCGACGATCGCCATTTCGTTGACGAGCTGCGGGTTGGCGAACGTCGCGCGCTGGGCGGTGAGGTGGTCGCCACGGTGCGTCGCGTAAGAGTTGAAGTCCTCCTCCGGCAGGCCCATCTTCGCCAGGTACTCGCCGGCCGCGCTGTCGAGCATGATCGCGTTCGAAGGCGACAGGTGGTCGGTGGTGATGTTGTCGGGCAGCACGGCCAGGGGGCGCATGCCGCGCAGCGTGCGCTCGCCGGCCAGCGCGCCTTCCCAGTACGGCGGCCGGCGGATGTAGGTGCTCTGCGGCCGCCAGTCGTACAAGGGACTCACCTTCGCGCCCTGGTCGTCGCGCGCAGCGAACATCGGGATGTACACCCGGCGGAACTGCTCGGGCTTCACGGCGGCCTTGACGATGGCATCGATCTCTTCATCGGACGGCCAGAGGTCCTTGAGCGTGATCGGCTTGCCCGTCGCGTCGTGGCCGAGCGCGTCGCGCTCGATGTCGAAGCGGATGGTGCCGGCGATCGCGTACGCCACCACGAGCGGCGGCGAGGCGAGGAACGCCTGCTTGGCGTACGGATGGATGCGGCCGTCGAAGTTGCGATTGCCCGAGAGCACCGCCACCGCGTACAGGTCGCGATCGATGATCTCCTGCTGGATCTTCGGGTCCAGCGCGCCCGACATGCCATTGCAGGTGGTGCAGGCGAACGCGACGATGCCAAAACCGAGCCTCTCGAGCTCGGCCGTCAGGCCCGCTTCCTCGAGGTACAGCGCCACGGTCTTCGATCCTGGTGCGAGCGAGGTCTTCACCCAAGGCTTGCGCGCCAGCCCGTGGCGGTTGGCGTTGCGCGCCAGCAGAGCCGCAGCAATCACGTTGCGCGGATTCGAGGTGTTGGTGCAGCTCGTGATTGCCGCGATGATCACGGCACCGTCGGGCATCTGGCCGGCCTTTGCTTCCCAATGGCCGGCGATGCCCTTGGCCGTCAGGTCGGCGGTCGCGACGCGCGCGTGAGGGTTCGAAGGCCCGGCCATGCTGCGCACTACGCTCGACAGGTCGAACTCGAGCTTGCGCTCGTACTCGGCCGTCCTCAGGCTGTCGACCCACAGGCCCGCCGTCTTCGCGTAGGTTTCGACGAGTTTCACCTGCGCGTCATCGCGACCCGTGAGCTTGAGGTAGTCGATCGTCTGGTCGTCGATGAAGAACATCGCCGCCGTGGCCCCGTATTCCGGGGCCATGTTGGAGATGGTTGCGCGATCGCCGAGCGTGAGCGACGCCGCGCCCTCGCCGAAGAACTCGAGATAGGCGCCGACCACTTTCGACTTGCGCAGGAACTCGGTGAGCGCGAGCACGACGTCGGTGGCGGTGATCCCTGGCTGGCGCCTGCCAGTGAGCTTCACTCCGACGATCTCGGGCAGGCGCATCCACGAGGCGCGGCCGAGCATCACGTTCTCGGCCTCGAGGCCGCCAACGCCGATGGCGATCACGCCGAGCGCGTCGACGTGCGGCGTGTGGCTGTCTGTACCCACGCAGGTGTCGGGAAACGCGACACCGTCCTGCGCGTGGATGACCGGCGACATCTTCTCCAGGTTGATCTGGTGCATGATGCCGTTGCCGGCCGGGATCACGTCGACGTTGGCGAACGCGCGCCTGGTCCAGTCGATGAAATGGAAGCGGTCCTCGTTGCGGCGATCCTCGATGGCGCGGTTCTTCGCAAACGCATCGGGGTCGTAGCCTCCGCACTCCACTGCCAGCGAGTGATCGACGATCAGCTGCACCGGTACCACCGGGTTGACCTTGGCCGGGTCACCGCCCTGCTCCGCGATCGCATCACGCAACCCGGCGAGGTCCACCAGTGCGGTCTGCCCGAGAATGTCGTGGCACACCACGCGCGCCGGGAACCAGGGGAAATCGCGCTCGCGCCTGCGCTCGACGATCTGCGCCAGGCAATCGTCGAGGATCGCCGGGTCGCAGCGGCGCACGAGGTTTTCGGCATGCACGCGTGCCGTGTACGGCAGCGTCTCCCACGCGCCAGGCCGGATCGCGTTCACCGCCTCGCGCGCGTCAAAGTAATCGAGGGACGTGCCGGGAAGGGGCTTGCGGTGGGCGGTGTTCATGACGGGCGCGATCAGCGCTTCGCGAGCGGCACGAACTCCCGATCCTCCGGGCCGGTGTAGTTCGCGCTCGGGCGGATGATCTTGCCGTCGATGCGCTGCTCGATCACGTGCGCACTCCAGCCGGTGATGCGCGACATCACGAACAGCGGCGTGAACATCGCGGTCGGCACGCCCATCATGTGGTACGAGACCGCCGAGAACCAGTCGAGGTTCGGGAACATCTTCTTGACGTCCCACATCACCGACTCGAGGCGCGCGGCGATCTCGAACATCTTCATGTCGCCCGCTTCCTGCGAGAGCTGGCGCGCGACTTCCTTGATCACCTTGTTGCGCGGGTCGGAGACCGTGTAGACGGGGTGACCGAACCCGATCACCACTTCCTTGTTCGCGACGCGCTGGCGGATGTCCGCCTCGGCCTCGTCGGGCGTCTCGTAGCGCTTCTGCACCTCGAACGCGACTTCGTTGGCGCCACCGTGCTTCGGGCCGCGCAGCGCGCCGATCGCGCCCGCGATGCAGGAATACAGGTCGGAACCCGTGCCGGCGATCACGCGCGCCGTGAACGTGGACGCGTTGAACTCGTGCTCGGCGTACAGGTTGAGCGACGTGTGCATCGCCTTGACCCACGACTGCGGCGGCGGCGTGCCGTGCAGCATGTGCAGGAAGTGGCCGCCGATCGAATCATCGTCGGTCTCGACGTCGATGCGCTCGCCCGAGTGGCTGAAGCGATACCAGTAGGCGAGCATCGAGCCGAGGCTCGCAAGCAGGCGATCGGCGATGTCGCGGGCGCCGGCGGTGCTGTGGTCGTCCTTCTCGGGCAGCGTGCAGCCGAGCACGGACACGCCGGTGCGCATCACGTCCATCGGGTGGCTCGCGGCGGGCAGCGTCTCGAGCGCGTCGAGCACGGTGGCCGGCAGGCCGCGCAGGCGTTGCAGCTTCTGCTTGTAGCCCTTCAGCTCCGACGCGTTCGGCAATTTGCCGTGGATCAGCAGGTACGCCACTTCCTCGAACTCGCAATTGTCGGCGAGGTCGAGAATGTCGTAGCCGCGATAGTGCAGATCGTTGCCGCTGCGGCCGACGGTACAGAGCGCCGTGTTGCCGGCGGCGACGCCCGAAAGGGCGACGGACTTCTTCGGCTTGAAGCCGGTGGCGGGGGGACTTTCGCTGCTCATGGTTCTTTCGCCTCGCGTCGGAACAGTTCGTCGAGCTTGCGCTCGTAGTCGTGGTAGCCGAGCACGTCGTACAGCTCGGTGCGCGTCTGCATGCGCTCCACGACGCTCTTCTGCGTGCCCTCGCTGCGGATCGCGCCGTACACGATCTCGGCGGCCCTGGACATCGCGCGGAAAGCGGACAACGGGTACAGCACCAGCTGCACGCCGACGGCGGCCAGCTCGGCGACGGTGAACAGCGGCGTCTGGCCGAACTCGGTGATGTTGGCGAGCACCGGCACCTTCACGGCGCTGGTGAACTGGCTGTATTCGTCGAGCTTGTTGAGCGCTTCCGCAAAGATCATGTCGGCGCCGGCCTCGACGTAGCGCTGTGCGCGCTCGATCGCGGCCTGCTGCCCCTCGACCGCGTGCGCGTCGGTACGCGCCATGATCACGAACTGGGCGTCGGTGCGCCCGTCGACCGCAGCCTTGATGCGATCGACCATCTCGTCGCAGCTGACGAGGGCCTTGCCCGGGCGGTGCCCGCAGCGTTTCGCCTGCACCTGGTCCTCGAGGTGGCAGCCGGCCGCGCCGGAGCGGACCAGGTCGGAGATGGTGCGCGAGATGTTGAAGGCCGCACCCCAACCGGTATCGGCATCGACCAGCAACGGCAGGTCGGTCGCCGAGGCAATGCGGCGGACGTCCTCGCAGACGTCGTTCAGGCTGGTGATGCCGAGGTCCGGCAGGCCGAACGAGGCGTTCGCCACGCCGGCACCCGACAGGTAGATGGCCCGGAAGCCGGCCCGCTCTGCGAGCAGCGCGCTGAAGGCATTGACGGTGCCGACGACCTGCAGCGGTCGCTCGTGGGCGAGGGCGGCCCGGAGCCGGGCGCCTGCGGAGGTCGGTACGGTCATGGCGGCCCTTCTCGCAGTGCAATGGCGCAATAAAGGATCCTGGATCATAACGCAGAAGGCGGCGCAGGACCCCCCGCCAAGAGTAGTAGCGCCGGCTGGCCTGCCCGGGAGATCCTGTCGGCATGCTCTATTTCGATGACTTCCGGATCGGCCAGGCGCGCTCTGCCGGTGGCTTCGAGCTCACCGCCGATGACATCGTGGCGTTTGCCCGCCAATGGGACCCGCAACCTTGGCACGTCGACCCGGAGTCGGCCGCCCGCAGCCCGATGCAGGGGCTCACGGCGTCCAGCTGCCATACCTACGCCATTGCTGCGCTGCTGCTGAGCCGGATGGAGCCCGCCGCGGGCATTGCGTCGCTCAAGCACGAGATCGAGCTGCCGAATGCGGCAAGACCGGGCGACCGGCTGACGCTCACGATGACGTGCGTCGAAAAGCGCGCCTCGGCATCGAAGCCGGACCGCGGCCTCGTCACGTTCGACGGCGTGCTCGCCAACCAGGACGGCATCCCGGTGCTCAGGATCCGGTCGCTGATGATGTTGCAGACGCGTCCGGCCGGTTAGCCCGCCGGGCCCAGCATTCCCGCCTCGCGCAGTTCGTCGACGATCGCGCTCGCCGACTCCTCGGAGCTCCTGGTGGTCGTGTCGATGTAGATCTCCGGCTTCTCGGGCGGCTCGTAAGGCGAATCGATGCCCGTGAAGTTCTTGAGCTCGCCGCGCCGGGCTTTCGCGTACAGGCCCTTGACGTCGCGCGCCTCGGCCACCGCGAGCGGCGTGTCCACGTGCACCTCGAAGAATTCGCCGAACTCGAACAGCGCGCGCGCCATGCGCCGCTCGGCGCGAAACGGCGAGATGAACGAGACCATCACGATCAGGCCCGCATCCGCCATCAGCTTGGCCACCTCGGCGACGCGGCGGATGTTCTCGACGCGGTCGGCGTCGGTGAAACCCAGGTCCCGGTTCAGGCCGTGGCGGACGTTGTCGCCGTCGAGCAGGTAGGTGTGCCGGCCGAGCGCGTGCAGCTGCTTCTCGACCAGGTTCGCAATCGTCGACTTGCCGGCACCCGAGAGACCGGTGAACCACAGCACGCAGGGCTTCTGGCCCTTCAGCGCGGCGCGCGAGCCCTTGTGGATGTCGAGCGCCTGCCAGTGGATATTCTGCGAGCGGCGCAGCGCGAAATGGATCAGGCCCGCGCCAACCGTGGCGTTCGTCAGCCGGTCGATCAGGATGAACCCGCCGGTGTCGCGGTTCTCGACGTACGGATCGAACGCCACCGCGTGGTCGAGCGACACGTTGCAGACGCCGATCTCGTTCAACACCAGTTTCTTGGCCGCGAGGTGTTCGAGCGTGTTGACGTTCACTTTGTACTTCGGCTCGGTGATCGTCGCAGCGACCTGCTTGGTGCCGATCTTCATCCAGTACGGCCGGCCCGGCAGCATCGGCTCGTCGGCCATCCAGACGATCGTGGTCTCGAACTGGTCGGCGACGCCCGGCGGCGAGCTGGTGCAGGCGAGCACGTCGCCGCGGCTCACGTCGATCTCGTCCTCGAGCGTGATCGTCACTGACTGCCCGGCCACGGCGCGCTCCAGGTCGCCGTCCATCGTGACGATGCGCGCCACTCTGCTCTCGCGGCCGGACGGCAGCACCCGCAGCTTCTCGCCGGGACTCACGGTGCCGCTCGCGATGGTGCCGGCGAAGCCGCGGAAATCGAGGTTGGGACGGTTGACCCACTGCACCGGCAGCCGGAAGGGCTGGTGCTGCAGGCGGTCCTCGATCTCGACAGTCTCGAGATACCCCATCAGCGTCGGGCCGTGATACCAGGGCGTTTGCCCGCTGGGCGCGGTGATGTTGTCGCCCTTCAGGCCCGATACGGGGATCGCCACG
>Ga0316619_10000249_pt1 | contig 10815 bp, 9 predicted proteins | sample OWC_Aug_M1_C1_D4_FD_207659 | JGI IMG/M metagenome (GOLD analysis project Ga0316619, IMG submission 207659) | Wetland soil microbial communities from Old Woman Creek delta, Ohio, United States - OWC_Aug_M1_C1_D4_B | ecosystem: Environmental > Terrestrial > Soil > Wetlands | place: USA: Ohio...
CAGCCGATTAGCGAACCGTTGTACGAAATGTCAATTTTCTTTTATGATAAATAAAACCGCCATGTTAATAAACAATGTATGGAGATGTCGTTTTTCTTGAACTCGGGGAATGGGAATGGCCGAAACGGCGGCGGCCGACCCATTTTTTATCTAAAACCGACATTCCATCTATGGTATGATCTGTTATAATCAGGCCACCATGTCATCCCTGACATATAACCATTACCGTTCACATAGACTCCATCACCAAAAGTTCTGAAATCATTTGGCGCCATTAACATATTAGATCTACTTTGAGCATATGTAAGCGCGGAAGCACCATTTATTATTCCGATGTCCGATATCATTCCATCAAATGCAAAGGCTTCATTGTAGTCATTTAATACAATAAATCCCTCGTTATTTGCCGTGGCACCTCCACTATATCCGGGACTCGAATTACCATCCACGTAAATGTATACACCTCCGACATCTGTCCTAACTATAATTACATGGTGCCATTCATGAAAAGATAGCGGATGATTTATTATATCTGTAAAACCATCATTTGTAAATCGTAGATTTTCTCCGGCTCCACTCCATACATAAATTACACATGGCCATGCTTGTATTATTCTCCCTAAACCACCATTTCCATACCCATCAACATAAATCAAGAATTCAATTGATTTTGTTATTGTCGCCGGAAGCACAATATTATCCATCCATATTTTTCCGTCAACTCCGGCATTGATTGCGCATTTACCAAAATATCCATCGTGGCCTATCGATGCGTTGCTTTCTACTATCATATCATACGTTCCTACAACATCATCAGTTTGGGCATCTGGAGAAAATTCTTTAATAGGCCATTCATGATCATAGTCATTAGAAGAAAATGTTGATGATTTGTTCGCATCGTTTATTCCAGCACCTACGCATGCATAAAAAATACGATCGTACGCAGTTGTAGCAGGCGCATCCCACGATATTACCAGATAGCCGTTATCAACGTCTATTTGTGCATATTTATCACGTACTACATTGTTCGAGGAATCATATATGAGAATATTATTTACCGATGCAATATTTGATCTGAAAATATCATCAGATAACATAATTCCAGTCATATTCAATTGATATAAAAAATGGTTACGATCTGCTGCAACATATTCGTGGTGTATTACAATTGGTATATAATACCTGGTTCCCTTGGGAACCGGCGCAGATAATATTTGTATGGCAATAAATAAAAGCAATATCAGTTTTTTCATATTCATCCAATCAGAAATTGTGCCGGAATTACCCGGCATTTATTTATGGTTTCGATGCATATGCACATACTTGCCTTCTGCACAAAGTCCTTATGGTTGCGTCCGGTACGGTACTACCTCCTGTATTCCATGCATTATTTGACATTATCGATGGTATCATTCTGTTTATCATTCCACCCTTGTCTAGAACTCGATAACACCATATAATCATCTGCTGTTCGGTCGGATGAAACTTCGTATAATTAAACAGGGAATCCGGAGTAAGTGTTTCTTCGATAAGATCACCTGCAATTTTCTGCAGCGCATTCCCTATTTTTTCTATAGGTGTTACGGTATCGACCGACCATCTACTCTCCGGCAATCCCTTTGCAAAATTTACCCTCTCCTGGAGAGTAAGTTGGGCAAAAGATTGAAACGAAAACGCGGTAAAAAGAATGAAGAATATTGATTTTTTGAAAACCTTGAACTTCATAGCTCCTCCTATTGATGGTTGAATCAGTTTGTACAATATTTTATTATCTTATTCATCTTTACGATTTGATCGATACTTGCTTCTGTATCAACCAAATACGATAACATGGCGAACGACTGAATCGTGCACGAATGAGCAATTAAACGTAACCCGAGATCAGGTTTTTTGTAAAACGAACTTTTTACTACCTGTGGGAGTTTGACTATTTCTCCGGTATCGACACCATCCAGAAACGGATTATCTTCATCGTGAAATAATTCCGAGTTTGCAGGATCTCCTGGCATACTGAAAAGATAATTTTCAAGCAATCCAGAATCGACGTACTGTTGCATTACATTCGCGAATGATTGATCCCCAAGCGGGAAAGCGGCCCACTGATAAAGTGAAACGTGCTTCAATCCACGAAGATTTTCTGACTCCTTAAGCCTGCAGGAAAGCCAAGCTATTCTTTGCCCTGTGCGGCTTCCCTTCGAATGGCCTCCTATAATTAATCTCTGTGCGTTCTCGATATATGATTTGAACTGGTCAAAAGACCTGTTACCTTCATCCTGTGGGCCGTTGCATTGATTGTCATCCCCTTTTAATATATTGGCGTTTCGTGCCCACGATAACAACTCTGCCAACCGATCAAATCCTCCTGTACCACGTTCAAATTTGTAAAGAACATTGCGCGATCCGGGGCGATACGCCACACCGCATAGGTAAGCGCCATCGTCGAATGAAGTTACATGTGCCTCCATCCCCAATTCGGATCGAACCAGCGTGATAAAATCATCTTCTTCGTTCTCATTTTTGATTCGATATGACCAGAAAGTAAGGGCCATGATGTCGAGCATCTCGTTGATGTTCATTTCGTGACCCCCGAGTTATCTATCTCGTCGATAGATTCATTCCACAACTTCTTGTCCTCCTTGGTCTGCATGGCCTTTTTTTTGTTGTACCGTGCGAGAATCCGGAGATCACGCAGGTAACTTTTTGTCTCCTTTTCGAAAACGCCCTTCGATACGGTTTCGATTTTACTGGTCAAACACGCATCGGCTTTTCCATAAAGAGCTATTGTGCCAAGGATTACTCCAATTAAAGTACTGACAACTGCGATAGAAAGACCCTTTTTCATTCTCATAGACATACACTCCGCCTTCTATTTAGAAATTATTATGTTATGATCCACTCGTTATTTGAGCGAACATATACCAACCTCGAACGCTATTACGTGTCATCAATACATATATAACTCGTCCAGGTCCAACAACTGCCCCGCCATTATCATTAAAAAATGGTAAATAATTTCCTGATGGTGTCTGACTTGGGGATATTGTTGATCCGGCAGTTAAAAATATATATCTTACCGTACCATCGGAAAGACCAGCCGCGCTCATTAAAGCTATAACCGCTGTTCCAGTTATTTCAAAAACAGTTCCGTCGGTTCCAAGGGTCATATTCGTTGTACTTGCAACAGCCGCACCTTGCATTCCTTGTTTCATATTGCATGGTTTATCGATTATGAAATTTCCGTTCGTGTCTGAATAGGCAACAGGAGCAGATTCCGCCGGATCTCCACTTATGATAACATTCGATGGGCTATTCCCGACAAAACCTCCATAATAAAATTGACAATTGATGATTGCGGTCGGACAATTGTTGTTTTCATCCTGTAATACCTCGATAACATTTTTATTCAGTTCGGTATTGCTGGTAGATGCTCCGGCTCCTGTGAATATTGCAGCGTAAGCGTTATACATGACACTGGTATCACGCATTAAATATAATTTGTAAAGTCCCAACCTAACTGCCGCAGTCCGGAGATTAGAATTTATATTTGTATTGAAAGGCCCTTGAGATGTGAGTATACCGAGTTGGGTAACTTTTAAATCATTGAGGGCATTGGCAAGATTTGTCGCATTGGTTGCCGAGTCGTAGATGTCGTAATTGGTAACACTTACAACATCCATAGTTTCTATGGTGATAATCGCGAGCGCCAAACCCCTCGAGGTGCCGGGGTAACTGGCGCCATAAAGTATTCGCCGGCCGTTAATGCGAACTTCCTTATATTCTCCTGCGTTATTAGTTCCCTTTACCCATAGATCGGCTGATCGCGGTTCAATATTCCTCCATCTCATTATGTAGACATCGGCGCCCTCAAGAACGTCATCGGTGAGTTCATTATCAAGAACAATGGCCCATGGACCAGATTCCGGGGTCAAATAAGCATAATGACATGTGGACCACTGGATATCACCCGATTCAAGCTCTATTCCGATGAGGTCGCCAGCCTCGGCGAGTTGGGGAGATGCAACGGCGACTATTATTGTATATTCCGCCGTGTTCGAGGCTGCAGTGGTTACCGTTGTTGTTGATTTTATGCATCGGAATTTATTTGTCAAGGTATCAGGATTCGTAACACTTGAGTTGTTTGTCTCGTCTCCTGCAGACCATAAAGATCCATATGGGAAAGCTGTGTATCCATTAAGATAATTCCCGGTTTCCATGGCGATGAATATATTGTCCGAATAAATCCATTTCGACAAGGCTCCACTATAAACAAAATCGATTCCATATTTTGCGTGGCCAGTAGAAAGATTCTGGATAGTGTTGTTTTTAACTACCGATCGATACGAGCCATCGAAAACGATGCCACTACGTACCGAATAGTCAGTGCCGTTCGCCGTGTTGATATCGACAATTTTATTACCAGTGATCATCGTTTCGTAGGCATATGTAATATTTATTCCGGTCATCGAGCAATTAGAAATTTTATTATTTGAAATTGTTGTAAATACAAAATTGGTTTCCGATGTACCAGAAATAAGTATTCCATGCCCATAAACACTATCGATATAATTTCCGGAAATAATTACCGAAAAGGCGGCGCTTACTTCAAATGGTATCTGAACGGTGCACCCGTAAATTGAATTATTCTCGATTGTGCATCCTACATATGACCGTACGGCAATTGGGCGAGTAGATACTCTATCGCCATGAAATTTTATTATATTATTGCCTATGGTAACAATTGAAGCAGATCTGACATAAATTCCTATCCAATAATCGTAATTTCCCCCATTGACGATATTGTTTACAATGATATTGTTCGAAATTAATAATCCGCTGCAACCGCCATATTGGAGGATATTGTATCCGTAACGGGTTCCGCTTGTTGCCCCACTTCCAGGGTAAATATTTTTGAAAAAATTACCTCTAATTGTAACGTTGCTCGCATAATTGATATATATTCCAGAAACATCATTAGAATCATCACCGTGTTCATCATTTTCGAATCGGTTAGAGTGAATATTTATATTGTCGGAATATATGCCACTGGAAAGACCGTCATCGGTATCAAGGAAAATGTGATTGGCACAATCAAGGCTTTTACAATCTGCGATCACTACACCGATACATCCTTGTAAATTTATTGATTTATTTGACATTAATGAAAATCCGGACGGCATACCATCCGATGTGATCCCTTTCAATTTAAAATTGGTACATGATACTAAATCACATACCCGGCCATTAATTTTAAGCCCACCGATTTCAAATCCATCGATTGCCTCGGCTGTAAAAACAGGGTTTGAGAAATTGGTTACCATATTAATGGTTGCACCTTCCCCGGTGATGCGTGCTCCATGCAATATTGTTAAGGGGGCAGTCAAATTATATGTTCCATTTGTAAAAACAATGTCTGAATTTATACTGTCAGCGTAATCGAATGCCGCCTGACATGCGACATCAGTATCTCCACCAATTCCGGCACCGAACCATTTAACATCAACCGGTTGAAATACAAACCTAATCCATCTGCCGGTAACAGGCAAAGAGTCGGGCCGTATAATAGTTCCGGCGTTATCCGAAGCGGAAGAACCGCTATTATAATAAAACCATCCCCCTCCACCATCGTTTTGTGCAAAATAACCCTGTACAAATATGATCTGATCAGCGGTGTAAGATGTGAGCGCCCGGAGTTCGGCAATCGTTTTTACACTGTTGCTTTCTCCGTCGCCACCATCAATATAGTCTTTCGTCCAAAATATCGAACCTTCGGGGGTATCCGGGTCGAAAAGGGTAGCGCCTACACCATCAGTGAGAATGAATTTGTATTTTCCAGATCCAAGCCAAATGCACATACGTGCTGCGGCATCGGCAACTATCGGATTCGGATTTGCAGTCAATCCTGTATGGTCGGTATACGTTGCCTTCGGAGTCGTTGTCCCGGCCTCGTAGGTATACAATAATGCTCCCGGGCAAAGAATGCCATTGTCATCAAGAATCTGCCATACAGGGTAAGGGGATAATTTTGCCGACATATTATTTCTTCCTCTCTTTTTTTCTTCCCATTCCGCTCAAAGTTAGTCCGCCAAGGGCTGCCGCTCCGGTTGCTCCAAGTATTTTTAAATTGGTTTTTCCTTCATCGTGGTACATTTGTATCGGGGATTTAGGAATTGACATTTCTTTTTCTACTTCTATTCTTGATTTGAAATTTCCATTTCTATCAATGAAACCCACATTTTCAGTTGGTTTATTTGAATTATCAAGAAGATGCTGATATTTCAGTCGTTCTTGTATTTCAGATGTTTCTCCTTTGGTAATAGCGTCCTTATGCCCCCTCCACCCACCAACGTATATTTTACCGGTTTTTGGATCACGAATTGCCGGTTTACCAACCAATTCATCCGATATGCCGCCGATTGCACCACGTTGATTTTTAATAATGTCTCCCAATTTGATCACATGTGTACTACCATCAGGGGTATTGTACCAAAACATATTGTTTGAAACGCTGCTTTGGAAATCAGGTCTATTGCCGGCAGGGGTAATATTCTGAATCCCACCATGGCGTTTTGCAGCTTCCTGAACTGCGGCACGCACTTCTGGGGTCATTTCCCCTTCGTATCCACGTCTAATATTTTTAACTATATCAATCCCTGCTGTTTTTGTTGGAATAGATTCAAATTTAGGCGATGTTTCTTCTATTATGTTAGATCGTGATGGGGTTTCTGACTCTTTTAATGATCGTCTTACCATTTCGTTTATTCTGTTAGATGCTTCTTCAGATAATTCCCATTTTCCCTTAGCAATACCTCTGCCTTGTTTTATTGATTTTTTGAGTATATCTTCGCTACTTATTGCACCGCGTTGGCTGGCGAGAAGATTGGGAAGTTTCTTTTCTCCTGAAAGAGCTTTCCCGAATTTATACATACCTTTCGCAACTGATGGGCTTTTGGTTGCTATATTCCCGAGTACAACGGCAGCCGGCAATATATTACCATGTGCTGCGCTTCCGGCAACTGCAAGAGCCCCGAGGTAATCTTCAAGTGAAATAGGATTCTTCCTATTCTCAACAAGTACTTGTTTCGCCGCGGCACGCTCCATTGGAATCATCTCTGAAAGCTGCTTGTTCAATTCCCGTATTCCTGGGCCACCCTTATTTTCGAGTTCATTTTTTAATTCATCATATAGTGTATTGTAAAATGCTGCTTTATTGGTTGCATCCTGATTCGCGGTAATTTTTCCATTGTGAGAAAGCCAATCCCCATGTTTACCGATTTCTTGTTTCAAAAGCTGCGCTTCGGAGAGATCGACATTGTTTGCAATTGCAGGTGCCTTCGTTAGATCAAGATCATATGTCGATTTCAACTCATTGGAAATATCATCAGCAACGCTTGAGATTGAGTTTTTATTTATACGTGTTCCTGCTATTGCGCGCGCTTTTGCCCTATTTATTACCTGGGCAAGGTTTATCCTTGAATTCGGATCGGCACGATTAAATTCAACAGAGTTTATTTTGTCTTTCAACTGTTGAGAAATGTCTGATATTTTGCCTTGCCATTGGCCCTGCACTTCTTTGGCATTCCCGAAAACACCATATTTTTTATACATCTCATTCGATGCGCCTTTTTTCATTTCTGGGATGTTTACTTTTACTTTTGTCCCCTGCATTCTGGCTGCTTTGGTCATCAATTCTTCACCTGCTCCGCTTACCGCGCCGGAAACTCCGGATGGAATCTTGGGAACTGCACGAACTCCGATCGATCCTATTCTTTCAGCCGGGATAAATTGAGCGCCGAGTTCGGCAAGGGTAAGGACGTTTTTCACCTCCTCGGGAGAGCGTTCCTTTACCGCGCCATATCCTTTTCGTGTCAACCCCATTTCGGAAAGCATCATGCCGGGGGCGGTTAGTTTCGATACTTTGGAAAGTGTCCCTCGGAAGCCTTCAGGGAGTTCACCATACTTCGATATTGCCCCCTGTGCGGCCTGACCGGCCTCGTACAATCCAGGGAGATTACTGACATATGCTCCCATCGCCCGTCCTGCGCCGGCGGCAGTGGCAAGGGCTCTATTGAGAAGGGTGGGGCTTTTGCGCTTGCTATCAACCGATTCCTCGGCGATCTTTCCTATTTCTGATTGTACTCGTTGTCCATATCCTGGCCTCTTCGTGGTTTCCGGGATTTCAGGGGTTTCAATCGCTTGCTGTTCGGATATTTCGTCATCGAATGTCCCGCCATTATCCCGCCATGTCTTTATTGCCATTGCGGATTCATCGCGAGAATATCCACGCCCTGCAAGTTGAGTAAGAAATTGTTCCCTATTCATTTTTGTTTTCTCGGGAAAAGGCGATCGAGCATTTCGTCATCGGTTTCGGTTTTTGTTCCTGTTTTAGGCTTGTATGATTCAATATCTGTTTCAATATTTTTTCTCATTTTATCATACATCCCACCGCTTGCAGTTTTTCGAGAACTGAACTCCTCTAATCTTGCCTCTTTCTTCTGTGCTACAGTTTCTATGTCATCCCCCGGTAATGGGAAATATTGAGCGGCTTCCGTGGCATATTCATCTGCGTTTATAACCGCTCCAGATTGGTCACGTAAATGTGATGTCATAAAATCAAGTTGTGCCTGTAGATATTTTTTTTGTGATGGAGTTTTGGCAATATTCAAAAATTCTATTCTCGATATTTGTTTTTTCTTTCTAAATACATTAACCACTTGATTTACAATATCTGCCTCATTAAAACCTCTTGATATCAACTTGTCCATATTACGTATACTGCGCCCCATTGATATTGCATATTTGGCATTTTTTGATTGAGATTCAGTATATGGCTTTAGTGTTGTAGGATCTATCCCTTCCGCTTCAGGGGTAGCTTTAGATTCCATGGCAATATTATGGCGTTTATCCTCTTCTAATTTGGCAAGTGCTAATTTTGATTCTTTTTCTTTATAATATTCATCGAATTTCTGCTTTCTCTCATCCATCTGCATTTTAAGATCTTTTCCCCTGTTGATAATATGTGCTGCAATATTAGCATCGGGGGCATCCGGAATCTTAATTCCCCGTGTCAGATTATTATCTTGATCGTATTCGGCAAGGTGTGGAGCAACCTGTTTAAAGTATTGCCATGTCAGATTGCGCTTTTGAAGTCCTTCCGGAGAGGTATCATTCCAGTCGATTCCACTCAAAATTGCCGAGGCGGTACCATATGATTGATTTACAAGATCGTCCTGAAGCCTTGAATGATCCATGATTGATTTTTCATGGGTGTCTTTCAGGTTGGTTATTTCCTGCTTGGTTTTCTGTTCGGCACGATATTTTGCAAGCATACCTTGGGTGGCATCAACGTCTCCGGTGAGTTGACCATACTGATTTATCGAATTCTCATCGATACCATTGGCGAACACTACTTTTGCGATGGCCATTCGTTGTTTTTGTTGCGCTATGGATTCGTCTTCCATCCGCGCCTTGCGCATTTGCTGCCCCATGGCAAAATACGCCGGAGTACTATCCGGTACGCGATCAAGAGACATCAACGATAAATCTGGTGCATTCATGGTTTCCTCATTTCGATCCGAGTTTCCCGGCTCCTATTTGTTGTAAATGCTGGCCTTGCTGCATTGCAGCATTTCCGTAACCCTTCCATTCACCTGCATTGATATCCCCACGATCTATGAGCAAATCGGCAATAGTCTGGCCTCGTTCTGTTTCTGCGGAACTTCGTTTGGTGCCTAAATTATATGCCATTCCGCCGAGAGTTTGACCGGTCGTTCCGTACAATTCTGCGGCACCGGTTCCACCAGCAGCCCTATACCCGGAAATATTTCCAGCAGCTTGTTGACCTATGCCGGCCATAGCCTGCCCGAGGCCGAGGCGGGTATTATATCTATCTCTGGCCGCATTGTAAGCCCTGTTGTATGCATTCGAATATTCATTTGATGCAAATTCCTGGCCATACCGTTGCGCGGCCTTTAGCATGCCTCCGGAAAGAAGCCCCCCTCTTGCCGAAGCACCGCTTTCGATGACATTAATTCCTTCTTGCAACCTTGCCTGATAACCTGGATCTTGGGTATAGTCGAAATCGGGTCCGAATTGGAATCCTCCTTCACGCCCAAGCTGTGCAAGTGTCGCCAATCCTTCCATACCGGCTTCGGCATATGGTTGTTGAGCGGCGATCGCCTGTTCATACCCGGTGCCAAGTGCGCCTATTGCCGATTCACGGCCTTCTGTAATATCGCCCCTGGCTTCTTGATAACCCTTGCCAAGGAGATAATCAGATGTGGTGTAACTCTTATTTATTTGCTCTCTGGCCTGTTTGTTCGCTTCTCTCAATTTTTTTGATATGATACCTGGGGCGATAAAACTTGCGATATCCTGTTCGGCCATTCCACCAATTGCGAGGCCGGCTCCCCAATTGCCTCCGCCGCCACCTCCACCACCGCCGCCCATGCCGCCTATCATTCCGCTGATTGCGCTCATGTCCATATCATGCCCCCATATCTACCCAAGTAATACCATTCCACCGATACCATCGTTTTGAACTATCTCCAAGAACCAATTTCCATCCATTCGGGAAAAATATCTCATTGGCATCACTTGTCAATGTGTCGTGTGTGTGGCTTTTCACCGATTCGAACCAGTTCGACCATACGGTTTCGACAAAATTTCGTGCCGTGACAATAGGATTCTTTATCGGTGGAGGGAATATTTTCATCTCTCACTCTCCACATCAATCCATGCATTTATCAGATGGCATGGTACAGGGTCGGTATAAATTACACGGAAAACTCTATCCCGTGCATGGCCGAGGTTGAACCA
>Ga0316619_10000251_pt1 | contig 10778 bp, 9 predicted proteins | sample OWC_Aug_M1_C1_D4_FD_207659 | JGI IMG/M metagenome (GOLD analysis project Ga0316619, IMG submission 207659) | Wetland soil microbial communities from Old Woman Creek delta, Ohio, United States - OWC_Aug_M1_C1_D4_B | ecosystem: Environmental > Terrestrial > Soil > Wetlands | place: USA: Ohio...
TGATCTCGGGGGGCGACGAAATCTCGAGCGGGTCCCCGAAATGGCCCTTCGCGACAGCCTTCGTCTTTTCCAGGAGGCGTAAAATGGGAGTGTTCACGGCCTGCGTGTTGATCACGGAAATGATCACCACCATGACGAAGGCCGCGATGAGAGAAAGTTGAATTACATTTGTCGTCAGTGTCGAACTCTCCTCGAGTTTCACTATTTTTTCGTATCGGGCATATGAGAGGGCCTGGGTGAGTTCCCGCAACCTCTGGCCGGCCTCCGAGGTGATTCGGTCTCTTGCCGCCCTGTAATCGATCAACTCCGAATCCGCCAACTTTCGGCTACTCATCTGGCCGACAACATCTTGAAACAGAGCGCCATAGTTGACGTGTAAGACCCTGGTAGGTTCCACAAAGTCTCGACGACGTGCCGAATCGACATAACTTTCCAGCTCGGCCAACCGGCTGTTGAAGTCATTCTGAAAATCCTTAAACTGCCGGAAATACTCGTCATCCCTGGATACGAAGAGCTTTTCCTCTGCTGCGTTTTCCTTGTCCAGAATCTCGAGGCACTCTTCGGAAAGGCGGATCATGCGTGTATCCGTGGTGGTTATCGAGCGGATGGTTCTGTTAAGTTCGTTTAAAGTCCATATGGTATAGATGCCTGACAAAAGGACAATGATGATAATAAGGAGATAGCTGCTGATCAGCCGGGAAAGGATGGAAAAATTCACTAATGCCTTCATGATCCCCCTGGATGACGACAACATAAATATCTTTTCAGGACCCTTTCCAGCCGGGAAACAACTCTCGAGTGCTTGTATTTCATAAGATAGTTATCAGAAAAACATACTTTTGCCCAAACATTTTTTGTCAGAAAAATGCGAAAGGACGATTCCGTAAAGTGAAATCGGCATCGACGATAACGCTGTCCCTTCGAGCTTCTCTGTTGCCCGTCTGTAAATAGGTGATCTCGGATCACTCTAATCTTTGCGTTGATATGATAGGGGTACTGTGTTAGGCTTCCGCCGCACCGACGGACCCACCTTCCGGCAGGGGTGGTGACCGTCGATGAACGAATTCAGGAGGGCCTGTCGGCACTTTGATTCAACGGGTACCCGGAAGGTGGCGTCCCTTTGTCGCGCTGATTCTACTGGCGATGATCTGGGGTTACAACTGGGTCGTCATGAAAAAATCCCTGCAGTACATGGGACCTTTTGATTTCAACGCCCTTCGCATGGCTCTCGGGGGGGTAATCCTCCTTTTTTTTATGCTCGCAAGCAGAGTGTCTCTCCGTCCCCGTCAGGTATCCCTGACGATCTTGCTGGGGCTCTGCCAGACGGCGGCGGGGACGGGATTGATCCTCTGGGCACTCGTGGATGCCGGAGCGGGGAAAACGGTCATCCTGGTTTACACCATGCCGTTCTGGATCCTGATCTTCGCCTGGCCTATTCTATCCGAAAAAATACAGGGAGCGAACTGGATTCCCGTTGTCTTGGCCGTGGCCGGTCTCATCCTTCTGCTGGAGCCCTGGACATTGAAGAGCACGATCTTCAGTGAGGTCCTGGCCGTCATTGCAGGCGCCTGCTGGGGGCTTAGCGCGATCATCATCAAGCTGATGCAGAGAAGGCCGGATTTTGATCTCGTGTCAGTGACGGCATGGCAGTTTGTATACGGTTCCGTGCCCCTGGTGATTGTTGCCCTGCTCGTCCCCCAGCAGCCCGCGCAGTGGACACCCTACCTGATCACGGCTGTTTTCTATAATTCCGTACTTGTCTGTGCTTTTGCCTTTCTCCTGTGGACCTATATCATGAAGAAGCTGCCTGCCGGCGTCGCGGGGATGGGCACCCTGGCCGTTCCCGTTATCGGCATCTTGGCTTCCATGCTCGAACTCGGGGAGCGTCCGGACACCTGGGAGGCCTGGGGGATGGTACTGATCTTGGCCGCGATCACCATTCTGTCGCTTCTGCGATTCAGGGGAAACCGGCTGAACGGGCCCGCGGCCGGCCTGGACTGAAATCGGTCCGGTTATTTCATCTTCCGAACCCTCACCTCGATCCCCTTCTCGTCCTTGAGAAGGGCCGTCAGTTTCGAGACATCGGTGTCACTGTAGTGATAAGGGTAGAGGATCTTCGGCCTGACGATCTTTGCCGCGTCGGCGACCATCTCCGGGGTCATGGTGTACGGGAGATTCATGGGGAGGAAAGCGGCGTCAATGTTCTTTAGAGCCTTCATCTCCGGTGTGTTCTCCGTGTCTCCGGCGATGTAAACCCGCCTGGAGTCAAAGTTGATGATGTAACCGTTGCCCTCGCCCTTCGGGTGGTAGGGGACACCGGGGCTTCGCATGTGTACGATATTGTAAGCCGGGACGGCCTCCACCGTGAAGCCGGCGAAGGTCTTTGTGTGGCCGTTTCGCATGATGACGGCGTTCTTGATTTGACGGGCGGCGGTTTCGGTGGCAACGACCACCGTCTTCGGGGTCCGAACGGCCTCGATGGCCTTGAGGTCAAGGTGATCGCGGTGCTCGTGGGTTATCAGGATGAGGTCGGCCTTGGGAAGCTTAGTGTAGTCCGCAAGTTCCATCCATGGATCCACATGAATGATCTTTCCACCCTGCTTGAACATAAGCGTTCCGTGTCCGACAAACGTGATCTCGGGGCTTGTCGGGGATCTGTCCAGGAATTCGCGCTCGAACGCCGCTATGGAGCCAGCCGTCGTGAAGACCAGGGCCAGGACTGCGAGAATGATGCTATTCATAATTTTCCCCCTTCATGGATGATGTCGGAATCTTACAGTACACCGGTCGTCTATTCAAGGGCGATCAGCCTCACTGTTTCAATTTCTTCGCCGGGTCCAAGTCTTGTGCGTCAAGATGTCGTCATTGAAAATGAATTCGAGATGGTATAGATAAAACCCGATCGCTGACCGGTGGTAAGTATCAACGTGTGATCGATACAAAACAGTAAACAAAATCGAAAGTTTGAATAGCGCTGGAGGGGATATTTATGCTTTTGAATCCGAAGAAATACGCGAGTGATTATCCCTGTGAACAATCCCGGGACATGATGCGAAAGACCATCGACTTCTTTGAGCGGAAGGGAAAACGCCGCATAAAGGAAGACGACCAGTGGTGTGTCTGGTACAGCGACTTCATCGAGTTTTTAAAGGACAACAAGATCTTCTACAGGCTCCTCACCCCGTTAAAATATGGCGATGACGGCTGCCGATGGGATACCTGGAGAAATTGCGAGATGAACGAGATTCTCGCCTTCTACAGCCTGTCTTACTGGTACGCCTGGCAGGTCTCCATCCTCGGTCTGGGCCCCGTCTGGATGAGCAAAAACGAAGAGATGAAGCGAAGGACGGCGAAGCATCTCGAGTACGGAAGGATATTCGGTTTCGGCCTATCGGAGCGTGAACACGGCGCCGACATCTACTCCACGGATATGCTGCTCAAACCTCAGCCCGACGGCACCTACCTGGCGCAGGGGGACAAGTACTACATCGGCAACGGCAACGAGGCCGTCATTCTCTCCACCTTCGGCAAGATCGCCGGCACGAACGAGTACGTCTTCTTCCCCGTCGATTCCCACCACGAGAAGTTTGAGCTGGCGGGGAACGTCGTCGCGAGCCAGATGTACGTCTCTCAGTACAACCTGCACGACTACCCCATCCGGGAGGACGAAATCCTGGAGCGGGGCCAGGAGGCCTGGGACGCGGCGTTGAACACCGTCAACGTGGGCAAGTTCAACCTGGGATGGGCGACCATCGGCATCTGCACACACTCCCTCTACGAGGCCATCAACCACGCCTCCCATCGCATCCTCTACGGGAAGGCCGTCACCGAATTTTCCCAGGTGAAGCAGCTCTTCGTCGACGCCTACACGCGCTTGGTAGCCATGCGGCTCTTTGCTCTTCGCGCGATCGACTACTTCCGGTCCGCCTCGGCGGAGGACCGCCGCTATCTCCTCTTCAACCCCATGGTAAAGATGAAAGTCACCATGCAGGGCGAGGATGTCATCAACCTGCTCTGGGACATCATCGCCGCGAAGGGCTTCGAGAAGGACACCTACTTTGAGATGGCCACGCGCCATATCCGGGCCCTGCCGAAGCTCGAGGGGACGGCGCACGTCAACATGGCGCTCATCATCAAGTTCATGGCGAACTACTTCTTCAACCCCGGCAAGTTCCCGGAGATCCCGCGCCGCAACGACGCCGCCGACGACCTGTTCCTCTTCAGCCAGGGGGTGACGAAAGGCCTGAGCAAGATCCAGTTCCACGACTACCGGCCGGCCTACGACAGCTTCGATCTGCCCAATCTCGCTATCTTCAAAGAGCAGATCAAGGTCTTCAAGGCCTTCCTGGCCACGGCCACCCCCACGCCGGAGCAGCAGAAGGACATCGACTTTCTCCTCATCCTGGGCGAGCTTTTCACCTGCGTCGTCTACGGGCAGCTCATCCTGGAGAACTCGAAAATTTACAATGTGGGTAAAGACCTACTCGACCAGATCTTCGACTTTATGGTTCGCGACTTCTCGAAGTACGCCCTGCAGATCTACCACAAGCCCTCGAGCACCGAGAAGCAGATGGAGCTCTGCATGAAGATGATCCGCAAACCCGCCGTTGATGAGGCACGATACGAGCGGGTTCTCAAAAACAACGTGTATGCCCTGAAGGATGTCTATGAGATGAATCCCTAGCAGCAGACTGTTGAAAAAAGCCCGTCTGCTGCGTTGTCCTCGTCCCTCGTCGCCCAACGTACGCCTCGCTCCTCGGGATGTCGGACGCCTTGCAACCAGGCGTTTTTTTGAACAGCCTGGAATGAAGATGCAAACCTAAACCAACTCAGGCGGAAGTAAAGAGGCCGCGGGGGCGGTTCCCGCGGCCTCTTTTTGTCTTAACCATAAAGACACTTCAGAGCATTTCTTCCTGAAGTTGTTGAAATTGGATTTTGCCTTGGCGTGATGATTACAATCAATAATCGAGGCATGTTCACCCCATATTCATCGTCTTTGTTTTTTGAATCGAAATCCTCTATAATTTCTCCCAAATCGTAATACGAGGTGAAGGAGGGCGTTATGAAGAAAGTAGCGAGAATCATATCGGCAGCTGTTATCGTTCTTGTCTTCACGATATCAACGGCATTTGCGACGGATATTCAATATTCCGGGTTTCTCGGCAACCCATCCGCGTATGACCTGCTGAAGCCGGGGCCGGAAGGCGGGATCAAGCTGCGCTGGCTGAAACCGGGTGTCGATTTCAGCAAGTACAACAGGTTCATGGTGGACAGCGTCGTCTTCTTCCTGGCCGACAAGGCCGAATACAAGGGCATCGACCCCCAGGAGATGAAGGAACTGGCCGATGAATTCAACAAACAAATCGTGGCGGCTTTCAAGGACAAGTGGCCCATTGTGACCGAGCCCGGCCCCGATGTGGCGCGGCTCCGAGTTGCCATCACGAATATCAAACCGAGCAGACCCGGTGTGAGCGCCGTCACATCGATCGTCCCGGTGGGGCTGGGTGTCAGCCTCGTCAAGAAGGGCACAACGGGCGGATGGGCCGGAAGTGGAGAGACGGGCATGGAGGCCATGGTCCTCGACTCGATGACCAACGAAATTATCGGCATGGGTGTCGACCAGAGACAGGCCGAGTTTGAGCAAAGGTTTTCGAAGTGGGGATCGGCAACCGATGCCTTCAAGTTCTGGTCCGAGAATGCGGTAAAAAACGTCGACGCATTCCACGGCATCAAAAGAGAACCCAAGAAGTAGGATTTACTCCGTCTGACAGTCTGTCTGAATTATGCCCAAAAACGCTTTCTTGACGGGTGAATCGGCCAAAATGACTATCGACTTTTCAAAAGGAATGCCGCATAGACATATTCCCTAAGCAATAATCTGCGCCGCCTCTCACATTTTATGACCAGTTTCGATTGACTGGCCAAACCGCTTGGCTTATACTCCGACCATCAAAAAGTAATACCTTATCAAAAAAATATCAAATCAAATGGGCGTTAGTCCAGGAAGGGGAACTCCGTGGATACCCAAATCGTGTCCGTCGTGATTTCGGCAATATCACTGGTCGTCGCTATGTTCTCCGTCCGGATAGCGTTGCACTTTAAACAAGCGAGCGAGAGACTATCAGCCAACAATATCTTTTCATTACACCTCACTCAGGTCAACAAATGTCTCGTAGACCAACCAGAGTTATGGATGGCCTATGACAATCACCCGTTAACCAAAACAACGCAGACTACTGCGTTGATTAGTGCGAGAATCGACGGCTATCTTCACATGGTTTATAACCTTATCTCATCGGCTTACGGTTTCTACGTTCAGGGCATTGGTGAACAGAGAATGCGAAGTGATGATCGCGAATACTGGGAAGCCTATAAGAATCTCGGCGTCGCAATATTGGCAAGCAGTTCAAGAGCCCGCGAGCTTTTTAAAGATCCGACGACGCAAGCTCTTTATCCAAAAAGTTTTGTCGCATTTATGAATGGGTTAATCAGTAAGATTGAAGGGGGTTCTATCTGATAGAGCTGCACCTGATCGCCTGGTTCTGCACGCTTTTAAAAAGTAAATCTATGGGAGCGATCGGCAAAATCGGGGATGAAGGATGATTTTAGATTTTCCGAAATGACTGCCGACATATCGCTTGATCGGAAGGCTTGCCAATGCATTTATGATGTGTGCCTGCGTAGGAACCTGCTCCCATGTGACCGTGTTCCATGTAATCTTGCCTTCTCCCTTCCAGCCTTCTTGCATAATCATTTCCTGCGGATACAGTGTAGCATGACTTAGGGCTGCACCGGGTCTTCCCATATTTGGAATATAGCGCCAGCCGAAAAGATTGACTTTGCTGTTTTCATTCCTTTTTTCTACCTCTTCCCTGGTGAAAGTTTCTTTCTTTGTAAAATCAATTCTGAGAAAATCAGTGCCGTTGTAACTGGCAGTGGAGAAGACATGATCGCCAATCACCTGATATTCTGAAATATCGCAGAAGATTTTCGGGACACCGCTCTGTTCCCTGCCGCCGAGAATCGGGTCTGTCTTGTTTTCCCAAACAACAAGCGGATAAACGCCGTCAATCGGTTCTTTCGTCTTTTTATAACGCACCGGCACTACAGTCTGGGCAATGTTGTAACAGCCGCCGGCCAAAAAATCCACTTCACGGCAAAAAACGAATGAAATATTAATCATCGGAGAAACAATCTCAAAATCTTCATGGACAAACTTCTCCAATGCGTCCATTTCAGTTTCATAAGAGACATTAATATCGGTGTTGTCGTTATAATAAACCGATATGCCGCTCCCTTCCGTTCCGCCAAAGTGACAGGGCATGTTATAAGTGTGGGTGTCCAAGAATTTGAACATCTTCACATCCTCCTTTTGGTCATAACAAATTCCGGCGATTTTGTTCCTCACTGTTTTTTTCTGGCTGCACGAATCTATACGAGACAAACGCCCCGAGGAAACCGCCCATCAATCCATAAACAATAAACTTCGTAACCAAGAGCGGCCAGAAATTAATGCCTTGCATCCCCAGCAATTTGAATACAATAAAAAAAAGAAGCTCAAGCAGAATAAAAAAGACAAGCCACAAAAGCAGCCAAAGCCGGACGAATTTACGCGGCAGGCTATTTACACACTTGTTTTCTTCTTCGGTCGACAAAAGGCCTGCCCTAACCGCTTTACGGGTGAAATATGCGGTCGGAAGCGTAACTAAACAGGACACAAAACCTGTCGTGAAAAATGTGTCAGAAACCACACTGGAGTATGGCGTAATTGACATGGACATGTTCATAAGCCAGGTAAACAAGGAATTCAAAACAGCATTGCTGATTCCGGATATGAAAATCTGAACTTCTATATGGTGAAGAGTTTCTTCTTGCATCATGTCTCCTGCATTGCAGTAAATCCCGAACCTAAAAAGGAAATACTCAGAGATTCGAAATATACACAACGATATCAAACGGAGACCTATATCTCGACATACCCCGCTTGTATCGAGACGCATGATTAGATGTACGTTCCCTTTGTCCGGTAATTCTCGCGTCGTTCACGGGCCAGATTCAGAAATACTTTTTCCTGGAACGCAGGATCCATGCGGCATTTCATATATAATTCTTTATAAGAATCAGCGAATACTATCATGCTCTCTTTTTTCGCCACACCTTCGAGGATAATCCGCGCGGCCTCATCGGCCGGCAAGGCGTCTACCGGAACGTCCAGTCCTTTCCAGATTGAAGTGGCGACATTTCCGGGACAGACGGTCGTAAAATAGATACCTTCGTCATGTAACTCATAGCGCAGGCATTCCGTTAATCCAGTGACCGCGTATTTAGTCGTACTGTAAACTGCCTGATAGGGAGGCGGAAGGATTCCTGCTATTGAGGATGTATTCACAATATGGCCGAATCCCTGTTTCCGCATGATCGGGATAGCGGTATGAACGCCGTAAATCACACTCCAGAGATTGATATTAATAACTTTCTCCCAAATATCCAACGTAACCGTTTCAAAAGGCGTTGTCGCGCCGACGCCCGCATTATTGAACAGGAAATCAAGGTGGCCATCATAAACGGCAGCATCTTGAATCAGATTCTGAACTTGTTCCTGATTCGTCACATCAGTCGGTACGGTAAAAACCTTTCCGGCATACTTGCTGAGATTGTCAGTAGCCTTTTTGAGTCCATTCACGTCAATATCCGCTATAAACACAATGGCGCCAATTCCCAGCAGTTTTTTGCAGACGGCATATCCGATGCCGGCTGCCGCGCCGGTCACGACGCATACCTTATCCTGATAATACTCTTGCATCGTAATCCTCCTTTATTTTGGATTTAATTTCTGCTTCCTCCACGAGGATGATTTGGACGGGGTCAGAATAGAAATAAACAAGCGGTAATCTATCCTTGGATTCGACCAGCAGGTGCTTAGGGGGCGCTACTCTTGGCAGGTATCGCGTCCGCTGCCCCTGCACGCGACGGGTCTGTCACGATTCTAGCCCCGATGTCCTGCAGCAACTGCTGGAAATCAGGCGATGCCATGATGATTTTCCCTGCAGCGGCGCGCAGACGATCAATGGCCTCGTCCGACAGGCGGAAAGTCGTAGGCAGCTCGTTAAGATATTCAAATTCCGCCTTGTCCTTCAGCATGGCGAATGACACGTCGATGGCATAGATCGCAGCGCCCGGCGTCCGCAATGCGGTGGCCACTGCCGCATCCTTGTTCGCATCAACTGCAGGCGACTCTCGGATCCTGCGCATGGATTGCCACCGCGCCTGCTTGTCCCTTAACAGTTCCGTTGCCTCGTAGGAGTAGTGGTCGATCGGAACACCGGCCGCTTTCACGAGACTCTCCAGCATACCGGGCGGGTATTCCGACTTGTCCCATTCGGTTTTCGGTGAGGACCGTGAATTAACGACAAAGACGATGATCCTGCGCAGCTGATCATACGGTGTGGGCTGACCGATTGCATGCAGTGCTTCTATGATCTCCAGGGTATCCAGCACGCTCCGCATGCCGAGGTTGTCCGAAACGGCGCCGTCTACGACATGAATATATGGACGGTTAACGCCGTCTGCAAACTCCGCCTCCTCCTTCAGGTGACGGGTTACGCGCGCGGCCGGCCGAGGCGGTTCGACGGTTTCGAAAAACGGCTTGATCCAGACGAGCAGAGTATAACCGCAAGTGCCGCCATAATTGTTGAACGTAATGGGCCTGAATACCACCGGTACTGCCGACGATGCGGCAGCGGCGCGGGAAAGATGTATCGCATTCAGATCCGAACAGAGCACATCGAAATAGTCCTGCGTAAAAGGCAACCGAGCACCCGTCGAGATGTCGGTTGCCGACACGATGATGAAAGGGCCTTTCCCGCGATTGAGGTCACCGAATTTTGCGCCGTTGAACAAAATCTCGTCGTATAAATCGGCGGCCAGCTCTGAACGACCCCAGCCGCCCGACAACAGGGATGGCCAGTAGATTGGGTTTAGAGTGCGGAAGATGAGCTCGCCTTGCACATCGCGCTTGAGGAAACGCTGTTGGTAGTCGTCGAACAGCTTGTCTCCGTAAAGGCCATATGCGAGCGCCGTGAAGCTTCCGCCCGACACACCGGTGATCACACCGACATGGTCGAGCAGGCGTGACTTGTTACCCTCCGGTCCGACGATTTCGGTATTCCGCAGGAACTCGAGTACGCCATACGAGAACGCAGCAGCCCGCATGCCACCGCCTGAAAAGGCGAGGATCACCACGTTTTCGCTGTCCGTTGAATAATGCGGGCGCGTGGCGTGGCGATAGCCGGTATTCGGATCGACGTGGGTAATCGGTGGGTTGATGGGACGGTGGGCGCAGCCGGTGAGCAGGAGGAACGACGCAATCAACAACAGTGATGGCGTGCGCCATCGAGTCATGGGTTCACCAGATCGATTCATGGAGATCTCCTTTCTACCGGTTTCGCGTTCCTATTAAGCATCATGCGCCTGTAAGCACGCGCCATCAGGATAAGGAGAAGCCTCAACGCTACCGCCTCCCATACCATCATGTGTCAAACGCCACGTGAAGGAGATTAATGAATTATTCATGGCTTTAATAGCTAAATTCCTAAAACATGAAAAACGATATTTCAAGTGGTAATCAACAACATCCGGTTACTGTAATGATGAAGACTTGTAGATACCGTTTTCCGATTCAAGCAAAATGAGGTTTATAATTTGGATCGAATGGCTTTCCTGATTTCAGGATGCCGAAGATGATATGGACCAGTTTCCTCATGATAGCGCACACGATC
>Ga0316619_10000252_pt1 | contig 10777 bp, 10 predicted proteins | sample OWC_Aug_M1_C1_D4_FD_207659 | JGI IMG/M metagenome (GOLD analysis project Ga0316619, IMG submission 207659) | Wetland soil microbial communities from Old Woman Creek delta, Ohio, United States - OWC_Aug_M1_C1_D4_B | ecosystem: Environmental > Terrestrial > Soil > Wetlands | place: USA: Ohio...
TAGAGCAGTATTGACCATCCGAACATCACGCCCTGGTTGGGGTGTTTTTCCTTGGGCAGATGGTAGTAGTCCCCCTTCGTTTCCCGCCAGAGGGGGTCGCTCTGGATGGCTGCCGTCATGAGCTCGAAGAGCCAGCGGGTGTTTGAATTTATTTCCGTTAACCCGCCGATGGGCAGAATCGCCTCGACGAATTCCGGATGCAGGACCGCCCAGATGTAACTCTGGATGGCGCCCATCGAGACGCCCGTGGCGAGCTTTATCCTGCCGATGTTGAGCTGATCCACCAGGAGGCGGTAATTGGCCTGCACGCAGTCACAATAGTTGTACGCGGGAAATTTCATGCCGAGCCCGTTGCTCGGCTTGCTCGCCCCCCAGAGACCCACGGCATCGAGAAAAATGACGTAATATTTGTCCGTGTCGATTAGTTTCCCCGGACCGATCACCGGGCCGAGGGCGAAGCCGTTTCCTTCCTGGCCGTCATGCCAGTAGTAATACATGAAGGTCGAATCCCCGGAGTAGTAAGGGCTGACGATGATGGCGTTCGTGATTTTCCCTTCCCGGTCCCGCTCCGGGTTGCCGACGGCGATGTAGGCGACACGCAGGGGTTCCGCCCCGAGGGATTCCAGGGTCACGCCGCCCGCGCCGCCATATTCAAAACTCGACTCATCGCCGGGGGAATAGGTCCCTCCCAGCTTGAAATTGGGAATGGTGTGATATCGCTTCAAGCCGTCGAGGGCGGGCACACCTGATGTTTTTGTGATGGACTTTCTGCGAGAGGATGTCATGTCGATACACCTTCGTCCTTTGGCAGGTTTCTTTTGGCGGCTGATCTGCCGCAAGGGTCACGGCAGGTATTTTTATACAATCCCGGGTAAATTTAAAATGATTTTTCTCCCTCCACTGGGAGGTCGCAGCCATCGTGACGAGGTGGGGGTCTGAACGGGGAGGCGCCGACGAGGGTTCGGACCCGCGGACTTCATTCCTCGGGCCGCGGGTGTCATTTGCCTGCCGGTTCCTGCGGGTAGGAGATCGTCAGGACGATTTTTTCCGTGATGATCTTCTCTTTGAGTCTCACCGTCAGGAGGATGCCGTTTTCCCCTGTTGCCATGTTGTCGTGGGCCCAGCGTGAGAACTGACCGCCGTAATAGTGTGCGAGGTTTTCCGGCCATATGGTAATGACACTCCCGTCGCGCGGGAAAACGATATCCGGCTGAAGGGGGTTGTTCCGGAAATTGGACTCGTCATCCATCATGAATCTTCCGTTTTCACCCTTGGGGTCGACAAAGAAGGTGTCGCTCCAGATAATCTCCAGGAATTCACCGGTCTTGTTTTCGATGGACAGAAGAAACGCCTTGTAGCCTGCCCGGGGCGAAAGGGAGTTGTCATCGACCGGTGTGAGGGAGGCATCGAAATAGGGATTGCTGACGCGCTGCGCGGGCGGTTCGACACCCGGCATTCTGGGTGAGGAAGCGCATCCGGCGAAAATAAACATGGCGAGAAGGGCCGGGAGGATTCTGATTCCTCTTTGCATTGTGCTTACCGATTAGGGGGGATGGATCCGTCAGTCGCACAGACCCGTGGCATAGAGCTGGCCGTTGTATTTAATCTCCGTGATTCTGCCATTGGACTGCCGCATGTGGACCTGCGCCACCCCCGAACTGCCGTCTCCGAAGGTGAGGTGCACCTTGTCTCCCGCGACACGGTAGCGCCCCGTGTTGCCCGATCCGGCGTTGCGGCCATAGGCCATGCCGGCACCGCTGCCGAAAGAAGATTCCGAGGCATATCGGAATCCGCCCTTGCCGTCGAAGGAGACCCTCGTTGATCGGCTATAGCTGCTGCTCGATGAGGAAGAACCTCCCCAGCTGCAGAGCATGCCTTTCAACTGCCAATCGAGATCCTTTCCTCCGCCTGCAGTTGCGACTCCGGCAGCCCCCTTGTCTACCTTTGCGGCCTGGGTCTGAGTTGCCTTCTGGCATACCATCCGTGAGCCGTCGGGGTATGTGATCTGAAGGTTGTTTCCCTTCAGCAAATAACGATAGTCTACCGCTTTCTTGCCCTCCTTCACACGGAGGACGCTGGAGTGCATCTTGTACTCGTAGGGTTCACCATCGAAAACCAGCCGGCTCCTCGATTCAAAAACCAGCGGGACTGTGCCTCCCGGACCCTGGCACTTCCAGCTGCCGATCAGGGATCCATCCGAAGACCCCGATTTTTGATTTGCCGCCGTGGCGGGTCCTGCGAGCATCATGGCCGCGATGATCAAAGAAAATAGCAGTCCTCTTGCCTTCATAATCCCCCCTTTGAGATCCCGCCGGGCACTTGGCTGATGACGATGACTACTTCCTTACGGCCTTCAGAGCTTTCTGGGTGTTGTCCGTCTTAAAAACGAGGCTCATCCTACCCTTCGAGGGGCTCGCGTAAACGTAGGCGATGTCCACGACGGCATCGGCGATTTTTTTCGATGCCATGTGGAGCTGACCCGGCTTGTTCGGCACTTCCACGATGATGACGTCCTCCGTTTTCACCTCGGCTCCCATATGGGAAAGAATTTTTTTGGCCTTGACATTGTTGTCCGTGACGATCATGAAAACGCCTTCATCTCCTCTGCCGTAGGCGCAAATGGCCTCGATGTTGATTTTCGCCGTGGCGATGAAGGACGTCACCTCGGCGAGAAGCCCCACCCGGTTGGGAAGGGTAAAGTTGAGTTGCCGTGCTCTCTTCGCGATAGCCATATTCAACCTCTCCTTATCGCAAGGCGAATTTTTATAATCATACGATTTAATGAGAAAAATGGAAAGAAAAAAGGCGGCCACGTCAGAAGACCCCACTGCCTCTGAACAATGGCAGGCGATCGAGGGCCGGCTCCTCTTTCTTTGCGGGAAATGATGAAATTCAAGACCCGACCCTGCACAGCTTTAAAATAAAGGCGGGGCCCTGCGGCCCCGCCTTAACGTTTTGAGCCGGCCGCGATCGACCGGGCTTATCGCAACTCCTTCCCGCGGCTCACATCACGGCATCGGCATTAGAATGTCAATATCGAGGGGCGTAGTGTTTCCCGCATCAATTTCGACGCCCAGGTATACCAAAGTTTCCATTCCCTCGCTCGATGCCACCACCTCATAGGTGCCCGCCGGCAGGATCTGACTGTAGATTCCTCCATCGTCTACAGTTATGGACTTCACCTCAATCAGGCCCGAACAGCCTTCGGCTCTGAAGCTGATGACGGCGCTCCCGCCGCCCTCCACGGTGACCTCCCCTTCCACCGTCCCGTCATCAGAGGTGGTCAATCGAATGGAGGCGAGTTGTTGAATTTCTCCAAGCACAGCATTGACTCCGCATTCAAAGGCCGAATTGTAGGTTTCCCTGTTAGGCATTTTCTATTGGATGCTTTATCGTATTGACCACTTCCGCCACTCGACCGATGATTACATTCCGGGTCAATGAAATCTCTCCGGCACGAAGTGTCGGCTTCAGACGATATCGCCCGTTGCCCTGCGGCCCCGCCTTCCCGCGTTGAACCGGGCTCAATCGCCCGGGCTTGGCGCAACCCGTTCCCGCAAGTCACATCACGGCATAATGGTAATATCTTGTGTCTTGGTGCCTCCTGCAGCAACGACGACGCCTAGGTATGCCACGGTTGTCAGCCCCTCGCTCGATGCCACCACCTCGTAGGTGCCCGCGGGCAGGATCTGGCTGTAGGTTCCCCCGTTATCTACGGATATGGACTTCACCTCGATCTGGTCGCTCGAACAGCTTGCGGCCGCCCTGAAGCTGATGGTAGCGCTCCCGCCAACGCTCACGGTGACAAGTCCTGTCATGGTCCCATCATTAGAGGCGGCCAGTGTAATGGGGTCGAGTTGCTCAATTTCTCCAGCAACGGTGGTAACACCGCAGACAGATGCATAAGTGTAACCCTCTCTGTAAGCCACCACGTTGTAGTATCCCGGCTGCACCCAGATGCTGAACCGGCCATCTTGATCCGTCACGGTCGATGCCTCGATCAAGACTCGATTAGCGGCATCTGTAGCGGCGAGATCGTATTCCTGGGCGCTGACCAAAACCCCTTCCAAAGGCGCTCCGCCCACAGCAACAACGGTCCCCCTGATGATGGAGGAAGATGTATCCGTGCCGAGCACCTTGATCGTGGGCTTGAGAAGCCAGCGGCCGCTGTTCCCGGCCTTGACGACTGACCTGGCCGCGTCGAAATCGAGGATCAGCTCCGTCGCCTCGTTTTCGTTGATCGTAAACTCCCTCACGAGCTTGATGCCCGTCTGCATTCCGCTTGGGACGAACAACTGATGAATCTCGTTTGGTGGGTTCCTCAGGATGACGTAATTGGCAAAGGGATGATCCTCGCCTAGGATGTTCGGCTCCCCATCCGATACGCTCCCTATGATAAGGCGCATCTGGGTGTAGAGCCCGGCATCCAGTTCACTCACGCCCAGGGTTTCCAGCGCCCCGTTGACCAGTTCCAGCAGGTTGTAGGTCTTCCCGGGCGTTGCGACGGTTTCCCAGCTTTCCGTGCCGATTTCCTCGCCGCCTTTGTGCACGTCCACGCGCTCGATGGTCACGTAGACAGCCTGATAATCGTACGTGGAGGCGTCCGTGAGGGAGAGGGAAAGCGTCCCGGTGCCCCCTGTGACGCTGCTACTGCTGCCGCCTCCACCACCGCCGCCGCAGCCGGTGAATACGGCGACAAGAAAGATCACCGCCAAAGCCGTCAAAGATTTCGTGTTCAGTCTCATTTTCAAACCTCCTTTTTGTTATTTTTAAGATTATTCCGATACGGAAAGCACGGGGCCTTGAACCCCGTGTCCGTTGCTTCCTGCTGACAATTCCCTTCGACGCCGCGCTTAACTCCCCGCCTCGAGCGTGATGCTGTCCCAGCGCACACCGCCGGGCTCCAGGACGCCCTCCGCGGCCACAATGTCCCCGGGCCTGAGCGCGCCGAAAAATTCCACGGGCGAAACTAGTTGGCCTTCTGCTCCTTTAAACCCGTCCGAAGGAATCGTGGAGGTATTCACCGCGATGCCCAGGACAACCACGGACGGCTGGGAGATGGAATCGACGGGGCCCGCCAGAGCCACGGCGTCACTGGGTGAGGGGGTCACCACGACGGTGGATGCCAGGATGTCACCGTCAGCCGTTTTTCGGCCCAGGACCCTCGCGTGATTGCCCGGTTCGATCTCATCCAGGGCCCGGGCGATGCCGACAAAGCGCGTCGTGGCCGTCGCGAAAACCGGGGCCGTCTCGAGGCCGGACAGCGTAAGGCTTTCCTGTGCCTCGTTGACCCCGCTCACGTCGGACTCCATCCGGATCTTCTCGGACAGAGAGACTTCGCGCGCGAGGACGGACCGCCCTGTCAGCGTGCCTTTCACGACGACCCGCGTGCCCGGGTTTACGTCCTGCGGCTTGAGGTTCCTGTAGATAGTCTCCTGGTCGGTCCTCACCGTGTATCGCCCGATGCCGAACTCGTCGGGGCCTTGCTTGCCGGTGACGATGCCCTCGAGATACACGAAGTCGACAACACCCGATCCGAATTCCTCTTCCGGTTCAAGACGGCTGGCGAGTAGCCGATTGGCCGCAACCAGCGTCCCTCTCGCCCTTATCATTTGGCCGTCCTCCGGGGCGCCCACGGGAAGGGTACTGAGATCGGCCGCCGAGTAGTCGATCGTGAGCAGGCCGATAACGAATGTTTGCGCTTGCGGGTTTTGATTCTGGACCAGGCCCTTGATGTCAACCTCTTCGCCCGGGGGGAGCGCATCGGAAAGCCGGTTCATGTAGGTCGCGGCGATCCTGCCCGACTCGTCGTCGTAGCCGCTTATCTCCAGAACCATCCCCACCGCGATGGCGGCGGCCGTCGTGTTGTTATAGGCGGTCCGGTCATCCAGGATGATCGTCTGACCGAGGATGACCGCCTGTTTCGTGAGGGAATCCAGATCGGCGACGCTCTCGACGGCGCCCTTGAGATTCCTGCTGAAATACACGCGATCGGCACTCGCGCTACCGTCCTCCGCGACGCTTCCCTCCACCCGGACCACCATGCCGGCCGAAAGATTCTGGATCACCGCGGAATCCCCCGATCCCACGAAGCGGTTTTCGATAAAAACCTCGGCGGCGCCCGTGTCGTACCTCACTTCGTTTACGATGACGCTGCCGAAACCGTCAACGGTGCCGACGGACGCGGTGGTATACCCTGTACCGCCGATCCCGCCCCCCGCGACGTCGGCTCCGCCGCCGCCGCAACCGGTCAGAAAGGCTGCAACGACCACCGGCAGGATCTGAGTTATTAACGTTTGTAGAAAGTGAGGTCTCATGGTCCCTGGTCCTCTTCGCCATATGGTTTTTCGAAGTAATAAATTCCGACCCCCGCGGTGTTGCGCCCGCTGCCCCCGGCCTCGGGGTTTGTGTCCCGGTCGTGGCGCGACAGCCACCTGTCGAGTCTCTCCAGCAGGTCCTGGGCAGCCTCGGCCGAAAGGTGTCTGAATACCTGGAGCGCCTCTTCGGGGAGGTTGTCGTAGAGGACCTTGCGCTGGAATCTCGGAGGCTCCTGGGTCCTGCCCATGTTGTGATCGATGGTGTCGATCAGGAAGGCGGTATCGACACCGAGGATGTGCAATTTCATGGTTTCATCGGCTTTCGGCAGATAGGCCCGTTGGGTCAACTGGACCCGGTTCTCGTCGAGGCGCTCCAGGCTGCCGTCGGTCTGCATCTCGTCGAGAACGGCCCGGTAGGGAACATCTCCGCTGTACCGTCTGACGAGTTCCTGGAAGCTGTTGGCCGTCCCGGACACCGGGAGCACCATGGGCTTGCCTTCCTGATCCAGGAAATCCTTGTCCCGCCGCCATCCCGCGATCACTCGCGAGGCGCGATGGTATCGGTCTCGGCTCAGGTCGTCGTCCCTTTGATGAAGCCCGCTGACCCGCGAGACTTCTTTGCGCGTCAGTCCGGTGATGACAGACACGCGGGAAACGGTCTGCTTGCGCCCCTGGATTGAAAATTCGTCCCTGGCGACCTCGACGAACTGTCTCTTGGCGATATCGGCGAACGTTCCGTAGGAGAAGCCGTTTCGGAGAAGGACTCGAATGAGGGGCTTCAAGAGTCGAGAGACCGCCGCGATGAGAATCTGGTGTTTGTTTTGCTGCATATCGTCAAGGGATTTTATTAATTGGGAAAATATTCCCAAAAATTTTATCCATTGTCAAGTCGAAAAAACACCTACTGAATCGTTCAGAGTAATATACGACAGGGGACATTCGCTGGACGCCATCGACTATTTCGAGTAGACACCGGCTTGGCCGGTGAACCTTCGGGGCCTGATAGATCCGGGAAAATTACCGGATAACCTCTCCGTGATGCGCTCAACGGTTATACAAAGAAAAAAGGGTCGGCGAACACTCTCCAACCCATTGATTTCATTGGTGGGCGGTCCGGGACTTGAACCCGGGGCCTTTAGTTCCGGAGTCGATTGTCAAGGGTAAAGCAGATTGAAATAAAGTAAAATAACGTAAAGAAAATCAAGAAGAAAAGGGCGGTCTTGAGTAACAGTATAAACTCAGCCGCCCTTCTGCCTTATGTTAATCCGTTAGAAATCCGTTCGAAGGAAAGCAGGGCTTTTTCTAACCCTGCCTTCATGTTGACGGCTAAACTCTTCTTGCTGACGTTTTGACGCCGCCCCAGCCGTGCGTCAATCAGTATTTTGTTCTCCTTACCTCCTTTTTTTTGCGTAGGTTGATCAGTTAAAGATCGAACTCAACCGCAAATCCCATGAATCCGGTCCTCACCACTTTACCGGAGCGCATAACTCTGTGGGTTCTTTGCTCGGGACCATACTTTAATCGAAAAATGATTTGAGTTTGTGTGCCCCGAGGAAGATTCTCGTCGGAGTGAAACCAAGCCCCTGATGCAGTCATATACGAATTTCTTATGAGGTAAATTCTCTCTTCCCGTGTGCCCGGATTAGCTAGGACCAAAACAGGCGCACTTAGTTCCACATGATCATTTAAATTCTGCATAGCACTATTCTTCCATTAAGCATGAACACCACTCCCATGATATTTCATACACATACATAAAGAAAAGGAAATACGATGAAAGCACTATTTTTCAATTTATTGTTTTCTAGTACTCCTAGGAAGATATTATTAGATGAGTTCTAATCAAATAAAAAAAGGGCCATTTCTGACCCTGCATTCTCTCTTATGTTGGTCCGTTATAAATCCGTTGGAAAAAGCCCCCAAAACAGAAAGAGAGCCCGTGAAGAGCCCTCTTCTTCTATAAGAAATCAATGGCGGGCGACCAGGCAAACCATTTCTGAAACTCGGTATCCTTTCCTGCCTTGATCGGTGTAAAATTAACAATAACCACAAAAATAATAGACACCTCCTTTTAATTCTTAAATTCGTCATCTTTTCTTTGTGGGTTCGAGTAATAGTGCTTCTATTTGCAAATCAATTTTCAGGTGTCTGGCGGCGTCTTTGGCCTCACCGCTGTTATTAAAGGGTCCGGCAATAACGCGGTAACGATCGCCCTTGGGAATCACCCTTGCGGGGATAGGCGGCCCCTGATGGTTGATCATGGCAGCGAGTCTGGAGGCATGAGTCCCGTCACTGATCTCCGCAGCCAAAACATACCACCTGTCCATTGTCATTTCTGGTATTCGTGGTCTTCCGTAAAGTTCACCGGGGTGCTTCACTTCTAAGGTTTTTGCACTCTCTCCATCACTTCCTTGCCTCATCTCGAACACTGGAACAGGAATCCCCCGGGCCTCAGCCACAGTTTCGTAGACTTTTTTCCAAACCAGCTTACGTCCTGTTTTCTTTTCAATAGCCTTTAATTTTGTATACATCTTCTTTGATTCAACGGCGTCCACATCATCTAGGGTTGCATGAACTTCCAGATAAACAACTCCGTCACGATGACCTACGAGGTATGGTTGGTTCACGATGTAAACGGGTGTTTTTACTTTTGTATCCTCGTAGAGTTTTTTTATGTCTTCCGGGTAGAGTCGTATGCAGCCATTGGTTGCCTTAAGACCGATGCTGGACGGCTTGTTGGTACCGTGTATCACATAATTGGTCTTATTTAAGTACAGAGCATATTCTCCGAGGGGATTTTGGGGTCCCGGTGGAACGGTAGCTGGCAGAGGATCTCCCTTTTCTTGATGATCCTTAAGAATTGAGGCAGGCACATACCAGGTCGGTCGGATTTCCTTGCGCTTCACGTACATTTTACCGATAGGCGTAGAGCGTTCTTCCGAACCGATACCGACCGGGTAGGTCGATACCATAAGCGATTTGCCGTTTCCTTTAAATTGAAAGAGCCTCATGGCAGCTAAGTTGATGACAATGCCTTTTCGGGGGGCGTCCGGCAGGATAAAGCTCAAAGGCAACACAATACATTCACCAGCGTTAGGCACCCACACGTCTATTCCTGGATTAGCCGTGCTGATTTCATTGATTCCCAAACCGAAGTGTCTCGCAACATCCGGTAGCGTATCCCCTTTTTTAAGCCTGACGACTGCCAACTGGCCGATGACGCTATCTCCTTTTTGATCTGGGAAATCATTCCGCTCGACCTCTTCCACAGGATGACTTGAAAAAGACGCGACTTTCTCTCGAACATTATGCCAGACCCCACACCCATAAAAGGATAACAGGAATATACAAAGGATTATAAAACGAAACTCACGGGATAAGCGTGACACGTTGATTCGGCGCATGGGGGCCTTTGTAATGGTGAAAACTCATTACTCAATAAAAAAATAGCAGGACGGCAAAAACCTGCTATTTTTTTATGTTTCGCTTTGCGCGGCGATGCTCCGCGCGTGTCGAAGTCATTTTTCTATTTCTTCATGGATTTCTGGAAAATGGCCTCGGTCTTCTTCGCGTTGTCCTCCGCCATTTTTGCAGCAGCCTCGGCTCTCGCTGCCGCGTTGTCCGCCCTTGTGGCGGCCTGGGATATCCTCTCGGCATCCCTCATATTGTCCATCCGCGCGGACTGTGCGGCGGACTTTGCGGCCTGGGCTTCCTGCAGTGCCTGATCCGCCTTCTGACTGACCGCGTTCACCTGTGCCTGAAGTTTCTCCAGGTCACCTGTTGTGGCGCAACCTGAGAACATGAATACAAGGCACAGCAGAATAGCCATCATGAACAGACCTACGTGTTTTCTCATCATCGTGTGATCACCTCCTTTTGATGTGAAAGTTGGTAGTCAATGCTTTAAAATATTGGCCAGCATTATCCCCAGGACGACCCATGTAAAAACTGAAATTATGCTACCGAAGATTAGTCCTCTGCCTAAACTCTGTCGCTCTTCGAGTATCTGTCCGTATTCCAGGGCCCTTGCTGCTTTTTTCTCAAGGTCACACAACTCAAAAGGTTCTGTTACATGTTCACGAGTGTTTCCCGGAGTGTACCGGTCATCGTGTTCTATCAATACTGAGCTTCGATTGTTCATCTCGTCAAATCCGCAGTCGAATTACCCCTGTCGTTATGTCGCAATAACTGTTCCAGAATTATTAGCATAAGTATAACCGACTGATATGGCTCACTTTTGTTGCCTATTCTTTTTATTGAGCAGAATCCGAAAGTCTTTTAATTTGAAGGCAAATCCCTGCATGAAAGCTTTTTAAATCGGATAAGGTCCTAAAATAACACGAAAAATCGAGTGAAGGATTATCCCGTCAGAGGTGGGGGGAAAACCCTTCGTTTTTGTATTTCCGATCATGAGGCATGTCATTGTGTTTTCAAATCATTTGCACCTCTTGACCTTACCC
>Ga0316619_10000256_pt1 | contig 10682 bp, 9 predicted proteins | sample OWC_Aug_M1_C1_D4_FD_207659 | JGI IMG/M metagenome (GOLD analysis project Ga0316619, IMG submission 207659) | Wetland soil microbial communities from Old Woman Creek delta, Ohio, United States - OWC_Aug_M1_C1_D4_B | ecosystem: Environmental > Terrestrial > Soil > Wetlands | place: USA: Ohio...
TCACCCGCCCCAGAGGTCCCCCACGGTGAAGCCTTCGGGGAACGGGTCCTCGGCATCGAGCACGTAGTGGCTGAGCGCGTACACCCAGGCGGTGCCCGTGATCGTCGGGACCACAGCCGGATAGCGGCCGACCTGGGTGGCCGCCACGCACCGGCCGGTGAAGAGCGTGCCGATGAGGCTCTCGTGCCGGAAGTCCTCGTGGAGGCCCAGCCGGCCCTTGGCATGGAGGGCCGCCATCTTCGCGCAGGTGCCGGTCCCGCAGGGCGAGCGGTCGATGACGCCGGTCCAGGAGGCCGGGCGGTCCAAGGCAATGGCCCCGGTCGGCACGACGACGGCATTCTTCCGGGCGGCGTCCGGCCGCGTCGGGGGGCCCGAGAACTGGGCGATCGTCGGCCCCGCGATCCGGTCATTTTCAGGGTGCCCCACGGGGTACTGCTCGCGGGCGGCCGCGATGAGCAGGGCCCCCGCCCGTGTGAGGTCCCGGCCCTCGTCGGGGGTGAGGCGAAACCCCGCGGCCTGCGCGTCGGCGATGACGTAGATCATCCCGCCGTAGGCGATATCCACGGTCAGCGTCCCGAGGTGGGGGACCTCCACGGGGACCTCCAGGTGGAACGCGAAGGCCGGCTGATTCTGGAAGGTGATGCTCCGGACTTTGCTGTGCGCGACCTCGGCCTGGATCCGGATGAGGCCCGCGGGGGCCTCGAGGACGAACTCGGTCACCGGCTCCCGCATGGGGATCATCCCGGTCTCGAGCAGGGCGGTGGCCGTGCAGATCGTGTTGCTCCCGGACATCGGGGGATACTCGGTGTGCTCCATGATCACGAAGCCGGCATCAGCCTCGGGGCGCGTGGGCGGGAGGACGAGATTGCAGCAGAGGGCCGGGTAGCCGCGGGGCTCGTTGAGCATGCGCTTCCGGAGCCCATCGGCGTGGGTCTCGAGGTAGACCTTCTTCTCGAACATCGTCGCGCCGGGGACGTCTGCCACCCCGCCCACGATGACCCGCCCGGGCTCCCCGCCGGCGTGCACGTCCACGGCCGTGAGCATACCGGTCAGGCGCATGGGCTGACTCCTTTGTTCGCTGACTGCGTTCGTATCAAGTGTCTTTACCCCTTAGCCGGCCAGGTGGGGTAAGCGCACGCGGTGGCCCAAACGAAGCTGAACAGTTCAGGGTCATCGTTGTCGCTGGCATCAGACCATGATGCGGTGTCAGTCCGCGCCCTCGGGCTGTAGCGCAAAGTGGATATTGACCAGCCTCTCGATATCCCGCAAGTGTGCTCTCGTAACCCTTCGAGCCGCTGCGACGTTCCTTTCCTTAATGGCCCTGGCCAACTGCTCATGAAGTTCTATTGATCGATCAATCACGCCCGGAATCTGCGAAATCTCCACCGTCGTTTCTCGGAGGTACTTTCGAAGAATGCGGTACATCTCCACGAGAATCTCATTCTCTGTCGCGCGCATGATCGCGGTGTGAAACTCAAGATCGCACTCTATGAACTGAAGAAAGTCGTCGACAGAGGCCTTTGCTTTTCCGAGGGTTCTCTCGATCTCCCGTACATTCTCCGGCGTGGCATTGGCAACCACGGCGTCCAGGGCTCCAATTTCCACGATCTGGCGGGCCTGGAGGATTTTCGATGCGTTTCCACGCATGAGGACGTCGTGCAAGGAACGTGTTGTTGAGAGGGCCTCGTTGGCCCCTTTTCGCACGTAAGTCCCGTCGCCCACACGAATGTCGACCACCCCCATTAGGGCCAAGCCCCGCATGGCCTCTCGTACGGTAGATCGCCCCACCCCAAATTGTGCCGCTAGCATCGTCTCCGTCGGCAACCGGTCACCCTCTTTGAGCGTACCGCCCTCCACAAGTTGGTTGATCGCTCGCACTACCTGATCGCTCAGGGAACCGCGGGCCACTCGGCTAACGGGAAGCTCGTTCAACCTCGACACGACGATTTCCTTTTTTGTCGGCGACCCGCCGCAGAACCAGAGGCTTGTGGCGGCTTAGCCCTCAACGGGATGTCATCGCAACCGAACAAAAGCACGAAGCGATCAGTCCTTCGTCTGTTGCTTCTCGAATGGCCCGCCGTACCGCCGAATCCCGGACCTGTGAACCGCCGGGAGTTTTCCGGCACAGCCGGTTCGACTGCTCGGGCCAGCGATCTCCACTCCTGGCGGCCACGGGCCCCCAGAACCCGACGCCGCCTAACCGCTCCGCCCGCGGTGTTCCCGCCCCTCTTCCGATTCCCCGAGGCGGGTCAGTTCACGACTCGACTCTCACCTCGTCTCACAAGCGGGGGTCGGGGCCACGCCTCGGTGCGGTGAATTGTTGTCGCGCTGGTGCCTTATCCATGTGGTATCCCTCGGCGGGAAAAGAGGACACCCAATTGCGGAGAAGTCTGAAGTCGAGATCGCCGACCCCCGATCCCAGCTTGCGTGGCCTCTCCCCATTGATTGGTCCACCAATAAGGTTAGTGCAAAACAATCTCACTATTTCGGGCAGGCTCTGGAATCCATGACAGTAATAGGATTCCAGAGCCTGTTCGGAACGGATTGGAGGCGCGTCCAGGATTTAGTCATTGCAAGGTCTCTGCTCAGACAGCACAGTAACTACTTCCCACCATAAACCTTCGCCATGTAATCTTCGATGATTTTGATGCCCTTTGCGCATCTTGCGTTCTTCCGTGCAATGTCAGGCATAAAGGTGGACGCAGCATCCCTTAATTTTTTTAACTCTTCAGGAGACCAAGTAACCGCAGTGGCGTTCAGGGACTTAAGGTTTTGGATCATGTCTTCGTATCCCCACCAATTTGCATGGCTGTGATCCTCGGAGAAGACCCGAAAGGCCTCGTTAACGATTGCTTTGAGGTCGTCAGGTAAGTCGTTCCAAGATTTCTGAGATGCCAAGATAACCATTGAGCTCATGTTCAAAAGAGGGGTAACAGTCAAATACGGGGCGACTTCGTAGTGTTTCAAGTCTCTGTAATAGTTTCCATATGTCATAGAACCATCAATAATTCCCTGCTGCAACGCAAGATACGTCTCTTCATGGGGGACGTGGACTGGCGCCGCGCCTAATTTCTGAAATGTCTTGGCTATGTAACCGAAAGACCTAAATTTTTTTCCCTTGAGGTCCGCTACTGTAGGTATTGGACGTTTCGACCAGAACGGGACCGCAATGTCGATCAGCGCGTTCCCAAAGAAATGAACACCATGCTCGGCATAGGCCTCCCTTATGAGCTCATCAACTCCCATGTTCCACCAAATTTGTCTCGCATCGTTTTTCGATCTGATAATTAGAGGCGGAAGAGATCCCGGCTCCAGATCCCCTTCTGGAATCGTTCCCGTATAATAATTTCCAGCAGTGTAGGCTATATCCACCGTCCCTCTTTGTAATGCGCCGAGTATCTCCAGCGAGGGAACCAGCTGCCCGGCAGTGAACAAAGTAATGTCGAGCCTTCCGTTGGACATCTTTTTGATATTTTCAACAAACGCCTTTTGTGTTATCCGAGGCCCGACCAACGATGGTGGGTCAATAGTCTGCATTCTCCATTTAAAAGTCTTAGGAGGCGTCTGGGCGCCTACTGTCTGGGGCCAACAGAGGATGCCGCTGATCACGGCCGCCAAAAACATCACCATTGCTCCAAAGAATACCGTGCTCCTCCGCAGCTTAATCATTACCTTTCCTCCTTCACACAAGACAGTAATTGACACCTACGTCGATTCCCCTGTCCAAGTCACCAATCTTCACCTCCTCTCTAAACCTTGGTTTTGGCCAGCGGTGTTTCTTAGCCTTTGCCCAGCTCCTGCGAGCGCCGCGTTGCCGCCTCGACGGCATTGATGAGCGCGGCCCGGACGCCACCCTGCTCCAGGGCATGCAAGCCGGCGATCGTGGTCCCGCCGGGGGAAGCGACCATGTCCTTCAGTTCTCCCGGGTGCTTGCCGGTCTCTAAGACGAGCCGGGCAGAACCCCGCACCGTCTGTGCCGCCAACGCGAGGGCCACATCCCTGGCCAACCCCACCTTCACCCCGGCGTCGGCCAACGCCTCGATGATCAAGAAGACGTATGCCGGGCCGCTCCCGGAGAGGCCGGTCACGGCGTCCATGAGCGACTCGTCCAGGACCACAACCTTCCCGACGGCCTCGAAAAGCTCGCGCGTCGTCTGCAGGTCCCGGGGCGTGGCGTGACTTCCCCGAGCCAGCGCACTCACACCTTCGAGAACAAGGGCCGGCGTGTTCGGCATCACGCGGACCACGCGCACCGGATGCGGGAAGCGCGCTGCGATGGTGGCGGTCGCAAAACCAGCCACGATGGAAATGAGAAGTCGCGCCTCGCCGACGGCCTCCGTCAGTTCCGCCAGGACACCAGTCATTTTTTGGGGCTTGACAGCCAGCAGGACCGTCTCGGCTTGGCGCACGGCCGCGGCGTTGTCCGACGTGACGCCGATCTTGTACGCGGTCTCGAGATACGCCAGCCGTTCGTTGCGCACGTCGGTGGCGAGGATGTCGTCCGGCCGGATGCGACCCGCCGCGAGAATCCCGCGTAGCAGGGCCTCCGCCATGTTCCCACCGCCGATGAACACGAGCCGCTTCAGCATGGTCATATGCGTCTCCGCGTGCAAGACCTAGAAACGCTTCTCGCTTTGATTCTTAGGATTCAAATAAAACCCTTTCTTGGCGTGGAGCATGAGGCGGGGGCTCCAGTGACGCTAACCACATCCCGTGCTTGTCATTTCAGCAACAAATTTGGCAACCATGTGATCAATTCTGGAAATATCATGACAAAGACTAGGCCGATTGCCTGAAGTGCAACGAAAGGCCATACAGACGAGTATATTTCTCTAGTAGTGGTATCCGTACCCTGAGTGATGCCCCTCATGACGAACAAGTTGACGCCAAACGGCGGCGTCAGATAACCCATCTCAGTATTCACTACGTAAACAACCCCAAACCATAAGAGATCTATCCCCAAAAAACTCGCCACGGGAACAAAGACTGGAGCCGTGACCAATAAGATGCTTATACAATCCATGAGGCAACCGAGGATGAACCAAGTCACTTGCATCAATATAAGAATAACCCATTTGTTTACTGGCCAAGTCTGAAGCATGTTTTGTATTAATGCAGACGCTCCTAAGCCTTGGAAGACGGCCGCGAAAACCCCAGCTCCAAAGATGATCCACATGACCATACAAACGGTTCTTATCGTCTTAAAGATCACTTCTCGCATGATGCTCCAGTTAAGCTTCCGATGAAGACCAGCTGACAACACAGCACCAAAAGCGCCAATTGCTGCTGCCTCAGTTGGCGTTGCCACACCAAAAGAAATTGAACCCAGAACACCAAGAACCAATAAGAAGGGTATTATTATATTTTTCAAAATAATAATTTTTTCCCACCAACCAACCCTTTCTTCGGGCGGGAGGGGGGGGCCAAGATTGGGGTTTAAGTAACACCGCGTTACGATATAGAATATAAATAAAGCGGAAAGTAAGAGGCCGGGAAACACCCCACCCAAGAACAGCTTCCCTACCGACTGCCCTGCAATAAGTGAATAGATGATCATAATCAAGCTGGGAGGAATCAAAGGTCCCAATGCCCCTCCAGCCATAATGCACCCCATTGCGAGCTTCTTGTCATATTTGCGCCGGAGCATAGACGGAAGACCGACAATCCCCATCATGAGAACTCCGGTCGTGCTTATGCCACTCATTGCAGCAACTATGGTACAGCCAACGACCGTTCCGATGGCCAATCCGCCCCTCAAAGAACCCATCCACCGATACATCATGTCATAGAGATCCTCAGCTATTCCAGAGCGTTCGAGCGTATATGCCATAAAGATGAAGAGCGGACAAGCGAGTAGAAGATTGGCCCTCATCAAGTCACTCGCATGGGCGATAAGTACGTGGACACAGTTGGAGCCCCAGGCAAAAAACCCAAAAAAAAGCCCAAGACCACCCAGCACAAAAGCTATGGGAAGCCCGGTCGCCAACATGAACATCATAGAGACAAACATTAGAACAGCGAGCGCTTCGATACTCATGCGCTTGCACTCCTCTTGTCTTCTTGTGAGAGAAGATCACGACCGGTGAGTGCAATAGCGACGTCGTTAAGGGTCTTGGTGAAGCCCTGGAGAAGCATCAGCAGCCCCCCTAAAGGTATGCAGATTTTGGATGGCCAAATGAACGGCTCCCACATACTGTTTGAACGCTCCATCCCCCTCACGGAAATCCAGGCATACTGAGCACCTTCGATCACCAATACTGCACAGAACGCATAAAAGAACAACCACGTAACCAAATCCAATATCGCTTTCGCCCTGATGGGAAGACTGTCGTAAATAATATCTACTCTAATGTGTTCGTTCCATTTAAGGGTGTAGCCTCCCCCCAGCAGAAAATAGGCTCCATAGAGCATCGCACTAAGTTCATGCGCCCACACTGTTGGGCTGTCGAAAAGATATCTCATGAAAACTTCAAACACCAAAAACCCAATCATGCCAATTACGAGAAAGCTGGCAATTCTTCCCACCTTGTCATTCAAGTCGCTAACAAATAGCACATATTTTCTCAGAGATGACATGTGCACTCCGTTTCTTGATCCCAGCTTCGGCCCCATCGAGCCCGGGAAACGAAGGCCCTTCATCTCTCCATCATCCTCCAAGCTCGCTGGAGGATGATGGAGAGACTCCCAATGAAACCTACTGTCTGCAGTCGGTCACCATGCGTACAAACACGACGATATCTGAAGTGAGTCATTTTGAACGAAACTCGCGGCCTCGCTCTTGTAAGACCATCAAATGAACAATGTCATGGCTTCCAATCCCTTAGGCAATTTCGTCAGAGACTCGTTTCCAGCCTGCGTTACCAGTATGGTATCGGAGTTTCGACAGCCGCCCACCCCTCTTTGATAACAGCCAGGTTCCATGCTGAACGTCATTCCTGGCTCCAGGACTGTTTCATCGCGCGGGTAAGACCTAAAATCGGGCGGCGGGTCATGTCCCTCAATACCTATGCTGTGGCCCATCCGGGCACCAATATGTTTCTCATACCCGTATTTCTTGAAGACGGCGGCGCAGGCATCGAATACTTCACAGCACTTAATCCCTGGTCTTATCTTCTCAATGCCCGCTTGCTGGGCCTCGATCACGACCTCAACTATCTCCGCTGCCTTCTCGCCGGGCTTACCGAGGAAGAACGTTCGCTCACATTCAGCGTTGTATCCCTGGACGGAAACCTGACGGCTGTGAACAACTACATCGCCCTTGCCGAACTTTCTAGGCGTTGAGAAGTTGTGGCCAGCCCACGCAGACCTGTCCGGACCCGACTGGGTATCCGTGTATGGCATATTGATAATGTACCTGGGATAGCTCTCAGCAGCACTTACCAGTATCTGATAGTTACCGACGGCATCAATTTCCTGCTCTGAGATTCCCTCTCTAGCCCACTTTATGGAATTCCTGACACCGACATCACATAATTCGGCGGCAGCCCTGATAAACTCAATCTCCTCTGGAAGCTTAACGGCTCGGCACTTGTCAATAAGGCTACTGCAATCCTTAAAGGTTGCTCTCGGGAAATCCTCACAGAACCTACGATAAACCAGGTACGGTACCCCACCAGGGAAAGTCCCATCCAGCCCGATATTCGCTGTCAGCAGGTTACGTTCTTGCAAGATATTCTTGTAGATCACGAACGGGTCTGATATTGCTCCCGGGAAAGCCTCGAACTCATACCACGTCCGAATATCTTTAATCCAAATGGAGCGGCTCAACCTCTGGTCAAAATCATATGGATCAGCCCTTCCAAAATCAGCCGTTTCTACAACTGGAGCAACAAACACAGGTTCGCTCTCCAATGGTATGACGGCGGCTATCGGCCTGCTGTATATTGAAAGAAGAAGCCCGCTGACATACCTGATATTTGGTTCTTTCATCAGAAATAAAACATCGAACCCGCTTTTCTCCATCTCGACTCTAATTTTAGAGAGTATTTTCTTGGGCAGTTCCTTTTCCGTCATCACGCTCTTTCCAATTTGGGGGTTATCAGCATCGGGCATGGGCACCTCCACTGCGCGCCGGCCAATCTCATATCGGGATAGCTCAGGCGCGATCCACAACCCAGAGCAGCAACGATCCGTGACTGGGACCCCCCACTGCTGTTCGCGCGACCCCTCCTTTCGCCGCATATTGCGCTGCCGGCAGGGCGGTCCGCTCCAATCGGATCCAATACCTTCCAACGCTCAGGTGATCTCCAGGACCGGCGCCCCAATGGCCTCCATGCGGGGAGTCACGCCCAGGCCTGGCTCCGCGGACGCCTTCATCCGGCCGTTCGTCCGACAGGGCGCCCCGTCCGCGGTCGAGACGGTGACATAGCTGTTGAAATCGGTGGTCGAAAGCAGGAGTTCCGGTGGTGTCGAGTGAGCAAGATGCGCGATGGCCGCGGTGGCCACGTCGCTTCCCCAGGCATCTTCGATGGTCATCGCGATGCCGAGCGCGACGCATACGTCACGGATCACGCGGGCCTTGCTGAGGCCGCCGACCTTGCTGATCTTGAGGTTGATCGCATCCATGGCGCAGTCGCCGTAGGCTCGAAGGAGGATGGCAAGATCATCGATCGATTCGTCCAGGACGAGGGGGTGGTTGGTCCGGCGGCGGATCGTGAGGCATTCCTCGTACGTTCGGCAGGGTTGTTCTATATAGACATCAACGTCGCGCACCGCGGAGACGACGCGCGCCGCTTGGTGCATGAGCCACCCGGTATTGGCGTCGGCGACGAGCAGGTCGCCCGGACCCAACACGGCCCGCACGGCCCGGATCCGCTCGATGTCCTCGTCGGGATCTGCCCCGACTTTAAGTTGGAATTTCCGGTAGCCCTCGGCCCGGTATTTCGAAACGCTTCGCGCCATGGCCTCCGGCGACTCTTGCGATATTGCCCGATAGAGTGCGACGTCTTCTCCGTGGTGCCCGCCCAGGAGGGTACACATCGACTGCCCGGTCGCCTTTCCGAGAATATCCCAGCACGCCATATCGATCGCGGCCTTGACATACGGGTGTCCCTTGAGGTTGGCATCCATGCAGCGGTTGACGACTCCGACTCGTGTCGGATCCTCACCAAGTAATTTCGGCGCCAGTTCCGCGATGCCCGCGCGAGCGCCTCCAGCGAAGGCCGGTAGATATGCGGCCCCAAGGGGACACGTCTCACCCCACCCGGTGATTCCGGCGTCCGTATCCACCCGGAGAACCGTGCTGTCGAAAACAGCTACCGACTTCCCGCCGGCCCAGCGATAGCTGCCCTCATGCAGGGGCAGTTCGACACGATAGGCGGAGATACGGATGATCCTCATGGCCTCCCTCGGGTGGCAAGTAGTCCCTGCTCAACAACCGGAGCCACGAAATCCGCCATTCACGAGATATTCTGCGCAGACAAACGATGCCATCCGCGACAGCGTGACGGTTCCCCTTTTCGTCAATACAAACGCTTACACTTCTTCAAGACCTCCTTGACCAGGCTGGACACGGCTCCGTCCATCCTCATGGCCGGCGGGTCGCAGAACCACGAACACGGCCAAAGGCCACGTCCTTCCACTGCAACGGCTTCGACCTGCACCGCGCCCCGAGGCCGGGTGCGTCTACGGCTCTCTGGACTCCACTCCATGGTGTGGTGCCCAGACTCCGCCGCACAACTGCATCTGGCTGCTCAGAACTTCCACACCGGCTTTCCTAAACACCTGATGATCGGATTGTTTTAAAGTCTGCTCATCCTACGTATTTGTCAAGGATTTTTTGCTTGTTTGCAAGAGCATTCCCGCGCAGCCTCTGGCGGTTCCTGCCACACGTCTCCACCAGGAGGTTTCGACGGTGTCGGCGATGGTGCCCGAGAGTGGGGAAATGCCGACCATGCTGAGCTTCCCCCCGGGGCACCACGCCTACGGTATGCCTTCACCGACCCTTGGCCATCTTGGGATCCAGTGCGTCCCTCAGGGCATCACCGAAAAAATTGAATCCCATTACCGTGATCATGATAGCCAGGCCGGGGAACGTCGCAATCCACCAGGCGTCGCTCATGAAGTCTCTGCCGTCCGCGAGCATGGCGCCCCACTCCGGCGTCGGCGGCTGCGCGCCGAGGCCGAGGAAGCTTAGTGCGGCGGCCGAGAGGATGGCAATGGCAGTCTCCTTGTATATGGGGCTGTGATCCGAGAAATTTCCCGCACTCCTCGTTGCCTGTGCCCCGGCCCTGCGCGGCGTCAAATCTTTGATTGGCCGATAGAGAAAAGGACCACGGCCGCAAGCGCCAGCGCGATCGCGAGCTTGTGATAGAACGTAACCGGCTCCTTCAGCCACAGGATCCCGACCCCGATCGTCGTCGTGAGGATCGACAGCACCGCATAGAGCACGTACTGTGATGCCCCGTACCGGGTATAAAGCAGGTTGAACCCTAGGTAGGTCAGAAGCAGTCCCAGCCCGCTGCCGAGGATGGCCCTCCAGTGCGCCTTGAGCGTCGGACCCACCGCAACCACCCCGACCAGCGGGGCGCACGCCAGGGCGCCGGCGGTGGCGACGAGCGCGGAAAGCCCCACAAACAGCAGGCCGTTCTCTACTCCCGCCGACTTCCGTTGCCCTAAGGCAAACAGGGCATTCCCGATTGCTGCGATGGTAGCGTACACAATGGGCAGGAGAATCATACGCT
>Ga0316619_10000260_pt1 | contig 10664 bp, 7 predicted proteins | sample OWC_Aug_M1_C1_D4_FD_207659 | JGI IMG/M metagenome (GOLD analysis project Ga0316619, IMG submission 207659) | Wetland soil microbial communities from Old Woman Creek delta, Ohio, United States - OWC_Aug_M1_C1_D4_B | ecosystem: Environmental > Terrestrial > Soil > Wetlands | place: USA: Ohio...
CGCTGGCCACGTGCCCAAGGGTGCAACCAGGCGCGGCGGGCGCTACCGGTTGGTTCACTTCACGACTTCGACATCCGGCAGCACCCAGGTGCGGTCGAAGTACGGCTGCGTCGGGCCGTAGAGACGGAAGTACGTGAACCAGCCCTTGCCGGGGATGGTCTTGATCCAGTTCGTTTGCGGCTTCCCGGCTGGGGCTGTGGGCCCGAAGTACAGGTCCACCGAGCCGTCGGGGTTCTTCACGATGTCGTCGCGGGACGAACGATCGGGCGGCACGCCCGTGTCCACGAAGCAGCGCGTCTCGTTGTCGTAGACGGTGAAGGACCAGAACTGCGCCACAGGCGCGTTGGGCGGGACGTGGAGGTGGTAGCCCTTGCCGCCGTCGAACCACTGGCCGTCCCGGTCCTTCGAGGACTCGAGATAGACCTGTCCGGCGCCGACGGTGCGCCCCATCATCCCCACGGAGACGCCGACCGCCTCGTAGAACCACGAGGTGCGCTCGTCGAGTTGCGTGTAGTGCGGGGCTTCCTGCGAGGTCTCCTTCAGGAAGAGCGAGGTTTCCCACTGCCTGCCCGGCCAGACCTTCACGCCCTCGAAGCGCTTCTCGTAGCCAATCGCGCGCGCCATCACCTCGCCGACCTGTGCCGCCTCGATGAGGATCTGTTTCTGCCGGGCGTCCGGGTTGAAGGGTTTGCCCTTCTCGATCCCCAGCGGCTGCAGCATGCCCAGGATCATGCGGTCGCGCTCGAGGGTGGGTTCCTGGTTGATGACTCTGGACAGTCCTTCCCAGTAGGACAGTCCGCGCGGCTGTTCGCCGCTCCACTTGCGACCGCCGGGCGAGACGTGCCGGGTGGGCGGGGGGTTGTCACGCTGGCTGTAGGGATAGATCCGCAGGGCGGCGATGGTTGCCCGGGCCTTCGCGGGATCGGGATCCAGCGCGCGGTGCGCGGACCAGACGTTCACCGTGGGCGAGCGGAAGACGTAGTAGCCGTCCGGGCGGATGTCGGGATCGCCGGGCCCGAGGATCAGGTACTTGCCGCCCGCGCCCTTGTCCGGCCCGGTCTGACCGGAGTCGGTGATCGGCCGCTGCCAGAAATCGGTGAAGCCACCGGCGGTAGGGCCGGCCGGGACCTCGAACACCAGCGGGCCGGTCTCCTTCATGTTCGGGAACGCCATGATGTACGGCGTCGTGGCGTTGGCGGTGAGCAGGCCGAGCTTGTCGGTGAAGGTCAGGTAGTCGACGTAGTCCAGATTGCCCGCGCCGAACTTCTCGCGCTGCTCCCGCTGCCATTGCTCCATGGCCATCAGCGGCAGGGCCCAGAGATAGCCCTGGCAGGCGCGCTGGAAATCGATATCGTCGTAAATCTTCTTGACGGTCGCTTCGGTCGGGTAGCCGTTCTTCAGTTCGATGTCCCCGAGCCGGGACTTGACGATGCCGCTGGTGGGGAGTTGCTGCGCCCGTGCGGTCGTGAATGCCAGGACGCAGGCGAGCGTGGCGGCGAGGACGTGTCGTGCATGCGTGGTCTTCATGATGCGGTCCTTCGGCTGCAAACCGGCGGCTGCCGCCGTCATGCGACGGTCGGCGCTGACGGTCGAATCACTTCACCTTCTGGATGTCGCCTGGCTTCCAGCTCTTGTTGATGGCGGCTTCGGTCGGGCCGTAAAGCCGGAGGATGGCGAAGTACCCCTTGCCGGGCACCGTGGCGAGCCAGTTGCTCTCTTTGCCCTGGGGCGCTTTCGGCGCGAAGTAGAGGTCCGTGCTGCCGTCGGCGTTCTGCGCAGGCTTGTCGCGCGACCCCAGTGACGGGAACGGCTGACCGTTGGCGAGCCCCGAAGCATTCTCAGCCTCGTAGAGCGTCACCGACCAGAAGTTGGCGGCCGGGATGTTGGACGGCAGGTTCAGGCGATAGCTGCTGCCGCCCGACAGGTTCCCGCCCTCGCCGTCAGTGAACGCGATCATGTACTTGGCGCCCTTGCCGGGGACCTGGGACAGCATGCCCGGACTGACCGAGTAGTAGTCGGTGAAGAACCAGATGCGCGTGTCGAGGTCCAGATACCCTCCCGCGGTTCGCCGCCAGCCGAGGTCGAACAGGCCGTTCGGGTTCTCTGGCGTGGCGTCGGCCATGGGATTGGTCCACCGACGATCCGGATAGATCCGCAACGAGCGGCCGCTGACATTGTCCTTGAAGCCAATCACGCGGCTCATCTTGTAGGCGGTCCTGGCGGCGCGGTCGAGGATGGCGCGGGTCTGTGGATCCGGGGTGAAGGGCTGGCCCTTGACGATGCCGATGGCGGCCAGCATGCCGAGCGAGTCTGCCTCGGCGAGGTTGGTGCCTTCGCTGTCCACCAGCTGCTTGAGCTGGTCGAACGCGCTCCCGTCGCTCACCGGCAGCATGTTGGCCGGGACCCCGGACGCGTCGGGGAAGACCATCGGCTTGGCCGCCTCCTTGCCATTCAGCGGATAGATTCTCGACTGCTCGATCAGCGCGACGGCGGGCGTCAGGTTCTTGGGGTCCTGATAGAACGAACGCAGGAAGATGAAGACGTTGTACGTGCCTGACCGGTACACGTGGTAACCAGCCGGCACGTCGCCGGTATGACCCGGCGGGAGGAGCAGGAACTTGCCACCCTTGCCGGCGTCAGGGCCGGGCAAGCCGACGTCACCGGCGAAGGTGCCACCATCCACCGGGATGGGGCGCTGCCAGAAGTCGAGCAGGATGCCCTGCAGGTTCGGCGGCGCCTCGAACACCAGCGGCCCGTCCTTGCCCAGGTCCACGTAGCTCATCGCGTAGATGACGTCGGAGTTCGGGGTCGTCACCAACGTCTTGGCGTCGAGCCGCTTCTTCCAGATTGGCAGCACGTTGTAGCCGGCACCGAAGACTCTCTCCGAACCGTTCTTCATCCCCAACGTGTTGATGAGCGGCAGTGCCCAGAGGTAGGTCTGCGTGGCGCGCTGGAACAGCAGCTCGTCGAGCAACGTCTGGCTCGACTCGTCGGTGGGACGGTTCTCGAACATGGCGCTGTTGGCGAGCGCGTCGTAGCGCGACGGCTGCGCCATGGCCAATGACGGTGTCAGGGTCGACGCGGCGATCGCGAGCGTGCCGAGGGCGCGGGCCATTCCGCGGCCGGACGAATTGTGGTGTCGGTCGGTGTGTTTGCGCATCTGTGTCCTTGGAGCGGCTGCCGGCGCCCCTGCGGCTGATTGGAACGGAGAGCCGATGCAGCAGCGACGGGGCATGATAAACGCGCGCATATTATCAGTCAAATGAATGTTTCTAATCGATTTGATTTACTGCGTCTATAATCTGAGACGGAGGACGTGAACCGGATGGTGCCGTTCGAACTGCGATTGCTCGAGCAAGCCATTGCCCTCGACGCGCATCGGAGTTTCACGCGCGCAGCGGCGGCGTTGAACCAGTCCCAGCCCACGCTCACCCACGCGATCCAGCTCCTGGAGCGTCGGACGGGCGCGCTCCTGTTCCACCGTGGCCGCCGCGGCGTGGAGCCGACCGACCTGGGACGTGTGTTCCTCGACCGCGCGCGCGACATCGTCGCGCGTGTGCACGACCTCGAACGGGAGACGAGGCTCGCACAGGGACTCCAAAGCGGCTCGCTGTCAGCCGGCCTCGGGCCATACGCAGCAGAGGTGCTGCTCCCGGTGGCGGCCCCGCGGTTCGTCGCCGCACACCCGACGGTTCGCGTGACGATCGAGATGGGCACCGTGGAAGTGCTCCTCCGCGCGCTGCGGGCCCGCCAGTTGAGCTTCTTCGTGGCCGACACCAGCGTGCTGAGCGAGGAGGACGACCTCGACGTGTCGCTGCGCTTCGCGTCCATCGGCGGGTTCGTCGTGGGGAGAAAGGGGCACCCCCTCACGACCCAGCCCGAGGTTCGCGTCGAGGCGGCGTTCGCCTATCCGTTTGCGATGGTCTCGTGGCTGCCGCCGCGCGTCCTGCAGCCGATCCTCAACGCGCAGGAACTCCGGCGCCGGGAGGGTAAGCCGAGCTTCCCGGTGTTCCCGGCCGTCACGTGTCCGTCGGTCGATCTCGCCAAGCGGATCGCCGCGCAGTCTGACGCGCTCGTGTTCACCTCGCTCTGCCTGGTGCAGGACGAACTGGAGTCCGGGCGACTCGCGCCCATCGTGGCGGTGCCCTGGGTCACGACGGACTGGGGCGTGGTCAGGATGCGTAGCCGGAGCCTGTCCCCGCTGGCGGCCGCGTTCGTAGAGGAACTGCAGCGCCGTCACGCAGAGGTGCTTGAGAACGAGGCCGTCCTGGTGCAGCGGTGGGCGTCAGGGCTCGGCCACGCGACCGCGGGCCTACCACCCGCAGACACTCGAAGAACGAGACCATCGCCGTCCCGTCGCATGACGCGTCACACGCCGAGGAAGCGCAGATGACGGCGGAGCGTCCCGGCCGTTGCACGTTCCGGTCGAAATCGCAGCCTGCGAGGACGAGCGCGGGCAACTCGATAGGCAGCTCCGTTCGCTTCGCTTGCACGGTGTTCCACCTGGTCTGCGCAAGGCACGCCGCGAACGACGCTCGGTGTTGATCCGGCTTCAGGCCGACGGCCGTGTCCAACTCCTCCACAAAAGAGCCGGAGCAGTCGCAGTCCCTGGTTCGCCGCAGCGCCGCAACATCACTTCGCGACCGTGAACCGCGATCTGCGGCTTCTGTGCGGCCGAGGGTCCGTCCGTTCGTCGTTCGCGAAGATCTGCAGTCTCCTTCGGACGGGGCGACCACGCAGCCCCCCTGCAACAACTTGCAAGCCGTTCCGGAAAAGGCGTCCCCAAGAGGGGGCGAACGGCCATTCGGCCGGACACTTGCAACGAACGGCAGGCCGCGCGCTCGTCGACGCGCCCGTGTGCGACCCAACGACCGCTGTATTCGTACCGAAATCCACAGAAGATCGTGGGAGGGCTCGTCCCCGTGGGTCTGTCGCGATGTCGTCGAGATCCACCTGCCGGTTCCCGACGGCGCGTGCGCACTTGCGCGCGCGAGACTCGGCGGTGCCGTTCCCGGTCGACGAGGCCCCTCCGCATCGCCCTGCGATCCCCTCGTCAGCGAGCAGACGACGAAGCCGAGCGGCGCAGCGCAGCTCTTGCTGCTGGCCTGCTGGACCGTGCGGTTCGCCGTCCCTTCCTGCTCACGAGGCGAATCTCCACTCGACAGCCCAGCGCGTTCGCGTACCGCTGCAGGGTCGCGATGGAGGGGGAGTGTTTGGTGTGGGCCGATTCAAGCGGAGCGATGGCGGACTGCGTGGTCCCGACTCGAGCCGCCGACTCGGCTTGAGTGAGCCCAGCCTCCGCTCTCGCCCTGAGCACCTCATCGACGAAGGCAAACTCGTCGGCGAGTTCGTCGTAGGCCTTCTTGACACCAGGCCGCGCGAACGCGCGCCCCTTGAACTGCTTCAGCGTGCTAGGCATGACTCAAGTCCTTCAGCGGCCGTGACGGCGGCCGCCGTGACGACCGCCGTCGTGGCGGGCTCGGTGGTGAACTCGGTGCCGCCGAGTTGCTCGACCGTGATCGTCAACGGCTTCACCCACTCGCAATGCGGTTGCATCGGCGTGACCTCGCCGCGATGAACTGGCCCGATCGCGTGTCACCCACAGGAGATCTCTATGCCGATCAACAGCTTCTATCGGAACCCCTTGGCCGTTCTCGTCGCGGCGACCTTCGTGTCCGCAAGTCCGGGACCGACAGAAGCCTGCACGCGAGCGCTGTACGTCGCAAAGGATGGCACGGTCATCGTCGGCCGCTCCATTGACTGGGGCGAACACATGATGTCCAACATGTGGGTGTTGCCACGCGGCCTGAAGCGCGACGGCCGGGGTGGCAAGAACGCCGTCTCCTGGGTGTCGAAGTATGGCAGCGTGATCGTTTCGGCCTACGACATCGGCACGGCCGAAGGGATGAACGAGATGGGGCTGGTGGTCAACGAGCTCGCGCGGCGAGCCAGGACCTGCTTCAGTAATCGTGACACTGCCGTTCTCTCCGTCGACCTTCAGCGTTCAGCACGCTTCCTCATGGCCTGCCGGATCCGGTCCCAGCGGCCGCTACCTGATTCCCTCGACGAGGTAGACGTCGGTCAGGAGCCGGGAGTAGCTGTGAACAAAATACCGCGCGTCCGGGCTCAGCAGGATCTGGCTGACGCGAAGACCTTCGACGTTTGGCGGGGTCACGTCGAACAACGGCGTGACGCGCCCCGTCGCAACCTCGAGCGCTCGCACGTGCCACGTGCCTCCCACGTTGCGCCCGATGTACAGAGCCCGGCCGTCGGAGGACCACTCCAGGGGCACGTCGGGGTCCGCCAGCCCGGGAATCGACTCAGAGCCTTCGCTGCCGACCCGGTAGGCGTGCATCCGACCATCAGGGCCACGGGCGACGAGCCGCGTTCCGTCTGGCGAGACGGGCATCGTCCACAAGCGCACGGGCTCGATGCCTTCGGCTGTGAACGGTTGCGCCGCGCCATCAGTCACGGTCATGACGTAGCCCCGGGCCCTGTGCCCCTGCGACCGCGCGATGCAGACGATTCGCGCCCCATCCGGCAGCCACCTGGCACTCTCCACGACCAGACCGTCCGGATTCGGCAGCTGGCGAGTCTGACCCGGGCCCGTCGGGTGCAGGAGGATGCGCGAAGGCGATTCGGGCGAGATGGCGAGGACCCACTGACCATCCGGGGAGATCTGCATGCCTTCGCCCTCGCCGAGACGCACGGCGGCTGGCCCGTCGACGTGGCGGAGGTAGGTCGCGTAGTGTTCAGCGTACTGGTCGGTAATGAGGAGCGTACTCCCGTCGGCCGTGATCTGCATGCCGACGGAGCCCTCGCGGGCGAGCGAGAAATCGCGCGAACGGTCGGAGCCCGCCGCCAGCGCCTCGATGTTGCGTAGATAGGTCTCGCGGCCCAGCAGCAGCCGGCCGTCGCGCGCGACGTCGAAGACCACGATGTGCGCCAGGCCGCCGAACAGGTAACGCTGGCGGCCAGAGAGATCGACAGCGCGCAACGCAGCGTTCTCGCCAGCGCGGGAGGCCGTGTACCAGATCTCCTTGCCGTCGGGCCCCCACGCGAGGCTGCGAAGACCGGCGCCCCACAGCTCGGTCAGTCGGGTCCTCGCGCCGTCGAGCCCCATGACGGTCACGTACCCAACGTCGTCGCTGAAGAGCGGATGGTCAGCGAACGCGAGCCGGTCACCTGTGGGCGACAGCCTGAGATGACTGACGTACCCGCCGGTCTCGTAGAGTACGTTGCCCATGGGCCACTCGACCCGCTCGCGACCGTCGACGCGTCGCACGACGGCGAAGGCCGAGCCGTCAGGCGTCCAGTCGGCCTCCCGCACTGGTTCGAGTATCTCGCGCGCGCTGCCCCCCAGCAGCGGCGCCCGCGCGAGCGTGCCGTGCCCCATCCAACCCTCGTAGGTGTGGTCGATGGACACGGCCATCTCCCCCGTGGGCGAGATGGCGAGGATCTCGGCGTTCGGGAGGCCGAGAGGCCTCGACTCCGCCGTCTCGGTGCGCGTGATGAAGAGCCGCGTGGGTTGCCCGTTCCAGGCCGCGCCGTAAACCACTGTCTTGCCGTCGGGCGCAAAGCGCGCGCTCCGCACGATGCCGCGCCCGTAGGTGAGCCGCGTGAACGAGGGCTCGCCCTGCCGACCCGCCCCCCAGCCGGCGCGGCCGGCAAGGAGGCCTGCAACGAGTCCCACGGCGAGCATGCTCGCGGCGAGGGCGGCCGCGACCAGCGCCGCCATCCGTCGAGGTCGTTCCTCGGCGAGCCCAACAGGCCCGTGGGCCGGCGTCGACTCGCTGAGCTTGCTCTCGAGGTCGAAGGCAAGATCATGCGCCGACTCGAAACGCTCAAGCGGGTTCTTCTCGAGGCACCGCCGGACGATCCGATCGAGCCCGAGTGGGAATTCGCCGTCGGATCTCGCCAGCTTCGGCGGTTCCTCGTTCAGGATCGCGTACATCGTCTCCAGTTCGGTCGCGCGCCGGAAGGCGCGCGTGCCCGTGAGCATCTCGTAGAGCACGCAGCCGAGCGCGAAAATGTCGGCGCGATGGTCGGCCCGCTCGCCTCGGACTTGCTCCGGCGCCATGTAACCCGCGGTACCCATGACCGTCCCGGGGTCGGTCCGATGAGGGGTCGTCGGCGCCTCGGCATCGGGAGTGGAGCGGTCGCCAACCAGCCGCGCAAGGCTGAAGTCGAGCACCTTGACGAGCCCGCTGGGGAGGATGAAGACGTTCTCCGGCTTCAGGTCGCGGTGGACGATCCCCTTCGCGTGGGCGGCGGCGAGGCCGTGTGCGATCTGCGCCCCGTAGTCGAGGGCCTTGCGCAGGCTGACCGGCCCGGCAGCGAGCCGATCGCGGAGCGTCTCGCCATCGAGCAACTCCATGACGGCGTACGCGTGGCCGTCACTCGTGCCGAAGTCGAAGATCGTGAGGACGTTGGGATGCGAGAGTGCGGCGATCGCCCGCGCCTCGCGCTCGAAGCGGGCGCGGTGCTCGAGACTGTCGGCAACGATGTCAGGCAGCACCTTCACCGCGACATCCCGGCCGAGCTTCGGGTCGCGGGCGCGGTACACCTCGCCCATCCCACCCGCGCCGAGCGGCGCGACGACCTCATACGGCCCGAGGCGAGTGCCAGGAGCGAGCGCCATCAGTCGACCCCGGAGGATGCACTTCAGCATAGCGCCGTCTGGCGGGCAGTCAAGCGCGCGGGGCCGGACGGCGCGGCCGGTGGCACGTTGCACGCGAAGCGCGCGCGATGGGAAGGCGAGACCGCCGCTGACGCTCCGCGATTTTCCGGAACTCAGCCAGGCAGAACCGCCTCGATGAGGCTGGGGCCCCGCTCGGCCAGAGCCCGAGCAAACGCCACGAGGATCTCGGTGTCGGTGTACACGCTGCAGGCTGGCACACCGAACCCTCTTGCCAGGTCGGCCCAGTTGATCGCCGGCCGTGTCAGGTCGGTGAGTGAGAGCGCCGTGGGGCCGGGCCGACTCGTGAGCTGTGCGAGTTCGGACTGCAGCGTGCGGTAGCGGCGATTGGCGCACACCACCACGGTGATGTCGGCACTCTCGCGCGCCATCGACCAGAGAGCCTGCAGCGTATGCAACCCGCACCCATCGGCCTGGTAGGCAAGCACGCGCCGGTCCGGGCAGGCGAGTGCGGCGCCCAGCGCGGTTGGGAGCCCCTGCCCCATCCCGTCCCCGGTCAGGCCCAGCACCGTGTGCGGGGCGGCCGTGGCCGCGTACGTCGCGGTCCAGGCCAGGCCTGTCGTCGCCGCTTCGTTCACGACGATGGCGCCTTCCGGCGTGAACGCCGCGAGAGCACGGCCAAGGCTGGCGGGATCGAGTGGCTGGCCCGTGGGGACAAACGCGGTCGTGTCCGGCGCCACGACACGCACGGCGGGCGCGTTCAACGCCTGCGCGACCGCTTCGAGCGCCTGCGCAGCATCAACGCCCGTGTCCGGGTCTGCCAGGGTGTGCACGCTCGCGTCGTCCGGCAAGAGACGCGAAGGCTGGTCGGGATCGGCAGGGGAAGAGACCGGCTCCCGCGCGCCCGCCAGCACGAGGGTTCTCACGTTGCCGAGTGCCCTGCGCGCCGGCTTCGGAAAATGGGGCAACAGGCTCACGCTGGGCAAGTGACGGCCACCCTCCTGGCGAGCCGGCCAGGTCTCGATCCAAGCCTCACACCCTGTGGCCGCCGACACGCGCCCGGCCGCACGCAGACCCCGTTCCGTCAGGGCGTTGCCGCCGAGGAACAGTCCGCAGCCACCGCCGCGAAGCAGCCGCGCCGCTTCTTCCACCGCGGAACTCACCACGTCGTGAAGCGCAGGCGCAGGTGTCACGGGCGGCACGGCAGGCCCCGCGCCCCATTGGCAGTCGGCTGGAATGATCAGGGAGGCCACGCGCCCCGGGGGACCGAGTGCCGCCTGGACGGCCGCCAGGCTCGCCTCCGCCGCCTCCTGTGATGACGTCACGGTTCGCGTCCAGCCGACGGTTCCGGCCAGCGCGGCGATGTCCGACGTCGGGGGCCCATCAAACGCAAGATGGTGCCTCGCGTGGTCGCCGACCCAGTTGACCACGGGGCTCCGCGCCCGACGCGCGTTGTGCAGGTTGGCCAGCCCGTTGGCGAGACCGGGCCCGAGATGAAGAAGCGTCGCGGCAGGCCGACCGGTCATGCGCGCCCACCCATCGGCCGCGCCCGTGCAGACCCCTTCGAACAGGCCGAGCACGACTCGGATGCCAGGCACATGATCGAACGCCGCGACGATGGGCAGTTCGGTGGTGCCGGGGTTCGCGAAGCAGATGTCGACGCCGGCCCGCACTGCAGTCTCGACCAGGCTCACTGCGGCAGTGGTCATGTGCACCTCCTCATGTCGTCGACAACCGACCCGGGCTGCTACCTCCCGATCATCTGGACCAGGAACGCCCACTCGTCGGCCACGTTCTCGATCTGCATCCACGTGGGCTTCCCGGCGCCGTGACCGGCCCGCGTTTCCACCCGGATCAGGATGGGGTTCGCGCAGGCCTGCGCCTGCTGCAGGCGCGCCGCGTACTTGAACGAGTGCCAGGGGACGACGCGATCGTCGCGGTCGGCCGTGGTCACGAGCGTCGGAGGATAGCAGGCGCCCTCCCGGATGTTGTGGTACGGCGAATAGGCGAAGAGCGCCTTGAATTC
>Ga0316619_10000265_pt1 | contig 10614 bp, 12 predicted proteins | sample OWC_Aug_M1_C1_D4_FD_207659 | JGI IMG/M metagenome (GOLD analysis project Ga0316619, IMG submission 207659) | Wetland soil microbial communities from Old Woman Creek delta, Ohio, United States - OWC_Aug_M1_C1_D4_B | ecosystem: Environmental > Terrestrial > Soil > Wetlands | place: USA: Ohio...
CTACCATGGCACGCACCGAGTTGCCGAACTCCGGGTCCTGGCGCGGGTTGTCGGCGCAACCAGCCAGCGCGGCCGTAAGGGCGCCGGCGAGCATGCAGACGGGCAGTTTCATTGCGAGGCTCCTTGTCTGGAATTGGAATTCAGCGTGTGACCGAAGGCACCCACGGCGCCGCCCGCAGCATCTTCGTCGCGGGCGACCGGAACGTCAGCCGGCGCATCGCCGGAGGCGGGGCTCGCCTGGCTGCTCTTGCCGTCGGCTGCGGGTGCAGTGCCGGCTGTGCCCGAGGTGGCGGTCGAACCCGACCCCCTCCCCTCCATCCGGCCGAGAATGTAGAACTCCGCGTCGCTCGGCTCGACCACGCTGTCGGTGGGCAGCCTGATCTCCGAGGGCTTCAGCGGCTTCGCGAGCTTGGGCGTCACCAGGATCACGAGCTCCGTCTCGCCCTTCTGAAAGGCCTGGCTGCGGAACAACTGCCCGAGCACCGGGATGTCGCCGAGCCAGGGGAACTTGTCGATCGACTCGCGCAGGTTCTCGTTGATGAGTCCCGCGATCCCGATGGTCTGGCCGTCGGACAGCTCCACCGTGGACAGGGCGCGGCGCTCGCTCAAGGCCGGGATCGAGAACACGGAATTCGCCACGCCGGAGGTCGTGATCGGGGCAACGACCAGCGAGTTCGTCGGCAGAATCTCGCTTACGCTGATGTTGAGCTTCAGGTTGATGCGGCCGTCGTCGAGGATCACCGGCACGAACAGCAGCTTCACGCCGAAGTCCTTGTAGTCGACCTTGATGCCGTCGTTGTCCGCCACCGGGATGGGGAAACTGCCGCCCGAGAGGAACTGCGCCTCCTGCCCGGTCAGCGCCGTCAGCGTGGGCTCGGCCAGGATCTTCGCGAGCCCGTTCTGTTTCGCGATATCGAGCACCAGGCTCGCCATGAACTCGCTGCCGAGGTAGCTGGCGAAGATGCCGGTGTCGCTGATGGACTGCGGATTGGGCAGGAACTCGTCGAACACCGGCCCGATTGGATTGCCGCCGCCGGGCGTACCATTGCCGAAGATCGGGATCCGCACGTCGTCGGGCTCGAACTTCGCATCCGGGAACGTCGCTCCGCCGCTCACGCCGCCGTAGACCCACTCGCCATTCTTGTTGGTCAGCGTGTGGAGCTGCGCATCGAGCTTGCGGCTCAGGTTGCGCTGCACCTCGGCCACCTTGACCTGCAGCATGACCTGCTGGGCACCGCCGATGCTCATGAGGTTGATGACCTGGCCGACCTTGCGCTCGCCGCCGCCCCCGCTGCCCGACTTCTGCTCAAAGAAGATCTTTTCCTTTGCCGTGGCGGCCTGCTCGAGGTAACCCTTTGCGAGTTGGATCGCCGCATCCATCCTGACGGGGCTCGAAACCTGGCCGGACAGCACGACGTTGCGCTGGACGCTGTAGACCTGGATCGCCTCGCCAGGCAGCACGGTCGCGAGCTGGCGCTTGAGACCGTCGAGGTCATGTGTCACCTCGACCGCGATCGTGCTGATCAGCGCGTCGTTGCGGTCCCACAGCATCACGTTCGTGGTGCCCAAGTCCTTGCCGAGCACGTAGAGTTCGTCGGAGCGCAGGATCAGCACGTCCGCGATGTCCGGGTTGCCGATCGACACCCGCTTGGCCGGGGCAGACAGTGCCACGGTCCGGCTCTTGTAGATCGGGACGGTAAGGTTTCCGCTCCCGCCGACGCGGATTGCCTGGCTCGCCTCGTCCGCGACCGCCGCGGTTGTCGCCAGCACCAGGCAGGCCAGTCCTGCCAGGAGGCACCACGCGCGCCGCAGAATGCTTGAATGAGACATGGAGTGCTCCCTCTGTTTGCCGTGTGCGGTCAGCTGCCCGCTCTGGTTGTGTCGACGTTCGTGCCCCGGATGATCGTCACGGTGTCTTCCACGGCCGGCTTGGGCCGGTATGCACGCACCGCCTTGGGCTTCGGCTTGGGGGCCTCCTGCACGAGGACCTCGGGGTCTTCCTCGAGCGGGTTGCGGAGCGTCAGCTGGATCTCGCCCTCCTCGCGCGCGCTGACGAGGACCTCGGCCTGCTGCGGCGTCACCTCGAGCGTGACCGCACGCACGACGACCGGCTCGTCCTTCTCGGTCCTGGCCTTCTGGTCCACCGCCAGCACGTTGATGTCGCGCAGGATGGTCTCCGTGATTGCACGCCGATCCACCATGCGGGCGCTGACCACGTCCACTCGGTTACCCGGCAGCAGGAAGCCCGCAACGCCGACCACGTCATTGACCCGCACGGTCACGGCCCGCATGTTCGGCTTGATGATCGCGGCCAGGGTGCTGCCACCCATGTGCTCGGAGAAGCGCTCCTTGATGAGCACCTCGCCTGGCAGGATCTTCTGCGTGGCGATCTGCCCGACCACTTCCTCAGCGGCGTTGAAGTGATTGTCCGGCACGGAGCCCGGAGGCATCTCGATCAGCCGGATGTGGCGTGCCTCCACCTTGATCCCGAACGGGATCTCCATGGCGGCCACCACGACGCTGGACCCGGCCGGCCTCGACTTCGCGGCGGCCGTCATCTGCGCCGATATCCAGTTCCGCGCCAGTGCCGCCGCACCGATCGCGAGCAGCAGTGATACGCCCAACAGCACCAGACCTCTTCGCTTGAACATTGCAGCCACCCTGATGTAACCCGTTAGTTGAATTCGGACGGCGGGGCGTCCAGCCTGACGAAATAGTTTTCCCACGCCCACAGCAGCGAATCGCGCGTGAGGCGGTCTGCCGCGCCGAGATAGTCGGCTCGATCGAGCGCGATGCTGATGAGGTCCCGCGGATGGCACGGCAGGAGCGGTACACCGCGGCGGCCGTGCAGGTCGTGGATCACGAACTGGCAGACGTCGGGATCGCAGGGCACGCCGCGCGTCGCGCAGACCTGGCTCCAGATCGCCTGGTACTGCGCCGGGGCCAGGTGGTCGAAGCGCAGCTTGTAGCCGATGCGTCGCAGGAACGCCTCGTCCGCGAGCTTGAGGGGGTCGAGGTTCGTCGAGAAGATCAGGATCACGTCGAACAGGACCGAGAAGTGCTGACCGGTCCCGAGGCTCAGGTAGTCCCGTCCCTCTTCCATCGGCACGATCCAGCGGTTCAGCACGACCTCGGGCGCCACCCGCTGCCGGCCCAGGTCATCGAGGATGAACATCCCGTTCGTGGCCTTGAGCTGCAGCGGCGCGCGGTACTGGCGCGTGGCGGCGTCGTACTGCACCTCGAGCATGTCCGGCCCGAGTTCGCCGCCGGTGATGACGACCGGCCTGCGGCATCGGGCGAAGCGCGGGTCGTGTCCGTCGCCAAGCAGCACGGCCGGCTCCGGGTGCTCGATGGGCTTGTGCAGCGTGGGGTCGAAGAGCTGGATGACCGTCTCACCCACCGCGATCGCGTGCGGAACGAGGGCAGAGTCATCGAACAGTCGCGCCAGCCGTTGCGTGATGTAGGTCTTGCCGGTGCCCGCCGGACCGTAGACGAAGATCGCCTTTCCTGAATTCATCGAGGGTCCCAGGCGATCCAGCAGCGCGGGATCGAGCACGACGTCCGCGAAGGCGTCGCGCATCAGGCCCTGGGTCACACGTCGGTCGCGCACCGACTGCGCAGCCGCCACCTCCAGGTACCGTGCCAGCGGCACCGGCGCGGGTCCCACGTAGCCGCCGCGCGACAGGGCATCCATTGCGCTCGCGCGCCCGCGGTCCGTCAGGCCGTAGCGGAGTCCCTGCTCGTCCGCCGGCCTCGCGCGCACTTCGATCCGGCCTTCCTTGCGCAGGAAGGCGAGCAGGTCCTCGATGATCGCGCCCGTCAGCGCCGTGCGGCGCGCGAGTGCGGCGATCGTGAGCACGCCGCCGTCGAACAGGTGCTTCTCGATCAGCTCACCGAGAAAGCTCTGGCCGAGCCCGGTGTCCGCCACGGTCCTCGGTCGGGGCGCGATCCTGGCCGCGAGATCGTCCGCAGCACCCTCCAGTGCGGCGGTTCGCCGTGCGAGACCGTCGTTCATTGCAGGCCTCCCGCGAACAGAGCCTCGAACCGCCCCGTCCACCACAAGGCAGCCAGAGCGCCGCCGGCAATCGCCATGCCATACGGGAATCGGCGCGCCGCGGCTGCGCCCGGGCCCGGCTGGATGGACCTGGATGAGCCGCCGGCCCGTGCCAGCAGGACGTTGGCGTGCAGCCGCTGCGCGGTCGGCACCAGTTCCCCCGCGAACAGCAGCACCGCTATGGCCGCGATTGCTCCGCCGACCAGCGTGAAACCGATGGCGATGAAGACCCCTGGAACGCCGAGGCAGGCTCCTACGGCCGCCATTGCCTTGACGTCCCCGGCGCCGAGCCCGCCCGCCAGGTACATCGGCAGGAATACGAAGAGTGCTGTCGCCAGGCCGAGGCCGGCGCTCGCGAGCTGCGGGGATGCGCCACTCATGGCGCTCAACAGGAGCCCGGCCGCTGTAGCGACCAGCGTGACGCCGTTGGGGATCCGCCGCGTCGCGAGGTCGACAGCGGCCACGGCACATGCGTAGGCGACCAGCACGATTGTCAGGAGTTGCTGCGGATCTTCAGGCATCGGAGTCGAGCTCGCTTGGATTCAGATCAGGAAGAAAGGGGGCGTCTCTCGACGCCCCCTACGCCATCACGGCCCACCGAGTTCCGTCACGATGCCGTCGATGACCCGGCCCACGGCCGATCCGAGATCCGTGAAAGCCAGGATCACGGCCGCGCCCACGAGGCCGCCCGCGATCGCGTACTCGACCGTCGTCAGCCCTTCTTCTTCCTTCCAAAGCGCCAGGAGCGCGCTCTTGAACTTGCTCATCGTCGTCTCTCCCATGTTTGCCAATCAGTTCGTCCGTCGCTTCCGGACCGCCCACCAAACGTCCGCGAATGCGGCTTTGGTGGCGGCTAGGTTCCATGCAACGCTTCCGAGGGACTAGGACGATCTTGCGAACGACCAGCACGATTCCACGGCGGGTGACGCCGAGCGCGACGCGCGTCTCACTTCCGCGGCTCGCGAGCGGAGTCAACCCGGCCGCAATTCCCCGCCAGGACCGACGGGCCCGAGAACGGCGACATCTGTCACGGTGCACCCGGAGCATGACCCCTAGAGTCGGCCGTCGACCGCGCACGAATTCAGAGACAGCGAATGAGCCGCCACACCATGCTGTGGATCGACAGGTGCTTCAGTGCGCCCGAGGACCGGGCGCCTGAGTCCTTTACGGCGCATTTCGAACTTCACACGGCTTCATCGACCGAGATCATCGACACGGGCGGACCCGTCACCGCGCTCCGACCCGACGTCATCTGCTTCGACTACGATTACCCGGACATGGCCGCGCTTCGCCAGATACCCGAGACGAAGAGGCATCACCCCTCGATACCGATCCTCATGCTCACGCTCCAGCGCTCGGCGGACCTCGCCGTCTGGGCGCTGCGGGCACGCGTCTTCGATTACCTGATCAAGCCGCTCGATGCCGCCGACGTCGAACAATGCCTTGTGCGGCTGAAGTCCGTGCTGGAAGCGAGGCGCTCGCAGGGCCGTCGGCAGGCCATCTCCTCGAACCCGCGAGCGCCTCGCGAAGCGCGTTACTACGCACGAGAAGCGGCGCGCACTCGCGTGCAGCGGGCGATACCACACATCGCGAAGCACTTCGCGACTCGAATCGGCGAGCCGGCGGTCGCCGAGCTATGTGGAATGTCGCCGTTCCGATTCAGCCGCGAGTTCCGCGCAGCCTTCGGCGTGAGTTTCCAGGAGTACCTGTGCAATCTGCGCCTGACCGAGGCACGACGCCTGCTCGAGAACTACGCCATGCCCATCGCGGACGTCGGCGCGGCCGTCGGGTTCGAGGACCCGTCGTACTTTGCGCGTGTGTTCAAACGCGTGGTGGGCCTGTCGCCGAGCGATTACCGTGCCTCGCTTGGCCGCGAGGAATCCGAAGCGGCTGTAGCTGCTGTCCGCCGCGAGACTCGCTCCGCGCGTCAGGAGTAACGGCCCATCCGGTTGCCACCTGGATCCGGCAGTCTCAGTGGGCCTCTGTGCCGCTGGCCGATTTCCAGCATGAGGCCTGCTGCCATCCATCGTTGCACGGGTCCTGGGCGGGACGGTCGCTGGCGGAGGCCTGCGCCTCATCGTCAGCGGTAAGGCGGGTCTTGATTTGTCCGCCGGCTTCGCCTCGAACGGCTGCGGTGATCATTCACCGGGCGGGTACAGGCTGGCGGCAGCGCTTACCGCTGAGGTCATAACCACCATGACGTTCCTGCTGGCGGTGAATGCTGCGCGCAGGACGGGCGCTGCGCTGTTCGTCGGCGGCTGGGCAGTTGCGCAACTCTGGCTGTTCCGGGTAGCCCTGAAAATTGGCGGCGCGGAAACCGATTTAGGACCGAGGACGGAACGAGCCATTCGCGATAGGTCTTGAAGTCCTCTTTCCATTCATAGTCAGCAATAAGTTTGGTCGGAATGGCTATCTGAAAGACCGTTGCCTCTCGGAAGCCGCACTGAGCCAGCAATGGCTCACTTGATACCCAGACACCTTCATGTTCGGTGTCGGTAAGGTAATTTCCCCGCCCATCGCGAAAACCGGTCTTTTCGATGGAGTCGGCAATTGCAGTTCTGCAGACGTGATACACGCGCATTGCTATTTTCCCGTCATGGAAGAGACCAGCTTTTAACGCCACTCCATTTGTTGACTACGTTAGCTCGCCTGTCGGTGTGTTTTCCTCGCTAAAGCGGGAAGGTGCTTGAATTCGGGACGGACTTGGACGTATTTGCGTCAGCCTGGACGTCGTAGCCCGCACGACATGACGGACCAGCCGGGAGTGGAGGGTTAGGCACACCGTGCCGTGAGGTTCTGCGTTAGCGAGCAGGTCGCCGAGGAACTCGGGGAGCCAGCGCTGGCCCTGTTTGGTAAGACCTGGTCGCTTCTAGACGGTCCGGCCTGACACAGACGTCTCTGTTTCTAAGTGTTGCCACCCCCCGCAATTGCGCGGGGCCCCGCAACCCAGCCAGGCACTATCAATGTGTGACGGCCGACATCTCGGAGTTCGGCGAGGTCGTGTGTCTCACGCGCTCTTATGTGCAAACCGTCGAGAACATCCGACGCGCCCAGGGCCGCACTAATTCAAAGACTCGCCAACTGCTCAGCAATGCGACACTCGGCCTCGCAGTCCCATTGCAGGGGGTCACCGGATGCGTTCGCATCCCAATGCGGTAAGGACGTCAATGCCTCGAGCAACCGCTCGTCTACATCCAAGGCCATCACAGCGAAGTTTGCGGCTCGGTCGAGGTGCTCGTGAACGAGCCAATCGACAGGGCCAGGAAGGCCCGCGGGATCCCAGGTCAGAAGCGCTTCCAAAATATCGCGCTGCTGCTCGGGGGTGATGTTGACACGAGCCTCGCGGGCGACGTTGAGCAACCGAGCCAGGCCTATGCGGGCGATTTCGCGCAGTCGCTTTTCCGATGCGCGGCTCGTCGAGTCGCAGATGGGGCAGTAGATAGTCATATGTCTTCCCGTCAAAGTTGCGAATCGGAGATCAGGGAGCAATCGAGCCTGGATCGACTCGTTCCCCGCATGCATCCTGTCGCTGTTTAGGCTAGCGCGCTCGGATCGACGGCGCTTACCCAGAGCGGGAAGGTGCTAGGCTGACTTAGTCAGAGTCAGGTCGCGGCCGGTGGCTGCATTTGCGCTGCGTAGGCCTGCCGGTTATCGGTGACACAAAAAAGCTTTCCGGGTGGTCCATCTGGCGGCCGTCAAGGTTGGCATCTGACTATCGCCGCAGACTCCAGCAATCGACCTTTGGACCAGCGTATCTGTCTGCGCGGAATCCGATTTCCGTCGCTGCTACCGTGCAAAGTTTGAATCGATCTGTCCCCGAAGCGGTGTTATGTGGCCCGACGACGGGTGCCAAGCTTGGGGGTCGATTTGGGGGTAGCTCTTCTGGGTCGGACCAGTAAAGTTTCGCCGAAACAGATATTTAGTTGACTTATGGGGTGGTGTCCCTGCCCACCACTCCCAACTCGTAGAACCGCATTCGGTTTCCGGCATGACCATCGGACTTCCCGTCGCGAGGCCAGTTCTGACGGGAAGCCTCGGGCATGCTACGCGGCAGTCTCACGCCGTGTGATCGGTGTGGCACATCAGGCATTCCATGTGCCCCTGCTGGTTCCACTTGCGCGCTTTCTGCGCCGGGGTGTCCGGCCCATGGCACTTGATGCAGTGCTGAATCTCCGGAGAGGGATTCCAGACCGGCGCGACCCACTTGCCCTCGAAGAACTCGTTGAGTGCCGTCGTCACGATGTAGTGGACTTGACCCGCTCTCGTGGACACCTGATCGTCTCAAAACGAGGTGTCCGAGATGGCCAAAACACAACGCATATACACGCCGGAGTTCCGGCGCCAGATGGTCGAGCTGCACCGCACTGGACGCGGCTTTGATGAACTGGCCAAGGAGTTCGGCTGCACGTCCTGGTCGATCCGCCAGTGGGTCAAGCTGGCCGATCGCGAGGTCGGCCGCGGCGATGGCGGGCTGAGCACGGCGGAGCGCCAGGAGCTGAGCCGGCTGCGCCGTGAGAACCGCCAGCTCAAGATGGAACGGGAGATTCTCTCAAAAGCCGCGGCCTGGTTTGCGAACGAGAGCTCCGCGACCCCGAAGCGCTCTTCGGATTCGTGAAGGCGAACCAGGCCACCCATCCGGTACGGGTCATGTGCCGTTTGCTCAAGGTCTCCAAGAGCGGCTTCTATGCCTGGGACGGTCGTCCGCTGTCGGCCCGGGCTCGCGAGGATATCGGCCTCATGGCCAAGATCCATGCGATTCATCGTCGCTCGCGCGGCGCCTACGGGGCGCCGATGATCCACGCCGAGCTCGCCGACGAGCATGCCGTGCAGGTCGGGCGTAAACGTGTGGCGCGGCTGATGCGCTCGGCCGGGCTGCGCGGCGTGCATCCAGCACGCTTCGTACGAACCACGCAAGTCGATGCTGCGGCGGAGCGTGCGACCGACCTGGTCGATCGGCAGTTCGTGGCGCAGGGCCCGGATCGCCTGTGGGTCGCCGACATCACTTACGTGCCGACCTGGGCCGGGTTCCTGTACCTGGCGATCGTGCTCGACGTCTGGTCGCGACGCATCGTCGGCTGGATGATGGACACGCATCTGAAGACCGAGTTGGTGCTTGACGCGCTCAATATGGCGCTCGCGCAGCGACGGCCCGACGGCGTGATCCACCACAGCGACCGGGGCTGCCAATATACGAGTTACGCGTTCGGCAAACGCTGCCAGGAAATGGGGGTGATGCCTTCGATGGGCTCGGTTGGCGACGCTTTCGACAACGCCATGGCCGAGAGCTTCTTCGCCACGCTCGAGCGCGAAGTGCTGAACCGCCGCCGCTTCAAGACACAGGCCGAAGCCCGCATGGCGATCTTCGAATGGCTCGAGGGCTGGTACAACCCGCATCGGCGTCACTCGTCGCTCGGCTACTTGTCACCCATCAACTACGAGAGGAGGTTACTGACCAACGAGGCCGCTGCGATTTAGATCACTACCCGCCCACGGAAGCGGGGCAAGTCCAGTTCGAACTCCCCAATGGTGGCACCCTGTTCCCCGATGAGATCGGGGACATGACGCTGCACCTGCAGGCGAAGCTATTGTGTTCCCTTCAGGAACGCCTCTTCTACCGCATCAGCGAGGTGGCCCTGCGTATCCCGCCGCAGCCAGGCCCGGCGAAGGAGTCCTGAACAAGTCAGGATATCGTCTTGGAAGCGGTCGCCGACGGCGCGCTTTCGACGCCAGCGGCGTTGTATGCGGCCACATGGAAATACCACGTCGCGGGTGTCAGCTCCGGGACCACGTAGGACGTCAGCCCGGGGTTCGCGAGGCGCACCACCACGGACAGGTTGTCGGGCGCGGTTCCGTACCGAACCACGTACCCGGCCAGATTCGTGAGCGGTGAGCCATCGGTGTTTTCGGTCGGGGGCTGCCAACTCAGCTTGGCCGAACCGGTCTGCGTACCGGCGACGCTGATCGAAAATGGGGCGAGCGCGCTCGACGTCTTGCCATCGCTGACAGAAATGCGTATGTCGGCGAAGGTGCCCGTCGAGGAGGACGACGGCGTACCGCTCAGGCGTCCCGTGCTCGTGTCGAATGCGGCCCAGCCCGGCTTGTTGGAGACCTGGAAGGTGAGGGCGTCACCGTCGGGGTCGCTGGCCGCTGGCTGGAAACCGTACGCCTCGTTGACCTTGGCGCTCGTTGAAGGCGCGCCGGAAATCGTGGGCGCGCCGTTCGTCGGGGCTCTGATCGGCGCGGTCGCAGTGAGGGCGCCGCTGATCGTGTGCGGCGACCCAGTCGCCTGCTTGTCTTCGAAGCACCCGGTCAGCGACAGCGTGACCATGCAAGACAGTGCAATCGTTCCGATTCTCGACGAGCGTCCAACCGCGGCTATCTCGATCAACATTCCACAACTCCCGCCATGCTGGAAGTTACGGGCCAGGGGCGGCGCTGATCGGAAGAGCGAGCGGTTGCGGTAACACAGCGTGCGGCGATGCCGTCGCTGGATTGCTGGCAACCCCGCTATCCCATGAGCGATTCGCGCCCGTGGACCGGAGGCTTTGCGTCTCCGCCTT
>Ga0316619_10000267_pt1 | contig 10584 bp, 5 predicted proteins | sample OWC_Aug_M1_C1_D4_FD_207659 | JGI IMG/M metagenome (GOLD analysis project Ga0316619, IMG submission 207659) | Wetland soil microbial communities from Old Woman Creek delta, Ohio, United States - OWC_Aug_M1_C1_D4_B | ecosystem: Environmental > Terrestrial > Soil > Wetlands | place: USA: Ohio...
GCTCGACGCGGACGAGTACAACGCCGCTTCCTGGCAGGACTTGCCCAATCGTAACGGGGTGCCCACCACGGTCAAGATCTGGGCCTCCGACCGCGCCGTGTTCATGCGCCACAACCCCAGCGACCCCGTGGACGATCCCTTTCCGGAATCTCTCGGCTGGTTCAGCAGGCCCAACAGGCCGGTGAACGAGTTGAAGGAAATCGCCTCCGTGAGCGGCACCGTCATCACCTTCACGACGCCGCTTCACACCAACTACCCGACCTCCAAGAGCGCCCAAGTAACCCGCTACACCGGAGGCAACGTGCACGTGAAGCATGCGGGTATCGAAGATCTAAAGGTCATTGGCGGCAGCGACGGAGCGATTCGTCTCGAGGCGGCCGCGTATTCCTGGATCAAGGGCGTTGAGGTCACGGTGTGGCTGGGCGAGGGGGTGGCCATCAACGACTCCTTCCGCGTTGAGTTGCGCGACTCCTACCTGCACGATGGTGCCTGGTCTGCCCCGGGAGGCGGAGGATACGCTATCAGCCTGGCGGGCGGTTCCGCCGAGGCGCTCGTTGAGAACAACATCATCCTCAAGGCCAACAAGATGATGGTCGGCCGCTCCGCAGGTGCCGGCTCCGTGGTTGGCTACAACTACGCCGACGACGGCCACATCAACTACGATCTCTCCTGGCAGGAGGTTGGCATCAACGGCAGCCACATGGTCGGTTCCCACGACTGGCTCTTCGAAGGGAACGAGTCCTTCGACTCCGACAACACGCATGGCAATGCGATCAGGATGACCGTTTTCCGGAATCACTTGACCGGGTTTCGTCGCAGCTTCACCGGCATGTCCAACGCTCGCACCGCCGGGCTGATGTTCGGATCCTGGTGGCACACTTTCGTGGGTAACGTCCTAGGAATTGAGGCGCAGATGAGCGGCTGGAGCTATGAAAACGGGGGCAGCCATTCCATCTGGTCGCTCGGCTACGACCCCACTCACTGGGAGCAGGATGACGACCCGAAGGTGCTCTCCACCGTCATCCGCGAAGGTAATTTTGACTACCTCACGAACCAGGTCCGCTGGGACACCTCGGCCCAGACGATCCCCAACTCTCTCTACCTCTCGGCCAAGCCCGCCTTCTTCGGCTCCTATTCCTGGCCCTGGGTGGACGCGACGGGATCTACCAAGCTTCACACGCTTCCGGCGAGGGCTCGGTTTGATGCCGGCACTCCCTTCGCGCCTCCGCCAGGAGGCGGCGACACCACGCCGCCCACGGTCTCGATCACCGCTCCTGCAAGTGGGGCAACCGTCTCCGGCACGGCCGTCACGGTGTCCGCCGATGCCTCGGACGATGTGGGTGTGGTGGGCGTTCGGTTCAGGCTGGACGGGGTACACCTGGGACCCGAAGACACCTCCTGGCCGTACTCGATCACTTGGAATGCCGCACAGGTTTCCGATGGGCCTCACACCTTGAGCGCAGTGGCCCGCGATGCCGCGGGGAACAGCACCATCTCTGCGGGCGCCACGGTTACGGTCAACAATCCGCCGCCGCCTCCCCCGAAGGGGCTCAGGACCAGGGATTGATCAGGGGGAAAGGCGACCAATGGCCGGCGAGGCTCGCGGGGGATTCCGTTCCGTGCGTCATACCGCCGCGGGATTAGCCACTGGCCTGTAAGCCCGGATTATTCACGGATTGTTCGTGAATAATCCGGGCTAGGGGCTTGGTGGTGGTCCTGCAGCGTTTGGGCTGAGCGGGAAGGTATACGTGAAGGTCGTCCCCTCGTTCAGCGTGCTCTCCACCTCGACCTGCCCGCCGTGCTCCCGTACGATCCCGTAAGTGACCGCCAGGCCCAGGCCGGTGCCGCCGGTCCGCTGCTTGGTGGTGAAGAAGGGGTCGAAGACCCGGCGCCTGACCTCCTCGGACATCCCCGGCCCGTTATCGGCGATGGAGAGGCGGATGCCCTGACCGTCCTCGGCCAGGCGGGTGCAGATCCTGATCGTTCCCTCCGCGACGCCGCCCAGGGCCTCGGCGGCGTTGATCAGGTTGGCGATGACCACTTGCTCGAGCTTGCTCGTCGAGCCCCGCAGGGCGGGCAGCACCGGGTCGAGGTCCGTGACGACCCGGAATCGCTTGACCTGGTTGTGGACCAACCGGAGGCTGGCTTGCACCACCTCGTTCAGATCCACCCGCTCGTCCATCCGGCCCTCGTCCCGGCGCGCGAACTGCTTCAGGTCCCGGACGATGTCCGCGATGCGGCGGGCCCCGCGCTGCATGTCCTCCAGCATGGCCGGCACCTGCTCCCGGAAGAAGGCGTACGGCAGGCGCGCCACGCCGAAGCCCGGGTGCGTCTCGGCGTGCCGGTCGAGGAGCGGCAGGATCGTCTCCATGGATTCCGTCACGATCCGGAGATTCCCCTCCAGGAACTGGACCGGGTTGTTGATCTCGTGCGCGATCCCGGCCGACAGCTGGCCCAGCGAGGCGAGCTTCTCGGACTGGACCAGCCGCTCCTGCTGCGCCTTGAGGTCGCGGTTGGCCGCCTCGAGATCGGCGGATTGCTGCAGCAGCATGCGGCGCGCCAGGATCAGCTCGGACTCCCGGCGGCGCAGGCTCTGCGCGATGCTGGAGCACATGGCGATCACGCCGAACAGGGTGGCGAGGAGCGCCCCGCTCACCGCCAGGAGGAAGTCGACACTGCGGTGCTGGGGGGCCCCGTGCAGGAGCGGGAGCGGGTAGTGCGCCAGGATCCCGGCGTATTCCAGCCCCACCATCCCGAGGAACAGGGCGGCCGCCGCGCCCCCCAGGGTCCAGACCTCGCCCCGGCCGAGCAGGATGCTGCCGATGATGACGTGGAAGAGGTAGAAGAAGACGAAGGGGTTCTCCGCGCCGCCGGAGAAATGGAGCAGCGCGGTGAGCGCCAGCAGGTCCAGCCCGATCTGCAGGGAGGCCTCGGCGCGGATGGCCCGCGGACCCGGGGGCTCGCCGCGGCCGCCGATCCGGTGGTGCAGGTACAGGGCGCCGTTGTAGGCGGCGACGATGGCGCCCACCGTGACGAGGCGGCCGTAGGGAAGGGACAGGCCGAGGAGCGGGCCGGTGATGAGCAGCACCAGCCCGAGGCCGCCGAGGAAGCCCCAGCGGAGCTGGATGAACCAGCCCAGGCGCGCCCGCAGTTCGTCCTCGCGCAGGCTCCGCACGAACTCCGGAGCCGCTGGTCGCGCGGGCGACCCATCCATCATGGGCGTGATCGTCGCAGCTCGGCGAACCGCCGCTCCACGTACCCGTCCAGGGTGGCGTAGGGATACAGGTCGGCGGTCGTGGCCGTCGAATCGAGCCGCACAGCCCGGAAGCGGGGGGGATGCGAGGCGCCCCGAGCCTCCGGCCAGATCCCCCCGCGCTCCCGGGCCCGCTCCAGATCGGCTGGATCCCCACCCAGTCGCCGGGCCACCTCGGCCCGGAGGCCGGCGTGCTCGAGGGAGGACGGCGGGGCCCCGAGCGCCTCCGCCAGGCGGGCCAGGACGGTCAGTGTGTCGAGGCCGGCGGCAGGCCGGCTTGCCGGGCGCAGGGCGTGCACCCGGCGGTCAAAGCTGAGGATGGTCCCGTCGGATTCCTGCAGCGTCGCCGCCGGCAGGACTACCTGCGCCGCCCTGGCGGTCTCGGTCAGGACGTGATCCAGGACGACCAGGGTCGAAAGCTCCTGGAGCGCCAGGCGCGTCCGCGGATCGCCGAAGGGGTTCTCGCCCAGGACCAGCGCTCCGCGGATCGCCGTCGGGCGGAGCGGCTCGGCGATGCCCGCCAGGCGGGCCCCCTCGCCGTTGCAGTCCGCGCGGAGCAGGAGCAGCCCCTCTTCGGGACGGGCCAGATGCCCGCTGAGCGCGAGCAGTTGCACCAGAGTGGGCAGATCGTCGGGGGAGCGCTCCAGGGTGTCGTCGAGGTCGTAGATGGCCACGATCCGCCGCCCACTCGCCAGCCGGTCCGCCAGGGCCTCGATTCGGGACACCTCGACCCCCGAGATGACCGCCACCTCGTCCAGCGCCGCGTCCGCCACCGACTGGTACAGGGCCTCCAGGCCGTTGCGGCGCCCCTCCAGGAAGTGCCGGTCCACGAGGCCGCACTGGAACAGCCACCGCACCACCCCCGCCAGGAGGATGCCGACGGTGCCGCGGCGGGCGTCCAGCCAGAGGTCCCGCGAGCGGACCAGGTCCGGCTTGCCCGAATTGATGGCCACGATCTCCGCGCCTCGCTTGACCGCCCGACGGATCGCCATGGCGAGGACCGGATGGGTCCCGCTCGGGTCCGCGCCCACCAGCAGGAGCGTCTCCGCCGTCTCGATGGCCTCGCGCCGGCAGGTCGAGGCGGTCTCGCCCAGGATGCCGTCCAGGTCGCGCCGCGGGCCGCCCCGGCGATGCTGGCCGATGCTGCCCACCTGGTGAGCGCCCAGCGCCGTCGTGGCCAGATGGCGGGTGAGGACGCACTCCTCCAGGGTCATCCGCTGGCCGGCCAGGACCGCGAGGGCCCCCGGCCCCTCCGCCACCCGACAGGCGCGCAGGATCCGGGCCGCCTCCGCGACGGCCTCGCCCCAGTCCGCCTCCACCAGCCGGCCTTCCCGCCGGACCAGGGGTCGGCGCAGCCGGTCGGCGCCGTGGATCAGGCCCGTGCCAAACCGGCCCTTGCGGCAGAGGTCGCCGCCTGCCCCGTCCTGCGGGGACGCCGCCCAGAGCAGCCCCTCGGACACGACGTGCACATCCAGCCGGCACCCCACCGCGCAGAAGCCGCAGACCGAGGGGGTGCGGGCGGTCCGCCACGGCCCCTGCCGGCCCGAGGGCAGCATCGCCTCCAGCGCCCCCGTCGGGCAGGTCTCGACGCAGGCGCCGCAGGCGATGCAGGCCGTCCCCGCCAGCGGGCGCCCCAGCGCCGGGCCCACCACGGTGCTGAACCCGCGCCCGACGAACCCCAGCACGCTGAGGCCGACCAGGTCGGCGCAGGTCTGCACGCACCGCCCGCACAGGATGCACTTGTTGGGGTCGAGCGTGATGAGGGGGTGGCTGGCGTCCACCCGGTGCTTGCGCACGGCGCCCGCGAACCGCGCGATGTCCACCTGGTATTCGGTGGCGAAGCGCTTCAGATCGCAGCTGAACACCGCCCGGCAGCCGCAGGCCATGCAGCGCGCGGCCTCCTCCCGCATCTGGAGCACGTTCAGGCCCAGCTCCACCTGGTCGAAGTCCCGGACCCGCTCCGCCGGATCGCGTTCGGGCATGTGCTGGCGGGCGCAGCGGGGGACCCCCTCGAACAGGGAGTCGGGGATCGGGCCGAACGCCTCGCGTCGGCTGACGAACGGGCGCCCCGCCGCCCGGACCTCACCCGTCCGCAGGTAGTGATCCATGACCTCGGCCGCCGCTCGGCCATGGGCGACGGCCTCGATCACCACGGCGGGCCCGGACACCGCGTCGCCCCCGGCGAACACGCCGGGCAGCTTCGTGGCCAGCGTGGCGGCGTCCGCCTGCAGGGTGCCCCTGCGGCTCATGGCCGGCCGGCCGCCCTCCGGCTCGGCCCGGAAGAGCCCGGGGTCCGCCTCCTGGCCGATGGCCACGAACAGGTGGTCGCAGGGGAAGTCGAACTCGGAGCCGGGAACGGGGACGGGCCTCCGCCGGCCGCTGGCATCGGGCTCGCCCAGGCGCATGCGCGTGCAGGTGAGGCCCGTCAGCCGCCCGTCCTCGGACAGGACGGCCAGCGGCGCGACCAGGAGGTCCAGCCGGACCCCCTCCCGCTCCGCCGCCTCGACCTCCTCGGGGTGGGCCGGCATCTCGGCGCGGGTCCGCCGGTAGAGGATGCTGACCTCGCCTGCACCGCAGCGGCGCGCGGTGCGCGCCGCGTCGATGGCAGAGTTGCCGCCCCCCACGACGGCCACCCTGCCGTGGAGCACAGGGTGACCGCGGAGCTCGACGTCCCGCAGGAAATCGAGGGCCGATTCCACCCCGGCCACCCCCTCCTCGCCGGGGACGTCCATGCGCTTGCCGAGCGGCGCCCCCACGGCGAGGAACACGGCGTCGAAACCGTCCCGCTCGCGCAGATCCCGCAGGCTGAAGTCCCGGCCCAGCCGCTGCCCGGTCCGCACCTCGACCCCCAGGCGCAGGATCGCTTCGATCTCCCCGTCCAGCTCGGCCCGGGGCAGGCGGTACTCCGGGATCCCGTAGCGCAGCATCCCGCCCAGCTTGGGCAGCGCCTCGAACACGGTGACGGCGTGCCCCGCCTGGGCCAGGAAGTGGGCGCAGCTGAGCCCCGCCGGCCCCCCGCCCACGATGGCCACCCGCTTGCCGCTGGGGGGCGCCGGTTCGGGCGTCCCGTGGCCGTTGCCGCCCTGCTCGGCGACGTAGCGCTTGACGAAGTTGATCCCGACCGGCTCGTCCACGGCGTTGCGGCGGCACTGCACCTCGCACTTGCGCACGCAGACGCGGCCGCAGATCAGGGGCAGGGGATTGCGCTCCTTGACCAGGGCCAGCGCCTCGTGGACGTAGCCCAGCCGGGCCAGGGAGAGATAGCCCTGTACATCCACGCCCGCCGGGCAGGCGAGCTGGCCGGGGCAGACGCAGTCGGCGTAGTGGTCGGAGAGCAGCAGCTCCAGCGCGGTCCGCCGCGCCCGCACGACCCGGTCGCTCCGGGTCGTGACCTCCATGCCGTCGCGGATCCGGGTGACGCAGGCGGGCAGCAGCCGCGGGGAGCCCTTCACCTCCACCACGCAGAGGAAGCAGGAGCCGTAGGGCTCGAGTCGCGGGTCGTGGCACAGCGTCGGGATATCGTCCAGCCCCTCGGCCCGGACCACCTCGAGGATGGTCTGGCCCGGGCGGGCGCTCACCCGGCGCCCGTTGATGGTGAGCTCGACCGGGAGCGCGGACGGCTCAGGGGTCGCCTGCCGGGACACGGGTTACCTCTTCTCGATGGCGCCCTGCCGGCACTCGGCCAGGCAGCGCGCGCACTTCACGCAGGCGGCGGGGTCGATGCGGTGGGGCTGCTTCCGCTCGCCCTGGATGGCCCCCGCCGCGCAGACCGTGACGCAGAGCCCGCAGCCGTTGCAGCGCTCGGGCTCGATCCAGAACTGCAGCAGGGGCAGGCAGACCTTGGCGGGACAGCGCCGGTCCAGGATGTGCGCCTGGTACTCGTCCTGGAAGTAGCGCAGGGTCGTCAGCACGGGGTTGGGGGCGGTCTGGCCCAGGCCGCAGAGGGAGCTGACCTTGATCTGCTCCCCCAGCTCGGCCAGGAGCGCCGTGTCGCCTTCCCGCCCCTGCCCGGCGCAGATGCGCTCCAGGATCTCCAGCATCCGCTTCGTCCCCACGCGGCAGAAGGTGCACTTGCCGCAGGACTCGTTCTGGGTGAAGCTGAGGAAGAAGCGGGCGACATCCACCATGCAGGTGCTGTCGTCCATCACCACCATGCCGCCGGAGCCCATGATGGCCCCGGTGGCCGCCAGCTGCTCGTAGTCGATGGGCGTCTCGCCCAGCGAGGCCGGGAGGCATCCTCCCGACGGGCCGCCCATCTGCACCGCCTTGAAGGGCCGGCCCGAGGTCGTCCCGCCCCCGATGTCGCTGATCACCTCGTTGATGGTGATGCCCATGGGGACCTCGACCAGGCCGCCCCGGCGCACCTTGCCGGCCAGGGCGAAGACCTTGGTCCCCTTCGAGCCCGCCGTGCCGTAGGCCTTGAAGGCCTCGGCCCCGTGCAGGATGATCCAGGGCACGTTGGCGAAGGTTTCGACGTTGTTGATGCAGGTCGGGTGGCCCCAGAGCCCCGCCTCCACCGGGAAGGGCGGGCGGACGCGGGGCATCCCGCGCTTGCCCTCGATGGAGGCGATGAGCGCCGTCTCCTCGCCGCAGACGAAGGCCCCGGCTCCCTCCTTCAGGGCCACCCGGAAGCTGAATCCCTTGCCCAGGATGTTGCTGCCGAGGTGCCCGGCCTGCTCCGCCTGGGCGATGGCCTGGCGCAGGCGGCGCACCGCCTCCGGGTACTCGGCCCGGACGTAGAGGTAGCCGGCGGAGGCACCGATGGCGTACGCCGCGATCGCCATCCCCTCCAGGACCGAGTGGGGGTCGCCCTCCAGGACGCTGCGGTCCATGAAGGCCCCGGGATCGCCCTCGTCCCCGTTGCAGATGATGTACTTCACGGGGTCCTTGGCCGCCCGGGCCAGCCGCCACTTGGTCCCGGTGGGAAAGCCGGCCCCGCCGCGGCCCCGCAGACCCGAGTCGGCGATCACCTCGATCACCTGGGCGGGGCTCATCGCCGCCAGCACGCGCTCCAGCGCCCGATAGCCGTCCCGGGCGCGGTACTCCTCGAGGCTGGCAGGGTCGATCGCGCCGCAGTTGCGCAGCACGATGCGCCGCTGCTTGCGGAAGGCCTCGTCCGTGTCCACCGCCCACTCGGCCACGATCCGGCCCTGGCGCACGTGCTCGGCCACGATCCGCTCCGCCCGCTCGGGCGTGACCTCGCCGTAGAGCGTCCGGCGCCCGCCCCCGTCCCGCACCTCCACCAGGACCTCGCGGTAGCACAGGCCGATGCACCCGGTCTGCTGCAGCAGCGTGCCGTTCGGCTGGACGGGCAGCAGCGCCGCGAGCCGGTCGTAGACCGCCTGTCCGCCGGCCGCCAGGCCGCAGGATCCGAGGCCGACCACGACGTGCTGCACCGGGCCCTCCGTCACGGCTGCGGCTCGGCGGCGACCGCCGCCGGCTGGGCCGCGGCGGGCTGTGCGGGCGCCCCCGCCCGCTGGCGATACTGGCGGAGCAGCCGCCGGACCTTCTGCGGGGTCATCTTGCCGTAGGTCCGGTCGTCCACCATCAGGACCGGCGCCAGGCTGCAGCAGCCCAGACAGGCGACGATGGTGAACGTGAAGAGGCCGTCCTCCGTCGTCTCGTCCGGCACGACCTTGAGCTCGTCGCCGGCGGCCTGGACCAGCATCTCGGCGCCCTGGACGTGGCACGCCGTCCCCTTGCAGAGGCGGACCAGGTGGCGGCCCACCGGCTTCAGGCGGAACTGCTTGTAGAAGGTGATGACGCCGTAGACCTCGGAGGCCGGTATGCCGGTCACCTGGGCGATCTGCTCGACGGCCGGGGGCGGGATGTACCCGAAGCTGTCCTGGGCCGCCTGGAGCAGCGGGATCAGCATGCCCGGCTCTCCCCGGTGCCGCCACAGCATCCGGCCGAAGGCGTGCGCTGCCGAGGTCGACGGATGAGTCACGCGCGGGTCCTCGTCCCTGTGGGCCCGGTGCGGGCCTTACTTGGTCCAGAAGTTGAGCGCGCTGAGCAGCTTGATCCGGAGGACGCCGGGCATCACCCGGATCTCGTTCCGGAGCGTCGCCTGCAGTTCCTGGTCGAGCGTGGCCTGGAGCAGGAGCAGGACCCTGCGCCCCCGGTCGGAGACGTCGCAGTAGACCACGTGGTCGGTGAAGCGCAGCTTCATGTAGAGCAGGGGCAGCCGCGCCGGCTCGACGTCGAGGAGCGCGTAGGCGGTCAGCATCCCCGGACGGCGGCGGTCGGCCTCGCCGGCCTGCAGGCGTCCGGCCGCCTGTATGCGCTCGTACTCCCGAAGAAAGGCCGCGCACTCCGCCGGCAGCCGCGGCGGCTCGCAGTGGTGGACCTCGTGGGCGCCCACATCGGCGCTCGACTCCACGTGCCGGGCGACCAGCCGGTCGATGCCCTTGCGGTCCGGCGCCTGCAGCAGCAGGGCCAGGTCCCAGTCGCCCACCAGGGGATCGCAGTAGCAGACCCCCTCGGCCCCGGTGAGCCGCATGAACAGCCCGAACGCATCCGCGCCGGCCCGGGCCTTCGCGAAGACATAGGCGCTCTCGAGCGGCCGGACCTCCGGGGCGGCTTCCAGGACCTGCGCCGGCTGGACATCATCCGGGTGGCCGATCCGGGTGAATTCGGCCACCAGCGTGCTCACCTCGAAGGGCTTGTCCAGATAGGCGCTCCCATTCCGGGTCTCGACCGTGTCCGGCGTGGCCTCCGTGCCGTACCCGGAGATGACCACCACCGGCAGCTGCGGATACGTCCCCTTGATGGCATTGAGCAAGCGCAGCCCGTCGATGTCGGGGAGGCAGATGTCCAGGACCACGAAGTCGAAGGGCCGGCTTCCGCGCGCCACGCGGATCCTCGACAGCGCGTCCAGTCCCTCCCCGCTCTCTTCCACGTCGTAGCCGTGCTGCACGAGGCCGACCTTGAGTTGGCGCCTGACCGGTGCCTCGTCGTCCACCACCAAGACCCTCGGGGCGGTGCTCATGAACTTGTCTCCTTCTCCGAGCGCCTTATCCGTGAACATCGTTCTTGATGCACGATCTTTCACAAGCGACTTCCGTGCCAACCAAGGCCAAGTAGTGCCTTGAAATGAGCCCGGGGGATCCCCGGACGCTATTCGCTCGAACCCTCACTCATAACCACTTGAAAAAAATGACTTCTCCTGGGGATTGCACCTTGAGATTCCCGCAGCCTCGCTCGAACGGAGTCTCAGAGACAGGACGCGAGGCGTCCGGATTTCCAGGAAACACCGTGCTGACCCATCACAAATAGTCCCAGCCCCATAGCCTTTGTGTCTCGCCTTCCTCCCCCTCGGGGCTCTTTGTCCC
>Ga0316619_10000268_pt1 | contig 10545 bp, 8 predicted proteins | sample OWC_Aug_M1_C1_D4_FD_207659 | JGI IMG/M metagenome (GOLD analysis project Ga0316619, IMG submission 207659) | Wetland soil microbial communities from Old Woman Creek delta, Ohio, United States - OWC_Aug_M1_C1_D4_B | ecosystem: Environmental > Terrestrial > Soil > Wetlands | place: USA: Ohio...
CTCGAACGCCGCAGCGCGTCGCTGGAAGGCACCACCGACGACTCCGCCGATCTCGAGGGACTGGTCACCCGTTATGTGTCGAGTGTCGACTTCGACGTCGCGGGGCAGCGCGTGACGACGACTGGGGCGACCGCCTACCAGGGTGGCGTTGCGGCGAACCTGGCGCTCGGCGCCAACGTGGAGGTCGAGGGCGGATTCGATGCGAACGCGAGACTGATCGCGACCCGGATCGAGTTCAGGCGCGAGAGCAACGTCGAGATTTCCGCGCTGGTCGACTCGGTAAACATCACCGCCGGCAGCCTGGTGGTGCTTGGCGTGACGGTACGCACGAACGCCCTGACGCGATTCGAGGATCACAGCGATGCGGATCTGCCGCGTTTCAGCCTGGCCGACCTGCGCGCAGGCGACTACGTCGAGCTGAGCGCATACGACGACGGCGGTGGCCTGCTGGCATCGTTGCTCGAGCGCGACGACGCGGACGATCGTCTTGAAGTCGAAGGTCCGGCCAGCGCGGTCGCGGCGCCAGAATTCACGATCGCGGGCATCCGCATCACGACCAACGACCAGACTGAGTTCAGAAACAACGACGGTGGGTCGATTTCGGCCGCCTCCTTCTTCGCCGCGGCCGCGGGTCGCGAGGTGAAGGTGCGCGGCGCGCTGGTCGGCAACACCGTGCTGGCCGATCAGGCCGAGCTCGAGGACTGACCGGGGCTCCGGGGTATGGCGGGCGCACTCGAGGTGCCCGATCCGATCAGTGCCGAGCTATTCAGAGGTGTGAAATGCAATCGAAAAGACGAAAGTTCATCCTGCCCGCCGCGGCATCGCTGCTCGTCGCCGCCTGTGGCGGCGGCGGCGGCGGAGACGATTTCTCCGGCGAGCCGGCCCCGCCCCCGGTGGGCCAGCCACCACCGACGGGCAGCGCGAAAGCTGTATTCGTCAGCGGTGCGATCAGCGGCTTCGGCAGCGTGATCGTCAATGGAGTCCGATATGACACGACTGGCACGGAGGTTCGAGTCGACGATCGCGCGGGTGCCGTCTCCGATCTGCGGGTCGGGCAGGTCGTTCGCGTCGAGGCGGAAGTGGACGATCGCGGCCAGGCCCGCGCCAGGCGCATCGAGCAGGAACACCTGCTGAGCGGCACGGTGCAGTCGGTCGACGCGGCATCCCGCGCGATCACGGTCGCCGGCCAGCTCGTGCGGATCGACGACGACACTTCGTTCGACGACTCGATCGGCGGCTCGCTGGCCGGCGTTGCCGTCGGCGACCGGGTCGAGGTGCATGGCTTCGCCGGCTCGGATGGGCAGGCCCGCGCCACGCGCCTCGAGCGGGCCGATGCGACCGAAACGGAGGTGGAGGTGACGGGCCTCGTCGCCGGTCTCGATACGGTCGCCCGGCGTTTCAGCGTCGGCAGCCTGCAGGTCGATTACTCGACGGCGACGCTCGAAGACTTCGGGTCCACGAGTCTTGGCAATGGTGTCCTCGTCGAGGTCAAGGGCCGCGAGTTCCTGGCCGATGGCGCATTGCGTGCCACGCGCGTCGAGCGCGAGGACGGCGGAGCAATGGGTCCGGCCGGCGGTGAGGCCGAGATCGAGGGGCTGGTCACGCGCTTCGGGTCCGTGACCGACTTCGATGTCGCGGGGCGGCGAGTGACCACGACCACCTCGACCGTATACGTCGGCGGTGCGCCGACCGATCTCGCGCTCGACGTCAAGGTCGAGGCCGAGGGCCGCGTCGATGCCAATGGTGTGCTGGTTGCAGTCAAGGTGGCGTTCAAGCGCGCGTCCTCGGTCCGTCTCACGGCGCCCGTCGAGGCGGTCGACGTTGCTGCGGGCACGCTGCGTGCCCTTGGACTGACGATCGCGATCGACGCCGACACACGCAAGGAAGACCACGAGAGCGACGACCAGTTCTTCAGTCTCGAGTCGCTGCGCGTCGGTGACTGGGTCGAGGTTCACGGTTATCCGGATCCGTCCGCCAGCGGTCGCGTCATCGCAACGCGGCTGGAGCGCGAGGATCCCGAGGACGAAGTGGAGTTGCGCGGCCGCGCCGAGGAGCTGCAATCCCCTCGGTTCCGTATCCTGGGCACCGGTATCGAAACGACGCCGGCCACCGAGTTCGAGGACGAGGACGCGCGCATCGACGCCGCGACCTTCTTCGCGCGTGCCTCGGGCCAGGTGGTCGAGGTTGATGGACAGTGGAATGGAACCCTGCTCACGGCCCGCACGGCCGAGATCGAGCGGCCGGACGGTGGCGCCGCCGTACCGCCGATTGCGCCTCCGCCCGTGACCCCGCCGCCGGTCACCCCCCCGCCCGTGACCCCGCCGCCGGTCACCCCCCCGCCCGTGACGCCTCCCGCGCTCGACGGGGCCGCGTTGTATTCGGCCAATTGCTCGGGTTGCCACGGCGCCATCACTGCGATCCGCAGCATGCCGGTGTCGAACCGGAATGCGACGGATTTCCGCCGCGCGATCGACGCCAACCGGGGCGGCATGGGCTTTCTCAGCGGGCTGACGGACGCACAACTGCAGGCAATTGCCGACGCAATCCGCGTGGCGAATCCGTAAACAGGAACCCCGGACCTCTCGGTCCGACTCGGGCGGGCAACGCAAGCTGCCCGCCCTTTTTTTATTGCCGCAGTTTAAGCTCGCGCGAAGCCAGTTGGCCGAGTGGATTCGCCTGGACTCCGACCACCTCGGGTCGGACGAGGCGCTTCGAGATGCGGAAGAAGATCGGGATGACGGCCACGTCGTCGAGCAACTGGGCCTCGGCGCTGGCGATGAGTGCCATGCGCTCGCCGGATGTGGGCGCCGTCCTCGACCGCTCTAGCAGCGAGTCGTAACGGACGCTGCGGTAACCCAGAGTGTTCTGCGGATGCCCCGATTCGAACACGCCCGCGAATGCCTCCGGGGCGATGAAGTCCGCCGACCAGCCGAGCCGCACAAGGTCGCATTCGCCGGGCGAGCGACGCCGGTCGAGGTAGACGGTCCACTCGAGTTCGATGATCTCGGTGTCGACGCCGAGCGCGGAGTGCCACAAGTCCGCCAGCGCGACCGCGGTGCGGCGGTGGTTCGCGCTCGCGTCCGTGCAAAGCGCCAGGCGTTTGGGCGCTGCGCCGCGCGCAGTTGCGGCGGTCCACGCCGCGTGCGCCTCGCGCGCGGCCTCCGGGTATGGAAGCGCCTGCCACGGGAAGCGCGCCGGTGCGTACGCCGGGATTCCGTCTGGAATCCACCCATACGCCGGTCGCTCTCCCGCGCCCGTGACCTGCCGCGTGATCCTTTCACGATCCACCGCCATCGCGAGCGCGCGTCTCGCATCTCGATCAGCAAGGCGGCCGAGGTTGACCGCATACGAATAGGTGCCCAGGTAGGGCGTGACGTGCAACTCGGCAGGACGCTCGGCGCGCAGCGCCGCCAATTGCGTATTCGGGACCTCGCTCGTGATGTCCAGTTCTCCCGTGCGATACAGGTTGAGCTCCGTGCCCAGGTCGGTGATCGTCCGGTACACCACGGAGTCGGGGGCGACCCGCGCCGCGTCCCAGTAATGCGGATTGCGCTCGAGCGAGATCTGCTCGCCGACGACCCGTTGTCGCAGGCGGAAGGCGCCATTGCCGGGCGGTTGTGCGGACGGCGTCGCGTTCGGATGCCGCGGCGCGGCCGCTGCAAGCGCGAGCAGTTCGATCAGGTAAGGCACGGGGCGGACCAGTTGCACCCGGAGAGTGCGGTCGTCCTCGGCATCGACGCGTTCGATCGCTGCGAACAGCCCGGCCTGCGGAGCCGTGCTTCCCGGTGCGGTCAGCATCTCCAGCGTTGCGGCAAAATGCGCCGCGGTCAAAGCATCGCCGTTGGACCAGCGCAGGTCGCGCCGCAATCGAAAGACATAGGTTCGACCGTCGCTCGAAATGTCCCAGGACTCGGCCGCGCCATATTCCGCGGTACCGTCGGACCGGCTCCGGGCCAGGCCCTCGTACAGGTCGCCGAGCACGGCGAGCGCAGCGTTGTCCTCTGCTTGCTGCGGGTCGAGGGTGTCGGGTTCGGCCCCGAGTCCGCGCCGCAACGCGACCGATTCGACTGGCCGGTCCGGGACCGATTCCTGACGCGGCGAGCAGGCGGCCGCGAGCACGATCGTTGCTGCGAGCAGGCATTGGCGCAATCGAGCGGCGATCATCGCGCGGCCGTGGCGATCAGGCGAGTGTAGAAGGACGTCATGCGTGCGAGATTGTCGAGCGTCAGGTGTTCGTTCGTGCCGTGGATCATCTCGAACTCGCGCAATGTCGCGACGATCGCCTGGAACCGATAGATTTCCGCTGCGACGCCGGTCAGAGACCGGCTATCGGTGGTGGCGGTCACGAGGCCCGGCGCCACCGGCCACTCGCCGCCGTTGGCTGCAACGGCCGAGAGGATCTGCCAGCCGCGCGACGTAATGGACGAGACGGGCGACGGCTCGAAAGGCGGACTCTCCCAGTCGACGGTCACGCCAAGTCCTGCAGTGGCAGCGCGCGCCCGATCGAGCACCTCGGCGGAAGTCTGCCAAGGGGCGATGCGATAGTTGATCCACGCGGCGGCGTCCTGCGGCAGCACGTTTTCCTTTGGGCTGCCCCGCAGCATCGTCGGCGCGATCGTCGTATGCAGGCTCGCGGCGCCGGCCGGCGTCGCGGCGATCTGCCGGATCAGCAGTGGTTCGAACAGCCACTCATTCGCGACTGCGAGCTTCACGGCAAATCCGGCCTCGGGCGCCAGGGTCCGCACCATGGTGGCCGCCGGTCCCTGGAAACGCAATTCGAACGGCCGTTCGGTAATCGCGAGCACGGCCCGTGCGAGCGTTGCGACACCCGTCTCGGATGGTGGGGCGGATGAGTGTCCCCCTGCGGCAACTGCAGTCACCCGGAGCGTGCCATAGCCCTTCTCGGCGATGCCAATCAACGCCACCGGTCGCCCGAGCAACGGGAAATCCGCAACGACGGCCAGCCCCTCGTCGAGGGCGAACTCGGCGTGGATGCCGTGGTCCCGCAGCAACGCTGCCGCAGCCGCGGCGCCGGACCCGCCGGCCTCCTCGTCGTGGCCGCTCACGACGATCACGGAAGCGGCGGGTGCGAAGCCGTCGACCGCCAGGGCTTCTATCGCTTCGAACAGTGCGATCAGCGAGCTCTTGTTGTCCACTGAGCCGCGGCCCCAGACGGCGCCGTCGTCGATGACGCCATCGAACGGACCGTGGCGCCAGTCCGGCTCGGTTCCTGGTGTGACGGGCACCACGTCTTGATGCGCCATCAGGATGATTGGGGCGCGGGCCGGGTCGTTCCCGCGCCACGTGTAGACGAGAGTGTGGCCTGCGACGATTTCGCGGGTCATGGCCGCATGTGCTGCGGGATAAGTCTCCTGCAGCCACGCATGAAACCGGTCCCATTCGGCTACGTCGTTATGCGCTGCATCCTGGTGGCTGACCGTGCGAAAGCGCACGGCCTCTGACAGGTGACGCGCAGCGCGATCGCGGTCGACCGGCAACGCGTCGGCCACCCGAACCTGGATGGCACCTGGCGCTGCCGGCGGCCGGTACGTTGCAGCGCGCAAGACGACGAACGCCGCAACCGACGCGGTGACTGCCAGTATTGCCAGGCCTGCCCTGGTGATCGCCTTCATCGCACCCCGTGTCGCGAGTCATCTACGGCATACAAGTCTAGTATGCGGTGGCGACCTGGAACGACCGGCGTACGGACTCGTGCGTAGTTATGCGGATGGCTGAGGCACTTCAGGAACAGTAGCGTCTGTTGCGTCGCGTCGAAACAACGAATAAGAAGGCGTCACCATGGGGCTTGGTCAAGATTCGCTACGAGTCCAGCCGGCGATCGAGGGGTCTGGGGAACTTGGCGCATTGCCTGCGTGCGACCGGCGAAAAGAAAGACGCCGTCTGAACGTATCATGGTGGCGAAGCGCGGAGGATCGCAGGCTGTGTCCGGGTCGACGCCTGCTCGACTGGACGTCTTCGCAGGAAGTGGCGCTCCCAGAGGGATTCGAACCCTCGTACCAGCCTTGAGAGGGCTGTGTCCTGGGCCTCTAGACGATGGGAGCGTGCCGTGGACCGGCGGACTAACGAGTCCGCATGAGGGCGCGTATTATACGCAGCCGTTTGCCCCGGTCCAGCGGAAGCCGATTCATTGCATTCTCCACAAGTCGAAAACCTGCCCACCCAGCCGCAGCCTGTGGTCGTCCCGCGCGCCGGACACCCGATCTCGCGCGCCAACATCTCCCCGTACGCGCTGAAGGTTCTCTACCGGCTCAAGGACGCGGGCTACCAGGCCTTCCTGGTCGGCGGCGCAGTGCGCGATCTGCTGCTCGGCTTGCATCCGAAGGATTTCGACATCGCGACGAACGCGCATCCGGAGGAGGTCCGCAAGCTCTTCAGGAATTGCCGCCTGATCGGCCGCCGCTTCCACCTCGCGCACGTGCGCTTCGGCACGGAGATCATCGAGGTCGCCACGTTCCGCGCGGCGCATACCGAGATGGACGAGGATCACAGCGTCGACGAGGTCGGCCATCGGGTGCTCGACGAGCATGGCCGCATCCTGCGCGACAACCTCTACGGCACGATCGAAGAGGACGTCTGGCGGCGCGACTTCACGGCCAACGCGCTGTACTACAACATCGAGGACTACTCGATCTGGGATTACGTCGGCGGCGTGCCGGACGCCGAGGCGCGCGTGCTGCGGCTGATCGGAGATGCGGAGACCCGCTACCGTGAGGACCCGGTGCGCATGCTGCGCGCCGCGCGGTTCGCCGGGAAACTGGGCTTCACGCTGCACCCCGAGACCGAGGCGCCGCTGCATCGGCTCGCCTACATGCTCGACAGCGTGCCGCCCGCGCGACTGTTCGACGAAACGATGAAACTGCTGCTCGCGGGAAGCGCGGTCTCCTCGTTCGACATGCTGGCGAGCCTTGGTCTGCTGCCGCACCTGATGCCGGATGTCGCAGCTGCGATCGCCGAGGCACCGGACTCGCCGGGCGCGCGCCTGCTGCGCCTCGGCCTCGAGAACACGGACCAGCGGGTGCGCGCCGACAAGTCGGTGACCCCGACCTTCCTGTTCGCCGTGCTGCTGTGGCCCGCGATCCTGCGCGCCACCGGCGCGCCGAATGGTCCGCTGCCCGATGATCCGCAGCTGTTGTCGAGCGCCTGCGACGCCGTCATGTCGCAGCAGCTGCGGCGGATCGCCGTGCCGAAGCGATTCGGACTGCCGATGCGAGACCTGCTGCTGATGCAGCCGCGCTTCGAACGGCGTGCCGGCCGCCGTGCGCTGCGCCTGCTCGACCATCCGAAGTTCCGGGCCGCCTACGACCTGCTGCTGCTGCGCGCAGCGGCGGGCGAGGTCGATCAGGAGGTTGCCGACTGGTGGACGCGCCTGCAGGAAATGCCCGAGGATCAGCGCATCGCCGAGGTCGAAAGCCGGCCCCGCGAGGCGGCCGATGCGGTACCGCGTGGACGTTCCAGGCCGCGGCGCCGGCGCCGCCGTCCTGCCGTAACCTGACGAGTCCCGGGGTCGCGACTTGGACGCCGGCTGGCTGAATCCCGCATACGTTGCACTGGGCAGCAACCTCGACGATCCGCGCGCGCAGGTCGAGCGCGCGCTCGACGCGCTTGCGGGCATCCGGGACTCCCGGCTGGTGCTGCGCTCATCGCTGTATCGCACGCGACCGTTCGGCCCGGTCGAGCAGCCGGACTTCGTCAACGCGACGGCTGGGCTGTTGACGTCGCTCTCGCCAGCCGAGTTGCTCACCGAGCTGCAGTCGCTCGAGATTCGCCTTGGGCGGGAGCGTCCAGCCGTGCGCTGGGGCCCGCGGCGGATCGATCTCGACCTGCTGGTTCACGGTACCGACCGGCGCGACGAGTCGGGACTGACGCTGCCACATCCGGGCATCGCAGACCGCGCGTTTGTGCTCGTGCCGCTCGCCGAGATCGCCCCCGACCTGATGGTGCCCGCGCTCGGCCGGGTGCGCGCGTTGCTGGCGCGCGTGGACAGTTCCGGCGTCGAGCGGATTGCGCCATGAGTTCGCTGCCTCGGCAGGACGATCCGGTCCAGACACCGCACCGCTTCGTCGTGGTCGAAGGCCCGATCGGCGTCGGCAAGACGAGCCTCGCGCGCCGGCTCGCGAAGAGCTTCGGCAGCGAGCTCGTGCTCGAGCAGGGCGACGAGAATCCATTCCTCGAGCGGTTCTACCGCAATCCGCGCGCGGCGGCATTCCAGACGCAGCTGTATTTCCTGTTCCAGAGGGCGCGGCAGATGCAGGAGCTCCGCCAGGCGGACCTCTTCGAGCGGGTTCGCGTGTCGGACTACCTGCTCGACAAGGACCGCCTGTTCGCGCGCCTGACGCTCGACGACGAGGAGTTCGCGCTCTACGAACAGGTGTATGCGCGGTTGGCGATCGACGCCCCGGTACCCGACCTGATCGTTTACCTGCAGGCGCCGGTGGACGTGCTGCTCGAGCGCATCGCACGCCGCGGTATCCACTACGAGCAGGCGATCGAGCGCCGCTATCTCGAGCGCCTGGTCGAGTCCTATTCGCGCTTCTTCCTCGAGTTCGACGCCGCGCCGGTGCTGATCGTCAATGCCGCCGAGATCGATCTCGTCGGCAGCGACGGCGATTACGCAGGCCTGCTGGCGGAAGTCACGCGCGCCCGCAGGGGGCGGCACTACTTCAATCCGCTGAAGAGCCTGCTGTAGTTCCCGGCGTTGATGTTTCGGAGCCGCTCGGTCATCCTTGCGGCCTGATTCGAGGCGGCCCCATGTACACACAGCTTCAACTGCGGGACTCGGACCGCCCGCCCGTCAACGTCGCGACGCTCGGCCGCATGAAGGCCCAGGGCGAGAAGATCGCGAGCCTCACGTGCTACGACGCCAGCTTTGCGGCGCTGGTCGACGAATCGGGCGCCGACGTCGTGCTGGTCGGCGACTCGCTCGGCATGGTGATCCAGGGCCACGACACCACCGTGCCGGTGACGCTCAACGACATCATCTACCACTGCAAGGCGGTGGCGCGCGGCTTGCGTCGGCCGTTCCTGATGGCCGACATGCCGTTCATGACCTACACCTCCCGCGAGCAGGCGCTGCAGAATGCCGTGCGGCTCATGCAGGAGGGCGGCGCGAAGATGGTCAAGCTCGAGGGCGGCGCCGGGCAGGTCGAGATCGTCGAGTTTCTCGCCAGCCACGACATCGCCGTCTGCGCGCACCTGGGCCTCAAGCCGCAGTCGGTGCACAAGACCGGCGGATTCCGCGTTCAGGGGCGCGAGGAAGCCGCGGCCGAGCAGATGAAGCGCGACGCGAAGGCGCTGCAGGATGCCGGCGCCGACGTCGTGCTGCTCGAGTGCATCCCGTCCCAGCTCGGTGCGCAGATCACCGCCGAGCTGCACGTCCCGGTGATCGGCATCGGCGCGGGCCCCGACACGGATGGCCAGATCCTCGTGCTCTACGACGTCCTCGACATCACGCCGGGTCGCAAGCCGCGCTTCGTGCACAACTACATGGCGGGCCACGACAGCCCGCTCGCGGCGCTCGGGAGCTACGTCGAGGCCGTGAAGTCCCGCGCCTACCCGGCGCCGGAGCACTGCTTCTAGCCTCGGGTCCCGATGCAGACGATCACGCGCATCGCCGAAATGCGCGCACTCGTGCGCGACTGGCGGTTTGCTCGCGAGGGCATCGCCTTCGTGCCGACCATGGGCAACCTGCACGCCGGTCATGCGAGCCTGATCGGCGCCGCACACCTTCATGGTCGCCGTGTCGTCGCGAGCGTGTTCGTCAATCCGCTGCAGTTCGGCCCGAACGAGGATTACGCGGCCTATCCACGCACCCCCGACGAGGATGCCGCGCTGCTCGAGGCACAGGGCGTCGACGTGCTGTTCCTGCCGACCGTAGAAGAGATGTACCCGCAGGGCGTGGCCGGCAGCACGATCGTGGACGTCCCGGAGCTTTCGGGGATCCTGTGCGGGGCGGTGCGTCCCGGTCACTTCCAGGGCGTGGCCACCGTGGTCGTGAAACTGCTCAACCTGGTGCAGCCGGACGTCGGGATCTTCGGCGAGAAAGACTACCAGCAGCTCACGATCATCCGCCGCTCGATCGAGGACCTGTGCCTGCCCGTGCGGATCGTCGGCGCCCCGACCGTGCGCGCCGACGACGGCCTCGCGCTCAGTTCGCGCAACCGGTATTTGAATCTGCAGGAGCGCGCCATCGCGCCCGAGGTGTATCGCGCGCTCGACCGGGCCCGTCGGCGGCTCGAGTCCGGCGACGCGGACGTGGCGGGCATCGAGAGCGAGGGTCTCGCCGCGCTGGTCAAGGCGGGTTTCCGACCCGATTACTTCGAAGTGCGGATGGCCGGAACGCTCGCCAAGCCGCACGGCTCGAACGTCGACGTCGTCGTGCTGACGGCGGCCCGGCTGGGTCGTGCGCGGCTGATCGACAACGTGCAGTGTCGGGCGACGGGCGAGATCGGGGCGAGGGGATAGCGGATAGCGGATAGTGACGAGCCGGGAACAGGTGGCACGCCGGCCGGTTTGACTATCCGCTAT
>Ga0316619_10000269_pt1 | contig 10511 bp, 11 predicted proteins | sample OWC_Aug_M1_C1_D4_FD_207659 | JGI IMG/M metagenome (GOLD analysis project Ga0316619, IMG submission 207659) | Wetland soil microbial communities from Old Woman Creek delta, Ohio, United States - OWC_Aug_M1_C1_D4_B | ecosystem: Environmental > Terrestrial > Soil > Wetlands | place: USA: Ohio...
GGCGACCGCCGTGGCCGACCTGTCCGCCTGGGCTGCCCCGTCTCCTTCAGGCTGGCCGCTTGTTGCCAGCCTCGCGGCGAGCCACCCGTGCTGCTTCACGCTCACCCGGGCGCCCTCGAACCCGACGCGAGGCCCCCAGCCCCCGGTCTCGAGGGCACGAACGAGAGCCTGGTCGTACGAACCGTCGACCCGGCCGACCTCGATCTCGTCGGGGAGCCAGCCGTCAGCCGCCAGCGCGTCGATCGCGGCACTGTAGCGGAAGTCGGCCAGCAAGTAAAGCCGCGACGCGCCGACCACCAGCACCCCGGCCGACGCCGAGAAGTTACTGAAATAGAAGATGTTGGGCAGATGCGACACGACGAGCGCGTCGAGCGAGGCGGCCTCGAGCGCGCGACGCAGTCGGGCCACGCGGGCCCGCAGCAGGTCCGGGGGCGCGAAGGTCATCAACGCTGTCTGGTCAGCTGGCGCGGCGGTCGCGCTCCTTCAGGATCTGCGCGAGAAAGTGCTCGAGTGCCGCCTCCTGGCGACGCAGGGTCTCGAGCCGGCCTGGGGCGTCCAGGGGTCGCGCGTCCTCGGGAGATTCTGGCTCGGAAGGGTCGACCCGCGCAAACGGGATCGCGTCGAGCGCCAGCGGCTCGGCGACCTCGCCGGGCTCCTCGGCCGGGACGTCGGCCGGGACCTCGACGAGCGGCAGGTCGATCGGCAAGTCGAGGGCCGGCTCGAATCCCAGTGAGGCTCCGAGATTCCGAACGTCGTCGACCGGCGCCGGCCGATCGACGGCTTCAGCCGCTGGGTGCGGAGGTGCCTCCACCATCCGCTCCTCTGCGTCGGCGATGGCGTCGCGGAGTTCGGCGTCGAGTGGCGCCAGCGTGAGCGCCTGCTGGAGATACTGGAGGGTTGCGGCCCGGTCGCCCAGTCGCCGGTGGATGTCGGCCAGCTCCCGAATCGCCACGAGGTTCTCGGGGGCCAAGCCGAGCACCGTCTCGAACTCGGCCCGCGCCTCGTCGAGTTGCCCGAGCTCGTGGAGCGCCCGCGCCAGGGTCACTCTGGCCGACGCGTAGGATGGGTGCCGCTCCAGGCCGGCCCGGGAAGTCTCGATCGCTTCCCCGAGCCGCCCGGCCCGGCGGTATTCCTCGGCGAGCGACGCAAACGCCACCGATGTCGGGTCGGCCTTCACCCGGCGCTCGAGCGACTCGATTCTGGACGCCGCACTCATGAAGGTCCCCGGGCGGCACGCCGTGCGCTCACGCGCACGGCGCCCTCGTCTCGACCCGAACCCGCCGCCGCGCTAATCGCCGGACGAGGGCGGGACCGGGATCTTCACCGGCACCGCCTTGGTCGTCTCGGCCTTCTTCCCGCGCGAATCGGTGACGGTCAGCAGGACGGTGTAGGTTCCCACGGTCGTGAAGGTGTGGGTCACCTGCTGACCGGAGCCCGTTGTCCCATCGCCGAAGTTCCAGTCCCACGCCACGATCGAGACCCCGTCGGGCGCGGTCGAGTTCCGCGCGTCGAAGATGACCAGCTGCCCAGGCAACGGGTCGGAGGGTGACACGAAGAAGTCGGCCTTGGTCTGCTCCCCGGCGCCGACCGTCACGAACTGGATCTCCGATGCCGAGATCCCTCGATCGTTGGTCACTGTCAGCGTGACCGTGTAGGTGCCGGCCTTGTTGTACTTGTGCTCCTCGAGCATGCCCTCGGCATCGTCACCGTCGCCCCACTGCCAGAAGTAGCGGACCAGGGTTGGGCTCGGTCCCTGCTGGGCCAGGCAGTCGGCGGCCGACTGGTCGGGCGCGCAGTCGCGCGACAGCGAACCGTCGAACCTGATCTCCTCGCCCTCCTTGGGCGACGTCGGCGCGAAGCGGAACTTCGCGATCGGCGTCCCGGGACGCGGCCCCGTGATGCCCTGCGGCACGAGACGGATGTTGACCGACCGCTCGACGGCTGCGGCGTAGTCGCTGCCCACGGGAATCACGCGAATCGTGACGATGGCGTTGCCGCCGTCCACGTTGAGCCCCTGCGAGCTCGACGGCGCGGTGTAGGCGAGCACCGCCCGCCCGTCGTTCCCCGTGGTGGCCGTCTTCGACGACAGTCGGCCCACGTCCTGGATCTGGCCCTGGTAGACGATCTCCGCTCGAATGCCGATGCCGTTGGCGGGCCCGCCGGTGCTGTTCCGGGCCGTCACGACGATCTCCGAGGTGGCGTACCCATCCATCGTCAGGATGTCAGGGTTGGCCGCGAGGTTGATCGAGAGGCCCAATTCGGACGGCCCCGCGATGTCGGGCGCCGAGGTCTCGTTCATCGTGCAGGCCGACGCCAGGAGCAGGGCCCCGAGGGCCGCGGCCGTCCACGCGTGTCTGTGCATCGTTCTCGCCATAGCGGTCCCCACCTCTACTGGGGATCGGCCCAGTCCGCGAAGTTGACACTGAGCGACCCGGTCACCGTCACCTCGTGCCCGGTCTGGTCCGTGCCGTAGAAGGTCACCTCGGCCAGCGTCGAGATCACGATCGCGCCGCCGTTGCCGCCGAGCTGGATGAGCGGCGGCTCGAGCTTCGCCTGCGCGCGCACGAGGACGAAGTTGCCGGTGGTTCGTTCGTCGTTCACGTTGAAGGTGACGGCGCCGTCGAACGCGTACGGCACGTCAACCCCCGGCGTGTTCCGGCCGTCGCTCCGCTTGAACACCACGCGATAGCGGTTGATGGTCACGTAGTTGTTCGACGTCAAGGGCGCCGTGATGTCCTTGGGGGCCAGCCGCACGACGACGCGGCCCGAGTCCTCGAAGACCGATCCCTTGGTGAGCACGTCCGACTCGAGCGTGTTGCTGAAGCTGACGCCCCCACTGGAGCCGCCCGCCGAGGCGGTGAGGTTGTCGATCACGAGGAACGCGGAGCCCGTGCCCTCGCGCACCGCGTCTCCGCACGAAGACGCGGCCACGAGCGCGGCCACGAGCGCGATCAGCCCGGCCACGCGGACGGGTCGCGGCGATCCGGAAGTCGTGCTAGGCATCGTCTGCATGGTTGAGGTCCCCATCGCGCGCTATCCCTTGATGATCCGCGGCGAGATGAAGATGAGCAGTTCGCGACTCTCGTCCTGGATCGCGTCCCGCTTGAACAGCCAACCGAGCAGCGGGATGCGGTGCAGCCCCGGTGTCCGGTCGTTGATCGTGGCCTCACGGCTCACGAAGATGCCGCCGATCACCGTGGTGTGCCCGTCCTTCACCAAGACCTCCGTGACTGCCCGCTGCGTGTCGATCGGGGGAATGCCGTTCACCTGCCGGCTGTAATCGGGGGAGGCATTCTCGAGCGTGATGCGCATGATCACGGTGTTGGCCGCCGTGATCTGCGGCTTCACCTTCAGCGTCAGCGCCGCGTCCTTGAACTGCACGGTCACGGTGTTGTTCGCCACCGTCTGAATCGGAATCTGGACGCCCTGCGTGACTTCGGCCTCGACGTTGTTCTGCGTCGAGACGCGGGGTGTCGACAGAATGCGCCCCTTGCCGGCCCGCTCGAGCGCGGTGAGCGCCACGTCGATGTTGAACGCGCCGTTGACGGCGCCGAGCGCCAGGCCGATCGCGCTCGTCGCATTGGGAGCCCGAAGTCCCACCGCCGTCTGCGTCTCCGTTCGCCCGTCGCTCTGAACGCTGCCGGTACGCCCCGTCAGGCTCCCCTGGTTGGGGAATGCCAGGCCGGTCGTGTTTCCGTACTCCGGCGCGACGTAGCCGTTGATCCCCCACTGCACCCCGATGGCGCGCGCGAACTCGCTGGTCGTCTGCACCACGCGCGCCTCGATCTCCACCTGAGGCTCGGGACGGTCGAGCGTGTTGAGCAGGTTCTGCGCGAGGTCGATCCTCGACTCGAGGTCGGTGATGATGAGCGTGTTGGTGCGCTCGTCGACCTCGACGGTGCCGCGCGTCGACAGCGCGGTCCTGACGATGAGGTCGGACACCTCCGCGGCGCGCGCGTAGGAGAGCGTGCGGGTCACGACCTGGAGGTCGCCCGACAGCGCGCGCTCCTCGGTGAGCTTGCGCCGCTGCGCCTCCTCGTCGGCCAGCGTCTTCAGGGGCGCGATGCGAACGATCGTGCCGTCGACGTTGTAGCCGAGTTGATTGGCGCGCAGGATGATGTCGAGCGCCTGGTCCCAGGGCACGTCGCGCAGCGCCACGTCGACGGTGCCCTGCACCTGGGGATCGATCACGATGTTGAGCCCCGTGATCTCGGCAAACGTGCGCAGCACGGCTCGCAGGTCGACGCCCTGGAAATCGAGGCTGATGGGGTGCCCGGTGAAGACCTTCTCCGCCTGCCCGCCCGAGATGACGTGCTGGCCGGGTTCGCTCGTCGGCGTGGGCGCCGCGGTGACAGTCTGCACCGGCGAGACTTTCAAGGTGCTGAGCGGATCGGGGCGCGCCACTGGGGCCGGTGCAGGCGGGGCGGGCGGCGGCGGAGGCTCCGCCTCTCGCCGTTCCGGCTCGACCGGCGGGGCCGGCGGCGAGGCCGGCACCACATCGGGTGGGGCTGGAGGTGGAGGCGGCGCCGCGGCCACGGGCGTGGTCGACGCTGCGGGAGGCCGGGGCTCTGCCGGCGTGGCTGGGGCTCTCATCGCCGCCACGGCCCGCTCGAGCTTCTCAATGCTCTCGCCAGCCGGTTGCGGAGTCGGCGCGGCCGGCCTGGTCGGGGCTTCCGCGGGCGCGGCCGCGGCGCTCTCCCCGAGCACCACCACGACCTCGCCCTCGTCCTGCGCCGACTGGTCGACTCGGTAGGGCATCTTGCGAGCCAGGTCGAACACCACGCGTGTCACGAGCGGCTGGCTGCTGTTGAGGGCCACCCTGATGCGGCGCACGTCGCCCACGCCGACGGGCGTCACCGCGGGCACGTCCGACCGCACGCCGGGGAAATCGACCACGAGGCGGGGCGGCAGGTCTCTGGCCTCGTGAACCGAGCCGGGCACGAGACGGCCGTCGCCCTTGAGCGTCACGTGCACGGCGCCCTTCACCACCTCGGCGGACACGAGGGACAACGCCGTCGCGGGCGCCACGGGGGATGCGCCAGCCTCGGCGTCGTCGAACTCGACCACGACGAGGTTGCGCGCGGCGCGCACCCGCGGGCTGACCGGTGCCGCCAGGCCCAACCGGATACGTGTCACCGTAGTGCCGTCGTCGGCCACGCGCTCACCCAGATCGACCGCCGCCACGGGGCCGACCGGCGTGCCGCTGAAGCGGTTGCTGGCCCCCACACGGCTCACGTCGCGCAGGTCGACCAGCACGGTGAGCGGGTCGGGCTGGCTCGCCGCGTACGCGACCGGCGCTGACGACTCGATGAGCACGCTCAAGCGACCGTCGCCACGCTCGGGGCGAACCTCGAGCAATCGCGCCGCAGCGGAAGCGGCGTGGGCGACCGCGCCGCCGGCCACGAGCAGAGCGGCCAGCGCGACGATCGGGATCATCCGGGTGCGCGCGCGCATTACTTGCCCTCCTCAACGGCCCGCAGCGGCTTCCGTATCTCGCGCTGCTTGACCAGAGACAACGGGTCGTTCACTTGCTGGACGAACACGACGGCGTCCGCCGTCACGGCCCGCACGACGCCATCGAACAGCTTGTCACCGGCGCGAACGGTGTAGGTCTTGCCATCGGGCCCCTGGATCATGGCCACATAGCTGCCGCGGCTCGCCACGATGCCGCGGATCGTGGTCTCGTCGACCAGCATGCCCGGGACGCCCTCTGGCCGCGTGGACACCGATCGCAGGTCGGAACCCCGCGCCACGAGGCTCACGAAGGGATCGCGGCGGCCGCCGGGGTCGTAGCTGTAGCCCGAGGTCGGCGAGGGCGCCGCGGCCTCGGGCCCGGTGCGCATCGGCTGCTGCCCTTGCGCGGCCGTCTGCGCCCACGCGTCCGACTGACACAGGACGATCGCGAGCAGCAGCGCCGCACCCGCGGTGGCGATGCGCGCCGTTTCCGTCAACCCACGCACGTTGGCGTTTGCCATACCCACTTCCCCTACCGCTTCACCGCCGGCGGCGGCTTGGTACCCGCGGTCGGCGCGGCCGCGCCGGGCGCCTGCGGCGGATTCTCGAGGAGCACGAACGTCGTGGCCGTGCACTCGGCCGCAATGGTGGCCACGCGATCAACGCGCCCACCCGACGGCACGCGTGTCAGGTCTTTCGCCTTGATCGCGAGGTTGCTGATGTTGATGATGCGCGGCACCTTGCTGACCTTGTCGAAGAAGTAGCCGAGGTCGTGGTAGGTGCCGTCGAGCTGCAGCGCGATGGGCCACTCGGCGTGCAACTGCTTGGTGGCGATGGCCTGCGGCCTGAACCCGCGAATCTCGAGGTTCGACTGCGTGGCCAGCGTCTGCAGGCGCCGCAGCAGGTCGCCCACATCCTTCTGCTCGGGCAGCACCGGCTTCAGCGCCTCGAGGCGCGCCTCGAGGTCGGCCACCTGGGCGCGGAACTCTGGGAGTCGGCGCGCAATGGCCTGCCCCTTGGCGATCTCGGCCTTGAGCCCATCGAGCTGCGCGGTCTTGGTCGCCAGCTGTGCGCGCGCGTCGCGCTCGTAGAAGTAGTAGAAGGCGAACAGCGCAGCTGCCGACACGGCGACGAACACGGCCACCTGGCTGTACCACGGGAGCTTGTTGAGGCTGAGCTGCATGGTGTCCTCGCCGCGTGGTCGTCCGCTAGGGCCGCTGCCCGCCGGGCATCACGAACTGGGCCTTCACCGAGAAGCGGACGACGTCGCCCGTGCCCTGGACGGCCTCGACCCGGCTGTCGAGGATCTCCACCGGGCGAGCGAAGTAGCCCGACCCTTCGAGGTTGCCTACGAAGTCTGACAGCGCCGTCAACGACGTCGTACGCCCGTCGATGCGGACCTCGGCATTCTCCTGCTTCAGCTCGGTGAGCCAGAGCCGGTCGGGGATCGCGCGACTCAGCTCGTCGAGCAGCCGCACGGGGCCCGTCTGGCCGCGGCGCAGCTCCTCGATCAGGGCGACGCGCTGCTGGAGCTGCGACTTGCGCGACTCGAAGTCCTCCACCTGCTTGAGCACCGATCGCAGGCTCTCAGCGTCCTGCCGCGCCTGGACGATCGCGGCATCGAGCCGCGCCGACTGCTGGCGCAGGCTCCAGAAGCGCCAGCCAATGCCAATCGCGGTCGCGATCAGGATCAAGCTGCAGGCGATCGGCGCCTTCTGCCCCAGGTTGAAGGTGCGCTTGGGCTTCCGCTCGACGGCGAGAAGGTTGATCCGGATCATCGGTCGCCTACCCTGCGCAGCGCGAGCCCCACGGCCACCGCGGTGGCCGGCGCGAGGTCGGCGCGCGACTCGCCCGCGAGCCTGTCCGGGTCGAGCGGAATCGCCTTGAAGGGATCGAACTCCTCGACGTGCGTGTCGAAGCGGTCTGTGACCATCTCGGCGAAGCCGTCGACGCGCGAGCTTCCACCGCTCAAGACGATGCGGTCGATGTGCGTGGTGCCCGTCGCGCCCCGGAAGAAATCGAAGGTCTTCTGGATCTCGAGCAGCACGTTGTCGGTCACGGCCCGCACGATGGGACGCGCGTGCTCGAAGGTCATCCCGTCGACCGCAAGACCCCGCTTCAGCTGCTCGGCCTGATCGGCCGACAGGTGAAGCTCCTTCTGCACCGCCTCGGTGTAGGCGTTGCCGCCGATCGAGATGTCGCGGGTGAACAGCGACTCGCTGCCGCCCACCACGTTCAGGTTGATGGCGCTGGCACCGACGTTGAGCAGGGCGACGATGGCGCCCGCCTCGACCCCGTAGTTGGCTTCGTAGGCGTTCTGCAGCGCGAACGCATCGACGTCGAGGACGAGCGGTTCGCAACCCGCCTGCTTGATGACCCCGGTGTAGTCGGCGATCTTCTCTTTCTTGGCGGCGACGAGGAGCACTTCCATGCCCCCGCTCGCCGATCCCTTTGCGCCGGGTCCCCCGCTCAGGACGAGGTAGTCGAGGTTCACGTCCTGGACGTCGAAGGGGATGTACTGCTCGGCCTCCCAGTAGATGGTGTCGCGCAGCTCGGCCTCGCTCATGGGCGGCAAGGCGATCTTCTTCACGATGACGGCATTGCCTGACAGCGACGCGGCCACGTCGCGGGCCTTGATGCCGGTCGATTCGAACAAACGGCGAATCGCGTCGGACACCGCCGCGCCGTCGATGATGGCCCCGTCGACGATGCTGTCGGGCGGCAGGCGCTCGACGCCGACGGCGGCGATCCGGTGCCCCTTGCCGGCAGACTTGAGCTCGACCGCCTTCACGGAGCTCGACCCGATGTCGAGTCCCACCAAGGATCGGGATTTCCAGAACAAGTGTGCCTCGTCTCTTCTTAAGCGACCAGTACGCAGCCCGTGGGGCGTGTGCGGTTGCCGCACGCTAGCATTTGGGCCACGTACCTGTCAACGCGCGCGTGAATCTGGGGGCGCTCCGCCACAGGCCAAGTCGGAGAGCAAGGGGGGTGCCAGGCACCAGGATGACGCTAAGCTGATGAGAAATAAGGCGCGCGCCCGCCAGTGGCCGGTCGACCGTGGCATTTTCCTCGACGCTTCTGGCCAACGGACCGCCGAATCTGTCACTTCTCCGCGCACGGGAAGGGGCGGGAACGCCCACCGGCTTCGGGCGGGCGGCGGCGGCGGTGGCCGGCGAGGCGCCGGACAGGGGCGAGAAGCCGGGCGCTCGAAGCCGGACGCGCAGGCGCGGGGGCGTTTCTTGACAAGGACTTAGGCTGACGGTATCCTTTGGGTTTGCCGTCCCCAGGGATGGGACGGGAAGGGATCGCATGCGCACGTTCGTTCCACGACCCGCCGAGACCGATCGGCGGTGGCACGTCATCGACGCCGACAGCCAGGTGCTGGGGCGACTGGCCACGACGGCGGCCCGCCTCCTGCAGGGCAAGCACCGGGCCTCTTACACCCCGTTCATGGACCTCGGCGACCACGTGGTCGTCATCAACGCGGCCAGGGTGAAGCTGACGGGCCGCAAGGAAGAGCAGAAGCTCTATCGGCGCCACAGCGGCTACGAAGGCGGGCTCCGCGAGGAGCGGGCGAAGGACGTGCGCAAGGTGCGGCCAGGCCGCATCGTCGAGGAAGCGATTCGCGGGATGCTTCCCAAGACGAAGCTCGGTGACGCGATGTATCGGAAGTTGAAGGTCTACGAAGGCGCCGAGCACCCGCATGCGGCGCAGAAACCCACCAAACTCGAGGTCGCTTAGACGTGCCAGTCGTTCAATACTACGGTACGGGCCGCCGCAAGACGTCGACGGCTCGCGTGTTCCTCCGGCCCGGCAGCGGCGCCATCACCGTCAACCAGGACCCGGTCGAGCGTTCGTTCCCGACCGAGGCCGTCCGCGCGCAGATTCGGCAACCGCTGCAGGTGACCGAGATGCTCGACAAGTTCGACGTGCTGGCCACGGCCAAGGGCGGCGGCATCGTCGGCCAGGCGGGCGCACTGCGGCTGGGCATCGCCCGCGCGCTGTGCGCGTACAACGCCGAGCTGCGCCCTGCGCTCAAGCGCGCCGGGCTGCTCACCCGCGATCCGCGAGTGAAGGAACGCAAGAAGTACGGGCTGGCAGGCGCGCGCAAGCGCTTCCAGTTCAGCAAGCGCTAGTCCCCGGTCGTCTCGTTTCGCGTGTGCGTGTGGAGGTAGCTTGACCCCGATCGCTGTGAAAGACCTGCTCGAAGCTGGCGTGCATTTCGGCCACCAGACCAAGCGGTGGAACCCGAAGATGAAGGAGTACATCTTCGGCGAACGCAACGGCATCTACATCATCGACCTCGGCAAGACGGCGAAGTTGTTCGGCGAGGCGCAGCAGTTCGTCGCCGATCTCGCCAACGGGGGCAAGACGGTGCTGTTCGTCGGCACGAAACGCCAGGCCCAGGACGCCGTGGCCGAAGAGGCGCAGCGCTGCGGCATGTTCTTCGTCAACCAGCGGTGGTTGGGTGGCCTGCTCACCAACTTCCAGACGATCCAGCGCAGTCTCGGACGTCTGCGCGACCTCGAGGCCATGAGCACCGACGGGCGCTACGAGACGCTGTCGAAGAAGGAAGTCGCGCGGATCGAGAAGGAGAAGCGGAAGCTGCAGCGCAACCTCGACGGCATCCGCGGCATGGCGAGCCTGCCCGACGCGCTCTTTGTCGTGGACACCCGTCACGAGCAGATCGCCGTGGACGAAGCGCGCAAGCTGAAGATCCCGGTGATCGGGATCGTCGACACCAACTGCGACCCCGATCAGGTGGACCTGCCGATTCCTGGCAACGACGATGCGCTGCGGGCGATCCGCTTGTTTGCGTCGCGCGTGGCGGATGCCGTGATCGAGGGCCGCACCGCGCGCGAGTCGTACCACGCTGGTGCCGAGGCGCCGGCGGCCGAGCCGGCCCCGTCGGTCGCGTCGGCCTGACGCGCGAGCTTCGACGAGCGCCGGCCGAAGACGTGGGGCCGGCGCTTCGTTTGTACGCCCGCACGTTGGCGGGCGCCCCACGCTCACCCCGCCCGAACTGCGGCGCGAACGGCCGCCCGGGCACACCCCTT
>Ga0316619_10000270_pt1 | contig 10486 bp, 10 predicted proteins | sample OWC_Aug_M1_C1_D4_FD_207659 | JGI IMG/M metagenome (GOLD analysis project Ga0316619, IMG submission 207659) | Wetland soil microbial communities from Old Woman Creek delta, Ohio, United States - OWC_Aug_M1_C1_D4_B | ecosystem: Environmental > Terrestrial > Soil > Wetlands | place: USA: Ohio...
GGATTTCCTGGGGTACGGATTCCTCCACTCCGGGTTCACGGCGGATTTCGAACGGTCCGGGCGCCGTTACCAGTTATTCGTCATCGTCGGAGACGATCCGGCTGACGCCCGCGCGATGCTCCAGCAGTACCTGAAGCAGATCAACCACGAGGCGCCCGTGGCCGAAGGGGAATATCAGCTCACGGACCCCTATCATGGGGCCATGGCGCTGTTCTGGAAGGGCAGGTACATCTGGGGGACGCTGGGCCTTCCCGACGCGGAACTCCGGGCGGCGTATCTGAAGTACTTCGAAGGTATTGCCGCGCGCTAGGCCATCATCCTCTTGAGGTAGGCCAGCGAGCGGGGGATGCCCGTGTCCTCCGGCTCCGGGGTCTCGTACTCGAAGCTGACCCACCCCTCGTATCCCGCTTGTCGCAGCGCCGGAAAGATCCGGGCGTAGTCCACCTTCTCGTCCGATCCGTCGCCGGCGACCTGCCAGAACTTCGCGTGCACGTGCGCCGCTATCCCCACCACGCGCTGGATGGACGGCCATCCGTCCGTGAAATTTCCCGTGTCCAGCAGCGGCACGAGGTGTGGCGAGTTCACCTCGCGCAGGGCGCGAAGGAATTCGTCCGCCGTGGGCGTGAACGCTCCGTGGTTGTGGTTCTCCAACCCCAAACACAGGCCGGCGTGACGGGTGAAATCCGCCACTTCGCGGAGGGAGTCGATCATAGCCGGCCAACGGGCTTCGCGATCGCCCTCGGGGTAACCGGCGAAGACGCGGACCAGCGGGGCGCCAAGGTGCTCGGCCACCTCGACCCACTGCTTGACCTTGGTCACCTCGCTTTGGCGCAAGGTGGGATCGGCGCGGCCAAAGTCGTTATGGACGCCGACGCCAACGATGGATAGGCCAAGCTCGCGTGCCGTTCGACGAAGCATCCGCAGATAGGTGGGACGGGTTTGGGGGAAATGAATGTCCTGCAGTTCCACGCCCTGGACCTTGAGATCGCCGGCGCAGCGATGGAGGAAAGCGATCTGATCCATGACCCCGCTGTCGAAGGAGCGGTTGAACGTCCCGCATATACACCCAAGATTCATGTGGCGAGTCCTTTCGGCGGTCGAATGGTTTTCAGGGTGGCCAACACTTCCCGGTGGAGCCTGAGATTGGCGCTGCAGACCAGGTTATAGACGGAGTAGATGTCAGGGGTGAACGCAAGCGGCGAGCCGTCCCAGTTCGTGATCACGCACCCCGCACGCTCGGCGATGTAGGCCGCCGAGTACACCTCGGTGAGGGCCTCGTTCCAGGCGAGATACACATCGATCCGCCCCGCCGCCACGTCGGCGAAGCCGCCAGGCCCCCCGTTGGGCAGGATAAACTTGGCCCGCTCGATCAGCGGGCGGAGCGCCGTCGCGGTCGCGTACAGAAACGACGGCTTCATCATGTATGCTTCGAGGAAAGCGCCGTCCAGCGTCCGGGTTTCCGCGGGACGGAGCGGGACGGGCCGGGCGCCGGGTCGCGGAATCCGGGCCGCCCCCATCGAATCGGCCACGGTGAATTCCCCTGTTGTGTGATCGATAATGCCGGCGACCCGCGGGGTTCCGTCCCGTCCGTAGATGGCCAGAGCGGTGAACCAGTGCGCCTGGATCCCGCGCCGGTAGAGAAGGCTGCCGTCGAACGGGTCCATGATGACATATACGGGGTCGGTCGCCGTGGAGGGGACGCCGGACCGAGCGGTCAACTCTTTGTCTCCCGCCTCCTCCGACAACAGGGTCCCGTGGACTCCGTGGCGCTTCAGCACGGCGACGATGGCCCGCTCGGTAGCGGTATCCACGCCGATCACCTCGGGGTCCCACGAACGGTAGCCGGCCTCGCGCCCTGCGACGACGCGCTGACCGGCCGCCGGAGCCAACCGACGCACGGTGGCGTGGGCCGCCCGAAGCGCGGCCAGGACGACTCCTCGCCACTTCGCGTGCGCTCTCACCATTCGGTTCCCTTTGCGTCCGTGTTCTGGAGTACCCGCACGATCTCGGCGACGGTATGGCTCATTGCCCGCTCACCGAGCGTGCGCGAGACTTTGGACGTATCTCCGCGGACACCCGTCGGGAACTCGGCCTCGGGATGTGCGGATACCTGGAATCGGGAGAGCAGGGGCCGCGTCACCTGCGGCATTCGGTCGAGGTGAACCCGGTCCTCGGCGATGACCAGCATCTCCGAGGTCTCGATCGAGCCCGCATGTCCGTCCCTGCCGACGAGGCCTGTCCGTTCTCGGATGGGCTCCAGGAACGCGTACGGGCCGATAACCAGGATCCTGAGCGTCGGATCAGCGTTCACCAGGGGCAGCGCGGCCTCGCGCATGGCCCCTTCCTGGGCGTCTTCCGCGTGGCCAGCGAGCAGGACGAATTTCCTGGCGCCGTGGCGTGCGTACTCGAGGAGAACCTCCCGCACGAGCGGTGCGAACGTCTCCGGCGAGAGCGACACGGTTCCCGGAAAGTTCCGCATGGTCCGACAAACGCCGTACGCGAACCCCGGCGCCACGAGGCCGTTCACCCGCTCGGCAACCGCCAGGCAGACGTGCTCTGCATAAAAGAGGTCGGTCCCCAGCGGCAGGTGTGGTCCGTGCTGCTCCACCGATCCGAAGGGAAGGAGGAGCCAGCGTCCGTCCTTCATGGCCTCGGCGAATTCCTCCCGGGTGAGGTCTGCCAAACGGAACCGGTTCTTGGTCGTCATATGGTCCTCGTGAAATCGAGTTCGATGGTTCGGCCGTTTGACCGTTCTTGAACCGTCGAACCGTCGAACCGTGGCACGGCCGACCGCCCTATTCCTCCTTCACGGCCCACGACCGCACGCGCGGCAGGCGCACGCGAACGGACTCGCCGGCCGCATAGCGGTGGCGAGCGTCGGTCTGCACGCGCAGGTCGGCCTCGTTCCCCAACACCAGCCGGTAGTCCATGGTGTCGCCGAGGTAGGTGGCCTTTTCGACCCTGGCCGAGAACACGTTCACGTCGGACCCGGCACCAGCGGGCAGCAGCTCGATCTCGTTGGGCCGAAGGAAGAGCAGGACCTTCTGGCCCGAGGTCACGCCCGGTAGGAGCGTGGTCTGGATAGCGAGGCCGCTGGTCGCCACGGTCATCGTCTCGCCGCGCACCGCATCCACGCGGCCATCCAGGAAGTTGGACAGGCCGATGAACTCGGCGACGAAACGGGAATTGGGGCTCTCGTAAATTTCTTCGGGCGTGCCGAGCTGCTGGAGTCGCCCCCGGTTCATGATCGCTACGCGGTCCGAGAGGGCCAGAGCCTCGGCCTGGTCGTGGGTCACGTACATCGCGGTGATCCCGAGACGCGTCACCACCTCCTTGATCTCGAAGCGCATCTCCTCGCGGAGCTTGGCATCGAGATTCGAGAGCGGCTCGTCGAGCAGCAAGACTTTGGGCCGGTAGACGAGCGCCCGCGCCAGGCCCACGCGCTGCTGCTGGCCGCCGGAGAGCTGGCGGGGGAAGTGCCCGGCGTACCCCTCCAGGCGAACGAGGCGCAGGGCTTCGGTTACCAATTTGGCCCGCTCGTCCTTTGGACGGCTTCGGATCATCAAGGGGAAGCCGACATTGTCGGCGACGGTCATGTGGGGAAAGAGGGCGAAGTTCTGGAAGACCATCCCCAGTTCGCGCTGGTGGGTGGGGACGTCGGTCACGTCGGTGCCGTCCAGGAAGATCCACCCCTCGTCCGGGTGGTTCATGCCGGTCAGGCAGCGCAGCGCCGTCGTCTTGCCGCAGCCCGACGGGCCGAGCAGGGTCATGAGCTCGCCCCGCCTGATGGTGAGGCTCAGGTGGTCGTTGGCGACGAGCGCGGCGTAGCGCTTCGTGACGTCGCGGAACTCGATCATGGCATCGGCCATACGTCAGACTCCCTTGAAGCCGCCGACCAGTTTCTCCGGCTTGGCCCGCCGTTGGATCATGGCCAGAATCACCAGCGATGGCACGACCATGATGACGGCCATGGCGCTGGTGATCTCCCAGTAGCCGTCTCCCACGGCGAGATAGGTACGCACCGGGAGGGTCACTGTGTTTGGTCCGTACGTGAGGAGCGTCAACGTGAACTCGTTGTACGAGTGGGTGAACGAGAAGATCATGGAGGCCAGGATGCCCGGCATGATGAGCGGCAGGACCACGTAGAAGAACCGCTTGATGGTGTTGGCGCCACACACGCTCGCTGCCTCCAGGACGCGCTCGTCCAGTCCCTCGAAGGTGGCCGAGAGGACGAGGATCGCATACGGGGCGCAGACCGACACGTGCGCCAGCGCCACGCCCAGATGGGTGTCCACCAGTTCCAACCCGTAGAAGATCTTCGCCACCCCCAGGGCGTAGGTGATGGGCGGAATCATGCGCGGCAGGAGGACGACGGCCATCAGCAGTTCCTTGCCGGGCATCTGACGGCGGCCGAACGCCCATCCGGCAAAGATGCCGATGATGGTGCTGACGATCACCGCGATGGCCCCGATGATCAAGGTGTTCTTCATGACCTCGGGAATGTTGCCGACCTCGATCGCCCAGCGGTACCAGTCCCAGGTGAGCTGGGGCGGCAGCCATAGCCGTCCGAACCAACCCTTTCCGACGGAGCGCAGGGCGATCATCAGGAAGGGAGCGGTGATCAGGAGGGTGAGACAGACGCACAGGGTGTAGCCAAGCACGAACCAGCCGTGGCGCAATCCCGCCAGATACGCGCGCACGAGACTCATCGCGCGCCTCGCGCATTCCCGCCCGCGCGCCGCACCAGCCGCATGTAGACGGTCAGAAAGACGACCTGGAGGATCCCCATGACCATGGCGATGGCTGACGCCGCGGACCAGCGGGCCGGGATGGGAATAGAGATCTGCTTGTAGATCTCCACCGCCAGCGGCCGGTAGTCCCCGCCGGCAATGAGGGGCACACTGAAGGCGCCGAATGCGGCCATGAACGTCAGGACGGATCCGGCAAGGATGCCCGGCGTGATCAGGGGCAGCACGACGTAGCGGAGCACCTGCCATCGATTCGCGCCCGCCACCGCACCCGCTTCCTCGATACTCGGGTCCAGCGACTCCAGCGCGGACATCGTCGTGACGCAGGTGTAGGGGAAGTAGAGCCACACGTAGAAAAAGATCAGGCCCTGGATGGTGTAGTTGATCCGGAGTGGTGATGTCATACCGGGAACGAACTGCAGGAGGAAGAGGTTAAACCAACCGCGGGACCCCCAGAAGAGCAAAAGTCCGAGCGCTCCGATGAGGCCTGGAATGACCAGCGGGACGAGGATCATCAGACGGTAGAGTTGGTGCCCGCGCACTTTCTCCCGCAGGGTCAGGGCCAGGGGAACCGACAGCACGACGGAAAGCGCCGTGGACGCGAGGGAGAGGATAAAGGTCAGGAGAATGACCCAGCGGCCTTCCGGGTCGGACAAGTAGCGGGTGTAATTCTCCAGGGTCCACCCGACCTCGTGGCCTTCGGGGCGGAAACTCAGGATGACGGTGAGCAGCATCGGGTAAAAGAAGAGACCGAAAAAGCAGAGGAGAGCCGGGAGGAGCAAGAAAAACGTAATCCCATGACCGGACCGCTTGCGCCAGAGTTCCCTCATGCCATCCTCGCGATGGACTCTACACGAAGGGGGCGGACGCGACCGCCCCCTTCGTGAACACGTTCTCCCGCCTGCCTCGCACTCTTACGGCAGCAGATCCTTTGCGTGGCCCTTGATGTAGTCGATCATGTCCTTGCGGATCCGGTTCCGCGGAATAGCCGTCTTGGTCAGGACGTCCAGCTTGGGCACCATCTCCCAGGCGATCGGCGGCACCTGGTCCGTGATCTCCGTGGCGGGGTATTGCCACATGGTGGTGATGAGCCGGATCTGCTGGTCATCCGAGAGCAGGTAGTTGAGGACCTTGAACGCGACCTCCTTGTATTCCTGCGGGATGCCGGCGGGAACGGCGAAGTAGCCCGTGCCGATCTCATCGGCGCCTTCCGCCGGATAGGTCGCTCGGATCGTCGGCGGCATGGTGCCCTGGCGCGCCGACCACAGAGCGTAATCCTGAGCGTAGAGGGCAATCCAGGTCTCGCCGGAGTTAAAGTCCTCGAACAGGTTGACGGGCTCGGAAGGGAGCGGCGCCTTGGCGTGCTTGGTGAAATCCTTCAACTTGTTCCAGGCGTCCTGGAACGCTGGGTCCTTCTCCAGTTGCTCCATCGGCATCGCCATCTTGTCGCCGAGGAAGGCGTGCAAGAAGACGACGCGCTGCCGCCAGGCGGCGCTGGATTTGGCATCGGGGCGGATCAGGCCGATGTGGTCCTTGAATTCGCCCCGGCGATCGTAGAACTCCTTCCAGGACTTGGGCGGATTCTTGACATACTGGCTGTTGTGGATCAAGGCGTAGGAGGTGCGCCAGTAGAGAAGTCCCTTGCCCTGGAGATCCACGCCCTCATCGGACTTGAGAAACTCGGGGAGAATCTTGGCCGAGTTCGGCACGTTGTTGGCGTTCAGCGTCTCCAGCGGCACGCCCGATTTCACCCACGTCGCGATGGACTTGGCGAACAGAATGTGGAAGTCGCCCTGGCCGGGTTTCCAAGCCTTGGTCTTCTGAATCTGTTCGGCGTCGCTGGTGACGAGATACCTCAGGTTCACGCCGAGGACCTGCTTGACGGCCGGGATGACCGTCTTCTGCCAGTAGGTCTGAAAATTGGCCCCGGACATGCTGTCGGCCACGACTAGCTCGGTGGGTGCTCCCGCCGTGACGGGCGCGGGGGCGGCAAGCGCAGCCCCCACAATGACGAGGAACGCCGTTGTTGTCCACGTTCGCATTTTCATCGCCGCTCTCCTTTTCGACTGAGAGTGCACGTTGAAACGACCGCTCCAGACGCTCCGTGTCGATGCTGTCTTGAGATCACCCCCTTCTGCTCCGCAATGTGCTTGCAACTGACCAACAGTCTTTCACCTCTACAGGCACAGGTCAAGAGCCGACCGGGACGCATGAAGCCGACAGGGATATCCGACAGGGACGGCGAATACTCGCCGCTGTCGTTGCCTCAAACGCGAATCCGCCGGCCGGTTCGGGCCGCCGCGAGCAAGGCATCGCACACACGGGCGTTCATGTAACCATCCTGGAAGTTCGCGGCCAGCGGTGCAACGGTGCCGTTCCCAAGGATCGCCTGGACCAGGTGATGGAGCTGGTGCACGAACGTGTGCTCCCAGCCCAGGATGTGGCCCGGCGGCCACCAGCGGCCGCCGTACGGATGGTCCAAGTCTGTTACGAGGACCGTCTTGAAACCCCGATCCCGGCGACCCGGGGGCTCCATCCGGAAGACCTCCAGCTCGTTCAGCCGCTCCAGATTGAAGCGCAGGCTGCCCCGGGTGCCATTCGCTTCGAACGTCAGAAAGTTCTTCTGACCCGGACAGCAGCCGGAGGCCTCCAGGGTCCCCGTGGCGCCGCCGGCGAACTCGACGACACCAGCGAAGCAGTCCTCGACATCCACGGGTTTCGTCCGGCGCGCGCCGGCTCTGACGGGGCGGCGCGGCACGACGATGCGGGATAACCCGCAGACGCTGCGAAACTCCCCGACCAGGAATCGGCCCAGGTCCAGGACGTGCGAGGCGAGGTCGCCGACCACACCGCTGCCGGCGCGGCGCCGCTCCTGGCGCCACGTGTGGGGCGTCGCCGGGTCGCTCAGGCTGTCGTCGGTGTAGCGCATGCGGAAGTGGACGATCTCGCCCACTTCGCCCGCTTGGATCAGCTCGCGCGCGAAGCGCACGGCAGGAATGAAACGGTAGTTGAAGCTCACCTGATGACGGATGCGGCGCCGGCGCACCCCCTCCCACATCCGCCGAGCCTCGCGTCCGTCGCGGCCGAGCGGTTTCTCGCACAGCAGGTGTTTGCCCAGCGCCGCCGCGGCGAGGCAGGGGTCCGCGTGGCTGTCGTTGGGGGCACAGTTGATGAGGAGATCGATCTGCGGGTCCTCGACCACCCGACGCCAGTCGGTGGCGCCGTATTCGAAGCCGTAGCGGAGAGCCGCCTCCTCCACGCCGGAAGGTGAGCGGCCGGCAATCCCGACCAGCCGGAAGCGGACCGGCGTGGACCAGAAGATGTACGGGAGCTTCTTCAGCGCGTTCAGGTGCGCCCTGGCGACCCCCGCGTAACCGAGCATCCCTACGCGGAGAGTGGGCGTGGTACGAGTCGGCATCACGTCCTCCCGGATCGCGCCGCCGTTGACGGCTCCAGCGCCGCGACCATCCGCCGGTGGATGTGCCCGTTACTTGCCAGGATGGTGGGCTGGCCCAAATCGAGCGAGCGGCCACGGCCATCGGTCACGCGCCCGCCCGCCTCTTCGACGAGCAGTGCGCCGGCGGCCACATCCCACGGCTTGGCGCTCTGCTCCCAGTACGCGTCCAACCGGCCGGCGGCGACATTGGCCAACGCGTAGCCTGCTCCGAAGATCCGCACGTTACGCACGCGGAGCGCCAGTGCGGCGATGCGCTCGCGCAAACCTCGATTGCTCCAGACCGAGTCGTCGTGCCACAGCGCGACGACGCACTCGACCAACCGCGTTCGTGCCGACACGTGGAGACGACGGCCGTTGAGCCATGCGCCCCGTCCCCGCTCGGCCACGAACAACTCGCGCAGGCGCGGGACGTAGATCACGCCGGAGCGGAGAAGCCCCTCGCGTTCCAACGCGATGAGGACGGAGAAGAAGGGAAGATCGGTCACGAACGCTATGGTCCCGTCGAGCGGATCCACGATCCAGCGGCCGTTCGGACCCTCGATGGTACCCCCTTCCTCTCCCACGAAGCCGATCTCCGGGAATTGCCGGCCGAGCGTTTGCCGGATGCAGCGCTCGGCGGCGACGTCCACCTCTGTCACGGGGTCCTTCGCCGACTTCAGGCGGATGTCGTGAGCGCGCCCGGCGCGGGCCAGGAGCAGTTCTCCCGCGGCCCGTGCCGCATTGATGGCCGCCCGAGTCTCCGCCGAAAACCGTTCGACGGTTCGACGGTTCAGCGGTTCGATGGTAGGTACGCTGTGGCCCCGCTGCGCCCCGGAACCGCCGAACTGCCGCACCGTCGAACCGCGGAACTGCGTCGCGCCGCTCATGCCAGCGGCCGTTTGATGGCGTGGAAGATCTTGTGGAGCAGGGCCACGTCTCCCTTAGCTTCTTCCGGCGTCGTGTCGGGGGTCTTGCCGTGCTGCACGCACTCGGCGAAGTGGATCATCTCTTCCTTGAACGCCTCCTTTATCGAGGCGATGACGGTCTTTGCGAACGGCTTGCCGTCCTCCATGCCCTCGACGATGACCGGCGTGGGCATGTTCCGGAAGAAGGGAGAGGGGAATACCAACCGCACGCGGCTGCCCTTTCCGTAGTAGGCCACTGTCTCCTCGTAATTTGCGAGGTCCGGGAGGTACTGCAAGCTCACGATGGCGCGGACCCCGTTCGCATAGCGCATGGACGTGAGCATGCCTTCCCCCCCATGCCAGACATCGGTGAAGAGGACCTGGTCCGGATCGCCCGACAGCCCGCGCAGCACGTTGATGTCGTGGACCAGCGTGGACAGCAGATTGTTGGCGAACACGCGACGTTCCAGCGGGGTGAAGTCGCCGATCACCTCCCGGATCAGCGCGTCTTGGTCCGCTTGGAGTTTGGCGCGCACATCCGCAGGGACGTCCATGAAACGCCGGATGTCGTGATGGCCGGCCTGGTTCGCCTCGGAAGGGTGCAGCACCGTGATGTGGATCGTCTGCAGGTCCTTCATCTGCCGGATCAGCGGCTGCGCGTAGCGGAAGCCGGGATCGTACCGCTTCATGTACGTGACCATGCAGACGGTGCCGGCTTTCTTGTGAGCAGCCAGGATCTCATCCGCCTCGCGCAGGGTGAAGCACATGGGCTTCTCGGTGAAGACGTGCTTGCCTGCCTTGAGGGCGTCCACGATCACCTGGCCGTGGGAGTCCGCGGACAGGACCACGGTGGCGTCCATTGGTTCTTTCAAGAGATCGTGGTGGTCCATGAAGCGCTTGCTCACGCCGTAGTAGTCACCGACGTACTTCAGCGTGCCGGGCGAGACGTCGCACAGCGCGACCAGTTCGAAGAGTTCGTGCAGCTCTTTGAGATGCGGAAGGTGCATCATCTGCCCGATCAGACCACAACCGATGACTCCGACGCGAATCCGCCCCATGAATGTCTCCTTGCCCCGGTGGGGGTTGAAAAAGGTGTCGCGGTTACCGCACACTCGCATCCGAAAGGCGCTGGGCGTCCGGCCAGTGGTGCCGCAACCCGGCGATCGATTCCCGGATGTATCCGTCCAGAACCTCTACCGACTGGGTGTCCTTGATGGACTGGAAAGGATTCGGCCCAGGCGGCATGACCTCGAGAACAATGGATCCCGCGTAGCCGATCGTCTGCAGCGCGTGAAGACAGGCTGGGACGTCGAGGTGGCCGCGGCCCAGGCCTTGCCGGTTCGTGTCCGCGATGTGAGCGTGGAGCAGGTGCGGCCCCGCCTTGAGGATGGCTTTCC
>Ga0316619_10000271_pt1 | contig 10482 bp, 9 predicted proteins | sample OWC_Aug_M1_C1_D4_FD_207659 | JGI IMG/M metagenome (GOLD analysis project Ga0316619, IMG submission 207659) | Wetland soil microbial communities from Old Woman Creek delta, Ohio, United States - OWC_Aug_M1_C1_D4_B | ecosystem: Environmental > Terrestrial > Soil > Wetlands | place: USA: Ohio...
CAATACCTGGAAAGCCTCAGAGAATTGAATCCGACCATCTACATTGCAGGAAGTAAACTGGAGGGGCATTTTGCAGAGAGCCCGTATTTCAGGACCAATCTTAATTTAGTCTGCCTGACCTTTGATCTCGCAAATGATCCAAAATGGGAGAAAAGCTTCACGGCCTGGTCGCCGCTCATTGAAGACAAAGTCAGCTGGTGGACATCCGTCCCGCAAAGCACTGAAGATCTTGTCCGGGTCGTGCGCAACATCAAAGCCGTCGCAGGAACGAAGTTCTGTGTTTTTTGCATGGGGATCGCGCTCAGTGTCATCTGGGCCATCACCCATGAAATCGATCAGGAAAACAACACACAATATCATGAACGAGTGAAAAATTTCTTCAAGCACCTGCAGAAAAATGACCTTCGCTTTTGTATGGGTATCATGGATCCCAAGGGGGACCGCGGGTTGAAGCCGAGCAAGCAACCGGATCTTGACATGCATCTCAGGGTCGTAAAGAAAGACAAGCAAGGGATCGTCGTGCGGGGGTGCAAGTCGCAGGTGAGCGGTGGGCCTCTGACTCACATGATACTCGTTGCGCCATGCCGGGCCTATGACGCCGATGAAAAGGATTTCGTCGTTTCTTTTGCGATTCCAACGGATACAAAAGGCATCACCTACATCACAAGACCCGCGGCGGGGCCGCTGGAGAAAATGGAATACGCCAATCCCGTCAGTTCGGAAGTCGGTTGGACCGAGCATTTTGCCGTATTCGAGGATGTCTTCGTTCCCTGGAAAAACGTCTTCATGTGCGGAGAGTGGGAATTCACAGAGCGGTTCATTAACTATTTCTCTGCTTATGCCCGTTTGGTCAAAGGTGTTTGTTGTTCGGCCCGGACGGACATGCTCATTGGCGCGGCCGCCCTCGTGGCGCAATGCAACGGCATTGAAAAGGCGGGCCACGTTCGCTCAAAGTTGACCGACATGATGACTTCATCGTTATGCGGTTATGGTTGTGCCCTTGCGGCGGCTACGGAATCGAAGAAACACGCGAGCGGTATTATGATTCCCGATATAGCGATAGCAAATGCCGGCCTGTATGAAGGACGCCTGAAGCTTGCCCAGTTCTTCGGCACCCTGATGGAATTGGCAGGAGGCGTGATTACGACGATGCCGCTCGAAGCCGATTATAAAAACCCGGAAACGAAGGGATGGATGGATAAGTACCTCAAGGGAAAAACCAATATGTCTACGGAGGAAAGATTCAGGATTTTGAACCTCGCCCAGGACATTTGCGCCTCAAGATTTACCGGCTATTTTATGTCAAGTATCCTGTGCGCGGGAGGAACGCCGGAAACAAACAGGGTGGAGGTCTTTCGAAACTACAATTTAGGAGAAAAACTGAAGGTCGCGAAGTCTATGGCCAAAATCCACGGGTCGATTTTTGAGCAAGATCGGTAAGATGGCCGAAAAACGGCATAGGGTGAGAAGTTTAAATTCGGCGGATGTGGGACGTAACCGTATGCCACGCATTATAAGACTGATTCAACGTGAGGAGAAAATCCAATGAGACCTGCCATCATTGTTGTGGACATGATAAAGGATAATGTGGGGATGCACCTTTCCCGCGGCAAGTCTTCAGAATTCGCCAAGATCATACCCAACCTGCAACGGCTTCTTGATCATTGCAGGCAAAGAAAAATTCCCGTCGTCTTCGCCAACGACAGCTTCATGGAAAAGGACATGCTTTTTTCAGGCCGGATGAAACCGCACGCTATCAGGGGCACATCAGGCGTCGAGGTCATCGAGGAACTCGGTCCGGAGCACGGTGACACGATCCTCGAGAAGAGGAGAATGAGTGCTTTCTTCAAAACGGACCTCGATATGACTCTCAGGCTCTGGAAAATCGACACCATTGTCGTCGTCGGCATTGCGACGCCCGTATGCGTTTACATGACGGCGATGGACGGTTTTTCATACGACTTCAGGGTGATCATCATTGAGGATTGCTGTGCCGCCCACCAGCCTGAGGTCCACGAGGCATTCCTTTCGGCGCTGAAGAAGTTGCCCCTCGATCCTCTGGTGCGAGTCGTGAAACTTAATACCTTTCTTTCGGATATCGATCGGCTGCCATGAAACCATTGATCCACAATTACTCTCCAGGCAAAATGGTTCCGGGCGGACGCCTGGAGAAAATTATTCACGGGTATCGCAACCGCCGCAACCTATAGCCCGTTTCAAGACCTGGTGGGCGTAGGCCTCTCCGGCTCCATCTCCCGGCTTCGGCATCAAGAGAAATCAAGAGGTTGGCTAAGATCGGCCTGCCCTTTTCTTTGTCGGCGTATGACCGTCTAATACTTTTTTCGTATTTTCAAAATCATCCTTGATTTTCAGGCCTAACGGGCAAAAAATCACAAATATCCACAGCATTTCTTTGCCCCTTTGTTTCATATCTAACAAATAAGATATGATGCAGTTGGATGAGGTCCGATATGAAATATTTCATCAGTATTTTGACGCTCCTTTTCTTGAATCTGGCCCTACCTCCTATTTCTGCAGGCGATTACGTAAAAGGATTTGAATCCTATTGTAAAGGCGATTACAAGACTGCATTCAAAGAATTTATGAATGATCAGGATCACCCGGAATCACAATTTTTTCTGGGCTTTATGTATCACTCCGGACGGGGCGTCCCGATAAACTACTCCATGGCAAAAAAATGGTATAGTCTTTCTGCATCGCAGGGGAGTGCTCATGCCCAATACCACCTGGGGTCTTTATATGCCGAAGGCAAAGGGGTGCAACAGGACTATGTAAAAGCCGAATATTGGTACCGTGAAGCTGCCGAAAGGGGGCTGAAAGAAGCTCAGGCCAAACTCGGCGTCCTGTTTTTTGAAGGCCGGGGCGTGTTGAAGGACTATGGACAGGCCATGAGTTGGTTTCACAAGGCGGCTCAAAAGGGTGATCGCAACAGCCAATACAACCTTGGAATCATCTATGAAAACGGACTCGGTGTTACCCAGGACTATCCCGAGGCCTTATACTGGTACAGTCTGGCTGCCGAACAGGGTGAACCCAAGGCGCAATACAACCTCGGCGTGATGTATGCAAAAGGCCGTGGGGTACCCGTGGATTATGTTCTGGCATACATGTGGTTTAATCTTGCCGCTGCACAGGGGGTATCCGACGCAGCGACCAACCGGAAGCTCATGACGAGGAAAATGACAAAGGAGCAGATATCCGAAGCGGAAAAATTATTAAAAGACTGGAAAACAGGAACATGAAAAGGTAGGGCACATATTCCGGGTCTGGCGGGCGCAGGCTTTCCGAATCTCGCCATTACAGAACACATAAAAGCGCAATCTTATTCGAGATTGCGCTTTTTTATCTCCGGCCTGAAACGACGGTCCACATCCGATACAGGAGATGGAAGCCCTACAGACTGTAAACCAAACTTCGCTTCAATCGTTATACCAGACAAAAAGACCAGGCAGATGTCGGCCCAATGTTTTACGAACAGGGCCAAAAGCATTAAACCTCAACAAAAAGGAGATCACCATGAAACGGTTTCTGATCATCATCGGTATCATGATAATCCTCATTGCCGCCCCGGCACAGGCAGCAAACATGGGTGTGTCCGTCGGCATCGCTCAGCCCGGATTCTATGGACAAGTCAGCATGGGGGACTTCTACGGGCCGGCGGTCATTTACCCGCAGGCGATATTGGTCCGGCCTGCGCCCGTGTACGTTGTGCCTCAGCCCGTCTTCCATCACGTACCGCCCGGCCACGCGAAACACTGGCGATACAGAGAAGTTTATGTGCCTCATCACCGGGCGCCCGGCGGGCCGTGGGTATACGGCAGGTGATCAAAACATTAAATTTGCACATAGCACTGAATGAGTGTAAAAAGGAGATGTAACCTGTTTTGAAAGGAGGGCCGTCTTATGAGAAAGACAGCGTTTGCAGTATCCGTTCTTCTGCTCTCGGTATTCGTGATTTTATATCCGGCCGGCGACGTCAAGGCACAGATGAGACCGTTCTATGTAGGCGTTTTCGGCGGGTACACCATGCCGGAAGACATGCATGTCGATGCGCCGGGACTTTCTTACGATATCGACTTGGAAAACGGCGGGATGCTCGGGGTCAAGTTCGGTTATATCCCCCCCGCGGCCCGGTTCCTCGCGCTGGAAATTGAGCTGAACGGCATGTGGAACGATTATGACCGGCAGGTGGTTTTTACCACGCCCTTCACGGGAACGGAGGAAGGCGACGCCACCCTGGCCAATTTCATGTTTAACCTCCTGTTCAGATACCCGGAGGGAAGATTTCACCCCTACGCCGGCTTCGGCATCGGATGGTCAACAGTAAACCTGGACGGGAGAGAATATGCGGACGGCGTTCTCGTGGCAAGCTATGATGACGACGACACGTCATTCGCCTGGCAGTTTTTGGCGGGCCTCGCCTTTGAGATTGCGCCATCGATAGACCTGGACCTGGGCTACCGGTACTTCTGGACGGAGCCTGAATTCTCCATCGCAGATGTGGAATTCAAGTCCCACATCGTCACGTTAGGTTTGAACTTTCACTTTTAGTTTATCCCACGCCTGGCAGGAACGTCGAGGCAGGGCCGTTTCCGGCCCTGCCTTTCTTACTTCCATCCATCCGATCGATTCCTCTCCGCCAAATCAGACTTGCATCGTATCATTTTTCAAGTTAGAAACCTGAAGCTACCCCATATCTCAAAGGGAGGGCTATGGGATCCATGTTTTTCCTGCCCCGTCATCACAAAAGAGATTTTATCCTCCTGTTTCTCCTTGCTCTTTTTCTGTTTGGTTCATGGTCATGCTCACAGATGACCGGCCGGGAGGCAGGCGAGAGAAAAGAATTAGGTGAGGCGAAGATGGGGCAGCATGCGTCCGGGGATTACAGGCCACAGGAAGTCATCGCCAAGTTCAAGGACGATGTCCCTGAAGCGGAAATAGAGAGAATTGCCGGGTCGGAAAACCTGGAAATAATCAAAGTCCTGTCCCGCCGCGTCTATCTCTTCAGGATCACGGGCGGCTCAAGTGTGTCGGATACGATCGAGGCTCTCAAGCGGCGGAAAGAAGTCGAGTACGCCGAGCCCAATTACATACAGAGAGTGAAATAATCGAAAAGGGGAAACCCATGAGAAAGTCCGGTCTCGTTTTTGTTTTTTTTATGATTCTTCTTGTATCGACCTATGTCTCCCTCGCAGATTCTCACGGCCTGGCAAAAAAGCGGCAGCCTGCGTACCGCGCCGGAGAAGTTCTGGTCAAATACAAAACGGACACATCCCCCGCCGCCATCGAGCAGCGTCACGCCCGGTGGGGCGCCAGGACTATGAGAGCCTTCAGGCACCCGAGGATTAGGCACCTGAGACTCCCCGCAGCGATGTCGGTCGAGGAGGCGATACAGCGGATGGGCGCGGACCCGGCGGTGGAATATGTCGAACCGAATTACATATGGCGCAAGTTCGCAACGGTCCCCGACGATACGAGCTTCTCGAACCTCTGGGGTCTCCAAAACACGGGGCAGAGCGTGAACGGGACGGCTGGGACGGACGACGCGGATATCGACGCGCCGGAAGCCTGGGACACGACTCAAGGGGACGCCGCGATCATCGTGGCGGTTCTCGATACGGGTGTGGACTATAACCACCCGGATCTTTCCGAAAATGTTCTTCTCAGCGGGTACGACTTTGTCGATGACGACGATGACCCCATGGACCCGGAAAGCCACGGCACACATATCGCCGGGATCATCGCGGCCAGGGGAAACAACGCAGCGGGGGTCAGCGGTGTGTGCTGGAATATAAGAATATTGCCCCTCCGCGTTGCCGACGCGACAGGCGCATCCGACAGCGCGCGGTTTGCGCAGGCTCTCGATTACGCAGTGGCAAACGGCGCACGAATGGTCAATTACAGTTTCGGCGGCGCCAGTTTCAGCCAGACGGCCTACGATGCGATCTCCGATGCGAACACTGCCGGTGTCCTTGTCTTTGCGGCAGCAGGCAACGAGGAGACCAATAATGACACGACACCGACATACCCCGCATCGTACGATCTGCCCAACATCATTTCCGTGGCCGCCTCAAATCAAAACGACCGTCTGGCCTCCTGGTCCAACTACGGGGCGACCTCCGTCGATGTGGCCGCGCCAGGCGTCAACATCTTAAGCACGGTGCCGGCGCGAACGGTCGTCTGGATGGACAATTTCAATGACGGGAACATGGACGGCTGGATTACGGGGGGGACGAACAACAGCTTTGCCGTCCAGAATTACAGCGGCTCCTATCGGCTGAGTGACAGCCCCGCGGGCAACTACTTAAACGATACCGACTCGTGGGCGCAGGCGCCCGTTGTCGATCTGTCGTCCTACCAGAATGTTACGCTGGAGTTTATCGCCAGAGGACGTCTCGAGGAGGATTTTGATTACGCCTCGGTGGAGACATCCACAAACGAGGTCGACTGGACCGACCAGGGAGCCATCACGGGGGATTTTTCCGATGGATGGTATGAGGTCATCGTCGATCTGGGGGCCTATGACGGGCAGGCCACTGTGTATTTCCGCATCCGGCTGGTCACGGACGAAAGTATCACCTATGACGGCTTTTATATCGACGACGTGCAGGTGAAAGCCTCGTCATCGTCTTACACGGGGTCGGAATACACCTATTACAGCGGCACGTCCATGGCTACGGCATTTGCGACAGGTGTGGCGGCCCTTGTCTGGAGCGCCGAGCCGGGCCTGACACACCTGGAGGTCAGGGACCGTCTTCTGAACGGCGCCGAGCGCAAAAATGCTCTGACGGGCAAGCTCCTCACGGGTGCGAGGCTCAACGCCTATTACGCCGTCACCGGTGAGACCCCGCCGGCGCCCCCGCCCGTATCTTCGGGCCATGGCGGAGGCGGGGGCGGAGGCTGTTTCATCGCGACGGCCGCTTTCGGATCCTACGCGGAGCCCCACGTGATGATCCTCAGGGACTTCCGGGACCGGATTTTGATGCCAAACATGCTGGGAAGAGCGCTGGTTTCATCCTATTATAGGGTGTCCCCGACGATTGCGGATTTCATCTCACAGAGCGAGCCCTGTAAAATGATTGTCCGCTGGGTTCTACTGCCGCTCATCGGGGCGAGTTGGTTGTCGCTAAAAATCGGCCCGATAGGCGCCCTCGGATGGCTCGTGCTTCTGACCATCCTCATCACTCGAATCGTTTCAGACTGTTACAGAAGAATGCATCGGCGGGGATAGGAAAACCGCCATAAAAAAGGGCAGGATATCGTTCCTGCCCTTTTTTATGTTCGAAAGTGTCAACGAGTTCAACATCCTATTTTTCTTTCTCGACCTCCGCCAGCAGCCTTATCACCCTGCCGACCGGTACGGCAAAGCCGATGTTCTGAGCCCCTGCCACGACGGCCAGGTTGATGCCCACGAGTTCACCGTCCGTGTTGAAAAGAGCGCCCCCGCTGTTCCCGGGGTTGATGGGGGCGTCGATCTGCAGCAGTCCCTGGCATTCGTACTCACACTCGAGGTTCTTGAACACCCGGTTGATCCCGCTGAGGACGCCGACGGTCACGGAATTCTCCAGACCGAGGGGATTCCCTATCGCGATGACCGTCTCACCGATCATCAGATCTTTCATGTCCGCAAATTTTACCTGCCGGACCGGCTGCCGGATGTTCGTCCTGACCACCGCGAGGTCGTCCGCCGTGTCGACCTTCACGACCTGTCCCTCCGAGACGGTACCGTCCCGGAGCACCACGTAGATGGACGAGGCCCTCTGGACGACATGGGCGTTGGTCACGATGAGCCCCTTATTGTTGATGATCACGCCGGAGCCCAGGCTCTTGAGCTTCAGGGTGCCCTCCGAGTAATTTTCGCCAAAATACTGTTTGAAGAAACGGTCCAGTTGTTCACCGTATCTGCCCCACTGCGGGTGTTCCTTCAGGTCCACGACACTCTCCGTTCTCAAATTGACGACCAACCCCGCATTTTGTTTTATCACGTTGACGACGGGTGTCTCCCGGGTGCTTGTCGCGCCGGCGCAGCCCCCCGCGAAGAAAACCGCCAATAAAAGAATGAAACGAAACCGTATCGTTTTCATGAAGATCATCTCCTTCCTGGACAGGTGAGAACAGCCTGTAACGGATCTAATCGTGAGGTCAAAATTATCACTTCTAATCGGCGAAAGTAAACAGAAAAGGTCCGTTCATTTTTCAAACCAAAGACGCGTGAGGCTTCCCGTTGCCGGCAGACCGGATCGCAATCTCAGATTGTTTTTGTTGAAAATGTTGCAGATTTTGGTTATGGCACACACAGCTTTCGACATTTCAGTCTAACAAAGTCCTCATGAAAGTGAGCACAGAGAAGCCCGGGTGTTCTTCAAGACTTCTTCAGGAAAGATATTAAAGGGGATCTTCATTGCCACGGGAATTGCCGTGCTGGCCCTGGCCGCCCTCCCGTTACCTATCAGCCTTTATAACAAGCTCTCCGCCAAGCCGGAACAGAGCGACCCTGCAAAAGTCGAGATCAGCGGCTTCATCCAGGAGGGTGAGACGCTCTTTGACATTTTCAAGAGGAGTGAACTCGACCTGAAGGAGCTTTCCCTGCTGAAGGAATCCGTGGCGGGTATTCACAGGCTGAGCAGTCTCCTGCCGGGACAGCCTTACAGGATCATCGTTGACGGCGAGAAGCGCGTCACCGCTTTTGAGTACTGGATTAATGAAGATGCCTTCGTGAACGTCACGCGCGCGGTGTCCGGTTTCCGCGCCGAAAAGTTCACCCTGGAATACGAGAAGCGGCCGCTCTGTGTGGCGGGCGTCATCGAAGACAACCTGATCACGGCGATTGGAGAAAACCGCGAGAGCCTCCTGCTGGCGCTCAATCTGTCCGACGTCTTCGCATGGGACATCGACTTCAACACGGACCTCCGCAAAGGAGACAGCTACCGGGTGATCGTCGAAGGGCTCTTTCGCGACGGGCAATTCAGAAAGTACGGCGACATCCTCATGGCGGAATTCTTCAACGACGGGAAGCCCTTTCGCGCTTACCGCTTCGAAATAAACGGCAAGGCCGGTTATTATGACGCCGAGGGCAGCTCCATGAGAAAGCTGTTCTTGAAGGCACCTTTAAGTTTCCGTCACATCAGCTCGGGTTTTTCGAGGTCCCGCATGCACCCCATTTTGAAAATCCGCAGGCCTCACCAGGGACTGGATTATGTCGCACCGGCGGGTACGCCGGTTTCCGCCACGGCAGATGGCAAGGTCACCTTCGCGGGACACAAGGGGGCGTACGGCAGGCTCGTGGTCATCCGGCATCGCAACGGCTATCAAACGTCCTACGGCCATTTGTCGAGGATTAAGGTCAGAAACGGCGCAAACATCGCGCAGGGGCAGGTCATCGGTCATGTGGGCTCATCGGGTATGTCCACGGGACCGCACCTGCACTTCGAACTGAGGAAGAACCAAAGTTCCGTCAATCCCCGCAAAGCCGACATACCGCGAGGCGAACCTATCCCGAAGGAATGGATGTCTGAATTCAAGAACCGCAGAGACCGGATGGATCAACAGATGGTATCCCTCCGTCCAACGGACATGGCAAAGGCCCGGCCGCAAACTGAAAGGGCCGAACGCTGAATCGGGCGTTTGATCAGTTCAGATTTTCGAAACAGAATAGTTGGTACAGGCGGACCCTGAAAGGCTTGAGAGACAGATTGGTTACTTTGACAGGCAGATCCCTCTAGCGGCTTTGACCATAATCCTTGAAGACGCTTTTTTCGCTGGACACGGCATAAAATCTTCCCCGATCTTCCCTTTTGAGGGCATGAAACTCAGCCGAGTCGGGTTCGATTCCCAGCTTTTTCACGATCGCTCCCCAGCCCTTACCCCGGTGAGACTTCCAGGTATCAACGATCGTGTTAACAGGTTCCAGCGTCATCCGGTGAAGACGGATCGTGACATACACATCGGCAGGAGACATTCGCACCATGTCGAGGAGCCACATGGCAGAGGGCTGCGAAACCCTGTAATGCTCGGACAAATCAGTGATGAACTCCTGCCGGTGGGCACCATAATAGTCATCAAGCTCCCTGAGCTTGTCATCCCAGGTGAGATCCCCCGTTCGGGTATGGCACCCTACACCAAGGCCAAAATCGGCCCCGCCGTAGGCGGGGACCGAAAGGGCAAACACCACCGCAATGACGACCAGCAGTTTCGAAGCCTTCACGCAACCTGTCTCCGACCCGAAATCCTCGATTCTAATCATTTATCGTCTCCGCTTAGGTCAAACTTGAGCGGTATAGTGATAGACTTCAAAACATGTATTATATTTATTTATTTCAATAACTTAGACGTTTACCTCCTCTACATCCGCATCATTTCATGATTTCTGTAGAAATCCCATTTTGGATAGCCTCGAAATATGATATTATTTAACATATAAAAAATTCTGCCGGCTAGGTCGGATAAAATGAGATCAGAAAA
>Ga0316619_10000275_pt1 | contig 10444 bp, 10 predicted proteins | sample OWC_Aug_M1_C1_D4_FD_207659 | JGI IMG/M metagenome (GOLD analysis project Ga0316619, IMG submission 207659) | Wetland soil microbial communities from Old Woman Creek delta, Ohio, United States - OWC_Aug_M1_C1_D4_B | ecosystem: Environmental > Terrestrial > Soil > Wetlands | place: USA: Ohio...
TGCAGGGCGCGCGCGTACACGCCGAGCTGGATGGCGGCGACGCGGAACAGGCTGAACGCCATGAAGTAGCGCCAGTCGGCCACCTTTGCACGGCCCGTGCGACGCGCATACGCGGCAACGTATTCGTCTTCGCGCGGGATGCCCAGCGTCGCCAGGTCTGCGCCGACGAATCCCGCGGCCACGGCATGACCGGCGGGCAAGTGGTAGGTCATGCAGTTGTAAGCGAGATCCGCGAGCGGGTGCCCGAGGGTCGCGAGTTCCCAATCGAGCACCGCGACCACGCGTGGCTCCTGCTCGTGGACGATCAGGTTGCCGATCCTGAAGTCTCCGTGCGCAATGGCGGCCTCGTCGGCCGGCGGCGCGTGAGCCGTCAGCCAGTCGCGCAGTGCGTCCATCGTCGGCGTGTCCTCGGTGCGGGTCGTGCCGTATTGACGGCCCCAGAGTGCCATCTGCCGCGCCAGGTAACCTTCGGGCCGCCCGAAGTCCGCCAGCCCGCATCCTCGCCAGTCGACTCCGTGCAGCCGCGCCAGGGTTTCATTCATCGAATCGTAGATCGCGGCGCGTTCGGCGGGGGGAACACCGGGCAGCAGCGGGTCGGTGAAGATGCGCCCGGGCTGGAAGTCCATAACGTAGAACGACGTGCCGATCACGGTGGTGTCGTCGCAGAATCCCCGCAGGCGCGGCACGGGCACGTTGCTGTCCGCAAGCGCGCTAAGTACCCGGAACTCGCGGTCAATCTGGTGCGCCCTTTCGAGCAGCGGTCCCGGCGGGCGCTTGCGAAGCACGTAGTCGCCCGAGGCGGCGCTGAGCTGATAGGTGGGATTCGACTGGCCACCCTCGAATTGCCGTACCGAGACCGGGCCATCGAATCCGTTCACGCAGCGGCGCAGCCAGTGCTCAAGCGCCTGCACATCGAACGGGGAACGCCCCGCCGTCATTTTGCCGGAAGCCCGAGGCGGTTCGCGATGTTGTTCATCTGCATGTGGGAGGAGCCGCCGACGATCGGCATGCACACGATGTCGCGCACGTAGCGCTCCATGTCGTAGTCGCGCGCGCAGCCGTACGCACCCATGACGCGCTGGCAGGCAAGCACGATCTCGACCGCGTTCTCCGCGACGAACAGTTTCGCCATGGAACTCTCGACGGCGCAGTCGCGTCCGGCGGTCGCGAGCCAGGCGGCGTGGTAGAGCATGTGCCGGCACGCCTCGAGCCGGGTGCGCGCCTCGACCAGCAGGTTGCGGATCGTCTGGTGGCCGCAGATGCGCCGCCCGAATTGCCTGCGCTCCTGGGCATAGCGCCACGCATCGTCGACCGCGACGGCCGCGATGCCCAGGGCCACGGCCGTGATCTCCAGGCGCTCGACGTCGAGGGACCGCCCGGCGAGCATGGGCCACCCCTGGTTCCATTTCGACGGTCCGCCCATCACGCTCTCGATCGGCACGCGTGCGTCGTCGAAGATGACGTCCGTCGTCGCTGCATACCGCAGGCCGAGGTGGTCGATGTCCACGATCGACATGCCGGCGGTCCCGACCGGAACGAGCAGCAGGGACAGGTTGCGGTAACGCTCCTCCGCCGGTCCGCTGCGGACCAGCGTGTAGATGTAGTCGGCGATGCGCGCCCCGGTGACCCAGCGCTTCGTACCGTTCACGATCACGCTGCGGCCGTCATCGGTCAGCCGGGCCGTGACCCCGGCCGAGGCGAGATCGCCGCCGACGTCGGGCTCGCTCAGTCCGTACGCGAACAGGATCTCGCCGCGCGCAAGGCGCGGCAGCAGGTCGCGCTTCTGCTCTTCGCTGCCGTTCTCGAGCACGTTCAGGGCGCCGTAGAACGCGCAGTGGATGAACGGGCCCGAGAGCGAGCTGCCGCGCTTCGAAAGTTCTTCGATGACGATGATCGCCGCGAGGATGTCCACGCCGGTCCCGCCGTACTCTTCGGGCACGGTCAGTCCGGTGACGCCAAGCTCGCACAGCCGTGCAAAAGTCTCCGGCGAATGAGTGGCGGCCTGGTCGAGTTGCCGCGCCGTCTCGCGGGGAAGCTCCCGATCGAGGAACCGCCGCAGCGTATCCCTGAGCAGCGTGATGTCCTCGTCTTCGTCGAAATTCATGTGGGGACCCCGTGGTTGCGCCGTATTCGTCAGACCTGCCGGCTGCGGCCGCTCCAGTAACGTGAGCGGATGAGCTTGCGGTCCACCTTGCCGAGGTTCGTGAGCGGGATCGAGTCCGTGAACTCGATGGCCTTCGGCGCGTGCAGGCCACCCTTGCGTTCGCGCACGAACTCGATCAACTCCTGTGCGCCGGCCTGCGCTCCTTCGTGCAGCACCACGAGTGCGCGCACCTCCTCGCCCCACTTGGGATGAGGCGCGCCGACGACGGCGGCCTGCCGTACCGCCGGGTGCTCGAAGAGGACGTCCTCGACTTCGCGTGGGTAGACGTTGAACCCCCCGCTCACGATGACGTCCTTCTTGCGATCCACGATCGTGATGAGCCCGTCCGCGGACATGCGGGCGACATCGCCCGTGTACAGCCATCCGTCGCGGAGCGCCTCCGCGGTGCCCTCGGGATTGTCCAGGTACCCGGACATGACGTTCGGGGCGCGTGCGATCAGTTCGCCTTCCGCGCCCGCCGGCACGTCACGGCCCGAGTCGTCCACGAGCCGGATCGCGGTCGGATAGGTGGCTCGGCCAGCGGAAGCGAGGACAGCCTGTTCCTGTGCGCGGTCCGTCACGACGTGCGCCTCGCGCGGCAGGGAGGAGAGCGCCATCGGCGCCTCGGTCTGCCCGAAGAACTGCGTGAATACCGGCCCGAACGTCTCGAGCGCCTGCTTCAGGCGCTCCGGGGCGATCGCGGACGCTCCGTACAGGACGTTGCGCAGGCTGCCGAGATCGTGCGCTGAACGTCCGGGGTGGTCGAGCAGCATGTAGATCATCGTCGGTACGAGCAGTGTCGCGGTCGCGCGCTCGGCCTCGATGGTCCTGAGCAGGAGCGCGGGATCGAAGCGCTCGAGGATCACGCAGCGACCCTGGCGCAGCAGGACGGGCAGCAGCAGGCAGCCGGCCGCGTGGGTCATCGGCGTCGCGAACACGAATACCTCGTGCCAGCCGATGTCGAAGTCGAGCAATTCGGCGTAATAGGTGTGGAACCAGGACCGGTGCGACAGCATCACGCCTTTCGGCCGGCCGGTCGTGCCGCCCGTGAAATAGATTCCCGCGATGTCCTCCGGGTCCACGGCCGTCTCGAGGGGCGTCGGCGGGTGCGCCGCCACCAGCGACGCGAGCGGCAGGTGCCCCACGGGAATACCGTCGTCCGCGTCGCCGACACAGATGAAGCGCTCGACGGTCTCCAGCCTCGGGATCATCGCGGCAACCCGAGCCTCGAACTTCCGGTGGTAGACCAGCACCCGGCAGCGGGCGAAGTTCATCATGTAGACGTGATCGTCGTTGCCGAGCAGCGTGGCGAGCGGCACGCGCGTCGCGCCGACCCTGGCCACGGCATACTCGCAGGCGGCGTATTCGATGCAGTTCGCCATCAGGAACGCGATGCGGTCCCGCGGTCCGACGCCGAGCGACTGCAGGGCGGTGGCGAAGCGGAGCGCATCGCGGCCGAGCTCCGCATAGGTAATCGACCGCGATTCCTGCGCCAGTGCGACGCGGTCTCCACCATGCCGCACTGCTCGTTCGTAGAGTTCGCCGACCGTGAAGGGTCGCATGGCGGTCCCTCCGGTAGCGCGGCATCAGCCGCGCATGTGGAACATCAGCTGGTAATCGAAGACGAGCACCTGCTCGTCGCGCTGGTTCAGCACCGTGTACGTCCAGACCTGCACACCCTTGCGCGGGTTACTGGTGGGGCGTGCGTCCTTCACCCGCACCTCGACGCGCACGGTGTCGCCGATCTTGACCGGGGCGAGCATGCGCATGCCGTCCACGCCGAGCCACGCGATCGCCGAGTCGCCCGCGAAGCCGGCGAGCGCCACCAGGCCGACGGCGAGCGCGAAGATGAACGGGCCGTGGACGAGCCGCTCGCCGAACTGGGTCCTGGCCGCGTACTCGCGGTCCATGTGCAGCGGGTAGAAATCGCCGGTGAGCCCGGCCCAGTTCACGACGTGTGTCTCCGTGACGGTAATCGCGGCCGTGCGGAACACGTCGCCGACCTTGAAGTCGTCGCCGTACTTGCCTGGGGTCATTCGTGTGCTCCCGCCGTCGCGGGCGCGGCGCTCAGCGGGCGGAATTTCGGCAGGGTGAAGTCGTCGTTCAACCGCTCGAAGGTCACCTCGACCAGCTGGTCACAGCGCAGTTCGGCCGGGTTGCATTCGACGATGTTCGAAAGCATCTGGACCCCCTCGGCGAGCCGGACGACCGCCACGACGTACGGCATGTCGACGATGAACGCGGACGGAGCGTTCGACTCGACCACGGTGTAACTGTAGATCGTCCCGCGACCGGAGGCTTCGCGCCAGCCGAGGTCGTCGGCCCCGCAGTGCGGGCAGGCGATGCGTGGATAGTGGATCGGCCGGTTGCAGACGTTGCACGTCTGCAGGACCAGCTTGTGCTGCCTGGCCGCGTCCCAGAACGGTTGCGCACGACCGGTACCGGCTTCGGGAGTCTCGCCGTTTCGTTGCTCATGGAGTCACCTCCCCGGGGACCTCATTGCCCAGGATCGTGACCTGGGCGTCCATGTAGGTTCCGCCCGCGGCGGTCTCGACCGCAAAGCGGCAGTCGGGCACTTGCCGTGGTCCGGCCCGGCCCATCACCTGCCGCGCAGCCTCGACCAGGAGCGAGACGGAGCCACCGGCGCCGATGTGGCCCTTCGACAGCATGCCGCCGTCGGTCGTCGTCGGGATCCGGCCACCGGGCGCCGTTTCACCTTGGAGGTGGAGTCGACCTGCATCGCCGCGGGGCGCGAGGCCGATCTCCTCGAATGCGATCAGCTGGTAGATCGGGTAGGAGTCGTAGATCTCGGCGACGTCGATGTCCCCGGGGCTGATTCCGGCCTCGGCGAACGCCTGTCGGCCAGCCCGCGCCCAGCCGAAGCGTGTCAGGTCCGGTTCCTGGTGGTACGCGAAATGCGTGACCACACCGCCTTCGCCCAGCACGTAGGCAGGTCGCGACGTCAATTCGCGGGCGCGATCGGCCGACGTGACGATGAAGGCGGCGCCGCCATCGAACAACATGTTGGAGTGTTTGGCCCGCAGCGGCGTCGACAGCATCTTCGAGGCCATCACCTCTGCAATGGTGAGGGGCTTGCGGAAGAATGCGTTCGGGTTGAGCTCCGCCCATTTCCGGTTGGAGACACAGACGGCAGACAGCTGTTCGTCGGTCGTACCGGTTTCGTACTTGTAACGCTGGGTCGCCAGCGCCGCGACGGACGAATAGTGCTGGCCGTAAGGAACCTCCCACTCCATCGAGATTCCAGCGGTCGAGAACAGGTCGATGCCGCCCTGTGCCGAGACACCCGTTCCCAGCTTGTCACAGTGCACGAACAGGATCGTCCGCGCCCGGCCGGTCTCGATCAGCGCGCTGGCGATCCGCAAGGCGTTGGTGCTCGACGAGCCGCCCGAGAAGACCGTTGCGTTGGCGATCACGTTCTTGAGCCCGAGTTCCTCGACGAGGCGGCACGTGGTCAGTTCGTTGCTGAACTGAAAGCTGAAGACGGCAGTGGTCGGGATGACGAAGTCGATTTCATCCTTGTCGATGCCTGCGTCGCGGATGGCGAGCCGCGACGCCTCCAGGGCAAAGGTGATCGCGCCCTTGTCCGGATAGCGACCGGTCGGTACCTCGCCGGTGCCAACGATCGCAGAGCGTCCTCGTGTTCGGCCCATGCAGCCTCCGGGGCGCAACTATGCGGCGAGATCCGGGATGCCGCGGTGGTAGTCGGGCATGACCTGCTCCTCGAGACGCGAGCCAATCATTGCGTCCACGCACATGACGGCGGACAGCGACGCGCCGTCCACGCCACCGCCCCAGAGCCGCTTGCCGTACTGGTCGCCAGCGAAATACAGACCCTGCACCCAGGGCGATTTCACGTCCGGGCGATCCTCGCCGACGGGTCGCCACAGGCCGTAGGCCTCGGGCGACGGCGTCCAGAGCATGAACTCGCAGTCCTGGTCCCACGTCGGGAAGGCGTTGCGCGCCCAGTCTTCGCACAGGTTGATCACGCGGTTGACACGATCGGGATTGCGCATCTCCTCGTCCGTGAGCGCGGTCGAGAACAGGTACTCGCGCTTTCCCGCTGGCCCGCGCCGTGCGGTGCCGCCTCCCCAGGCCGTGAAGTCGCACATCACCATGTCCACGGCCCCGATGTACCCCTCGCCGCGGATGACGCCCGGCATGAACACGAAACTGCCTTCCGCGAGTCCGATGTCGGGCATCACGCTGCGCTTCATTCCGCACCAGCCCGTGAGCAGGCCTGCACCCCAGAATTTCCGCTCGAGGAGTTCGACCCACTCGCTCGGGAACGCTCCGCGGGGCAGGACGCGGAAGATGTACTTCGGCGGGATCGTGCAGATGACGTTGTCGGCGAGGATCACGCGGTCCTGCTCGTAGTCGTTGTCCTCGCCGCGGATGCGAACTCCGCGCACCCGGCCGTCCTCGATGAGTACTTCCAGCGCACGCGTGCCGCGCATGACGACGCCGCCGTGCTCGAGCACTACCTTCTCGAAGGACTGCGGGATGGCGATGCAGCCCGGTTCGTCGGCCGTCGCCACCGATCCGCTCACGAGGTTCATGCGGATCTGGCCCGCGATGGCCATGTACCCGAGGAAGTCTCCGGTGGGCGTCATCGCCGGTTCGGCCTGCGCCGTCTGCGAGGCCGCGAGCACCTTCAGGTAGTCGTAGGCCTCGGGATGCATGCTGCGCTGCTCGAGCCACGACTGCAGCGGCGTCCTCATGAGACGCGCCATGTCCTCGAACGTGCTCTTGCCCATGCTCTGCAGCTGTTCCATCGTGGCCGCGAAACCGGCCTCGGACATCCACGGGTACGGTTTGCCTTTCTCCACCTGGTAGGCCTTGCCGGCCTTGCCTTCTCCCTCCCAGACGACGAAGCCGAGGCCGCGATTGAGCGGCAGGTTCCAGTGCACCCCGAGGTGCTGCATCAGCGCATCCACGCGGCTGCGGTTCCCCCAGAAGAGGCCGTGGCCGCCGGCCTCGAAGGTGCGTCCGTCGAGCAGGCCGCGCTCGAAGATCTGCTCGATGGCAGGGGTGCACTTGCCGAGATAGCAGTGCGCGTAGGGCAGGGACTTGCGGAACGCTTTCGCGTCCATCTCGATGCCATCGGCGACGACGCGGTTCCCACGGCCCACGTACGACAGTGTGCGGCCCCCGATGAAGGGTGCGCGTTCGAGGACCAGCACGCGCTGGCCGGCATCCTTTGCCAGCAGGGCGGCTGCGCCCAGGCCGGCGACCCCTGCGCCGATGACGACGGCGTCGAACGTCTGCAATGCAGTCATGGCCGACCCTCGCGTTGATTGCGTTACGATAGTTATGTATGTTGCGTTATGCAAGCAAGGTGGACCTGCGGAAATCCACGACGCGCCGACCCGCGCCCGGCGGCTAGTCGTCGGGGTGGCCGCTGCGCCGGAGCTTCTTGGTCTTCGCGTCGCGGGCCTTGGACGCGAGCCGGCGTTCCTTCGACGCGCGAGTCGGCCGGGTCGGCCGCCGCGGCTTGGGCGCGACGAGGGCTGCGCGGACCATCGTCACGAGCCGCTCGAGCGCGTCGGCACGGTTCTGCTCCAGCGATCGGAAGCGCTGCGCATCGATCACGATCAGCCCCGCCCCGGTCATGCGCCGCCCGGCAATCCGTCGCAGGCGCACGCGTGCCCCCTCGGGCAGCGCGCCCCAGGCGGCGGAGTCGAACCTCAATTCGACCGCGTTCGAAACCTTGTTGACGTTCTGGCCGCCCGGGCCGGACGCGCGGACGTTCCTGAGCGCGATGAGCTCGTCGGGGATGGCGAGGGATCCTGCGATCTCGAGCGCCACGCGCGCTCAGGCGTCGCGGGCCGGCTCGCCCGCGCCGATCCGGGGATTCACCATCTCGAGGCGAACCTCGCGTTGCGCGACCGGGATCGTGATGCCCTGTTCCTTGAAGAGGCGCCAGATCGCGCGGTTCACGTCCGAGCGGACGTTGTTTACGCCTTCCTGCGGGTCGGGAATCCAGAACCGCAGCTCGAGCTCGATGCCGTTGTCGCCGAACGCCATGAGGCGCGCGACCGGAGCCGGGTCGCGGATGATGCGCCGGTGGCCTGCCGTCGCCTCGATCAGCAGGCGCATCGCGAGCTCCGGGTCGTCCTTGTAGCTGATGCGCACCGGCAACTTGAGACGCACGCGCGGATCCGTGTAGCTCCAGTTGATCACCGGGTTGGTGATCAGGTGCTGGTTCGGCACCAGCGTTTCGACGCCGTCACGGTCGCGCACGACCACGAACCGTCCGCGCAGCTCCTCGACCCAGCCGAAGCCCTCCGTGGTGGTGCCCGTCGTGCCGGTGAAGCTGATGACGTCGCCCGGCTTGATCGAGCGGTCCATCAGCAGCACGAAGCCGCTGACGAAGTTCGCGGCGATGCTCTGCAGGCCGAAGCCGAGCCCGATGCCGATCGCGCCGGTGAGCACGTTGAGCGTGGTGAGATCGAGTCCCGCCGCATTCAGGCCCACGAGCACGGAGAGTCCCACCAGGAACGCCTGCAGGAACTTCGCGATCCCGATGCGCATGTTGGGTGCGAGCCCGTCGAGCTTCAGGACCCGACGTTCGAGCCACCGCGAGACCCACATCGCCGCCACGACGAACAGGCTCACGGTGACCAGCAGCTTCGTCACCGACCAGACCGAGATGCGGGTCTTGCCGGCGCTGATGCCAATGCCGTCGAGCGCCGCGATGACGCTCTGGCCCCAGCCGAGCAGGTGCAGCGACAGGAACACCCAGACGACGATGCTGATCGGCGTGCCCCAGCCCTTGATGCGCGCGCGCGCGCCAAGCGAGACCCTGACCAGGTAGACAGCGACGCGGATCAGTAGCAGCAGGCCGGTCAGCTGCACCGCCACGTCGATGAAATGCGCCTGTGCCCGGAGCGCGTGCATCAGGCCGTCGGCCGTGGCCAGGATGAGGAGGATGACTCCGTACGGTGCCGCGACCCAGGTGGCTTCCCGCAACCGCCCGCGCATGTCGTCCGGGGCCCCGGCACTGGCAAACCTCGGGCGCAGCAGGCCGGCGATCCACCAGCCGAGCGCGATGGCCGCGGCGATGACGGCCAACTGCAGCAGGTTCTCAGGCAGCAGGAGGTAGTCGGTCACCTCGCTGGCCTTTTGCAGGGGCTCTGCCATCCGCTCAGGCGTTCAGGTCGGGGATCAGCTGGCTCTCGAGCCGGGCGATCTGGTCCTTGATCAGCAGCTTGCGCTTCTTGAGGCGGCGCATCTGCACCTGGTCGACATAGAGGTCCATCTGCAGCCGATGAATCACATCGTCCAGGTCACGGTGCTCGATGCGCAGCTGGCGCAGGCGCTCGAGGTGCCGGAAGGTCTCCGTGTCCACGTTGTCGCTGACTTCCGCCATCGTGGGCGGTAGCTTAGCCCCGGGGGCCGCAAAAGGGGATAGGGCCGGCCGCTACAGGCCCACGTTGTCCACGAACCGGCCGGTGAGGATCACGAACCCCTGCTGGCGCGTGACGCCGTCCCGCGTGTAGTCGAACACGTACGTGCGGCGCAGCTGCAAGGACCCGCCGCCGACCCTTACCGCTTGCAGCCGGCGGAACGACACGGTGCCGTCGAGCAGGCTGGCGCCGGTACTGCGGCAGGTCTCGAAAGCTGCCTCGTTGGCGCGCTCGCGGGCGCCCAGGCTGTCGTGCCAGAACCACGCGACGGCAAGCATGGCCGCGAGCAGCACGAGCAGCGACCAGGAAAGCTCCATCGATCAGAACAGAGCCGGCCAGTTGCGGCCCGCATCGCCGTAGGCGATGAAATGCGGGTTCAGCAGGGTGTCGCGCCTGTTGTAGCGCAGCGGCGTGCCATCGAGCGCAGTGACCGCGCCGCCGGCGACCTCGAGCACGGCTTGAGCAGCGGCGGTGTCCCATTCCGAGGTCGGGCCGAGCCGCGGGTAGAAATCCGCGGATCCCTCGGCGACCAGGCAGAACTTCAGCGCGCTGCCCATCGGGCGCATCTGGTGGGGACCGAGCTTCGCGAGCAGGCCGTCGAGCGAGTCCCCGCGGTGCGAGCGGCTGCCTACCACCACCAGCGGGTCCGCCGCCTTGCGAACGCGGATGGCCTCGGGCGACTGCGTGCCGTGCACGCGAAACGCGCCGTGGCCCTCGGCCGCGAAATAAGTCAGTCCAAGCACGGGTGCGGCGACGACGCCGAGGATCGGCCGGTGGTCCCTCACCAGCGCGACATTCACGGTGAATTCACCGTTGCGGCTGATGAACTCCCTGGTGCCGTCGAGCGGGTCCACGAGCCACAGTTCCGGCCAGG
>Ga0316619_10000276_pt1 | contig 10443 bp, 6 predicted proteins | sample OWC_Aug_M1_C1_D4_FD_207659 | JGI IMG/M metagenome (GOLD analysis project Ga0316619, IMG submission 207659) | Wetland soil microbial communities from Old Woman Creek delta, Ohio, United States - OWC_Aug_M1_C1_D4_B | ecosystem: Environmental > Terrestrial > Soil > Wetlands | place: USA: Ohio...
GACCGCTCCGTTGATCCACCGCTTGGGCCGTGGGCTCAGGAGGCGAGCGCTGTCCTTGATGGCCTGGGAGCCCGCCGCGACGGCCTGACAGCGGCGGAGGCCGGACGTCGTCTCGCGACGGTCGGATATAACGAGATCAGCCGGACCTCCCGCGCCAGCGCGCTCGCAACGCTGGCGGCGCAGTTCAAGAGCCCGCTGCTGCTGATCCTCGTGTTCGCCGCCGTGGTCTCGGCGATCAGCCGAGACTGGCTCGACTCGTTGATCGTGATGACGATCATTGCAGCCAGCGCAGCGCTGAGCTTCACGCAGGAATACGCCGCTTCACGCGCCGTCGAGAAGCTGCTGGAGCGCGTCAGCCTGCGCGCCCGGTTGCTGCGCGACGGCGCGGTCATGGAACTGGACGCGCGGCAGATCGTGCCCGGCGACATCGTGCTGCTGGCGGCCGGCAGCCTGGTGCCGGCCGACGGCCTGGTGCTTGAAGCCGACGACTTCTTCGTCAACGAGGCGACACTGACGGGCGAGTCGTTCCCCGTTGAAAAGTCTCCCGGGATGGCCGCAGCGGATGCCGGCCTCGCGCAGCGATCCAACTTCGTCTGCCTCGGCACCAACGTGCGCAGCGGCAGCGCCAAGATCCTGATTACTGCCACCGGTCCGCGCACGGAGTTCGGCGAGATCGCCGCTCGGCTGTCGCGTCGGGCGCCCGAAACCGAGTTCGAGCGCAGCCTGCGTCGCTTCGGCCAGATGCTGACCCAGTTGATGACGCTGCTGGTGCTGGCGATCTTTGCTGCCAATGTGGCTTCGGACCGCCCGGTGGCGGACTCCCTGCTGTTCGCCGTCGCGCTGGCCGTGGGGCTAGCGCCCGAATTGCTGCCGGCCGTGGTGAGCCTGACGCTGTCGCGTGGCGCACGGCGCATGGCAGGTGCGGGCGTCATCGTGCGGCGTCTCGCGGCGATGGAAAACTTCGGCGCGATGACCGTGCTAGCGACCGACAAGACCGGGACGCTGACGGCCGGCGTCGTGCGGCTCGACGACGCGACCGACACCGCGGGCAATCCCTCCGGCGAGGTGCTGCGGCTTGCAGCGCTGAACGCACGGCTGCAGACCGGCCTGCCGAACGCGCTCGACGAAGCGATCATCACCGCGAGTGCAACGCTCGCGCTCGACGACTGGACCAAGTCCGAGGAGATCCCGTACGACTTTGTCCGCAAGCGCCTGACGATTGCCGTGCGACGGCCCGGACAGGACGAGGACACGCTGATCACCAAGGGCGCGCTCGATGCGGTCGTCGCTGCTTGCACCGGAATGCGCCAGGGTGCGAACGCGGCAACACTCACCGACGCCGACCGCGATGCCTTGCGCGAGCGCGCGGCCGCCTGGGCCGACGAAGGATTCCGCGTGCTGGGCCTTGCCACTCGAACCATCGCGCAACGCGAGCGTTATGCGGTGGATGACGAGCAGGCAATGGTGTTCGAAGGCTTCCTGCTGTTCTTCGATCCGCCGAAGCCCGATGCCGCCGAGGCGATCAGGCAGCTGAAGCGGCGCGGCGTTGCGCTGAAGATCATTACCGGCGACAGCCGTCGGGTAGCGTCCCATGTGGCGCAGGCAGTGGGGCTCAAGGCCGACCGCATCCTGACCGGCGCCGAGCTGCGCGACATGCACGACGAGGCGCTCTGGCACGTCGCCCACCGGACCACGATCTTTGCAGAGGTCGACCCCGGCCAGAAGGAACGCATCATCCAGGCACTGCGCCGCGCGGGGCACGTGGTCGGCTACCTTGGCGACGGGATCAATGACGCCCCGGCGCTGCACGCCGCCGATGTCGGCATCTCGGTCGACACCGCGGTCGACGTGGCACGTGAAAGCGCCGACTTCGTCCTGCTGCAGCACGACCTCACGGTGCTGACGCGCGCCATCGACGAAGGGCGGCGCGTGTTCGCCAATACGCTGAAGTACGTCTTCACGACGACCAGCGCCAACTTCGGCAACATGATCAGCATGGCGGCCTTGTCGCTCGTAATCCCGTTCCTGCCGCTGCTGCCGAAGCAGATCCTGCTCAACAATTTCCTGTCGGACCTGCCAGCGATGGCGATCCCGGGTGACCGTGTTGATACGGAAGCCATCGCGCGTCCGCGCCGTTGGGATATCGCGACGATCCGCAACTTCATGCTGGTGTTCGGGCTTGCCAGTTCGTTATTCGATGTCCTCACCTTTGTGGTCCTCCTCGGCGTGCTGCACGTCTCGCCGGCCGAATTCCGTACCGCATGGTTCGTCGAGTCGCTGCTGACCGAGGTTGCGATCCTGCTGGTGGTGCGGACGCAGCGGCCACTGTGGCGCAGCGCGCCCTCGCCGGCACTGCTGTGGACGAGTGGCGCAGTAGCCGCGGGTGCGCTCGCTCTGCCGTACCTGCCCCCGGCCCAGGCCCTGTTCGACTTCGTGCCGCTTGGCTTCGACCTGCTGGCGTTGCTGGCAGGTATCACGCTGGCCTATGTGCTCGCCAACGAAGCGATCAAGCACGCAGTCGGCAAGCGCATCCACGTCTGAAGCGGCGCCCGCGCGTCGCATCGGTACACTCGGCCGCATGCTGTGGCTGCTCGCGCACCTGTCCGGCGGCTACGCGCGCCACCACCCGCTGCGGGCAATCGTGCAGATCATCGCGATCGCAGTCGGCGTGGCGCTCGGTTATGCCATCAACCTGATCAACGCCTCCGCGCTCGACGAGTTCTCCGGCGCGGTGCGCCATGTGCTCGGCGAGGCGGACTTCTCGGTCAGCGGCGGACGGCTTGGGTTCGACGAGCAACTGTATGCGCGCATCGCGGCATTACCCGAGGTCGACACGGCCAGTCCGATCATCGAGGTCGAGGCGCCGGTACCGACGATGCCGCGCTCGACCCCGGGGCTCGCGACCCTGAGGGTCATCGGTGTCGATGTCTTCCGCGCGGCGCAGCTCTCGCCCGCCCTGATCGGCGAACCGGAAGCGCAGGGCCGCGGGACGTTTGCGCTGCTCGACGACGGCCTGTACCTGTCACCCGCCGCACTCGAGCGGTTTCGCGTGGCGCCGGGCGACTCGCTCAAGTTCCAGGTCGGCCCGGACACCGTCGAACTGCGCGTCGCGGGACGCCTGCCGCGTACGCGAGCCGGCGAGGAAGTGGCCGTGCTGGACATCGGCGCGGCGCAGGCGCGGTTCAGGCAGGTCGGACGCCTGCACCGAATCGACGTCAAGGTAGCGGCGAACGCCAGTCCTGCAGCGGCTCGCGACCGGATCGCGGCGTTGCTGCCTCCCGGCGTGACGGTCAGCACGCCGGACGAGGCGGCGCAGCGCGTTTCCAATGTTTCGCGCGCCTACCGGGTCAACCTCAACGTGCTGGCCCTGGTCGCACTTTTCACCGGCGCGTTCCTCGTGTTCTCACTGCAGGCGCAGGCCGTGGTCGCGCGCCGCACCGAACTGGCGTTCCTGCGCATCAGTGGGCTGACGGCGGGCGAGCTGCAGCGCTGGCTGGTCGGCGAAGCCGCCATTGCGGGAGTGATCGGCTCGGCGGTGGGGATCGCGCTCGGACTCGGGCTGGCCGCCACCGCACTCGCGGCGCTGGGCGGCGATCTCGGCAGCGGCTTCTTCGCTGGCACCCAGGCGCCCCTTTCGATCAGCCCCGGCTGGACCGCGGCCTTCTTCGTCCTCGGAATCGTGGCGGCGATCGCCGGAGGCTGGGGTCCGGCGCGCGAGGCCGCCCGCGTGGAGCCGGCGCTGGCGCTGAAGGCCGGGTCCGAACTTGATGCGCTGAAGCCACTCGCGGGCGCCCTGTGGCCAGCCTGTCTGGTGCTGGCGCTGGGCGCGGGGGCCGCACTGCTGCCGCCGGTGGGCGATCTGCCGATCTTTGGCTACATCGCGGTGGCCCTGCTGCTGGTGGGCGCGATCATGCTTCAGCCGCGCGTTGCGCACGCACTCTTCGAGCGCCTTGGCCACGCCAGCCGAGCCTCGCGCAGCGTGCCGTGGCTGGGCGCGACCACACGCCTGGCTCAGGCACCGGCCGGCGCAGCCATCGGGCTCGCCGGCATCGTCGCGAGCTTTGCGCTGATGGTGGCGATGGCAACGATGGTGACGAGCTTCCGGCAGTCGCTCGATGTCTGGCTCGGCCAGGTGCTCCCGGCCGACCTCTACGTGCGCGCCGGCAGCCGCGGCGAATCGACAACGACAGCGTACTTCTCGGAGCGCGACCGCACGATCCTGGCCACCGCCCCGGGCGTGCAGCGCGCCGAGTTCTCGCGTTTCGCCCGCGTGATCCTCGACCCGGCGCGACCACCGGTGACCCTGCTGATTCGTCCGCTCGATGTATCGCGCCCCGCATTGCCCTTGATCGGACGTGCGATCGGCTGGAACGCCGAAGATCCACCCCCGGCCTGGATCAGCGAGCCGATGAGCGAACTGTACGGGGTCGACGTTGGCGAGCGCGTTCGCATACCCTTGGCCGGTGCCGAGCACGAGTTCCTGGTGGTCGGCACCTGGCGCGACTACGCGCGCCAGAGCGGGGCGATTGCGCTGCGTGAAACCGACTACCTGCGCATCACCGGCGATACCGTCCGGACCGATGCCGCGCTATGGCTGGCGCCGGGCGTGCGGCCCAACGACGTCGTCGATGCCGTGCGCGACCGGCTCGACATCGGCAACCAGGCCGAGTTCCTGCAGCCCGGCGAGATCCGGCGCCTGAGCCTCGACATCTTCGACCGCAGCTTTGCGGTGACCTACCTGCTTGAAGTGGCCGCCATCATCATCGGGCTGATCGGCATTGCCGCCACGTTCTCATCGCAGGCGCTGGCACGCAGCAAGGAATTCGGCATGCTGCGCCACCTCGGCGTCACGCGCGGGCAGATTCTCGGACAGTTCGCGATCGAGGGGCTGCTGGTCACTTTGCTCGGCATCGCGAGCGGGCTTGCAGTCGGATTCGCGGTGGCGCTGGTGCTGATCCGTGTGATCAACCCGCAGTCGTTTCACTGGACGATGGAACTCCACGTCCCGGTCGGCCTGATTGCACTGCTCATCGCCGCGCTGCTTGCGACCGCGACGCTGACCGCATTGCTTGCCGGAAGACGCGCCGCCTCAGGCGAGGCTGTGCGCGCGGTGAGCGAAGACTGGTAAGCGCACCGGCCGATGGAGAGTCCGTGCTGATTCGTCGACGTTCGATGCTGCTCGCGGCCGGCGCGCTGCCGCTGGCACGCACGGCCAGGGCGGAGGTCGAGTACGCGCGTGTGACACCGCGGCCGCTGGTGTTTCCTCGCGACCACGGGGCCCATCCGGAGTACCGCACAGAGTGGTGGTACCTGACCGGGTTCCTCGACGTGCCCGGGCGCGAGCCGCTCGGGTTCCAGCTGACATTCTTTCGCGTGCGGACCACCGTCGCGCCAAGCGAAAGTCGCTTCTCGCCCCAGCAACTGATCATTGCGCATGCCGCCATCGCCGACCGTGCGCGCGGAAACCTGCTGCATGACGAGCGCGCGCAGCGCGTCGGCTTTGGCCTGGTCGATGCCGCCACAGCCGACACCGACGTGCGACTGGATCGCTGGACCTTCGTGCGGGAGGCTGCCAGCGGCGAGTACCGCGGTTTCATCCAGGCGCGCGGATTCGATCTTGCGCTGGTCGCGCGCCCGCCGCAGCCACTGCTGCTGCAGGGGCGTGACGGCTACTCACAGAAAGGACCGCTGGGGCAGCAGGCGAGTCACTACTACAGCCAGCCGCAGCTGGCGATACGCGCCACCCTGCGACTGGACGGCACAGTTCGAGAAGCGACGGGGATCGGCTGGCTCGACCACGAATGGTCGAGCAGCGTGCTTGCCGACGACGCTGTCGGCTGGGACTGGATCGGCATGAACCTCGCCGACGGCACCGCACTGACGGCGTTCCAGATCCGTTCGAAGACTGCCGGGAACGTCGTCCATGCCTATGCGTCCCTGCGATCGCCTGGCGGCACGGTGCGAACGTTCGGGAGCGAGGCGGTGCGGTTTGAACCCGTCTCGACCTGGCGTTCGCCGCGCACCAATGCCAGTTATCCCGTGGCGCAGCGCATCGTCGTCGGTGATCGCCGGTTCGAGACGCGTCCGTTGATGAACGACCAGGAACTCGACTCGCGCGCGTCCGCCGGCGCCGTGTACTGGGAGGGCGCGAGCGAGTTGCTCGAAGGCGGCCAGCGCGTGGGCCGCGGCTACCTCGAGATGACCGGTTATGTCGCGCCGATGCGGCTGTAGCGGCAAGGGCCAACGAAACACCGCTACGCTCTGGCGGCGACTTCACAGGAGGTTTTGGTGGGAACAACGATGCACTGGCCAGCGTTGATCACGCTTGCCACGCTGACACTACTCTTCGGCTGCGCCTGGTATGTCGGCGTGGCGCGCGGCAGGTACAAGGTCAACGCTCCGGCCACGACCGGACCTGAAGGCTTCGAGCGAGCCTTCCGCGTGCAGATGAACACCCTCGAAAACGTGGTCCTCTTCCTGCCGGCGATGTGGCTGGCAGCGATCTACTTCAGCCCGCGCATCGCAGCGGTGATCGGCGCGGTGTGGGTCGTCGCACGCCTCTGGTACGCGGTGGCCTACGCCCGCAACCCGAAGTCCCGTGGAACTCCCTTCGTCATCGCATTCCTCGCTTGGGGCACGTTGATGATTCTCGCGAGCTGGGGCGTACTGACCTCGCCGCTGTGGTGACGCACTGATGGCTGATCCGGCGCCGGCGCCAAAGAAACTCCGGCCGCTGCGCGGCCTGCTGCCGTTCATCGCACCCTACAAGCGGCAGGTGGCGATCGCGCTGCTGTTCCTGGTGCTCGCGGCGGCCGCGACGCTGGCCATGCCGTATGCGGTCCGGCTGCTGGTCGACAACGGACTGGCCTTGCCGGCGGGCAGCGAACTCGGCGACAAGCTCGTCGCGATCCGTGGCCACTTCGGTCTGCTCTTTGCCGTCGCGGTGGCGCTCGGAGTGTTCACCGCGGCGCGCTTCTTCATGGTCACCTGGATTGGCGAACGCGTGACGGCCGACCTGAGGCACGCGGTCTACTCGCACGTGCTGACGCAGAGCCCGCAATTCTTCGAGACCCTGAAGACCGGGGAGGTTCTCTCGAGGCTGACGACCGATACGACCGTCATCCAGAACGCGGTCGGATCGAGCATCTCGATGGGACTGCGCAACGCGGTGCTGTTCGTCGGCGGGATCGCGATGCTGATTGCGACCAGCCCGCGGCTGATGCTCACGGTCGTCGGCATCATCGCGCTGGTCGTGGCGCCCGCCATGCTGATTGGCGGGCGCGTGCGACGCCTGTCGCGCGCGAGCCAGGATCGCATCGCCGATTCCAGCGCGATCGCCGGCGAGGTGCTGAATGCGGTTCCGGTGGTGCAGAGCTTCACGCAGGAGCCCGCCGAGACACGCCGATTCTCCGAGGCCAACGAGCGCGCTTTCGCGACGTCGATCCGGCGCACCGGCACGCGCGCCCTGCTGACGGCATTCCTGATCGTCGGAGTCTTCGGTTCGCTGCTTTACGGCCTGTACGGCGGCGTGCAGGCGGTCATGGCGGGGCGCATCAGCGCCGGTGAACTCAGCCAGACCGCGCTCTACATCATGGTGGTGGCAGGCAGCGTGGCCGTCCTCGCCGAGGTCTGGGGCGAGCTGATGCGCGCCTCGGGCGCAACGGAGCGGTTGATGGAACTGCTGCATACCCGTTCGCCGATCCACTCCCCGGAGCCGCCGCGCCCTCTGCCCCGCGTAGCGGGCGGGATGCGCGTCCAGTTCGACAGCGTCAGCTTCAGCTACCCCTCGCGTTCGCAGCAGGCGGTACTGAGTGACTTCACGCTGACCATCGAACCGGGGCAGACGGTCGCACTGGTGGGGCCGTCCGGGGCCGGCAAGAGCACGGTGTTCCAGCTGCTGCAGCGCTTCTACGACATCGCCAGTGGCCGCCTGCGGGTCGATGGCGTGGACGTGCGCGAACTGGCGCTCGAAGACCTTCGGCGCCACATCGCGGTGGTGCCCCAGGAAGCCACGATCTTTTCCGGTTCGGTGCTCGACAACGTCCGCTACGGGAGGCCCGACGCCACGGCCGACGAGGCGCGGCTGGCCGCGCAGGCCGCACGCGTCGAGGAATTCGTGCTGCGTCTGCCGCAGGGCTATGACACCGAGGTCGGTGAACGCGGCCTGCGCCTGTCCGGCGGCCAGCGCCAGCGACTCGCGATTGCGCGCGCCATCCTGAAAGACGCGCCGCTACTGTTGCTGGATGAAGCCACCTCGGCGCTCGACGCCGAAAGCGAGCGCGCGGTGCAGTCAGCGCTGGAGACGGCCATGCGCGGCCGCACGACGATCGTGATCGCGCACCGGCTCGCCACCGTACAGCGCGTCGACCGCATCTTCGTGCTCGATCACGGACGCATCGTCGATGCAGGCACGCATGCGGAGCTGATCGTTCGTGGCGGCCTGTACGGTCGATTGGCCGCGCTGCAGTTCGCGGCTTGAACCCGCCCCGGCGGGCGCACAGCGCTGCCGGGGCCGCGGCCGCGCCCGCGTCTCAGCGCACCTTGCCGCGCCGGAACAGGTTGACGATCGCCAGCAGGATGACCGCGCCGATCAGCGACACGACCAGGCCGCCGAGGCTGAAGTCGCCCTGATTGACGGTTCCTGCGCCCACTAGCGGCGATATCAGCCAGCCACCCAGCATCGAGCCGACAATGCCAACAATGACGTTGAGGAACACGCCTTGCTGGGCGTCGGTCTTCATGATCATGCTGGCAACCCACCCGATCAGGCCGCCCACCACGAGCCAGATGATGAAATTCATGTGCTACTCCTTCCCTTGAGTCGAGCTTCGAGGTCCGGCGCAGGCCGGGGAATTGTTGATGGTGCTGCAGACCGCATCTCAGCAGCAGATGCGAACCACCCTTGGATAATCATAGCCACGCTTCATGACAGACGTGTACGGGCGAGTGATCGACACTCGCGCGCACCCTATGATCGCTCCGATGACATCCCTGGCTTCGACATGGAACGCGCTGTCCGACCTGGGACGGTCCGCGCTGGACTGGTTCGCGGGATGGGGACGCATCATCCTGTTCAGCGCCAAGCTGCTGGTCCTCGCGTTTTCCCCTTCGAGTTACCGCGGACCCAATCTCGCGGCGCTGGCGCGGCACCTCGTCAAGGACACCGCCCCGATCCTGCTGTGGTTCACCCTGCTGACGTCGATCATCAGCCTGGTGATCATCCACATCGTGGTCGTGACATCGGTGAGCTACGGACTGTCGCGCTTCGCGCTCGAAATGGTCGTGCGCGTCCTGGTCCTCGAATTGATCCCGCTGACCGCCGCCATGTTCGTGGCGCTGCGCTGCGCACTGCCAAACGCGGCGGAAATCGCGGTGCTGCACGGGCGCGGCGTCTTCGATGGAACGTCTGCCAACCGCGCCGAGCCGCTGCAGCGCGAGATCCTGCCGCGCGTCATGTCAGGGACGTTCTCGGTGCTGCTCCTGGCCGCAGTGAGCTGCGTGGTGGCCGCCGCGCTGGCCTACGTCTGGGTTCATGGCTTAACCGCTGGCGGAATTGCGAGTTACACGCGGACGTTTGGTCGCGTGTTCAGTCCCGCGCTCTCCCTGATCTTCACGCTGAAGACGCTGGGCTTGAGCCTCGCGGTGGGGTTGATTCCGATTGCCTCGGTTCTCTACGATCGGCCCAACCCGCGCCTTCGCACCAGTGCCGAACTGCGCGGCCTGGTGCGGCTCTTCTTCATGATCCTGCTGATCGAAATCGCCTCGCTCGTGGGCAACTACGTCTGAGGCCGTCACCATGAACGACGCACCGACCCCTGGGTCGCCAACCTCCGAATCACTCGCGTTCCGCGCCGCATTGCTGGTGGGACTCCTGGTGCTGCTGTTCGCTGCTTCGGCGGCGTACCTGCTCTATGCGCGCGGCGTGTTCGAACCCTCGCAGCGGCTCGTGCTGCTGTCCGACGACGCGGAAGGCGTCACGGTCGGCATGGACCTCACGTTCGCCGGATTCCCGATCGGCCGTGTCCGTGGCATCGAACTGTCCGCCGACGGCACGACGCGCATCATCATCGACGTACCGCGCAAGGATGCGCGCTGGCTGCGTGAATCAAGCGTGTTCACCCTGACGCGCGGCCTGGTCGGCAACACCAACCTGCGCGCCTTCAGTGGCGTCCTCAGTGATCCGCCGCTGCCTGCAGGCGCCGAGCGGCGGGTACTGGTTGGCGATGCCACTGCCGAGATCCCTCGCCTGGTATCCGAGACGCGCGATCTGATACGCAACCTGACACAACTCACGAGCGCCGACTCGGCCCTGGCCGCCACGCTGGGCAACGTGCAGAGCGCCAGCGAGAAGATCAAGGGGCCGCGCGGCGCGCTGGGCGTGCTGTTTGGCAACGACGCCGACGCACAGAAACTGGTCGTAACGCTTGATCGAACGAATGCCCT
>Ga0316619_10000277_pt1 | contig 10397 bp, 10 predicted proteins | sample OWC_Aug_M1_C1_D4_FD_207659 | JGI IMG/M metagenome (GOLD analysis project Ga0316619, IMG submission 207659) | Wetland soil microbial communities from Old Woman Creek delta, Ohio, United States - OWC_Aug_M1_C1_D4_B | ecosystem: Environmental > Terrestrial > Soil > Wetlands | place: USA: Ohio...
CGGCTGAGTGCCGACGTGCTGCATCCGGACGGCTCGCGCAGCTTCGGCGAGCGCACCCCGGTGATCTGCCAGGTGCGCATGGTCAACGAGTACCCGCTGGTGCCCGACTTCGAGCGCCTCGAGCAGATGATTGCGGAGGAGACGCGCGCGGCGTAAGCCGCGCGAGGGGACAGCGGATAGGGGACAGGGGACAGTGCGAGAGGTGATGGCTGAAGCAGGAACCGCAGCAGCACTTCCGACACTGTCCCCTGTCCCCTGACAACTGTCCCCTTCCTACTGCAGGTCCCCCCACAGCGCCTGCAGCACGGCGAGCGCCACGATCCCGGCGGTCTCGGTCCTCAGCACGCGCGGTCCCAGCCGCACGGGTGAGAATCCTGCGCGCGCCGCGGCGTCGAGTTCCGCGTCGTCGAGCCCGCCTTCCGGTCCGATCAGCAACTCGACGCGCGCCGCCGTGCTGGCTAGCCCGGCGAGCGAGGCCGGTCCGGTCGGGCTCAGCACCAACCGCTGGCCTTCGCGGGGTGACTCGGCCAGGAACCGCGCCAGCTCGAGCGGCGCGCGCACCTCGGGCAGCACGCTGCGGCCGCACTGCTCGCAGGCGCCGGCGACGATGGCCTGCCAGTGGCGCAGCTTCCTGGCCGCCTGCCGGTCGTCGAGGCGCACTACGCTGCGCGCCGAGAGCACCGGCTGGATGCGCCGCACGCCCAGTTCCGTCGCCTTCTGCAGGGTCCAGTCCATGCGCTCGCCGCGCGACACGGCCTGCACCAGGGTGATGGCGAGCGGCGACTCGCGCAGGCCGGTCGAGCGATCGCCGACGCGCACGTGCACGCGATCGCCTTCGACGGCGACGATCTCGCCGCGGAAATCCGCGCCCGACCCGTCGAACAGGACGAGCGGCGCCCCCGCGCGCAGGCGCAGTACGCGGGCGACGTGATAAGCGGCCGCTTCCGGCAACGGCACCTCGCCGCCGGTGGCCAGCGGCTGGTCCACGAAGACACGGTTCAGTCGCATGTCGCAGCCTCGATGCCCAGGCGCGCGGTGGCCACCAGCCCGTCGATCTCGTCCGGGGTGATGACGTACGGGGGCATGAAGTACACCACGTTGCCGATCGGCCGCAGCAATGCCTCGTGGCGCAGGCCGTGCTGGTACACGCGCAGGCCGCGCCGCTCCTGCCACGGGAACGGCCGGTGGCGGTCGCCGTCGCGGGCCAGCTCGACGGCGACGATCATCCCCTGCTGGCGGACCTCGGCGACGTGCCGCAGCTCGGCGAGTTCGCCGGCGCGGCGCCCGAGGTGCGCCGCGAGGGCGCGGTTGCGGGTGATCACGTCATCGTCGCGGAAGATGTCGAGCGTGGCGAGCGCGGCGCTGCAGGCGAGCGGGTTGCCCGTGTAGCTGTGCGAGTGAAGGAACGCGCGCAGGCTCGCGTACTCGTCGTAGAACGCCTCGTACACGCGCTCACCGGTGAGCACGACGGACAGCGGCAGGAAGCCGCCCGTGAGGCCTTTCGACAGGCACAGGAAGTCGGGGGCGATGCGCGCCTGCTCGCAGGCGAACAGCGTGCCGGTGCGGCCGAACCCCACGGCCACCTCGTCGGCGATCAGGTGCACGCCATGGCGGTCGCAGGCCTCGCGCAGCAGCGCGAGGTACGCCGGGTGGTACATGCGCATGCTGCCGGCGCACTGCACCAGCGGCTCGACGATCACCGCGCAGACCTCGTCGGCGTGCTGCGCCAGGGTCTGTTCCATGTGCGCGAACATGCGGCGGCTGTGCGCCTCCCAGCCCTCGCCCGGCTCGCGCAGGTAGCAGTCGGGGGAGGGCACGCTCACCACGTCCATGAGCAGCGGCTGGTAGATGTCGCGGTAGAGCTCGACGTGCCCGACCGCCAGCGCGCCGAGCGTCTCGCCGTGGTAGCTGTTGGTGAGCGTGACGAAGCGGCGCTTGGCGGGGCGGCCCGCGTTGCGCCAGTAATGGAAGCTCATCTTGAGCGCGACCTCGATGGCGCTCGAGCCGTTGTCGGCGAAGAAGCAGCGCGTGAGCCCCGGCGGCGCGAGCGCCGTGAGCCGTTCGGCGAGCTCGATCGCGGGTTCGTGGGTGAAGCCGGCCAGCATCACGTGCTCGAGCCGCCCGAGCTGGCGCGTCACGGCCGCCGCGATGCGCGGGTTGGCGTGGCCGAACAGGTTGACCCACCAGGAGCTGATGGCGTCGAGGTAGCGCCGGCCGTCGACGTCCTCGAGCCACACGCCCTCGCCGCGCGCGATGGGAATCATCGGCAGCCACTCGTGGTCCTTCATCTGCGTGCAGGGGTGCCAGACCGTCTGCAGGTCGCGGCGTGCGAGGTCGAGCGACGAGGGCATGGCGGGACCGTAGTAGCGGTGGAGCCGCGATTCTAAGTCCCGGTGCGAGCGACCGCGACGCGTGTGGCGGCGGACCCGGCCAAGGGGCATCATTACGGCATGCTGCGCACCCTCACCGGGGCTCCCGACCTGGGCGGACTGCGCGTCGACGCGACCGCCGGTCGCCTGCTCGGCGCACGCCAGGTGGACTCTCCCAACTGCGACGACCGACCCCCGGGGCAGGCGCCCGAGCTGCTGGTGGTGCACGGCATCAGCCTGCCCCCGGGCGAGTTCGGCGGCCCGTGGATCGACGCCCTGTTCAGCAACACCCTGCCCGCAGACGAGCACCCGTACTTCGCGACGCTGGTCGGGCTGCGCGTCTCGGCGCACGTGCTGGTGCGGCGCGACGGCTCGGCGGTCCAGTACGTGCCGTTTCAGCGCCGCGCCTGGCACGCGGGAGCGTCGCGGTGGCGAGGACGCGAGCGCTGCAACGATTTCTCGATCGGCATCGAGCTCGAGGGGACGGACGCCGCGCCGTACGAGCCGGCGCAGTACCAGGCCCTGGCATGGATCATCGCCGAACTGTGCCGCGCCTATCCGACGCTGGCCCCGGAGGCCGTGGTCGGCCACAGCGACGTCGCGCCGGGCCGCAAGTCCGATCCCGGCATCGCCTTCGACTGGCCGCTGCTGCGTGCACGGCTCCGTTACCTGCTGGAGGTGCGCCCCGCATGAGCCTGCTCGCCCTGCTGCTGGCGCTGATCGTCGAGCGTGGCCTGACGCACCTGTTCCACCTGCGGGAGCCCCGCTGGCTGGATCGCTACTTCGACTGGGCGGCACGCGTGCCTGGCGGTAGCAGCCGCGAGCTGCGCATCGCCGCGGCGGTGGTGGTGCTGTTGCTGCCGGTGGTGCCAGTGGCACTGCTCGACCGCGCGCTCGGCGGGCACCTGCTCGGCCTGCCGCAGCTGGCATTCGCGGTGCTGGTGCTGCTGCTGTCGTTCGGTCCGCGCGACTTGAATGACGAGGTGGACGATTACGTCGCGGCCCTCGAGCGGGGCGACCGCGAGGAAGCTGGCCGCCGCGCGAAGGAGCTGCTGGAGGCCGACGCCGCCGGGCGCGGCAGCGTGCTGCGCGAAGCCGTCGAGGAGGCCATCTTCGTACAGGCCAACAACCGGATCTTCGGCGTGATCTTCTGGTTCATGGTGCTTGGCCCCGCGGGCGCGTGGCTGTTCCGTGTCAGCGACCTGATGCGGCGCCGGTCGGCGTTCGAGGCCGCGCGCCGCGGTGCCGAGGCGCCATCGTTCGGCGGCGCCCTCGCGGTCCTGCACGGCCTGCTCGCGTGGGTGCCGGCGCGCCTCGCAGCCGGCACCTACGCGCTGGCCGGCAGCTTCGAGGACGCGGTCGGCAACTGGCGCAAAGCGGTGGACCGGGCTGCCGAGAGCCTGCTCGACCGCAGCGAGGGGCTGTTGGCGCGGGTCGGCAAGGCGTCGTTGCAGCCGAGCCTCGTCGGGTTGCCGCCGGAAGTGCTCGACGCCGCGACTGCGCGCGGTGCCTGGCGCATCGTGTCGCGCTCCACGTGGACCTGGCTGGCGGTGATCGCGGCGCTGGTGCTGGCAGGTTCCGTCACGTGAGGCGCCTGCTCTGCCTGGCGGCGGCGCTCGGCAGCCTGGCTGCGGGCGCCGCGCCGGCGGCGCCCCGCATCGTCAGCCTGGCGCCGCACCTCACCGAGATCGCCTACGCGGCAGGGGCCGGGGCGGCGCTGGTCGGCACCGTCGAATACAGCGACTACCCGGAAGCGGCTCGCTCGCTGCCGCGGGTCGGTGACGGCTGGCGCGTGGATCTGGAGCGCGTGCTCGCCTTGCGCCCCGACCTGGTGCTCGCGTGGAGTTCCGGCACCCCGTCCGCGACCATCGAGCGACTGCGGGCGCTGCGGTTGCGGGTCGTCGAGGTGCCGACGTACCGGCTCGCGGACGTGCCGGCCGCGCTGCGCAGCCTGGGCGACCTGGCCGGCACGCGCGCTGCCGCCGAGCCGGCCGCGGTGCGCTTCGAGGCGGAGGTGCAGCGCCTGCGCGAGCGGCATGCCGGTGCACGACCCGTGGCGGTGTTCGTGCAGATCGACGATGAGCCGCTCTTCACGGTCAACGGACGCCACGTGATCAGCGAGGTGGTCGAACTCTGTGGCGGCCGCAACGTGTTCGCGGACCTGCCGCAGATCGCGCCCCAGATCGACATCGAGGCGGTGCTGGCGCGCGACCCGCAGGTGATCCTCAGCACCGACGACACCGCCGCCGACCCGCGCGCCCAGTGGCTGCGCTGGCCGCAGCTGGCCGCGGTGCGTCACGGCGCGATCTACGCGTTGAAATCGGATACGGTCGCGCGCGCTTCGCCGCGACTGGTGGAGGGAGTGAGCGCGGTCTGCGAGGCGCTCGACGATGCGCGCCGCCGCCTCGCGGCGCGCGCCGCAGGCCCCTGATCGCCAGCGGCCCCGGCTCAGCGCGGCCGGTGGCGCCAGAGCACCTCGCTGCCCTTCTCGTGGCGCGCGAGCACGCGCGCGATCACGAACAGCAGGTCGGACAGCCGGTTGAGGTATTGCGGCACCTCGGGCGCCACTTGCTCCACGCGCGCCAGCGCCCACACGCGCCGCTCGGCGCGGCGCGCCACGGTGCGCGCGAGGTGGCACGCCGCCGCGGCGGGCCCGCCGCCCGGCAGGATGAAGTCCTTGAGCGGCGGCAGGTCTTCGTTGAAGGCGTCGAGCGCCCGCTCCAGCCGTTCGACGTCGCTTGCCTCGAGCACCCGGTACCCCGGCATGCAGAGCTCGCCCCCGAGGTCGAAGAGGTCGTGCTGCACGTCGGTGAGGCACTCCCGCACGGGGTCGGGCAGCCCGGGCGTGGCGAGCACCACGCCGATCGCGCTGTTCGCCTCGTCCACCGTGCCGTACGCCTCGACGCGCAGGTGCTCCTTCGGCACCCGCATGCCATCGCCGAGGCCGGTGCTGCCGTCGTCGCCAGTGCGCGTGTAGATCCTGCTCAGTCGGTGACCCATGGCTGCTCCCGGCCGGTCAGCGGTTCAGGGACGCGGAGTATGCGCCGCGCGTGACGCCCGAGTCGCGTCGCGGTCGTGCGGCGACCGCGGTCGTGGCGCGGTTGCCGGGCGCGTAGCTCATCGACAGGTACACGCCGCGGTCGGGTGTGTTGAACGTATGCGCCAGTTCGTACTGCTCGTCGAGCAGGTTCTCCACGCGCCCCGTGAGCGCGACCGTGCGGCTCACCTGCCAGCGCGCCGTGAGGTTCGCCAGCACGTAACTGTCGAGCGTGACGGGCGTGGGCCAGCCGAAGTCCTTGCGTTCGCCGGCAGCGAGCACGTCCAGCCCGACCGCCACCGGGCCGAACGTGCGCTGCGCCGAGACCGTGACGCTGTCGCGGGCGCGGCGCATCAGTAGCTCGTCGGTCTCGAGGTTGCGCGGATCCTGGTGGATCGCCTCGACGCGCAGCCGCCAGGGCGCGGCGTCGTATTCGTAGCTCGCCTCGATGCCCTCGATGCGTGCCTCGTCCAGGTTGCGGTTCTCGCCCGCGAAGGGCTCGTATGACAACGTCACGAACTCGATGAGGTCCTCGATGTCGTTGCGGAACACGCCGACCGAGACCGCGTGGCGCTCGTTGAAGCGATGCCGTACGCCGACCTCGAGCGACTGCGAACGTTCCGGCGCGAGGTCGGCGTTGCCGCCGAAGCCGTAGCGGTCGGTCGCGTCCGGTGCACGGAAGCCGGTGCCGGCGAGGCCGTACAGCAGGGTGCCGCCCGCGAGCGTGTAGCCATACTCGAGGTTCCACGTGACTGCATCGCCGGCGGTGTCGTGATCGGTGTAGCCGAGTGCCGCGAGCGCCCGGTGCGGCCCCCGCGCGTACTGGTCCTGCACGAACAGCGTGAGCATGTCGGTGGCCGCGTCCATGCGGTCGCCGAACGACTCGCTGCTCGCGTCCTCCTGCGAGAACTGCGCGCCCGCCGCCAGCGCGTGCCGCGCCGAGACCTGCCAGTCGGCCTGGGCATCGACGCTGTCCCGAACCGTGCGCAGGAAGTCCGGTGACTGGTTCTGCTCGATGCGGTCCTCGAGCCGGGACGCGCCCAGCTCGGCGCGGGTCGTGGCGCCCATCGGCCAGGCCACCGACAGCGACGTGGTGGACGTCTCGAAGTCCTGGTCCACCGGCGTGAGGAAGAAGTCGGAGTACTCCGACGTGCCCTCGGCACGCCAGTGCCGTAGCGCGACCGCGGCCGGCCCGAGGTCGGCGCGCAGCTGCGCCGACGCGCTCAGATTCTCGTAGCCGCGGTCGGTGTCGTCCGTGGTGCGGGTCGGGAAGCCCGCGCTGTCGAGGTAAGACACGCCCACGTCCAACTCGAGCGATCCGGCCGTGAAGCCGCCGCCGAGGCTGGCCTGCGTGGTGTCGTAGTCGCCGTAGCCCACCTCGGCCGACCAGCCGTCGCGCGCGCCGCGGCGCGTGATCACGTTGATCACGCCGCCGATCGCGTCGGTGCCGTACAGCGCCGAGCGCGGGCCCTTCACGATCTCGATGCGCTCGACCATGCCGGGCGGGATGTTCTGCAGCGCTGCGAGCCCGATGGTGCCCGGGTTGATGCGCACGCCGTCGACCAGTACCAGCGTGTGGTTGCTCTCGGCGCCGCGGATGAACACGGCCGTGGTCTGGCCGGGGCCGCCGTTGCGGCCGAGGTCGAGGCCGGCGTGGAAACGCAGCAGCTCGGTGACGTCGGTGGCCACGCTGCGCTCGATCGCATCGCGGCCGATGACGATGACGGGCGCGAGCACCTCGTCGATCGGCATCGGAGTGCGGGTGGCGGTGACCACCACGTGGTTGGCGTCCGGAACGGTGTCGGAAGCGTTGGCCGCCGCGGCGCACGCGGCGCCAGCCAGCAGCAGGAAGGAACGACTCATCGATGCAGGACCCCGTGCACGCCCATGCGGGCTGGTTCGCATCCAGCCGCGTTCGAGGGAGTGGCGGGGAAGCGCGCAAGGGCGCGGAACCCGGCCGCTCGCCCTCCGCGAGGCTGGTCTCGTCCGACAGGCCGGTCTCCGGGCTCTCGAGTGGACCTTCTTCAGGTCCCGCCCGCATCCCCTTCCCGCGCGGTTCGCAGTGGGTGCCGGATTGCTCCGGGCGATGCAGGCTCGACTCGACTACCGTTGCGGGGGCAGCGCCGGCGTTCGACCGGCTTCCCGTTCTCCCGTGCGAGCCGCACGGGATCACCTCTCGGTGCGAGCACGGTAGGCAAGGGGGGAGGGTGTGTCAAGCTCGCCGCCGGTGCACACTATCCCCCATCCCCTATCCCCCATCCCCTCAGTGATGTCCCATTCGCCGTTCCTCGCCACTGCCCTCGAGGCCGCGCGCGCCGCGGCCGACGTGATTCGCCGCTACTACCAGTCGAACCTGGCCGTCACGATCAAGTCGGACAAGACGCCGGTCACCGAAGCCGACGTCGAGGCCGAGAAGCTCATCCGGGCGATACTCGCCGCGCGCTTCCCCGACCACGGCTTCTACGGCGAGGAGACGGGCCGTAACGCACTCGACGCCGACTACGTCTGGCTGGTCGACCCGATCGACGGTACCAAGGCGTTCGTGCGCGAGTACCCGATGTTCTCGACGCAGATCGCGCTGATGCATCGCGGCCGCTTCATCGTCGGGGTGTCATCGGCGCCTGCGTATGGTGAACTGGCCTGCGGCGAGATCGGGGTCGGGGCATGGCTCGAAGACAGGCCGATCCGCGTGAGCGACGTGGACACGATCGAGGGCGCAGCGCTGTCGACGGGCAACCTCAAGACGCTCGCCACGGGGCCGCAGTGGCCGGCATTCGGCCGCCTGGTCGGGCGCCTGAACCGGATCCGCGGCTACGGCGACTTCCTGCACTACCACCTGCTCGCCGCCGGCAAGATCGACGCAGTCCTCGAATCGGACGTGAACGTCCTCGACGTCGCGGCCTGCGCGGTGATCGTCGAGGCGGCCGGTGGCCGCGTCACCGACCTCGCCGGCCAGCCGCTCACGCTCGCGAGCACGTCGGTGCTCGCCACCAACGGGCGCCTGCACGACGCCGTGCTGGCGGCCCTCGGCAGTTGAGGTGAGGACCATGGGCAGCAGGAAGGTCATCTCGCCATTCGGCGCGACCGGCGCGCAGTGATCGTTGCGGCGGGATGGCATGGCTCGGATCGAACACTTGGCCGTCTGGACGCACGACCTCGAACGCCTGCGTGACTTCTATGTGCTTCGCTTCGGCGCGCGTGCCGGAGCCCCGTACCGCAATCCCGCCCACGCTTTCGAGTCGTGCTTTCTGGAGTTCGACGGTGGTGCGCGGCTGGAACTGATGCGTACGGGCGCCCTCGACCTCGTCGACGCGCCGCCTGGCGCGCAGCGCCGTGGCCTGACCCACTTTGCGGTGTCGGTGGGGTCAGAGGCCCGCGTCGACCAGTTGACCGAGGAGCTGCGCGCCGCGGGGCACCCGGTGCTGGACGGCCCGCGCCGCACGGGCGACGGTTACTACGAGAGCGTGGTGCTCGATCCCGACGGCAACCGGATCGAGATCACGGCCTGAGCGCACGCCGTCCACTGGGCCGGGTCAGGCCGGCACGAACGTCCGCCCGCCCGTCCAGGCGAGTTCCTTCACCGCAATGCCGTACAGCTCGCTGATCGCGGGCTCGTGCAGCAACTCCTGCGCCGTGCCGAACTGCCAGCGACCGTCGCCGAACAGCAGCAGCACGTCGTCCGCGAACCGTGCGGCAAGGCCCGGGTCGTGCAGGCTCAGCGCCACCGTGCGGCCGGCGTCCGCGAGCGTGCGGAAGCGGTGCAGTACGGCGAGCTGGTGCTGCGGGTCGAGCTGCTGGATCGGCTCGTCGAGCAGGAACGCCTGCGGGTCCTGCGCGAGCACCGTCGCAATGGCGAGGCGCCGCCGTTCGCCGCCCGAGAGCGTGCCGACGTCACGGGTCTCGAGCCCGGCGAGATCCATGGCGGCGAGACACTGGCGCGCGACGGCCCGGTCCGCCTCGCTCTCCCACTGCCAGAACTCGATGTGCGGGTGCCGGCCGACGAGGGCCGTATCGAGCGCGGTGCCGGGGAACGGGTCCTCGCTCGCCTGCATCAGCAGGCCGAGCTCGAGGGCGAGCTGACGGCGCGGCCACTCGTCGAGCCGCCTCGCGGCGAGGCGAACCTCGCCGTCCGCCGGCGTCGCGAGTCCGGCGAGCACGTGCAGCAGCGAACTCTTGCCCGCCCCGTTGCGCCCGAGGATCACCAGCATGCGCCCCGGCCTGATCGCGACGTGCAGGCCGCACACCAGTTGACGGCCCGGCACGCGCACGGTCACGTCGCGACACTCGAGCGTCGCGTCGGACACGTGCGCGGTCACTGCAGCCACCCGATCTCGCGGGCGGTCGCGGGGCCCACCCGCATCCGCGCGAGGCTGACCGGGATCTCCGCAACGCTGGCGCTGGTCGCGATGCGGCCGGCCATGATTTCGCCGTAGCGCTGCGGGAACAGCGGCGCCTGCCCGGGGTCGCCGAGTCCGTCGGGCACGACCGGTCGGCCGCTGGCGCGGTCGTACTTGTCGGTGGCGCCGAGCGTGTGCAGCAGCTCGTGCGCCACGACCACCAGGTTGCTGCCGTGCGCAACCGGGGCGGCGTACAGGTGCGAGAGGGCCATCAGCCCCATGCTGAGCCCGAACGAGTCGGGCACGGGATGCGTCCCATCGCCGGCGTGATACAGCGCGAACACCTGGATGTCCGGTGTCGGCAACGGGTCGTGCGCTGCCACCCGCCATGCCCAGTAGCGGAAGCGCAGGCTCCAGGCGGCGATGCCGAGCGCGCCGGCGTCGCCCGCCGGCAGCGGCGGCGGCGCGCCCACGGCATGCGAGACGCGGACGCGCACGGGTTCATCGAGCGCGAGGCCGTGGCGCCGCGCTTCCGCGGCGAAGAAAGCGGCAAGGTCGCCGAAGTCGTCGGCGGCGAGCGCCGCGACGTGGCTGCGCAGCGCCGGGTCGTCGCCGCTCGCGATCGGGTACAGGGTCACGCGCAACGGCGCGTCC
>Ga0316619_10000282_pt1 | contig 10255 bp, 11 predicted proteins | sample OWC_Aug_M1_C1_D4_FD_207659 | JGI IMG/M metagenome (GOLD analysis project Ga0316619, IMG submission 207659) | Wetland soil microbial communities from Old Woman Creek delta, Ohio, United States - OWC_Aug_M1_C1_D4_B | ecosystem: Environmental > Terrestrial > Soil > Wetlands | place: USA: Ohio...
GCCGTTCGCAGACACGGCCGCACCGGCCGCCGGCTTCCGCGAAGAGCCGAGCGCGGACATGAGCGGGAGCCGCTCGTCGACCGGCGATCGGTCCCTCTGGAAAAACCTGGGCGGGGCCGATGCCGCGGCGGAAGGCGAGACCCCGGCGGCCGACGCGCCGGACACGGCGGCCCCGGACCCGCGGCTGGCCCGTCAGCCCGACACCGGCCCGGAAAGGGCGGCCGAGGCCGTTGCCGCGGGCAAAGAGAGAGAGCCGGCGGCCGGGGCCCACCGGACCGGGCTCTTCGACCAGATCGTGCAGCGCGCGGTCGTCCAGGTCCGGAACGATCAAAGCGAGGTCAAGATCGACCTCAAGCCGGATTTTCTGGGCAACGTGCGCATGCAGATCCTGACCGAAAACCAGCAGGTGTCCGTGCGGATCACGACCGAGTTTCCGGCGGTGCGGGACATGATCGAGGCCGGCCTCCAGCAGCTCAAGTCCGAGCTGCAGAACCAGGGCCTGCATGTGGACCGCCTGGAGGTGTCCGTCTCCGACGACCCGCACAAGCAGCCCCGGCGCCAAGCCAAGCCCGACGCGAATTCGAGACCCGGCGCCGCGGAAGGGGTCTTCTCCGCCGACCGGAGGACCGCGGAAAACCGCTTGGAGCCGGTTTATTACCGCGCGCGGCCGATCGGCGCGGCGACCATCGACATGTTTGCATGATGCGTTGATTCGGGGCCGCCCGCAAGGCGGCTCTTTACGGAAAAAAGAATAAAGGGATGGCAACCATGGACGTAAACGCGCTTTCAGCATCGGCGGGCACTGCGGCGGCCTCCACGGCGGCGGCCGCATCCAAAACGATGGGCAAAGAGGCCTTCCTGAAGCTGCTGATCACCCAGCTTCAATACCAGGACCCCATGAACCCGGCGGACAGCACGGAGTTCACCGCCCAGCTGGCCCAGTTCAGCTCGCTCGAGCAGTTGAGCAACGTCAACGAGAACCTCAACACGCTCAAGCTCTACCAGGCCTCTATGAACAATTCCCAGGCGGTCTCCTTCATCGGCAAAGAGATCCTCGCCTCCGGCAACGGGATCGAGAAGAAGGGCGCCCAGCCGGTGAGCTGCGAGTTCGATTTAGGTGCCGCCGCCAAACGCGTCGTGGTGAGCATCTATGATTCCACCGGCGGCTTCGTCACGGATGTGGTGGGCGCCTCCCTGCCCGCCGGCCGCAGCAGCCTGGCCTGGGACGGCCGCGGCCGCAACGGGAACCTGGTTGCGGACGGCACGTACAGCTACCAGATCCAGGCGGAAGGCGCGGATGGGAAGAAGATCGCAGCCGACTCCCTGACCCGCGGCCAGGTCACCGGCGTCACCTTCGACGGCTCCACGCCGGTCCTGATGGTCGGGGGCCGGCGCGTGGCGTTCGGCGATGTGCTGCAGGTCAGCGCACCGCAAACCTGAATTCAAAGGATCAACGTGTCACTACCATCGACTCTTGGAGGTAACTCGCTATGATGTCCTCACTCTTTGCAGGGATCACCGGTCTCAACGCCAATGCCACCGCCATGCGGGTCATCGGCGACAACATCGCCAACGTCAACACCACGGCCTACAAAAGCAACCGCGCCTCGTTCGCCAACATCCTGAGCACCTCCCTGGGGGGGGAGGCCTCGCTCAAAACCGTCGGCCGCGGGGTCGAGTTCTGGGACGCCGCCACCCAGTGGACCCAGGGATCCCTGGAGAACACCTCCAGCCCCACGGACCTGGCCATCAACGGCAAGGGCTTTTTCATGGTCGAGGATGCTGCCGGGTCCTCCTTTTACACGCGGGCCGGCCAGTTCCACTTCGACAAGAACGGGTACTTGGTCAACCCGGACAGCCTGAGGCTCCAGGGCTATGAGATCGACGCGGACGGCAACCTCGGCAGCCTGACCGACGTTTTCATCCCGGGCGAACGCATCTCCCCGCCGGCTCAGACCGAGACCATGACCTTCGACATCAACCTCAACGCCAACGCGGATGAAAATCAGACGTTCACGGCCTCTCAGAGCGTGTACGACTCCCTCGGCAACGCCATCCCCCTGACGCTGACCTTCACCCGCACGGCCACGGCCGGGACCTGGACGGTGACGGGCGCCGTCCCGGGCACCCTCGGCGGCGGCGTGACGTTCGGCGGTAACGCCAGCATGACGGTGAGCTTCGACGCCGACGGCGTGATGACCTCACCGGCCGCCGACGTGCCCGTTGCGATCGCACTCACCAACGGCGCCACCACTCCTCTGACGGTGAACTGGGATTTTATCGACGATGACAATCTCAGCTTCGGGGACTTGACCGGCTATGCCTCGGAGTCGGTCGCCACCTTCCAGTACCAGGACGGTTATCCGCCGGGGACCCTGCGCAGCATCTCCGTGGGGGAGGACGGCACCGTGACCGCCTCCTACTCCAACGGCGAGTTGACGCCCTTGTTTCAGATTGCGCTGGTGGACTTCCCGAGCTACGACGGCTTGACCAAGATGGGCCGCAACCTCTACGCGGAATCGCTGGAGTCGGGTCAGTCGCTGCCCGGCACGGCCGGCTCCGGCCGCCTGGGCACCATCAGCCCCAACAGCCTGGAGATGTCCAACGTCGACTTGGCCGAGGAGTTCGTCAAGATGATCACGACACAGCGCGCCTTCCAGGCCAACTCGCGGGTGATCACCTCCAGCGACGAGATCCTGCAGGAGCTGATCAACATCAAGCGGTAAGCGCGGCGGCGCGTACAGGCGTTAGAGCGTTACGCGCGTTGCTCGCGTTACTTGCGTGGGTCGCGTTTTTAAAAACCGACGCATGCGCTTCATCACGCGAGCAACGCCGACACGCAAGCAACCCGAGCAACGCAAGCAACGCGCATCACGCGAGCAACGCAAACAACGCCGGGAGGTTTTTTCCATGATCCAGGTCACCCGTCTGAACAATTCGGTTCTGCTGATCAACGCCGAGAACATCCAGTCGGTGGAAGCCAACCCCGACACGGTCATCACCTTCGTCAACCGCGACCGCCTCATGGTGAAGGAGCGGGCGGAGGAGGTGAGCCAGCGCATCGTGCAATACCGCCGCGGTGTACAGCAGCCGGCGGCCTGCGGCGACGGCCCGCCGCCGGACGGGCTGCGGCCGGCCGCCTGAACGCCTCCCGCCGGCCGCCTGCAGGGCCCCTGCAAGGCCGGGGGGATGTCAAAGAGTTGACTCCGCCCGGCGCCGACCCCCGGCGGCCGGCGCTGCCTCCCATCAGGGCGCCCGGCCGGGCGTTCGGCCCCTGCAGCCGCGGTGTTTGCCACCCGCCGTCCTCCCCCCGGTGGGGTTCGCCCCACCCGCCTGTTCCGATTCGGCAAATGGCACACTCCTTGCTTTTATCCAGCAGAGGTGTCGGCATCCGCCTTTTTCCAGCAGTTTTCGGGCGAGGCGGGCCGCTCTTATCCGAAAGGGCCGGCGGCAATGGAAGGCCAAGGAGAGGTCATGTCGAACAAGATTCTGTTCATTTTGGTCGGTGTCTTGTGTGTGCTGGTGCTGGGCATGGGCGGCGGCATGTTCATGATCTACGCCAAGCTCGCGAAAATGGGCGCGCCGGTGGAAAGCGCGGAGGCCGACCAGAACGCGGAGAAGGCCAAGGCCGAGGAGCCGGGGAAAATGGTCCCCCTGGAGACCTTCATCGTCAACCTGGCCGACCCGGGCGGCAACCGCTACCTGCGGGTCACCATGGACCTGGAGGTCACCGGCGGCAAGCCGGCCGAGGACGAGATGGCCAGGCGCGTTCCGCAGCTGCGGGATGCGATTTTGATGATCCTGCCCACCAAGCGCTACGCCGACATCAGCACCACCGAAGGCAAGACCACGATGCGGGAAGAGTTGACGGGGGCCATCAACGGTCTGCTGGCGACGGCCAAGGTGTCCCGCATCTATTTCAAGGAATTCGTCATCCAGTAGGCAGGAAGCCGCATGCCCGATCAAATCCTCAGCCAGGAGGAAATCGACGCCCTGCTGTCCGCCATGGACCGGGGGGATGTCGACCTGGAGCAGACCAAGGGCGAGCCGGAGGTCGCTCCGTACAACCTCACCTCCCAGAACATCATGCTCCGGGACCAGTTCAGCGCCCTGGAGGAGGTCTACGACAAGTTTGCGGTCCTGCTGAACGGCTCCCTCTCCTCCATGCTGCAGCGCTCCATCGAGGTGGCGTTCGTCTCCACCGAGATGGTCAAGTACCAGGAGTGCATCAGCGCCTTCTCCGCGCCCACGAGCTTCATCATCTTCAACATGGAGCCGCTGATCGGCTCGGCGCTGCTCGCCATCGAACCGGGCCTTGTGTTTTCGCTGATCGACGCCATGTTCGGCGGCAAGGGCAAGCCCATCAACCGCATCCGGGACTTCACCCCCCTCGAGCAGCGCATGATCGGCAAGCTGGCGGCGGAGGTTCTCAACCAGTTTCAGAAAGCCTGGCAGATCGTTCAGCCGCTGCGCATCAGCGTCAAGAAGAACGAGACCAAGCCGGAGTACGTGCACCTGGTTTCGCCCCACGACATGATGGTGGTCATCGTCTTTGCCGTGAAGGGCAAGGAGTTTTCCGGAAACCTGCATTTTTGCCTCTCCTACCTGATGCTGGAGCCGATCAAGGAGAAGCTCTCCCCGAAATACCTGCGCGAGAAGGACATCGAGAACACCTGGAGCCGGCAGCTGCAGCGGCTGCTCCAGGAGACACCGGTCACCGTCATCGCCGAACTCGGGCGCACGCGGCAGACGATCGGGTCCATCCTGAACCTGAAGGTGGACGACGTCGTGCTGCTGCCCACGGGCCCGGAGGATTCGATCGTTCTCAGCGTGGACCACGTGCCGAAGTATCTCGCCTACCCGGGCATCATCAAGGGCAACCGGGCGGTTGAGATTTCCGCGCTGCTGAACCCCAACGGAGGTCTGGCGTAGCCATGGCGAAACCCCCTGAGAAAAATGCCGGCGCGGCGGCGGCCGACGCCGGTGCGGCGGCCCGGGACGCTTCCACCGGGGCCGCGGCCGCGAACATGGAGTTCATTCTCGACATCCCGCTGGAGGTGACGGTCGAGCTCGGGCGCACGAAGCTCCTGATCCACGAGCTGCTCAAGCTGGGGCAGGGCTCGGTGATCGAGCTCTCCAAACTCGCCGGCGAGACCCTCGAGATCCTCGCCAATCAGAAGCTCATCGCGCGGGGGGAGGCGGTGGTCATCAACGAGAAGTTCGGGGTGCGCCTGACCGAGGTGGTCAGCCCGATGGAGCGCATCGAGAGGCTGCGATGAACGCCGCGCCCGAGCTATTCCCCTCCGCCTTGAAAATGATCGCGGCCCTGGCGGCCGTGCTGGGCGGCCTGTTCGTGATGGTGCACCTCGCCCGGCGCTACCTGCAGCGCCCCGGCGGCCCGGCGAAGGACCGGCTGGTGCGCGTGGTGGCCTCGCAGCCGATCGGCGTCAAGAAGTCCGTGACCCTGGTGGAGGTGCCCGGCTGCGTCCTGGTGCTGGGGGTGTCGGGCGACCGCATCCAGATGCTGGCCCGCCTCGACGACCCGCAGGCCCTGGAACGGGTCCGTTCCCACGAGGGGCCGGAGGCGGTCTCCTTTTACGAGCACCTGTCCAGGTTCACGGCGGGCATGCGGGCGGGCGACCATGACCGGTAGGGCCGACAGCGCACCCGTCGTGGGGGGCCGCCCGGTGCCGGACGGGTCGCGCGGCCTTGCGCGGCGCTGCCTGCCGGCCGCCGCGGTCGCTATCGTCATTGCCCTGCTGCTGCTGACCCCAACCGCCGCGCCGGGGCAGACCCCGGCGGTCGCCACCCCGTACTTCACCTTGGGAGTGACCCCCGGCGAGGACCCCGGCCGGGCCACGGTGGTGCTGCAGATCTTCCTGCTGATGACGGTGCTCTCCCTGGCGCCGGCGATCCTCATCATGGTCACCTCCTTCACGCGGATCGTCATCGTCCTGTCGCTGCTGCGCCGCGCCCTGGGGACCATGCAGCTGCCGAGCAACCAGATCGTGATCGGGCTGGCCCTGTTTCTGACGGTGTTCATCATGGCCCCGGTCTGGCAGAAGATCCACCAGGCGGCGCTGCAGCCCTACCTGGACAAGAAAATCTCCACCCAGCAGGCGCTGGACAACGCCGTCTCGCCGCTGCGCGAGTTCATGTTCAAACAGACGCGCGAAAAGGACCTGGCGCTCTTCGTGGACGTCGCCAAGCTGAAGCGGCCCCAGAACCCGGAGGAGATCCCCACCAGCGTGCTGATCCCCTCCTTCATCATCAGCGAGGTCAAGACCGCCTTTGAGATCGGGCTGCTGCTCTACGTGCCGTTTTTGATCGTGGACATGGTGGTGGCCGCCGTGCTCCTGTCCATGGGCATGATGATGCTGCCGCCGGTCATGGTGTCGCTGCCGTTTAAGCTGCTGCTGTTCGTGCTGGCCGACGGCTGGTACCTGCTGGTGGGGTCGCTGGTCAAGAGTTTCGTCTGACGGGAGGGGCCATGACATCCGATTACATCACCGGGTTTTTCTACGAGGCGATCAAGGTCACGATCCTGCTCTCGGCGCCGATGCTCCTGGCCGGGCTGCTGGTCGGGCTGCTGGTGAGCATCTTCCAGTCGGCCACCTCCATCAACGAGATGACCCTCACCTTCATCCCCAAGATGCTGGCGGTGGCCGCGGCGCTCGTCTTTTTCTTCCCCTGGATGATGCAGACCCTGGTCGGTTTCACCGTGCAGATGTTCATGAGCATGAACCAGTACATCCGCTGAACGGGCCGGTTCGCGGCCGGAGACGGGACCCCGCTGCCATGGTATCGCTTGCCGTAACGCTGCCGCAGCTGCAGCTGTTTTTCCTGGTGTTCCTCCGGACCGGGGCGTTTCTGATGGCGATCCCCATGCTGAACGGGGCGAGCGTGCCGGTGATCTTCCGCATCGGCCTGTGCCTGGCGACAAGCCTGCTGGTCTTCCCGCTGGTGGGGGCCGGCCCGCTGCCGGCGGCCGGCGATCTCCTCACGCTGACCGTGTCCGCCGCGGGCGAGGTGATGATCGGCATCCTGGCGGGGTTTGCGATCCGGCTGATTTTCGAGGGCGTCCAGCTGGCCGGGGAGCTGGCAGGCTACCAGATGGGGCTGGCCATCGCCGAGGTGATCGACCCCGCCTCCGAAGACCAGGTGGCGATCCTTTCGCAGTTCATGAGCCTGCTGGCGACGCTGGTGTTCCTGGTCATCAACGGCCACCACTGGTTCATCCGCACCCTCGTGGAGAGCTTCGAGATCGTCCCGCCGGTCGGGTTCCACGTCAACGGCCCGGTGCTGGAGCGGCTGACGCGGTTGACGGCGGACATGTTCATCATGGGCCTGAAGGCCGGGGCGCCGGTCGTCGTGGCGCTGCTGCTCGGCACGGTGGCCTTCGGCCTGGTGGCGCGCACGGTGCCGCAGATGAACATCTTCGTGGTCTCCATGCCGGTCAACATCGCCGTGGGCCTGCTCTTTTTCGGCCTGAGCCTGCCGCACATCGCGGCCTACATGGGAGACCTGTTCGCCGGCATGCCGCGCCACGCCCTGTACCTGCTCAGGGCTTTGCACTAGGGGCGGCCGATGGCGGAGGCAACCGGCCAGGAGCGGACGGAAAAGGCCACCGGCAAACGCCGGATGGAGGCCCGCAAGCGCGGGCAGGTGGCCCTCAGCCGCGAAATCCCCTCGACCCTCATCCTGTTCACGCTGCTGGGCGTTTTCGTCTTCGCCGGGCCCCATCTGCTCGATCAGCTGACCCGGCTCTTGGCCGGCATATTCGGCCGCCTGCACCTCCTCCGGGTTCAAACGCTCGGCGATGCCGGCGCCCTGCTGCTCGACCTCACCCTGACCGCTCTCTGGCTGCTGGCGCCGATCTGCCTGCCGCTGATGGTGGCGGGGTTCATCGGCAACGTCACCCAGATCGGCTTCGAGCTGCACGCGGAGGCGATCTCCCCGAAGTTTTCGAAACTGAACCCGATGGCGGGCCTGAAGCGGGTCTTCTCCACGCGGGGGCTGGTGGAGCTTGCCAAGTCCCTGCTGAAGATCGTCTTCGTCGGCGCCATTGCGTGGTCGGTGGTGTCCGGGTACCTGACGGAGTTCCCCTCCCTGGTGCGGCGGGACGTGGGCGGGATCTGGGATTTCACCCACACGGCCGCCTTCAAGATCATCCTTTACGTCTGCCTGGCCCTCATCGTGCTGGCGGCGCTGGACTACCTCTACCAGCGCTGGCAGCACGAGGAAAGCCTCAAGATGACCAAGCAGGAAATCAAGGACGAGCGCAAGCAGACCGAGGGCGACCCGCAGGTCAAGTCCCGGATCCGCTCGCTCCAGCGCCAGGCCGCCTACCAGCGCATGATGGCCGAGGTGCCGACCTCCGATGTGGTCATCACCAACCCGACCCACCTGGCGGTGGCCTTGCGGTTCGACCCCGCGGCGATGACCGCCCCGCGGGTGACGGCCAAGGGCGCCGATTACGTCGCCGAGCGCATCCGGGATATCGCCCGGGAGAGCCATGTGCCCATCGTCGAGAACAAACCCCTCGCCCAGGCGCTCTACAAGATGGCCGACCCGGGGGACACCATCCCCGTCGACCTCTACCGCGCCGTGGCCGAAGTGCTCGCCTACGTCTACCGGCTCAAGGGCAGGTACGCGCTCTAGCTTCGCGCTGCACCGCCGCGCCTTTAACCTGTGCCCCGCTCGTCATCCCGCCGCCATTCGATGCCGACAAAAATTTGTCGGTACGTCCTGCACCTGCCGGAAAGAACAACCGCCGGGTTGAGTGATATCCGCTCATCGTTTCAACCGGTACCGCCCGCTGATGAAGTCGGTCGCAAGATATGGGTGCCAGGAGCCTGGCGGCGAGGAATTTGCTTATTTCTATCTACACATGCACAAACAGACGGCCGCGACCATGGTGGTTCGCCTAACGGTGAGAACGCGCGGCCGTCTGTAGGCATGGAAAATGCACCGTCAGGGTCTGATCGGAAGAACCGACCCCGGAGCGCAGACAGGACGAAACACGCATGGCGGTAGCTCAGGCATCAACGATTCCCGGACCCTTGCCGCGTCTGTCCAAGGCCAGCGACATATCGCTGGCGGGCGCGGTCGTGTGCATCCTGGTGTTCATGGTCATTCCCCTGCCGACCATGGTCCTGGACCTGCTGCTGGCCTTCAGCATCACCTTCGCCCTGGTCATCCTGCTGGTGGCCATGTACGTCCAGCGCCCGCTCGAGCTGTCGGCCTTCCCGTCCATCCTGCTGCTCACCACGCTGTTCCGGCTGTCGCTGAACATCGCCACCACGCGGGTCGTCCTGCTGCACGGCCACGAGGGCACCGCCGCCGCCGGCAACATCATCAAATCCTTCGGGGGCTTCGTCGTCGGCGGGAACTACGTGGTCGGGCTGATCGTCTTCATCATCCTGGTGGTGATCAACTTCGCGGTGATCACCAAGGGCGCCGGCCGCATCGCCGAGGTGGCCGCCCGCTTCACCCTGGATGCGATGCCGGGCAAGCAGATGAGCATCGATGCCGACCTGAACGCCGGGTTCATCAACGAGCAGGAGGCGCGGTCGCGGCGCGAGGTGCTCTCGCGCGAGGCGGAGTACTACGGGGCCATGGACGGCGCCAACAAATTCGTGCGCGGCGATGCCGTGGCCGGGATCATCATCACGCTGATCAACATCGTCGGCGGGCTGGCGATCGGCGTTTTCCAGAAGGGCATGGCGTTCAGCCTGGCGGCCCAGAACTACACGCTGCTCACCGTCGGCGACGGGCTGGTGTCGCAGATTCCCGCGCTGGTCATCTCCACGGCCGCCGGCATCATCGTCAGCCGCGCCGGCAACGAGTCCAGCCTCGGGGTCGAAATCACCTCGCAGGTGTTCTTTCACCCGCGCGCCATCAGCATGGTCTCGGTGGTGCTGTTCGGATTCGCCCTCGTCCCGGGGCTGCCGACCCTGCCGTTTCTGGTGCTGGCCCTGCTGGCGGGCACCCTGGCCTACAGCCTGGTGCAGGCCCGGCGCAAGACCGAGCAGGCCGAGCAGGAACAGCAGGCCCTCACCGACCAGGCCTCCCCCGCCGAGACGCTGACGGCCCTGCCGCCGCTGGACGTGCTGGCGATCGAGGTCGGCTACGGCCTGATCCCGCTCGTGGACGCGAACCAGAACGGCGAGCTGCTGGAGCGCATCAAGGCCATCCGGCGGCAGATGGCCTTCGACCTGGGGATCATCATCCCGCCCGTGCACATCCAGGACAA
>Ga0316619_10000283_pt1 | contig 10243 bp, 8 predicted proteins | sample OWC_Aug_M1_C1_D4_FD_207659 | JGI IMG/M metagenome (GOLD analysis project Ga0316619, IMG submission 207659) | Wetland soil microbial communities from Old Woman Creek delta, Ohio, United States - OWC_Aug_M1_C1_D4_B | ecosystem: Environmental > Terrestrial > Soil > Wetlands | place: USA: Ohio...
TCCACGACGCCCTGCGCCCCAGGGTCCTGCGTTACCTTGCGCGGATGGCCGGCGAGGCCGAGGCCGAGGACCTGGCGCAGGAGGTCTTCGCAAAGGTGAGCCGCAGTCTCGGGAACTTCCGGGGAGACGCCGAGCTGTCGACGTGGGTGTACCGGATCGCCACCAACACGGCACTGGATCGCATCCGCCGCCGGGGGAGGCCGACAGATTCGGTCGATCCGTTATTAGTGGACGCAACCGTCATTGCCGAGGGCGACCGCAACGTGTGGACCGACGAGATCCGGCAGACGCTGGAAGGGCGCGTGATCCGTGACGAGATGAACGCCTGCATTCGCGAGGTCGTCAACGGGCTGCCGGAAAACTATCGAACCGTCATTATCCTGGGTGACCTGGAGGGATTTCAGGACAGGGAAATCGCGGAGATCCTGGGTCTGAGCCTGAGAAACGCAAAGATCCGCCTGCACCGGGCTCGGGTTCAGTTGAGGAAAGCCCTCGAGAAGGCCTGCGTCTTCTACCGGAGCGAAGACAACGAACTCGCCTGCGACCGCAAGGGACCCTTTCCCATCATCGGGAGCAGTAAACTCGGCCATGAGGATGAGGAACAACAATGAAAAACAGATCTGATATAGCCACAGAAAAATTCATGAGCGGATACAACTGAGCTCAATCAGTGCTCTACGCTTTCCGGGAAGAAAGCGCTTTGGCAGATGAAACGGCTTTGAAGATTGCATGCGGTCTGGGTGCAGGCATGGGGCGGAAAGAGGAAGTATGCGGTGCCGTTACGGGTGGGATTCTTGTCTTGGGAATGCGACACGGCAGAGGCAGCAGGGACGAACGATCTGCCATGGAGTTGACATACGCGAAAACAAGGGAGCTGATGGACCTTTTTGCAGGTAGACACGGCAGCTGCATCTGTCGGCAATTACTGAACAACTGTGACCTTTCCACGGAAGCAGGACAGAAGCATTTTAAGGATAACGATATGCTCAATAAAGTCTGCAAGGCGTGCGTTCAATCGGTTGTGGAGATTCTGGAAATGCAGCAAACTCGTTAGACTTGCGTCAGGTGTTTCTCATCTAGACAAAATTGAGCCCCCCTTCTTGCCTTTAAAGCGAAAAAAGGGGGGCTTTTTTAGCTCATTTGTAAACGGGAGAACGAACCGCTGATTCTAGACCCGGACCAGTTTCACCTGGCTCTGGTAGAAGACGGCGCTGCCGCCAACTGTGTCCACAAGGCCCGTGTTCTTGAGGACCGGATCGAGCCGCATGGCGGCATTGGCGTGAATCCCACCTGCCCGCCGCACATCCGAGGGGACCGTCTGCCCGTCGATGACCACTTCGCCTGCTCCGTTGGCCCAGTGTCCGTGACCGAGCGAGAAGGCCACGACGCCCGGCCGGATGCCCTGCTTCACCCGGACCTTGCCGATCATGGGCTTTTTCAATCCGGGGCCCAGATCCCAGATGCCATCTTCGTTGGTGGCCGACACGACCTTAGCCTGATCCCCCTCGGACAGTCCCAGCCTCTTTGCGTCCGCGGCCGAAATCTCCACGCCATTCTCAGGCTGCAGGGCATGGAGCCAGTAATTGCCAATGGTCCGCGACTTCGTCTGGGTAATGGCCTTGTAGGTGATCAGGGTCATGTCGAACCCCTTGGACTCGTCCTCGATCAGGCGGCCCATGCAGTCCCGCGGCCCGTCGATATAGTAGGCATGGGGCACGTAGGGCTTACCCGTCATCGAATGAAGGGTGGTCGCCAGCTTGTCAAAATAGATCCCGACCAGCTTCCCGTACTTGTTGACCATCTGGCCGTCCTTGTATGCCTGGCTGTAACCCTGGAAGCGACCGCCGCGGTTGATCACGTAGACCACGTGGGGCCACAGGGCCGGCCCTACAACGGCCTTCCAGCGTTTCAAGTCGTAGACGGTCGGGGGCAGGAACTGATGGGATGCTTCGAAAATCCGGATCTCTTCTTTGCTTGCCGCCGGCACCTTCTCCGAGCCATCCGGATTGTCGCCGAAGGCGATGTTGGCCACCATCCGGAGATACATATCCTCGTCGCGCTTGAAATGCAGGCCCGGACCGAAGCCGTCCTTCCCGAATCCCTGCAGCTTGAGCTTTTCCGCCAGGCCCAGGATGAGCGATTCCATGGAGAGGGGCATCTTCTCGCCGTAGACCGTCACCGTGTCGGTCAGCGGCGCCACGGCCGGCTGTCGGAAGGGAGCTACCTTCGGTGTTACCGAGGGGTGGGAGCCGGAGAATTCCCAGCGCTCGAGGTACGTAAGGTCCGGGAAGATATAATCGGCAAACATGCTCGTCTCGCCGACGACGATGTCGGACACGATGATGAGAGGGATCTTCTTGGGATCCATGAGGATCTCGGCCAGCTTGTGACCGGCCGGTAGCGAGTAGACCGGCGTCCCCATGTAGAGCAGCAGAGCCTTGATCGGGTAGGGGTAGGCCTCTCCCATGCTGGGGATGACTTCCTGGTAGATGTCGCTGCTGAAGGGGTACCAGACCCGCTTCGACGGGAAGCCCTTGAAAAGGGTCGACTTGTCGTAGGAGGTCTCGTGGCGAATGATGGAGATGCCCCAGGGCTTCTGCTTTCCCTCCTGCGTCGTCAGGTTGAAGGGCTTGCCTTCCTTGTCGCCCATCATCTCGAAGGTCGTCGCCTTTGCCAGGCCGCCCTGCCAGTCGTGATTGCCGATGAGCACATTGAGGGTCATGTAGATGACGACATTGTAGAAACCGGAGGTGAGTTGGGAGGCGCCGCGATGAATGTCGGCGACGGCCTTCTTCCCGTGGCTCGTGAATTCCTTCGCAAGCTCCTCGATGTCCAACTTGGCGATCCCGGCTGTCTTGGCCCAGTCGTCCAGCGATTTGGCGTTAGCCGCCTCCCGGTAGACTTGGAGGACGCTCTTGACCTTGATGTCCTTGATCTCCGTGCTGACGAAGAGATCCCCGGTCACGGGGTTCTTGTCGTCGTTGGGATCGAAGGCCGCGATCTTGCCGCCTTTCGAAACGATGAAGGGGTCGAAGGTCCATTCCTTGCCGTCCTTGGCTTTCCGCTTCGTCGTGGGCAGGGCCACGTCGGAGGCACGAAGGAAAGGGCCGGGCTTGCCGTCGACGAGTTTGACGAGCCAGGCCGCCTGGGTCCAAGTGGGTTCCTTGGCCTCCGTCGCGGCGGCCTTGTTGGCATTGCTCAGGTAGCGGGCGTTGTAGCGCCCGTTCTCCAGGATCCAGCGCATCATCCCCATCCCCAGCGCGCCCACGCCATTGGGCCGGACGGGCAGCCATTTCCAGGCGCGCGATGCCGTCTTGGAGCAGCGCGGGTCCGCCACGGCAATCTTCAGCTGTCCCTCCTCCATGCCCGTCGTCAGCTTCGCGCCGCGCAGCGGTGGGCCGTAGTTGGCCTCGTAGGGGTTGGCGCCCACGAAAAGGATGAACTCGGCATTGCCCGTGTCGGCCTGCCAGTAGAACTTGCTCCCGCCGGACCACTTGCCCTCGATGAACTGGTCGCTCATGGCCTTGCAGGCAAAGTACAGCGACCCCTGGCAGACTGTCGTGTGCCCGTGGGCGTTGACGGTGCCCAAGCCCGTTGAGACAAACCGCCTCAGCATCTCGGCCCGCCCGGCCTTCAGCCGGCCCCAGTTCAGGCAGAGCTGGTTGTTTTTCGGCCCCAGGTCGGGGTGATTCGGATCGATGAGATAGCGGAGGTTGTCTGCGTGTTTCTCCTTGAACTCCTTCAGCGTCATCTTCTTCGAAGCCACCAGGGCGGCATCCGTTGAGAGGGCTTCGGAGATCTTGGGGTCCTTCAGGACGCAGATGTCCTTCAAGCCGGAGACCTTTCCCTCGCCGAACAGGTCCCCTCCGTCGACGATTTCCTGGATGGCCTGCTCGAAGGGGATCGTCTTCCACTTGTTCTCTCCTCGCTTGCCGGCCCGCTTCAGGACCTTGACGATCCGGTAAGGGTCGTACAGCGTCTGGATGCCCGCCTGCCCCTTTGGGCAGAGGGCCCCCTCGATCGCGGCTGCCTCGGTGATCGGGGTCTTGTAGGGGATGTGCGGGGTCATGGTCCATGGGTTGTAGGGGTTGCCGTCGATCTTGGCCACCATGCCGTCGACAATCTTCACCTTGATTCCGCAGTTGGTGTTGCACTGCTGGCAGACGGAGTAGATCTGGTTCTCCGGGCGGTGGTGGATGTACGCGGTGCCCACGTCGGCAAAGACCGTCTCCGAGCTCCCGAACATGTTCCAGACGACGGGCGGCAGGGCCAGGGACCCGCCGAGCAGGGCGGAGCACTTCAGGAACTGCCTGCGGTCCATTTCTTCCATGAAGATGGGAAAAACTTCCCGTTTCTTACGAGGCATGCTGCTCCCCTCCTTTCTCCGACGGGATCACGGGCAGCCACCGTGTGCCGAGCAGGAAGACCACGACCCACAGCGAGACAACCCACAGGCTGACCAGCCATTCATACAGATTCGGCACATAGGCCTGGCTCAGGCGCTTGTGGACAAAGAACTTGTCCAGGCCTTCGAGGTTGTACGCCGCCAGGTCCGGCACGACGGCGTTGTACCGGACGGCGAGGAATGTGAGCACGATGAGCAGGCAAGCCCATGCAACCGAGCCGCTGTTGCCGGATCGGAACAGCAGGAGGAGCAGGGGCACGACGCTGCCGATGAGGAGGTGAACGATCCAGAAGGCCCACCAGTTCGGCCCGAAGGCGATCATGTTCAGCGCCGCGGCGGCACTGGAGGATTCGGTCCTGTAGCCGATGAAAAACTGCACGACCTCCAGGAGCAGGAATACAATGAGCAGGACCAGGACGATCCTTGCCAGTGGCGTGACCACCGCCTTGTCCCGGTCAAAGATGGCCGCCATGGCCGTGACCAGCGCCCCCCCCGATAGGAAGGCAGCGGCCATGAAGAGAAACGGCGCGAGGGCGCTGCTCCAGAGGGGCCGGTTCAGCATCACGGCGAAAAAGGCGCCCTGGACGGCAAAGAAGGCGAGACCGACGGGAATATTGATGAGGGCTAGAATGCGGATGATGGCTCTGTATTTATCTTTGTCCGCATCCGCACCAGCCCTGGCGAATTTTCCCCTCAGGAGGAAGTAGAACATGGGAAGGTAGATGACCCACATGGCCGTGATGCAGACTACGAGCCACGTGAGCATGGAGGTGAAACTGGGCGTCACGAGGAACCGGTAGACCCGCATGGGCTGTCCAAGGTCGAGGCTGATGATGATGCCCTCGCACAGAAGCGAGACCAGCAGCGTCAGGACCGCGAGCGGCCCTAGGCGCTCGAATTGCTTCCTCCCGAAGCCGTAGGTGAGCAGGACGATGATCCAGGCGCCGGCGGTGAGGCCCAGGAAGATGAGGTCGAAGGCAACCCAGAGTCCCCAGGGGACATAGGAACCGTAGGCCATGGGAATGTGCCCGTACTGAAGCCGAGCCCACATGCCCACGCTTCCCGCGATGAGCCCCACCACTCCCAGACCGAGGAGAATCCAGAAAGCGTTCTTGTTCATCGGATCCCTCCTTATTTCAGGTAATAGACGGCAGGCTGGGTGCCCAGTTCTTCCTTCAAACGCATGACCCGGGGAGACCCGATGAGTTCGGAGACGAGGCTCTTGGGGTCCGTGCGGTCGCCGAAAAACGTGGCCCGGCCCACGCAGGTGGTCACGCAGGCGGGGAGCATCCCCACGGCGAGGCGATGGAGGCAGAAGTGGCACTTGCGGGCGTTGCCGACGGGGGAGCCATGACCCCGCTCCGGCCATTTCTCGCCGTATTCCGCCGCGGGCCTTGCTTCGTAGCTCTTTGCCGTGGCTTCCCGGCCCACCAGCTTCCCCTGCAGGTCAGGCGTCTTGTCCGTGTACCACTCCCCGAAATCGGAGGTGCGAGAGATGTAGGGACAGGCCACGAGGCAGTAGCGGCAGCCGATGCAACGGGGGTAGTTCATGACGACGACCCCCTGGTCATTGCTGTACGTAGCCGTGACCGGACAGGCCTTGACGCAGGGCGGGTTCTGGCATTGCACGCAGGGACGGGGCAGGAAGCTGCGCCGGACGTCGGGGTACTGTCCGATTTCCTGCTCGACGACGGGGCGGTAGACCACGCCGGGGGGGAGCTTGTTTTCGGCCACGCATCCGATGGTGCAGGCATGGCAGCCGATGCACCGGGCGATGTCGATGACCATGCCCCATTTGATCTCCGACGGCTTTTTTGCCAGGGCCCTTTTGAGATCCCGCTGCATCCGGATCAAGGGATCTTCCTCAGGCATACGATTGCTCATAAGACTCCCTCCTCGCCTTGTGAGTAACAACCCCGGCGCCCGCCGCATTGCGGGGCCATAGAACATTGAACTATTTCGCAATATATAATGAGAGAAGATTTTTTTTCAATTCAAATTTTGGCGGTCAGGGCGTTTTTTTCTTTAATATCGTTATGTTAAAAATAACAGAACATTGAATAGTGATTTGATCCGGACTATGTTAAAAATAACAGAACCGTTTCTGGTCTTTGTGCGACTCGACTATGCCGGGGTCAGCGCGTGGAGCGTGAAAAGGACCTTTCTTGCGGGGCAGGCGATGTTTGCATGGATCATGGGGCTTGCGCTGATCCTGTTGATGACCACATCGGCCCTGGCAGCCGACAGCCTGACCGTGGCCGTTGCGGCTTCCTTTAAGCGCCCTTTCGGCGAGATCGCCCGGCGCTTCGAGGCGGGCCACCCCATTAAGGTTAAAGCAACATTCGCTTCGACGGGGACGCTCCACTCGCAGATCGTAAATGGCGCCCTTTATGATATCTATCTTGCGGCTGACGAAAAGAGGCCGCAGGTTCTCCATGAAAAAGGTCTGGCGGAATCTCCCGTGATCTATGCACGGGGACGTGTCGTGCTCTGGACAAAAAGGGAAAATCTCTGCAGGGCCGGCGATTGGAAATCGACCCTTCGGGATGCCGGTGTCCGTAAGGTCTCCATCGCCAGTCCCACGATATCACCCTATGGCGCGGCGGCCGAAAGCGCTCTCCGGAAAGAAGACCTCTGGAATGTCGTCAAGCCCCGCTTCGTCTATGCCCAGGACGCGGGGCAGGCGTTTCAATATGTCTACACAGGCGCCGCGGCGGCGGGTTTCTGTGCCCTGTCTGATGCCGTTTCCGGCGTGGGCAGGGAGGGTTGCCACTTTGATGTGGAAGAGGCGCCTCCTGTCAATCAAGCGGCCTGCGTGCTGATCCGATCGAAAAACAGGGAAGCGGCTCGCCGCTTCGTGGAATTCCTGCAATCACCCGCGGCGGAGAAAATCAAAGGGGAATACGGTTACCGGTAAATGGATTGGCTCCCGCTTTACCTATCGATGAAACTGGCTTTGCTCTGCACGGTCATCCTCCTGATCGTTGCCGCCCCGCTGGCCGGTCTCATGGCCTACAGCCGTTTCCGGGGGAAGTCCTTCCTGGAGGCGTTCTTCAACCTTCCCATGGCGCTCCCCCCTACGGTTATGGGTTTCTACCTGCTCATCTTCATGGGTCCCAGCGGTGCTGTCGGAGCTCTATGGGAGCAATGGACAGGGTCACCCCTTGCATTCAGCTTTCTCGGCATCGTCGTCGCCTCGGCGGTGTACAGCCTTCCCTTTGCCCTCATGCCCATGAAGACGGCCTTTCAGAAGATCGACCGGCGCCTTCTGGAAAGCGCCTACGTCCTGGGCCTTACACCGGCCTCGGCCTTTGTGCGGGTGGTCCTTCCGAATAGCATCAACGGCATTGCCACATCGGCCATCCTCGTTTTTGTCCACAGCATGGGGGCCTTCGGCGTGCTGCTGATGGTCGGGGGCAGCATCCCCGGGGAGACGAGGGTTGCCTCCATCGCCATCTACGAGGCCGTCCAGTCCATGGATTACACCGAAGCGGGCCGGATGTCCCTGATCCTTCTTGCGATCAGTTATGCCTTCATGCTGGTCATGAACCGCCTGAGCAGGAGCTGAGAACGATGGCACTCGACGTGACGGTGAAAAAAAGAAGGCACGATTTCGATATTGACGTCTCTTTTTCCTGCAAGGGAGGCGAGGTGCTGGTCCTCATCGGTCCCTCCGGCGCGGGCAAGACGACCATTGTCCGCCTCATCGCCGGGCTCGAGAATCCCGATGAAGGGAGGATCGTCTGCGGGGATGAAATCTGGGCGGACTCGGATAAGGGAATGAGCCAACCGACGCGGAAGCGACGGCTGGGATATGTCTTCCAGGACTACCCCCTTTTCCCCCATCTGACCCTCGGGGCCAATGCCGCCTTCTCATCGCAAAACGGGGCGGAGGTCGATCGCCTGATGAAACGGTTCGGTATTCATCACCTGAGGAATCACAAGCCGGATAAGGTCTCCGGCGGCGAGCGCCAGCGCTGCGCCATCTGCCAGGCCCTGGCCCGCGGGCCCCGGGCCCTCCTGCTGGATGAGCCATTCTCAGCCCTTGATGTCACCACCCGGCGTCTGCTACGCGACGACATCGTGGTGTTGAAGGGCAAACTGGGGATTCCCATGATCTACGTGACCCACGACATCAGCGAAGCCCTCGCGATCGCAGACGTCATCGTCCCCATTGTTTCGGGAAAGATCGACCGCAACTGGATCGAGAGGCCGCGCAACGGCAAAGAGACTGAAGAGCAGATCCTGCAACCGAAAGCTGCCAGAAAGCACCGCCTGAGCCTCGTCTACTGACGGGAAGGTTTGATAAAGAGTTTCGCAGAGAGAGGAAAGCAATGATCAGGATCGGCACCTACTCCTACGATGAATACGTTCATCTCGTGAAATCCTTCCATGGCAACATGGCCCCAGGCCTCATCATCGGCGGCTTCATGGTGGATCTGGCCATGAAGAATCTTCCCCCGGGGGAGTTCTACGATGCGATCTGCGAAACGGCCGTCTGCCTGCCGGACTCCGTGCAGCTGCTCACCCCCTGCACGATGGGAAACGGCTGGCTCAAGGTGCTCGAGTTCGGCCGCTTTGCCCTGACGCTCTATGAAAAATACGGGGGCGAGGGGGTGAGGGTATATCTGGACACGGAAAAGCTCGAAAAGTGGCCGGAGATCCAATCCTGGTTTTTCAAGCTCAAGCCGAAGAAGGAGCAGAATCTCCAGGCGCTCCTCGATCAGATCAAGGAGGCGGGCGACGCCATCATGACGTTGCAGAAGGTGAAGGTCGATCCGAAACCGCTGCACCGTCCGAAACTGGGAAAGGTGGCCGTCTGCCCGGGATGCGGCGAGACCTACCCCGTGCGGGACGGGGAGCGCTGCAGGGCCTGCAGGGGGGAATCGCCCTACCTGTGAGGGTCACTCCGCAATTTCCTGCCGAAACCGGATCGTGCCGTTCGAAATGATTCCCGGCGATCATTTGCCGCCTTTTTTCGCCGCGGGGCGGATGGCGGCAAGCCCCTTCAGGATCTCCATCTCGCCCACGTACTTTCTCGTGTCGGAATCCGAATACTTGATCACGCAGGTCGGCGTGGAGTCCACCCGGTGCTCACGGATCAGCCGGTTGAGCTCGGGCTGGGCGGTGCGGAAGTCGAAGGGCGCAAAGGCGACCTTTTCCTTCCGGAACGCCTCCTCGATCCTCTCGTCCATCCAGAAGACGTTTTCCTTCCCCGCCAGTGCGAAGAGAACCTGTCTGGCCCGCATGGCTGACCTGTAATCCGGTGTCGCCTTGGCGGCATAGAGGTAGAACTTGGCAAACAGCGGTGTCTCCTTGTGCATGGGCGTGTCCACGAAGCGGATCTTCACATTGCCCTGTTTGTAGAGTGCATCGAGAACCGGCTCGAGCTTCGGCTCCAGCGCCCGGCAGGGCGGGCAGAAGTAGTCCGAGAAGATGAGGACCTCGCGGGGGCCGCGACCGTAGGAGGGGATTGTTTCGTCATCTGCACCGGCAGCCGGGGTGGCGGAACCGATGAAAACGAACAGGCAGAAGAAAACGACCGACACGGAAAAGGACCGAAGCAAGGTCGACTCGTTCAGCGATTTGCGGCTCACCACGATAGGTCCTCCATTTGGTGGTTATGACTGTCCAGATTTGCAAACGGCAGGCCAAATCTGTCAGATTGACGGCGATGCATAAATGCGACCCGCGGTCGGAGGGGCAATCGCTGTCAGCCGACTAGGGTGTAGATCTTGTAAGCCGTCATGACGACGATGAGGACGCCGAAGATCTGCTTGATGCGTCCGCTGGGGACGTAGAGGCTTGTGAGCCTCGCCCCGAGGAAAGACCCGATGG
>Ga0316619_10000284_pt1 | contig 10239 bp, 9 predicted proteins | sample OWC_Aug_M1_C1_D4_FD_207659 | JGI IMG/M metagenome (GOLD analysis project Ga0316619, IMG submission 207659) | Wetland soil microbial communities from Old Woman Creek delta, Ohio, United States - OWC_Aug_M1_C1_D4_B | ecosystem: Environmental > Terrestrial > Soil > Wetlands | place: USA: Ohio...
CGGGGATGATCGCGTCCGCGTCGACGTTGGCGCGGAGCAACGGGGTCGCGACGGGCGTCCCCGCCGTTCCCAGTCCGGCCGACGGTGGTAACCTGCCGACTCAGCCCCGCCATGAAAACCCCGTCGCTCACACGCTTCGCCTGGCTGTCGATCGCAGCCGCCATCGCTACGATCCTGCTCAAGGGCTGGGCCTACCTGCTCACGGGCTCGGTCGGCCTGCTGTCGGACGCGCTCGAGTCGTTCGTCAACCTTGCCGGCGCGCTGATGGCCTTGTCGATGTTGAGCATCGCCGCGCGGCCTCCCGACGAGGATCACCCGTACGGCCACGGCAAGGCGGAGTACTTCTCGGCGGGCGTCGAAGGTACGCTGATCCTGATCGCCGCCGTCAGCATCGCCGTGGCGGCAATCGACCGTTTGCTGCACCCGCGGCCGCTCGAGCAGGTCGGGCTCGGCCTGGCCGTGTCGGTGCTGGCCTCGTTGATCAATTTCGCGGTCGCGCTGGTGCTGCGACGTGCGGCCAGGGCGCACCGCTCGGTGACGCTGGAAGCCAACGCGCACCACCTGCTCACCGACGTCTGGACGTCGGCAGGCGTGCTGGTCGGCGTGCTGGCCGTGGTGGTCACCGGCCAGCTGTGGCTCGACCCGGTCGTGGCGCTCGCGGTCGCAGCCAACATCGTCTGGACCGGCAGCCGCATCGTCTACGGGTCGGTCGCTGGCCTCATGGATGCGGCCCTGCCGGCGAGCGAACAGCGCGTGTTGCAGGAGATCCTGCAACGGTACGTGAAGGAGGGCTTCGATTACCACGCGCTACGCACGCGGCAGTCGGGAGCGCAGCGGTTCGTCTCGCTGCACGTGCTGGTGCCGCCGGAGTGGACGGTACAGCAGGGTCACGAGCTGCTCGAGCGCCTCGAAGCCGAGATCCGGCGCGCGCTGCCACCAATCACGGTCTTCACGCACCTCGAGCCGCTCGGCGACCCGGCCGCGATGAGCGACCAGGACCTGCACCGCCACGATTAGCAGCCGTCAGGCCGCAACCATGCTGCGCACTTGACTTCCATCAAGGCGCCGGCCGGCGTCGTGGTAAACACTGATGCCTGTCGGCGCCCCGGGTCAAGTTCAATCAAGAGCGCCGGGTCCTCCGCAAAACCAAGGAATCCCGATGGCCGATCGGAACGACAAACCCCGCGCCCGCTTCATGTCCGGCACCGCGGGCCTGGCGCTGCTCGGCGCGCTCACGGGCGTGCTGCTCGGCGTCGGCGGCTACACGTTTTTCTACGCTGAGGGGCTCTCCTACATGAGCTCCGACCCGAAGGCCTGCGTGAACTGCCACATCATGCAGCCGCAATACGATTCCTGGCAGAAGGGCTCGCATCACGCGGTGGCCAAGTGCATCGACTGCCACCTGCCGCACGACTTCATCGGCAAGTACATCGCCAAGGCCGAGAACGGCTGGCACCACTCGAAGGGGTTCACGCTGCAGGACTTCCACGAGCCGATCATGATCAAGCCGAAGAATGCAGCGATCCTGCAGGCGAACTGCCTCGCCTGCCACGGCGACCTGGTGCACGAGCTGGTGAGCGGAGTGAACGGCGAGCCAGACGAAGTGCAGTGCGTGCACTGCCATTCGTCGGTGGGACATGGCGAGACGGCGGGCCTCGGCGGCCCCGAACGCGCGTACGAGACCGAGGGTAACGCATCATGAAGAAGCTGCAGAAAGGCTGGTCGCTGTTGGGCGTAATCGCGCTGGTGCTGGTGGTGGGAGTAGCGACGGCGGCCGTCACGGCGCTGCTGATGAACATCTCCGAGCGCAAGAACGAGGCAAAGACGCCGTTCGTGCGGCTGGTCGAGGTCGATGAGGACACGACCGACCCCGCCAAGTGGGGCGTCAACTGGCCGAAGCAATACGACTCCTACCAGCGCACCGCGATCGCGACCCGCACGCGGTTCGGCGGGCACGGCGGCAGCGAGGCGTTGCCCGAGCAGAAGATCGAGCGCGACCCATGGCTGAAGCGCATGTTCAAAGGCTACGCGTTCTCGATCGACTACCGCGACCGGCGCGGTCACGCCTACATGCTGCAGGACCAGGAGGAAACCGAACGGCTCACCAAGCCGCAGTCCGGCTCCTGCCTGCACTGCCACGCGTCGATCATGCCCGTGTACCGCGAGCTCGGCGGCGGCGACGCGATGAAGGGCTTCGAGGAAACCTACAAGCTGACCTACCAGGAGCTGAACGCCAAGCTCCACGAATCCGGTCACGCGCACCCGGTTTCCTGCGTCGACTGCCACGATCCGGACACGATGAAGCTGCGCGTGACACGGCCCGGCTTCATCAACGGCATTCGGGCGCTGGCCGTGTCCGACGCACCCGTTCCGCACCTGCCGTCGGTCCAGCAGTGGCGCGAGGGCAGCCGCAGCCAGCCGTACGACCCGAACGTCGATGCCTCGCGCACCGAGATGCGCTCGTACGTCTGTGGCCAGTGCCACGTCGAGTACTACTGCTCGACCAAGATGCCGCTCACGTTCCCGTGGGGCCAGGGCCTTCGCGCCGCGGACCAGGAGAAGTTCTGGAACGAAACGAAGTTCCCGGACGGCGAGCGGTTCTTCGATTACAAGCACGCCGAGACTGGCGCGCCGATCCTGAAGGCCCAGCATCCCGAGTTCGAGCTGTGGAGCCAGGGTATCCACGCGCGCAGCGGCGTCGGCTGCGCCGATTGCCACATGCCCTACATGCGCGACGGCGCGACCAAGGTGTCGGATCATTGGGTGCGCAGCCCGCTGTTGAACGTCAATCGCGCCTGCCAGACCTGCCACCACCAGCCCGAGGACGAGATCCTCGCGCGCGTGGACCAGATCCAGCAGCGCAATTACGACCTGATGCAGCGCGGCGGCGAAGCGATCGTTGCGCTGATGGATGCCGTGCAGGCGGCCAAGGACGCCGGCGCCACCGAGGCGCAGCTCGCCGAGGCGCTCGAGCTGCAGCGCAAGGCCCAGTGGCGACTCGACTTCATCGCCGCCGAGAACTCGATGGGTTTCCACGCGCCGCAGGAAGCCGCCATGGTGCTCGGTGAGGCTTCCGACTACGCGCGCCAGGGCGAGCTCGCTGCGCTGCGCTGGAACCAGCCGCCGACGACCCAGGTCGCGGCCAAGTAGCGGCAGGCCCCCCGAATCGGGCCGCCGGCGGTACTATCCGTCGGTGGCCCGGTTTGCCTTGGAGGCAGCGATGTCGCGCATTCCCTCGAGCATCGAGTCCCTGCGAACGCCGGACGAGCGCTTCAACGGCTTGCCAGGCTTCGCTTTCGCGCCGAACTACCTGGAGTCGCTGCACGGCTACGAGTGGCTGCGCATGCACTACCTCGACGAGCGCCCCGCCGGGACCGCCAGCGGCCGCACTGTGTTGTGCCTGCACGGCCAACCGACCTGGAGTTATCTCTATCGCAAGATGATCCCCGTGTTCCTGGCCGCGGGGCATCGCGTCGTGGCGCCGGATTTCTTCGGCTTCGGCCGTTCCGACAAGCCCGTCGACGACGCGGTCTACACGTTCGGCTTCCACCGCGGGATGCTGATGCGCTTCATCGAGGCGCTCGACCTGCACCGCGTGACGCTGGTCGTGCAGGACTGGGGCGGGCTCATCGGACTCACGCTGCCGATGGAGTATCCCGATCGGATCGACCGGCTGATCGTCATGAATACGGGGCTCGGCATCGGGCGCTCGCCGGGCCCCGGCTTCGACGCCTGGAAGGCCTTCGTGGCGGGCAAGCCCGATTTCGAGATCGGCGAGCTGATGCGGCGGTCCGTCGCCGGGCTCACGGCGGCCGAGGCCGCCGCTTACGACGCACCATTCCCGGACCGGCGGTATCGGGCCGGCGTGCGGCGCTTTCCGGCGATCGTGCCCGTCGCGCCGGAAATGGAAGGCGCCGCGATCTCGCTGCAGGCCGCCCAGTTCTTCCGCGAACGCTGGAGCGGACCATCGTTCATGGCAATCGGCCTGCAGGATCCGGTGCTCGGCCCGCCGGTGATGCACGCTCTCGCGAAAACGATCCGGGGTTGCCCGCCGCCGCTCGAACTGCCCGAGGCGGGACATTTCGTGCAGGAGCACGGCGCGCAGGTCGCCGAGGCCGCGCTGGTCGCATTCGGCGACGTGTAACCGCGTGTCCAGGCGCGACCCTGCCGGCCGGCTCGCCACGACGCGGGCTGCCGCGTTCTTCGATTTCGACGGCACGATCATCGCGGGCTACTCGATCCTGGCGTTCCTGAAGGAGCGGGTGCGGCGTCGCGAGGTCGGCGCGGCCAGCATCGCCCGCACGGCCGTTGCGCTCGCCCAGTCGGCCCTCGGCCAGATCGACAGCCGCGAGCTGATCTCACGCGGCATGCACGAGTGGAGCGGCCGTCCGCTCGCCGACCTCGAGGCGCTCGGTGAGCGGCTGTTCGATTCGGAGCTGCGCGAGCGGATCTTTCCGGAGATTCGCGCGCTGCTCGCCGAGCATCGCCGCCAGGGACACTTGATCGCGATCGCCACCTCCGCTGCGCCCTTCCAGGTCGAACCCGTCGCGCGCGAACTCGGCATCGAGCACGTGCTCTGCACGCGGCTCGAGACCGTCGACGGCAAACTGACCGGCAAATCGCGCGGGCCGGTTCTCTGGGGCCGGGCGAAGGCTGAGGCAGTGCGCGAATTCGCCCGCGAGCAGGGCATCGACCTGCGCCGCAGCCACTTCTACGCCGACGGCGACGAGGAAGTCGCGTTGATGCAGCTCGTCGGCCATCCGCATCCGACCAATCCGCGTCGGCAGCTCGAGCGGATGGCGCGGGCGAAGGGTTGGCCGATCCAGCACTTCAGGAATCGCGGCTCTCCGGGCCCCGATGCGCAGGTGCGCAGCTTCCTCGCGACCGCAAGCGCGTTGCCCGTGTTCGCCGGCGCAGCCGCAATGCGCGCGCTGACCGGTGATGCGCGCCAGGCCGGAAATTTCCTGATGGCGACGCTGGCCGAGATATCGCTCGGGCTCGGCAAAGTGCGCCTGAACGTCATCGGCGAGGAGAACCTGTGGGCGGCGCGACCGGCCGTCTTCATCTGGAACCACCGCAACCTCCTCGACGCGCAGATCGTCGCGCGCCTCGTGCAGCGTGATTTCGGCGCCGTGGCCGGCAAGGAGTTGCAGGGCGTGCCGCTGCTCGCGGCGGCGAGCCGCTTCATCCACATCGCGTTCGTCGATCGTGGCGACACTCGCGCGGCGATCGCCACGCTGCAGCCTGCGACGCGACTGCTCGGCGAGGGCCTTTCGATGCTGGTGGCGCCGGAGGGCGCGAGGGCCGTCGGCTCGCCGGTTGGCGAGTTCAAGAAAGGCGCGTTCCGCATGGCCATGGCGGCCCGGGTGCCGATCGTCCCGATCGTCATTCGCAACGTGGACGACATCGCCACGTCCGCCTCCGGTACGATGCGACCCGGAACAGTGGACGTCGTCGTGTTGCCGCCGGTCCGCGTCGAAGGCTGGACGCAACGCGACCTCGTCCGGCGCATCGCTGCGGTGCGGCAGTCGTTCGTGGATACGCTCGAGCACTGGCCGGCCGGGCCAGGGAAGCGCCACGCAAGGAGGAAGCGGCGTGAGGCATCGTGAACTGCAGTTGCCCGGGTGCCAGGACACCGCGCTGTTTGCGCAAGCGTGGTTGCCCGAGCGCGACCCGCGTGCCGTCGTCGTGATCGCGCATGGACTCGCCGAGCACGGCGGACGCTACCCGGAGGTTGCGGCCCGACTCGTCGCGAGCGACTACGCGGTTTACGCGCTGGACCACCGCGGGCATGGGCGCTCCGGCGGGTCACGGGCCAACATCGATCGCTTCGCCTACCTGGTCTCCGACCTGGGCACGTTCGCGGGCCGCGCGCAACGTGAGCACCCCGGCGCGCCCGTCTTCCTGCTCGGCCACAGCATGGGCGGCGCGGTCGCGCTCGCCTGCGCGCTGCGCTACAAGGGCAGCCTGAAGGGCCTCGCGCTGTCGGCGCCCGCGCTCGCGACCGGCGAGGCCGTGTCGTCCTTGAAGAGACTGACGCTCAGGCTGCTGTCGTCGCTCGCGCCGAATGCGGGCGCGCTGACTCTGCCCGCCAAAGCCATCAGCCGCGATCCCGCCGTGGTCGAGGCGTACGAGCAGGATCCGCTGGTGTTCCGCGGCGCCATTCCGGCGCGCACGATCGTCGAGCTGCTGCAGGCCATGGCCGCATTTCCGGCCAGCGCCCCGGAGCTGCGCATCCCGGTGCTCGTCCAGCACGGCACGGCCGACTCGCTCGTGCCGCTTGCAGCCACGCGGCCCGTCTACGACCTGCTCGGGCAGCCCAAGGCGCGCACGTTGCGCTACTACGACGGCCTGTTCCACGAGGTGTTCAACGAGCCGGAGCGCGATCGCGTGATCGCCGACCTAGCCGTCTGGATCGAGGCTCACCGTTGAATCGATGCGAGCCGCGGACAGCAGCGCCCGGGTTTCGGACTCGACCTTGCGCGCGCCTTCGTCGAGCAGGTAGTCGCGGAACGCTGCGGCAGCGGGTGGCAGCCAGCGCTGCGGGTGGTGCACGACGTACCAGGTGCGCATGATCGGCGTGTGATCGACGTCGAGCCGCACCAGCGCGCCAGTCTTCAGTTCCAGGAACAGCGTGTGCATCGAGGTCAGGCTGAGGCCCAGCTGGGACATCACGGCGTGTTTCGCCATCTCGTTGCCACTCACCGTCATCCGCTCCCGTGGCACGATCCGGTGCAGGTTCAGGAAGGCGTCCTGCATCGCGCGGGTGCCGGAACCGATCTCGCGCTGCACGAGGCTTTCGTGCCGCAGCTCGATCGGCGCGATGCCGCGCGCGGCGGCGAGCGGGTGACCGGGCCACGCGATGATCACGTGTGGATTGCTCGCGAATGGTTCGCGCGTCAGGACGTCCTCGCCCGCGGTGCTTTGCGTCGCGACCTCGGGTCCGCGTCCCATCAGCGCGAGGTCGACGTCGCCGTCCAGCATCCGCCGCGACAACTCGTCGCGATTCAACACCGCCATGTGCACGGCGACGCCGGGCGAGCGGCGCCGGAATTCCGCGAGCAGCGGCGGCAGGATGTGCGTGCCCGTGGCCAGGATGCCGAGGTGCAGCGTGCCGTCGTCGCGCTTCCGCAGGGCATCCATCTCGCGTGCCAGCACCCCGAGGCGGGCGTGCACGTCGTTGGCCGCGGCCAGGGCTCGCTCGCCGGCCGCCGTCAGGCGCAGGCGGCGGCCGAGCCGATCGAAGACCGGCGCGCCCAGAGACTTCTCAAGTTGTTGAATCTGCTGGGTAATACCCGGGCCCGTCATGAACAGGCGGCGGCCCGCCTTGGTCATCGAGCCGCTGTCGGCGACGGCCTTGAGGATCTCGAGCTGGCGCAAGCTGAGGTGGCGCGGGTCCATAAGCTGAGCTTAGCAAACTACCAATAAACACTAAGTATCCATTAGTAAACGACCGTCCTAAAGTGGGCCCATGCCGCGACTGCCGCGGCGAGGAGGGCGGCTCGATGACGAATACGGTCAAGACCCCGGCGGCCAGCGCCGGTCAGCGCACCACCGGCAATACGGCCGCCCGCTACAAGGCGGGTGTGCTCAAGTACAAGGAGATGGGTTACTGGGTGCCGGATTACGAGCCCAAACCCACCGACGTGATCGCGTGCTTCCGCATCACGCCGCAGGACGGAGTCGAGCCCGACGAGGCCGCAGCGGCCGTTGCGGGCGAGTCATCCACCGCCACCTGGACGGTCGTCTGGACCGATCGGCTGACCGCGGCCGAGCATTACCGGGCCAAGGCCTACCAGGTGGACCCCGTGCCGGGTTCGCCCGGGCAGTACTTCGCCTACATCGCATACGACCTCGACCTGTTCGAGGAAGGCTCGATCGCGAACCTGACTGCGTCGATCATCGGCAACGTGTTCGGCTTCAAGCCGCTCAAGGCCTTGCGGCTCGAGGACATGCGCTTCCCGGTCGCTTACGTGAAGACCTTCAAGGGTCCGCCGACCGGCATCATCGTCGAGCGCGAGCGCCTCGATAAGTACGGCCGGCCGCTGCTCGGCGCGACCATCAAGCCCAAGCTCGGGCTGTCGGGCAAGAACTACGGACGCGTCGTCTACGAGGGCCTCGCGGGCGGCCTCGACTTCACCAAGGACGACGAGAACATCAATTCGCAGCCCTTCATGCACTGGCGCGACCGCTTCGGGTTCTGCATGGAAGCCGTGCAGCGCGCCCAGGCCGCGAGCGGCGAGGTCAAGGGTCACTACCTGAACATCACCGCCGGCACGATGGAGGAGATGTATCGTCGCGCCGAGTTCGCGAAGCAGCTCGGTTCGTGCATCGTCATGATCGACCTCGTGATCGGCTGGACGGCGATCCAGTCGATCTCCGAGTGGGCGCGCCAGAACGACATGGTGCTGCACCTGCATCGCGCCGGCCACGGCACCTACACGCGGCAGAAGACGCACGGCATTTCGTTCCGCGTGATCTCCAAGTGGCTGCGGCTCGCGGGCGTGGACCACGCGCACGCGGGGACCGCCGTCGGCAAGCTCGAGGGTGACCCGCTGACCGTGCAGGGCTTCTACAACGTGCTGCGCGACTCCTATACGGTGAAGGACCTGCCGCGCGGCCTGTTCTTCGACCAGGACTGGGCGGGACTGCGCAAGGTGCTGCCCGTCGCCTCGGGCGGCATCCACGCCGGCCAGATGCACCAGCTGCTGGATCTCTTCGGTGACGACGTCGTGCTGCAGTTTGGCGGCGGCACGATCGGCCACCCGATGGGCATCCAGGCCGGCGCGCAGGCCAATCGCGTCGCGCTCGAGGCCATGGTGCTCGCGCGCAACGAGGGTCGCGACATCGCCAACGAGGGCCCGCAGATCCTCGCCGCGGCCGCGAAGACCTGCCGGCCGCTCGAGGCCGCGCTCACGACCTGGAAGGACGTCACGTTCAACTACGCCTCGACGGATACGTCGGACTTCGTGCCGACCCCGAGCGTCGCCTGAGGAGCCCCGCAATGCGCATCACACAAGGCACTTTCTCGTTCCTGCCCGACCTGACCGACGAGCAGATCGGCAAGCAGGTGGAATACGCGCTGCAGCAGGGCTGGGCGGTTTCGCTCGAGTACACGGACGACCCGCATCCCCGCAACGTCTACTGGGAGATGTGGGGCTTGCCGATGTTCGACCTCAAGGACCCGGCTGGCCTGATGGGCGAACTGCGCGAGTGCCGCAAGACGCACGCCGACTGCTACATCAAGGTCAACGCATTCGACTCGACGCGTGGCTTCGAGACCATGCGCCTTTCGTTCATCGCGCACCGGCCGGCCGAAGAGGCCCGCTACAAGCTGCGGCGCGAAGAGTGCGAGAACCGGCTCGTGCGCTACACGCTCGAGCGCGCATGAGCGAGTCGGTCGACCTGCAGGCGCTGCTCGTCGAGACCGGCGTCCGCGAGGTGCTCGACGAGCTCGACCGCGAGCTCGTCGGCCTCGTGCCGGTCAAGACCCGCATCCGCGAGATCGCGTCGCTGCTCGTGGTCGACAAGGCGCGCGCGGCGCTCGGCGTCGAAGGCGCCAAGCCCTCGCTGCACATGTGCTTCACGGGCAATCCGGGCACGGGCAAGACCACGGTCGCGATGCGGATGGCGACGATCCTGCACCGTCTCGGCCACGTGCGCCGGGGCCACCTGGTCGCCGTCACGCGCGACGACCTGGTCGGCCAGTACATCGGCCACACGGCGCCGAAGACCAAGGAAGTGCTGAAGCGCGCGATGGGCGGCGTGCTGTTCATCGACGAGGCGTACTACCTCTACCGGCCCGAGAACGAGCGCGACTACGGCCAGGAGGCGATCGAGATCCTGATGCAGGTCATGGAGAACCAGCGCGAGGACCTCGTCGTGATCTTCGCCGGCTACAAGGGCCGCATGGACACGTTCTTCCAGAGCAACCCCGGCCTCGGCTCGCGGGTCGCGCACCACATCGACTTCCCCGACTACTCGGTCGACGAGCTTGGCGAGATCGCCGACCGCATGGTGGCGGCCCTCGGCCTGCGGCTCTCGACGCCGGGCCGGCAGGCGCTAGGCGAATACCTGCAGCTGCGTCGCGAGCAGCCCAATTTCGCCAATGCCCGCTCGCTGCGCAACGCGCTCGACCGGGCCCGGCTGCGCCAGGCGCGCCGCTTGCTCGAAGCCGGGCGCGTGGACGCCGGCATGCTGATGACGCTTGAAGCCGAAGACATCCGCGCGAGTCGCGTG
>Ga0316619_10000285_pt1 | contig 10227 bp, 8 predicted proteins | sample OWC_Aug_M1_C1_D4_FD_207659 | JGI IMG/M metagenome (GOLD analysis project Ga0316619, IMG submission 207659) | Wetland soil microbial communities from Old Woman Creek delta, Ohio, United States - OWC_Aug_M1_C1_D4_B | ecosystem: Environmental > Terrestrial > Soil > Wetlands | place: USA: Ohio...
AGGAGGGAAATGGTGTTCTTCTCCGGGATGCCCAGGGAGGCCGCCGGCCCGGTGGCCGAAAGGGTGACGCCGACCTTGATGTCGGCGTAGGCAGCCGATACCGCCGCGAGTCCGACGATCGCGGCGATGAGACGATTCAGACGCATGACTTCTCCTCCGACGGTGCGGGTAATTGATTGATTTGGACTGGAACGGGCGCCAATGTTACCGGCGGGTCTAACCCCTGTCCACGCCGGGGTCTTCGCCGGCGGCGCGCTGTTCCACGTGGAACAGGAGACTTAGTACGCGACGATTGTGTCGTAGGCGAACTTGGCGATCAGGACCGACGCCACCAGAAGGAAGATGACGCGTACGAAGCGGCTCCCGTGGCGCAGCGCCAAGTGCGAACCCACCCAGGCACCGGCGATGTTGAAGGCCGCCATCGCCAGCCCCAGGCTCCAGAGCGCATGTCCATGCGGCAGGAAATAGAGCAGAGCGCCGAGGTTGGTCGCCCAGTTCACCGCCTTGGCGGCGGCGGAGGCGCCCAGGAAATCCAGGCCGAACACCCGTACGAACAGGAAGATCAGGAAACTCCCCGTGCCCGGACCGAAGAAGCCGTCGTAGAAGCCGAGCGCCCCGCCGATGCCCGCGGCGGTTGCGGGGTCGGACGGTCGAGGCGCCCGATCGGCGGCTTCCACCCCGAGTTCGGGCCGCCGCAAAACGTGGATAGCCACGCCGATCAGCAGCCCGAGAATGATCGGCCGCAGCCATTCCCTCGGCAGCACGGCGACGGTCATGGCGCCGAGGTAGGACAGGAACAGTGCGGCGACCACCGCGGGGAGGATGATCCGCCAGGGCATTGCCACGCTCCGGGCGTAACGCAGGGCCGCGACGCTGGTGCCGAAGATGCTGGAGATCTTGTTCGTGCCGAACAGGCTGGGCGGACTGACGGCGGGCAGGGCGGCGAAGAGCAGCGGAACCTGTATCAGTCCGCCTCCGCCGACGACCGCATCCACGGCGCCGGCCAGGAAGGCGCCGGCGACCAGGACCAGCAGTTCGGGGTCCATCAGGCGGCGCCGGCGCGGCGTTTCACGTGAAACATCGCCGCGCCGCGCGCTACTTGCCGATGCAGAAGCGCGAGAACACCTCGCCGAGCAGATCGTCGGCCGTGAATTCCCCGGTGATCGTCGCCAACGATTCCTGCGCCAGACGCAGTTCCTCGGCGAACAGTTCCAGCCGCGCCGATTCCCCGGATGCCGCCTCCAGCCGGAGTCCGGCCTCGTCCAGCGCCTGAAGGTGGCGCTCCCGGGCCATGAACACGTCCTCTTCGCCGCCATGCCAACCGGCGATCGCCAGCAGTTCCGCGTGCAGAAGTTCGACGCCGGCGCCGGTCCCCGCAGACAGGTAGATCGCCACCTCGCCCTCCCGCTGCCGGCGGTGCGCGGCGAGCGGCGTCAGGTCGATCTTGTTGTAGACCACCACCCGGCGGATGCCGGAAGGCAGCCTGGCGAGAATCGCCCGGTCCGCCTCGGTGACGCCGTGACGCGCGTCCACCAGCAGCAGCACGACGTCCGAGCGCTCGATCTCCTGCCAGGCGCGGCTGATGCCGATGCGCTCGACCCGGTCCTCGGTTTCCCTCAGGCCTGCCGTGTCGATCACGTGCAGCGGGATGCCCTCGATCTGGATCGACTCGCGCAGCGCGTCGCGCGTGGTGCCGGCGACCTCGGTGACGATGGCCCGCTCCTCGCCGGCGAGCCGGTTGAGCAGGCTGGACTTGCCGACGTTCGGCTGGCCGGCCAGCACGACGTGCAGACCGCTGCGCAGCAGGCTGCCGCGGCGGGCCTGGCCGGCGATCGCTTCGAGATCGGCGCGAATGCCCTCCAGCCTTCCTGCGGCGTCCGCTGACTTCAGGAAGTCGACCCCCTCGTCGGGAAAATCCAGCGTCGCCTCGACCAGGGTGCGCAGTTCGACCAGGCGATCCACCAGGGCGTGGATGCGCCCGGAAAACTCGCCGGTGAGCGAGCGCACCGCCGAACGCGCGGCCGCCGTGGTCGAGGCCTCGATCAGGTCGGCCACACTCTCGGCCTGCGCCAGGTCCAGCTTGTCGTTCAGGTAGGCGCGGCGCGTGAACTCGCCGGGTTCTGCGGGCCGGGCGCCGAGTTCCAGGCAGCGCTTGAGCAGCATCTGCAGGACAACCGGACCGCCGTGTCCGTGCAGTTCGAGCACGTCCTCGCCGGTGTAGGAATGTGGGGCGGGGTAATAAACGGCGATGCCCTGGTCGATGACCGAGCCGTCGCCGGCCCGGAAGCGCGCAAGCGTGGCCCGGCGCGGTTCGGGAACGCGGCCGAGGAGGGCCAGCGCCGTCAGGCCGAGTTGCGTACCCGAGATGCGAACCACGCCGATGCCGCCCCGGCCCGGCGGCGTGGCGACCGCGGCGATCGCCTCAAGCAGGCTTGGCCTTGTTCCCACCGCCTTCGATCATGCGGGTGATCTGCCATTGCTGGCCGATCGACAGGACGTTGTTCACCACCCAGTAGAGCACCAGGCCCGCGGGGAAGAACAGGAACATCCCGGTAAACACGATCGGCATGGCCATCATCACCTTGGCCTGAATCGGGTCCGGCGGAGTCGGATTCAGCTTGGTCTGGATCAGCATGGTCACCCCCATGATGATCGGCAGGATGAAGTACGGATCCTTCGCCGACAGGTCGTCGATCCAGAGGATCCACGGTGCCTGCCGCATCTCGACGCTGTTCAGCAGCACCCAGTAGAGCGCGATGAACACCGGGATCTGCACCAGGATCGGCAGGCAGCCGCCCAGGGGATTGATCTTCTCCTTCTTGTAGAGCTCCATCATCTCCTGGTTCATGCGGGCCCGGTCGTTCCCGTACAGCTCCTTGATCTTCATCATCTTGGGCGTGACCACGCGCATCTTGGCCATGGACTTGTAGCTCGCCGCGGAAAGCGGGAAGAAGATCGCCTTGATGATGACCGTGAGCAGGATGATCGCCCAGCCCCAGTTGCCGACCAGGCCGTGCAGCCACTCGAGCACCCAGAACAGCGGCGCCGCGATCACCGTGAGCCAGCCGTAGTCGACCACCAGATCCAGTCCGGGCGCCAGCTTCTCCAGCTTGCTCTGCTCCTGCGGTCCGGCATAGACCGGCATCTCGACCCTTGCGCTGGCGCCGGGCGCCACCGCGCCGACCGGCAGGATCACGCCGGCTGAATAGAGATCGTTGCCGATCTGGCGTGCGTAGAACTCCCGCTCCTGGTTACCCCGGGGCAGCAGCGCCGAGACGAAATAGTGCTGGACCATGCCGATCCAGCCGTCCTTCACGCCCTGCGGCAGCTTGACCTTGCCCTTGGCGATATCCTCGAAATCGAGCTTCTGGTACTTGGCTTCGTCCGTGAACACCGCCGCCCCGGTGTAGGTCTGCAGCATCGCGGTCTGGCCCTCGGGCGGCTTGCCGTCGCGGGTGAGCTGGAAATAGGCATGCGGGGCGATATTCGCAGCCCGCTTGTTCTCGATCTCGTAGGCGATGTCCACCACGTAGCTGCCACGGTGGAAAGTCATGAGCTTGGCGACCTTGACGCCGTCGGCCTCCGGCGCTTCCAGCCTCAACTGCACGGTATCCTCGCCGGGCTTAAGTTCGTAGCGGCCGGGCTGCAGCGTCCAGACGGTCTTGTGGTTCGGCAAGCCCTCGCCGATCAGGCCGCTTTGCTGAAGGTAGACGTGCTTGGTCCCGGAATCGAACAGCACGAACGGACTGCTCTTGTCCTCGGTGGCCTGGTACTGCTTTAGCTCCAGACGCGTGATCTCGCCGCCTTGGGCGGACACGTCGGCCACCACCAGATCGGTGACCACCACGGCCTTGGGCAGGTTCGCGGCCGGCTGGCCGGCGCCCGGCACCGCAGAGACATCCGGTACCGGAGCGGCGCTGGTCGCGCCGGGTGTCGGCGTCGGCGTCGGCACCGCGGACTGGGTCTGCTGGGCGGCGGCTGCCGGAGGCGCCTTGGGCTGGCCACGCTTCTGCCAGCCTTCCCAGATCATGACCAGCGAAAAGGTGAAGACCAGCAGGAGTATCAGACGTTGGGTATCCATGGGGGAGGGGATCTGAAATCAGGGCACCGGATCGAAGCCGCCGGGGTGCCAGGGATGGCAGCGCATCACGCGCTTGAAGCCGAGCACGCTTCCGCGCAGGGCGCCGTGCCGCTCGATCGCTTCCAGGGTGTAATCCGAACAGGACGGATAGAAGCGGCAGCTGCGGCCGAGCAGCGGGCTGATCGCGTACTGGTAGCCGCGCAACAGCAGGACGAGCAGTCTCTTCATCGGATCAGCCGCGCCATCAGCCCGTCGATCTCGGCGCGCAGCGCGCGCCGGCTCAGTCCTGCCGTCGGGGTGGCGGCCCGGAGCACCAAGTCGTAGGCGGGCAAGCGGGGGCGATGCATGCGGAACGATTCCCGAGCCAGCCGCTTGACCAGATTCCGGCCGACCGCGCGCCGGTCCGCCTTGCGGCCGACCACCAGCCCGAGCCGCGCGCTGCCTTGCGGATTGGGCGCGTAATTCAGCACGAAGTGTTCGCTGCGAACCGACCGCCGATGCGCGAGAACCGCCTTGAATTCGGCGGCCCGGTGCAGCCTGAGTGCGGCGCCGAATCGCCGGTCCGCGCCCGAAACCGCCACCGGCCCGACGGCAGCAGCGAGGCCGTAGCCTTACACGCCCAGTCGGGCTCGACCCTTCGCCCGCCTCGCCGCGATCACCGCGCGGCCTCCGCGGGTACGCATGCGTACGAGAAAACCGTGGGTGCGCTTGCGCCGAACCACCGAGGGCTGATAGGTCCGCTTCATGTTCGTCCGTCCAAAAGAAAAACGTCGGATTACAGCGCCCGCCCGGAACCTTGTCAAGCCTTAAATTTCCGGCGCCCTGTGGATAACTCCAGGCGGAGCGGATAGAATGCGCACTCCGTCGTCCGCAGGGCGCCCGGCGGGCGATAATTTCACCATAATAATCATAATATTATTACATGCATTCGAAGAGCGGCCGCCTGAGCACCCCACCACAAGAATGCCGAACATCTGGACCGTCTGCCTGACCCATTTCGAGCAGGAATTGCCCCAGCAGCAGTTCGCCACCTGGATCAAGCCGCTGCACGCCGAGTGCGGCGGACCGGGCAGCAGCGAGTTGAAACTGGTCGCGCCGAACCGCTTCGTCCTGCAATGGGTGAGGGAACGCTACCTCGCCCGGATCCAGAATCTGGCCGAACAGGCCAACGGCGCGCCAATGGCGGTATCCCTGGGTCTGCCCGAGACGGCCCAGAAACCGCCGGTGCCGCGCAACGGCGCGCCGGTTGCTCCTGTTCCCGTTCCTGTCCCGCCGGCGCCCGCGCCCGCCTCCGACTCGGCTTACGACAAGACCCGGCTTAACGCGGCCTTCACCTTCGACACCCTGGTCACCGGCCGCGCCAACGACCTTGCGCGCGCGGCGGCCTTCCAGGTCTCGCAGAGTCCTGGCGTGTCCTACAACCCGCTGTTCGTGTACGGCGGCGTGGGACTCGGCAAGACCCACCTGATACACGCGCTCGGCAACGAGGTCTATCGCCAGCATCCGGACCTGACCATCCGCTATGTGCACGCCGAGGACTACTACGCCGACGTGGTGCGCGCCTACCAGCAGAAGTCCTTCGACGTCTTCAAGCGCTACTACCGTTCGCTCGACCTGCTGCTGGTCGACGACATCCAGTTCTTCAACAACAAGAACCGCACCCAGGAGGAGTTTTTCTTCGCCTTCAACGCGCTGATCGAGGCGCGCAAGCAGATCGTCATCACCTGCGACACCTACCCGAAGGACATCTCCGGTCTGGAGGACCGGCTGATCTCGCGCTTCGACTGGGGACTCACCGTGGCGATCGAGCCGCCGGAGCTCGAGATGCGCGTGGCCATCCTGAAGAAGAAAGCCGAGGCCGAACAGATCGAACTGTCCGAGGAGGTCGCCTTCCTGATCGCCAAACACCTGCGCTCGAACGTGCGCGAACTCGAAGGGGCCCTGAAGAAGGTGCTCGCATTCGCCCGATTCCACGGCCGCGACATCAACCTGGAACTGGCCAAGGAAGCGCTCAAGGACCTGCTCGGCGCCCACAACCGCCAGATCACCCTGGAGGCGATCCAGAAGACCGTGGCCGAGTACTACAAGATCAAGGTCGCGGACATGTATTCCAAGAAGCGCAACCGGGCGGTCGCGCGCCCGCGCCAGGTGGCCATGTGGCTGGCCAAGGAACTCACGCCTGCGAGCTACCCGGCGATCGGCGAGTCCTTCGGCGGCCGCGACCACACCACCGTGCTGCACGCCTGCCGCACCATCGCCGAACTGCGCCTGGCCGATCCGACGATCAACCACGACCTGCATGTTTTGATCCAGGTGTTGCGCGGTTGAAAACCCGGTGGCGGATTGTGGACAACCCGGCTTTCAGCCTGGCCGGCCGGATTCATCCACAATTCATCCCCAGAGCCCAGGCCCTGCATCCACAACCGATTTTTCGCATCAAGTGACTGATCTCAATGTACAATTGGCGTTTTCCACAGAGTTGTTCCGCCGTATACTGTTAACAGGAGATTAATAAATGCTCCTAATAAAGACCAAGAGGGAGGAACTCCTCGGGCCGCTGCAGTCGGTGTCCGGCATCGTCGAGAAACGCCACACGCTCCCGATCCTGTCGAACGTGCTGATCGAGCGCACCGGCCAGGATCTGACCCTGCTCGCCACGGACATCGAGATCCAGATCCGCACCGCCGCGCCGGCGGCAGAGGGCGAAACCGCGTCGACCACCGTCGGCGCGCGCAAGCTGCAGGACATCCTGCGCGCGCTTCCCGAGGGCACCGAGGTCAGCCTGGTCCTGGACGACAAGCGCCTGCAGGTGCGCGCCGGCAAGAGCCGGTTCAGCCTCCAGACCCTGCCCGCCGCCGACTACCCGCGCATGGCCGCGGGCGACGGGCCGCAGGTGGCCCTGCAAGTCAGCCAGAGGCAGTTCAAGCGCCTGCTCGCCCTGGTCCAGTACGCCATGGCCCAGCAGGACATCCGCTACTACCTGAACGGCCTGCTCATGGTGGTGACCGGCGACGAGCTCCGGCTGGTCGCCACCGACGGCCACCGCCTGGCCTATGCCGCGGAGACGATCGGCGGCGACCATCCCCGCACCGAGGTCATCCTGCCGCGCAAGACCGTGCTCGAGCTGTCGCGCCTGCTCGGCGATCACGACACGCCGCTGGAGATCCGCCTGGGCGGAAACCAGGCCACCTTTGGCTTCGGCGCCACAGAACTGGTCACCAAGCTGATCGACGGCAAGTTCCCGGACTACGAGCGGGTGATACCCCAGAACCACCCCAGGGTGCTGACGCTGGGCAGGCTGCCGCTGCTGCACTCCCTGCTGCGCGCGGCGATCCTGACCAACGAGAAGTTCCGCGGCGTGCGCATCGTGCTCGCGGACGGCGCGCTGAAGGTGATCAGCTCGAACGCCGAGCAGGAGGAAGCCCAGGACGAGCTGGAGGTCGACTACGCCGACGAACCGCTGGACATCGGCTTCAACGTCAATTACCTGCTCGACGTGCTGAACAATGTCGCCAACGAGAACATCGAGCTGCACCTGCACGACTCGAACTCGAGCGCCCTGATCACGCTGCCCGGCAATGCCAGTTTCAAGTACGTGGTTATGCCGATGCGCATCTGATCCGAACCCGCGACCGAAACGCACCAGCCTATCCACAGGGATCATTCATGACGCAGGAAGCCACGCCCGGGCCGAACGGCAACGGCGGCTACGACGAATCCTCGATCCAGCAGCTCGAGGGTCTGGAGGCGGTGCGCAAGCGCCCGGGCATGTACATCGGCGACACGTCCGACGGCACCGGCCTGCACCACATGGTCTTCGAGGTGGTGGATAACGCGATCGACGAGGCCCTGGCCGGCTGGTGCGACGAGATCGTGGTCACCATCCACACCGACAACTCGATCTCGGTCACCGACAACGGCCGCGGCATCCCGACCGGCATCAAGTTCGACGACAAGCACGAGCCGAAGCGTTCGGCCGCCGAGATCGTGATGTGCGTGCTGCACGCCGGCGGCAAGTTCAACCAGAACTCCTACAAGGTCTCCGGCGGTCTGCACGGCGTCGGCGTGTCCTGCGTGAACGCGCTGTCGAGCTGGCTGCGCCTGACCGTGCGCCGCGACGGCCGCAAGCACTTCATGGAGTTCCACCGCGGGGTTCCGGCGGACCGGATGATCGAAGTCGTCGACGGCGTCGAGGTGAGTCCGCTGCGCGTGATCGGCGAGACGCAGAACCGCGGCACCGAGGTGCATTTCTTCGCCGACTCGGAGATCTTCGAGAACATCGAGTATCACTACGACATCCTGGCCAAGCGGCTGCGCGAGCTCTCCTTCCTGAACAACGGCGTGCGCATCAAGCTGGTCGACCAGCGCCAGGGCAAGGAGGAGGACTTCGCTTTCTCCGGCGGCGTGCGCGGATTCGTCGAGTACATCAACCGCACCAAGACCGTTCTGCACCCGAACGTGTTTCACGCAGTCGGCGAGTCCGGCCTGATCTCGATCGAAGTGGCGATGCAGTGGAACGACTCCTACCAGGAGCAGGTGCTCTGCTTCACCAACAACATTCCGCAGTCGGACGGCGGCACGCACCTAACCGGGCTGCGTGCGGCGATGACCCGGGTAATCAACAAGTACATCGAGGAAAACGAGATCGCCAAGAAGGCCAAGGTCGAGATCTCCGGCGACGACATGCGCGAGGGCCTGGCCTGCGTGCTCTCGGTGAAGATGCCCGACCCGAAGTTCGCCTCGCAGACCAAGATGAAGCTGGTTTCCTCCGAAGCTCGTCCGGCGGTGGAGGAGGTCGTCGCGGCCAAAATCACTGAGTTCCTGCTCGAGCGGCCGGCGGACGCGCGCACGATCACCGCCAAGATCGTCGAAGCCGCGCGCGCCAGGGAGGCCGCGCGCAAGGCCCGCGAGATGACCCGCCGCAAGGGCATCCTCGACGGCATCGGCCTGCCCGGCAAGCTCGCCGACTGCCAGGAGAAGGACCCCGCGCTTTGCGAACTCTATCTGGTCGAGGGCGACTCGGCCGGTGGCTCGGCCAAGCAGGGCCGCGACCGCAAGTTCCAGGCGATCCTGCCGCTCAAGGGCAAGATCTTGAACGTAGAAAAAGCCCGCTTCGACAAGCTCCTCTCCTCCCAGGAGATCGCCACGCTGATCACCGCGCTGGGCACCGGCATCGGCAAGGGCGAGGACTACAAGCCGGAGAAGCTGCGCTACCACCGCATCATCATCATGACCGACGCCGACGTGGACGGCGCGCACATCCGCACCCTGCTGCTGACCTTCTTCTACCGCCAGATGCCGGAACTGGTCGAGCGCGGCCACATCTACATCGCCCAGCCGCCGCTCTACAAGATCAAGCACGGACGCTCCGAGCTCTACATCAAGGACGACCACGAGCTGAACCAGCACCTGCTGAAGCTCGCCCTGGAAGGCGCCGAGCTGATCCCCGCCGAGGGCGCCGAGCCGATACGCGGCGACGCGCTGGCCCATCTTGCGCGCGCCTATCTGCTGGCCGAGGCGGTGATCCGCCGCCTTTCCGATTATGTCGACTCGGAAGTGCTGCACGCGGTCATGGCCAACGCGCTCGACCTGCGCCTGGGCGACGAGCCGGCCGCCAATGCCAGCGCGGACTCGATCGCCGCGCTGGTCGGCGCCAGCATCCGCGTGCTGCCGCGCTTCGACGAAAAGACCGAGCGCTGGCATTTGCGCATCGAGAAAATCCGCCACGGCAACCTGCGCGTCGGCACGATCGACGAGGAATTCCTGCTCTCCGGCGACTGGCGGCAGATACGCTTGGCGGCCGAGCTCATCTCCGGCCTGATCGCCCAGGGCGCGGTGGTGCGCAGGGGAGAGCGATCGCAGGCGATTCCCACTTTCGCCGAAGCCATGCGCTGGCTGCTGGCCGAGGTCGACCGCAACCTGTCCAAGCAGCGCTACAAGGGACTGGGCGAGATGAACCCGGAGCAGCTCTGGGAAACCACCATGGATCCGAAGACCCGGCGCCTGCTCAGGGTGCAGATCGACGACGCGATCGCCGCGGACGAAATCTTCGTCACCCTGATGGGCGACAACGTCGAGCCGCGCCGCGCCTTCATCGAGGAGAACGCGCTGGCGGCTCGCAACATCGACGTCTGAGTGGGGTCCCG
>Ga0316619_10000288_pt1 | contig 10210 bp, 10 predicted proteins | sample OWC_Aug_M1_C1_D4_FD_207659 | JGI IMG/M metagenome (GOLD analysis project Ga0316619, IMG submission 207659) | Wetland soil microbial communities from Old Woman Creek delta, Ohio, United States - OWC_Aug_M1_C1_D4_B | ecosystem: Environmental > Terrestrial > Soil > Wetlands | place: USA: Ohio...
CAAGCAGGGCGTCTACGCCCTGGATCACGTCGAAATCCTGGTGATCGACGAGGCGGACCGGATGTTCGACATGGGCTTCATCCGGGACATCCGCTACCTCATGCGCCGGCTGCCCCCGCCGGAGGCACGCCAGTCCTTCCTCTTCTCCGCGACCCTCAAGACCGAGGTGCTGGAGCTGGCCTACGAGTGCATGAATCTGCCCACCATGGTCTCGGTCGCCCCCGAGCAGGTGACGGCCGAGGGCATCGAGGAGGTCCTCTTCCACGTGGCGCGACAGGACAAGTTCCCGCTGCTCCTGGGCCTGCTGGAACGCGAGAAGGGGAAGCGGATCCTGATGTTCGCCAACATGAAGCGCGTGGCCGAGCTGCTGGCGACGCGGCTGGTCCGGGCCGGCTACCACGCCCAGGCCATCACGGGGGACATCGACCAGCGCAAGCGCCTCAAGACGATGCAGGCCTTCAAGGACGGCGGGCTTCACATCCTGGTGGCGACGGACGTGGCGTCGCGGGGGCTGCACATCGAGGCCGTCAGCCACGTCATCAACTACGACTTACCCCAGGATGCCGAGGACTACGTCCACCGCATCGGGCGGACGGCGCGGGCCGGGGCCTCGGGCAAGGCCATCAGCCTGGCGGACGAGGCGTACGTCCTCTCGCTGGAGGCCATCGAGAGCCTGATCGGGCACAAGATCCCCGTCGAGTGGCCGGATGAAAGCCTGTTCATCTCGCCCGAGGCGCGGGCGGCCCAGCTCGAGTCGGTGCGGGCCCGGACACGCGGCGCGCCGGCCACCGCCACGGCTGCGCCCGGAGCCGCGGCAGCCGCCAAGCCCAAGCGCCGCCGCCGCCGGCGGACCAAGCCGGCCGCGGAGGCCCTGCCGCCCATCGGGGAGCAGTGACGATCTGTCTGACACGGAGGAGGCAGCATGCCCACGAAGGACGAGCATTTCGGGAAGGGGTTGACGCTGTACGGGCAGAACAAGCACGAGGAGGCGATCACCGAGCTCCAGAAGGCGGTGGCCCTGGATCCGGCGTTCGCGGACGCACACCTCGCCATCGGCCACGCCCTGCACAAGCTCTCCCGGCTTCCCGAAGCGGTCGAGGCCCTCAAGAAGGCCATCGAGATCAATCCCGAGGAACCCATGTACCACACCAGCCTCTCGACCGTGTACCGCGACATGCGCATGATCCCGGAGGCCGAGGAGGAGATGGCCATCTCCTTCCAACTCCGCCGCGGGTACTGATGTCCGGATCGAGCGCCTCGACCCCGCAGGAGATCACGGTCAGCCGTGAGCAGCGCCAGATGTCCGTCCGGTGGCAGGACGGTCATCACAGCGTCTTCGGCTTCGACCTGCTGCGCAAGGAGTGTCCGTGCGCCATGTGCGGCGACCAGCGGCGCCAGCGAGCCGCGGGCGGCGGGCTGGATCTGCTGGTCCTGAGCGGGCCGATCCTGCGACCGGGCGAGGTGCAAGCCACCGACGTGAAGCCGGTGGGGCGCTACGCCCTCAGCTTCGTCTGGAGCGACGGGCACGACAGCGGCATCTACACCTTCACGCTCCTGCGGGACCTGTGTCCCTGTCCGGCGTGCCGCAGCCGGGCGGCCTCCGCCGCCCCCGAGTCCGGGGCGAGGTGATCCGGTGACCCTCGAGATCACGGTCTTCTCCGACTACCTCTGACCCTGGTGCTACAACGCGGCGGTCCGCCTGCGCCGGCTCCAGGAGACCTACGGCTCCCGCCTCGAGATCCGTCACCGGTCCTTTGTGCTCCGCCCCGAGGAGCAGGCGGACCGGGTGTTCACCGAGTACCATCGGACCCACCGACGCGCCGCGGCCGACCAGGATCCGGACGCCCCGGTATTCCATCTACCCGTCGCGGGCGATCGGTACCCGCGCTCCAGCTGGCCCGCGCTCGAGGCGGCCGCATGGGCCAGGGCGACGGATCCCGGACGATTCTCGGCGTTTGATTTGAGCCTCTTCGAGGCATTCTTCGGGCGCAGCGAGGACGTGAGCGACCCGGCGCTTCTCGCCCGCCTGGCTCGAACGGTCGGGCTCGACGGTGCCGGCTTGGCCGAGGCCCTGGCGCAACACCGGTACCGGCCGCGGGTGCGGGAAGAGCACCTCGAGGCCGTCGGGCTGGGGATTCACGGCATCCCGGCATTCCTGGTGCCCGGAGCGCCCCCGATCGTCGGCGCCGTTCCCTACGCGGAGCTTGAACGGACCGTGGATCGTGCCCTAGCCCGGACTATTCACGATAACGCCGTGAATAATCCGGGCTAACATATCAAGGACCCTTCCCGGGGTGGGATGAGACATGGTGGTGGGTGAACCACGGTCTAGTCCCGCGTGCGGAGGCTGTGGGGCGGTTTGGAGAAGGCCAGGGGATGCCTGGTCCGGCCTGGAACCGCCAACCACAGGGGCTCGTGTTAGGCCCGCATTGTTCGCGGGCTGTTTTCGCGAAGAATGCGGGCTGGGGAGGCCACGATGCATCAGCAGGGAGGGGGGAAACCGGGGCGCCCGGGGCAGCAGCGCCGCCACCGCGAGCGGCGGCCGCCCAAGCCGCCGGCTCGGGTCGAGCCCACCAGTCCGCGCTGGAGCAAGGAATCCGGCCCCAAGATCTGCCGCAAGTGCGGCGGCCGGATGTTCCCGGCGGATTGGATCTGGCAGCGTTACGGGCTGTGCCTGGGCTGGCGCTGCGCCAGGTGCAAGGAGAAGGTGCTGGCGCGCTGCCTGCCCTTCAAGGGGCTGCGCAAGCGCAAGCCGGACGCCGATGAGGCGGCCGAGCTGTCGGTCCGGGCCGGCGCCGAGGACGACGGGTCGGAGCCGAGCGAGTGAGGGGGCAGCTCCCGGGCTGCCGACGGGGCTGGGGGCGCGGGTGACGTGGGGCAGCGGATGAAGGCCATCCTCGGCCGCGCGACGGGCGGCTTCGAGCTGACCGAGGTCGAGGTCCCGGCGATCGGTCCGGGCGAGGTGCTGCTGGAGATGCGCGCCTGCGGCCTGTGCGGGACCGACCTCGCCAAGCTGGCGAACCCGGCGCACGCCACCGGCCTGCGGCTGGGGCACGAGCTGGCCGGCGTGGTGCGCGAGGTGGGTGCCGGCCTCCGCCGCTTCGCCCCGGGCGACCGTATGCTGGTCGCCCACCACGTGCCCTGCGGGACCTGCTGGGCCTGCCGGCACGGGCACGAGTCCATGTGCCCGCAGTTCAAGGCGACGCATCTCGACCCGTGCGGGTTTGCCGAGCTGATCCGGGTCCCGGCGATCCACGTGGAGCAGGTGGCCTTCGCGCTGCCGCCGGCGATGTCCTTCGAGGTGGCCTCGTTCGCAGAGCCGCTGGCCTGCGCTGTGCGGGCGCTGCAGCGCTCGCAGGTGCAGCCGGGCGACCGGATCGCGGTGGTGGGGGGCGGCGGGATGGGATTGCTGATCGCCCAGGCGCTGGCGGCCCGGGGGGCCCAGCCCCTGGTGCTGGACATCGCCGAGGCCCGCCTCGACCTGGCGCGCCGCCTGGGCCTCCCAGCCGCGCTCAACCCCGCCTGCCAGGATGTGGGCCAGGCGGTGGCGGCCCTGACGGATGGTGTGGGGCTGGACGGGGTGATCCTCACCGTGCTCACCCAGGCGACCCTCGACCAGACCCGGCGCATGCTCCGGCCTGGCGGCGGGATCAACGTCTTCGCCGGCCCGTCGAACGGCAGGAGCCTCAGCCTGGACTTCGACGAGCTGTACCACGGGGAGCTGGCGCTCTTCTCGACGTATTCCTCGTCACCCACGGCGCTCGCCGAGGCGTTCGACCTGCTGGCGCGCGGCCGGGTCCTCGTGGAGCCGCTCATCAGCCACCGCCTGCCCCTCAGCGCCTTCGCGGACGGAGTCCGGCTGCAGCGGACGGGGGCCGCCACCAAGGTGATCTTCCACCCATGATGGCACCCATGACCGATTCGACCCTCCACCCCGTCCCCCGTCTGATGCGGGCCGCCGTCCTCCACGGCGCCGAGGATGTGCGCCTGGAAGACGTCCCCGTCCCCGTCCCCGGCCCGGGCGAGGTCCTGGCCCGGGTGGACGTGGCGTCCGTGGACTTCACCGACTACAAGGTGTACCGGCGCGGCCGGCACCCCATGATCCGGATCCCTGGCCTCTTCGGCCACGAGTGGGCGGGCACGGTCGCGGCGCTGGGGCCCGGGGCCGAGGCGCGCTGGCGGCCCGGGCAGCGGGTCGTGGCGGCCAACTCGGTGCCGTGCGACGCCGACGCCGGGCCCGTGTGCCGCCAGTGCCGGCGGGGGCGCCAGAGCCTGTGCGAGACCATCCAGTACAACAACGGCGCGTTCGCGCCCTTCATCCTGGTCCCGGCCCGGCTGGCGCGGGGCAACCTGCACGCGGTCCCCGCCGGGGTGCCGCCGGAGCGCGTGGTCTTCACGGAGCCCTACGCCTGCGTGCTCCACGCCGTGCGCCGCATCCCGGTGGCGCCGGGCGACGTGGTGGTGGTGCTGGGCGCGGGGCCCATGGGGCTCTTCATGGTCAGTGCCCTGCGGGGCCACCACGGGCCCGGACTCGGCATCGTCGCCCTGGACCGGCTGGAGCAGCGCCTGGCCGTGGCCCAGGAGATGGGTGCGACCCACGCACTGAACACCGCGGACTGCCCGTCCGCCGAGGCCCTGCGCCGGGCCATCGGCCGCCCCACGGCGGACGTCGTGATCGAGGTGATCGGGAGCGTGGAGACGCACCGCGAGGCCCTGGCCCTCGTGGGCCCGGGCGGGACGCTCGTCTCCTTCGGCGGGGTGGCGCCGGGCCAGAGCCTGGCGGTGGACCTCGGCCACCTGCACTACGAGGAGATCGGGATCCTGCCCATCTATCACCACACGCCCCGGGACATCGCCGAGGCCGTCCGGCGCCTGGTCGCGGGCGATGTTCCGGTTGAGCGCCTGATCACGGCCCGGCTGCCGCTCGACCAGCTCCCGACCGCCCTCGCCATGATCGCCGAGAAGACCACCCTCCGGACGCTCCTGTTTCCTACTGCTTGACCGCCCCGGCGGTCAGGCCCGACGCCAGCCGCCGCTGCAGCGGCAGGAACAAGACCAGGGTGGGGAGGGTGGTCACCGCGGAGGCCGCCATGATCGCCCCCCAGTCCGCCGTATCCTGCCCGAAGAAGGAGTACAACCCCAGGGGCAGCGTCTTCATGTGCTCCTCGGAGAGAAAGGCCAGCGCCAGCAGGTACTCCGACCAGCACAGTAGAAAGGCGTAGGTCGTGGTGGCCACGATGCCCGGGAGCATGATCGGGAAGACGATCTTCCAGATCACCTGGTACTGGGTCGCGCCGTCGATCCGTGCCGCCTCGTCCAGGCTGTGGGGAATCGATTGCAGGTAGCCCACCAGCAGGTACACCGAAAAGGGGAGGGCGATGGCCGAGTAACAGAAGATGATGCCCGGGTACGAATTGAGCAGCCCGACCCGGGAGAACAGGATGAACAGCGGCGTCACCAGGATGATCCACGGGAACAGCTGCCCGGACAGCACCGAGGAGAACAAGAGCCGTCGAAGCCGGAACGGCTTGCGGGAGAATACGTACGCGGCCAGCACCGAGACAAAGGTGGAGATCACCACCGCCGCCGCGCAGATAACCAGGCTGTTGAACAGGAAAACCCGGAAGCCGGTCCGGAAGATCTTGGCGTAGTTCCCGAGGGTGAACCCCCCCATCCCGCCGCTGAACAGGGTCTCGTTGGTCTGCAGAGAGCTGTAGAAGATCCAGGCCGCCGGCCCCAGCATGAACGCCCACACCACTCCCAGGACCGCTAGCACCAGCAGGTCCTGCAAGCCCCGCCGGACACGGGAGGGGCGCACCCCCGTCACAATGCAGGACCGCGTGGCAGGGCCGGCCGCGGCGGTCGAGCGCTCGGCAGGCGTGCGGATCATCGGCCGGCCCCCAGCCGTTCGCTCACAGGATCTCCCGGAACTCGCGCCGCGCGACCACCCGCAGGTACACCAGCGCGAAGGCCGCCATCAGGAGCGCGGCAAAGATGCCGATCGCCGAGCTGTACCCGAGCTGGTACTCGATGAAGGCCTTGATGTAGATCTCCGTGGCGATGACGTTGGTGTAACTGCCCGGTCCGCCGGCCGTGGTCAGCCAGACGTAGAGGAAGTTGTTGAAGGTCCAGAAGGTGGACAGCAGCGTGATGACGACGATCGTCGGGCGCAGGTGCGGCAGGATGACGAACCGGATGCGCTGCGCTGCTGTGGCGCCATCCACCTCGGCTGCCTCGATCAGCTCCTCCGGCAGCGACTGCAGCGCCGCCAGGAAGGTCAGGCCGACCATGGGCAGCGTGTTCCAGACGATGATGGTGATCACCGAGGGCCACACCCAGTGGACGTCCCCGAAGAACGCGATGGGGGCGTCAACGATGCCGAGGGCCAGCAGCGCCCGGTTCACCGCACCCAGGCGCTGATCCAGGAGCCAGCGGAACACGATCACCGCCACCACAGGCGGGGTCGCCCAGGGCACCAGCAGGATCAGCCTCGACACGGTTACCAGGTGGTACCGGCGCACCGTCTCAGAGTTGAGCAGCAGGGCCAGCCCGAACCCCAGCACCACGCGCACGACCACCGACACGCCCGTGAGCCAGACCGCGGTGTTCCAGAGCACGCGGTAGAAGTCGGCGCCGGCCAGGAGCTTGGCGTAGTTCCGGGGCCCGATGAACGAGCCGCCGCGCCGGAGCCCCAGCAGGCTCAGATCCGTGAAGCTGTTGTAGAGGTTGAAGAACGTCGGATAGAGGTAGAAGCAGGCGAGGATGAGAAACATCGGGGCCAACATGCTGACCACGAAGCGCCGCTCACCCTGCATCTGCTGCCCCATGGCGGATGCCTGACGGTCCGGCCGGGTGCCGCCCCGCGACGGAGGAACGCCGCCGCAGGACGGCCCCCACGGTTGCGCCGCACCTACTGCTTCTTCAATTGCTCCGCCACGAAGTCGTACAGTTCCTTGCCGGCGGCCTCGAAGCTCTTCTCCCCGATCGCGGCCGAGCCAAAGCTGCGGGCGGTCTGATTCCACATGGCACCGATCACTGCCGGACCCGTGGAGTAGGGGCCCCAGCTGCGGGCGTAGGTGAACTGCTCCTGGAAGCCCTTCATCTCCGGTGGGAAGTTCATCCTCGCCAGGAGGCTCTTCTGTGCAGGGTAGTAGGCCTTGTAATGGGTCTGGAAGAAATCCCAGGAGGTGAGGAACTGCACCAGCTTCCAGGCTGCGTCGGGCTGCTTCGTGTTGGCGTTGACCCCCAGGCTCTGCCCACCCAGGTGGGTGGTGGGCTTGCCGCTGCCGTGCGGCGTGGGAGCCGAGTAGAACGGCAGCTCCTGGTTCGGGTTTCTCTTGCGCCAGTCGGACACGAGGCTGATGTAGGACCACACGGGCAAGATGGCGATCCCCTGCTCGCCCCGGGCCAACGGCTCCATGATCTGCGGCTCGAAGATCTGGGCGACCGCCAGGTTGCCCTTCGGGTTGTGGCCTTCCTTGAAATAACTGTCCCAGTAGCGGAAGACCTCGGCGATCTTCTCCGGCGTGATCCCGGTCACGTACTTGCCGCTGGTGTCGCGATCGACTAGCGTGCCGCCGTCGGACCACCAGTAGAAGTTGCAGAGGAACCAGATGGAGTTGTTCCCCCCGGCGCCCCCCGGAAACCCGAAACCGGTCTTGCCCGTGCGCTGCTTGATCTGCCGGCTGGCATTGCGCAAGTCCTCCCAGGTTTCCGGGGTCTTGGCGATGCCGGCGGCCGTCAGCACCTGGCGGTTGTAGACCATGGCCCAGGTGTCCGTGGCAAAGGGGACGCCGTAGAAATTGCCTTTATCGTCATAGGTCAGGTTGGCGGCGACGAAGTCGTCCCAGCCCTGTCCCACGCCTTTGGTCTTGACGAGATCGTTCAGGGGCATGAGGGCGCCGGCAATGCCCAGGTCCCGCACCCAGACGAACGCCAGGTGGGCCACGTCCGGGCCGCCGCCCACCGCCGCCTCCCGCACCAGCTGGTCTCGCGCCTCGGCGAAGGAGGAGCGCTGCAGGTTGACCTTGATGCCCGGATTCCGCTTCTCGAAGTCCACCAGGGCGTCTCGGATCAGGTCACCGTCCGGGAAGGCGTACCGGAAGGTGATGGTCACCTGCGCCAGGGCGGGCGTCACCAAGGCAGCCGCCAGCACCAGCGCCAGCATCAGCGGAGGGATGTGCCGTGCCATCGCCGTCTCCTTTCTCGAAAGCGGAGTCACCTGCCGCGGGCCGAAAACCGGTTTCGTGTCGGATGGGCCGGGGGTCGGTCAGAACTGCCAGAGGTCGTCAGCGCCCCGCATCACGCATACCGCATTCCCCCGGCGAATGCAAGCCCAGCCGAAGGTTCGCTCGAGAGGGTATGGGCCGGTTGAAGCTTGACACCGGTCTCATCCAATTGATAGCCTGCGTCCGGTCCCGAGACTGCCCGGCTCGGTGACGCGAGGGATTCCCTCCCCGGCCGCGCGACCCGGGTACGGGGAGGCACCGCTCCCCCTAGTCTGGATTATTCACGAACGATACGCGAATACTGCGGGCTCGGCCCTCATGGGTCAGGATGATCTTCCGCTCAGACAGGGGTCGCCATGGGCGCGTATTTGGCCAGGAGGATCGTCCAACTCGTCCCCATCCTCGTTCTCGCCTCCGTCATCATCTTCACCATCATGCACATGATCCCGGGCGACCCGGCGCTGGTCTACGCCGGCCCGGATGCGACGCCCGAGGCCCTGGCGGCGATCCGCCAACAGATGGGACTGGACCAGCCGCTGCCCATCCAGTACCTGCGCTGGCTGCAGCACGTAGTGCGCCTCGACTTCGGCGTCTCCTACACCAGCAAGTACCCGGTGATTGACCTGATCCAGCAGAAGGCGGGCGCGACCCTCGAGCTGGCCTTGGCGGCCGCGCTCCTGCAGGTGGCCATCGGAATCCCCCTGGGCATCCTCGCGGCCCTGCACCAGCGCCGCTGGATCGATTACGTCATCTCCGGCTACAACTCCGTCGTCATGGCGATCCCCAACTTCTGGCTCGGCATTCTCCTGATCCTGCTCTTCTCCCTCCAGTTCCGGGTGCTGCCGCCGGCCGGCCGGATCGAGTTCCTGGCCCATCCGGCCGTGGCCTGGAAATCCCTCCTCATGCCGGCTTTCAGTCTCGCCCTGTTCGCCAGCGCCTCGGTGACCCGGTTCACCCGCGCCGCCATGCTCGAGGTCCTGGGCGAGCAGTACGTCCGCACGGCGCGCGCCAAGGGGCTCAGGGAGCGGGTGGTCATCGTTCGCCACGCCCTCCGCAACGCACTCATCCCGGTGGTCACCGTCGTGGGCATCCACTTCGGGTACCTGCTGGGCGGGGCCGTCATCATCGAGTCGGTGTTCGCCTGGCCCGGTATGGGGCGCCTGATCATGCAGGGGATCGCCAATCGCGACTACACGGTGGTGCAGGGAGCGCTGGTCCTCTTCGTGGCTGCATTCGTCGTCCTGAACCTCCTGATCGACGTGTGCTACGTGTTCCTCGACCCCCGCATCCGGCTAACCGCCAGGCGCGAGCCCTGAGGCCGGAGCGGAGGGGAGCAGGGTCGATGGCAGAGGCCGTGGTGGAACGGTCCGACGGGCAGGCGCTCGCGCTGGTGGCGCCGCCGGGGAGCCTCGCCTGGATCTCCGCCGTGCGGCTGGTGCGCCATCCCCAGGGCGCCTTTGGCCTGCTGCTGACGAGCGTCCTGGTTCTCGTGGCGCTGGGGGCGCCCTATCTCGCGCCCCACGATCCGCTCGCCATCCGCTCCGGGCAGGAACTCAAGGAGCCCTTCGGACAGTACCTGCTGGGTACCGACCAGTACGGCCGGGACATCCTCAGCCGCATCATCTGGGGGACGCGAGTGTCCCTCGCCATCGGGCTGGTGGCCGTTGCCCTGGGTGCGCTCATCGGTGTGGGGACCGGGCTGATCGGCGGGTACTGGGGCGGACGGATCGAGAGCCTTCTGAGCCGCGTCTGGGACACCATCCTGGCCTTTCCCGCCATCCTGCTGGGCGTGGCCGTGACCGCCGCGCTGGGTCCGGGAGTGCTCAACGCCGGCATCGCCGTGGCGATCATCAACATGCCGATCTTCTTCCGCATCACGCGGGCCAGCATGCTGGTCGAGAAGGAGAAAGACTACGTGGCCGCGGCCCAGGCCCTGGGCGCAACCGACGGGCGCATCGTCTGCCGGGGGATCATCCCCAACA
>Ga0316619_10000289_pt1 | contig 10204 bp, 7 predicted proteins | sample OWC_Aug_M1_C1_D4_FD_207659 | JGI IMG/M metagenome (GOLD analysis project Ga0316619, IMG submission 207659) | Wetland soil microbial communities from Old Woman Creek delta, Ohio, United States - OWC_Aug_M1_C1_D4_B | ecosystem: Environmental > Terrestrial > Soil > Wetlands | place: USA: Ohio...
CCTCTAAGAGAGGGGAAGTTTTTGGACTTCCTTGCTTGATTAAACCCTATCAAAACAGTGTTTCAGCGACCTGTAATAAAAGGACAAAGGTATTATGCATTCGTGGAGAGACTCTTAGGAAACTGATGAAAAATGATAGCAAGATGGGCATCGAAATTATGGATAAAATTGCGGAAACTTATCTTAACCGGCTCAACAGCACCCGTGCCATGCTTACCAATCTCTTTAAGATGTTCAAATTCCAGACGGGAAAAACAAAAATCATGGAGACTTATTATGAGTCCTAGCCTACAAGGGCTCTGCTCCTTTCCACTTTGTTTTCTGTAAGCGTCCATTTGGGGACACCAGAAAGGAGAGAACACTATTTCGTAACTTCGTCCCGTACTTGACTCAGCCGGGATGGGTAGAAGGCATTTGATGAGCAGATCTTTAGCTGTTCAAGGGAAAAAACACGCGGAGAGCGATCAAACTATAGATACATCCGAGCGCAACCCAGCCCCATATTGGCAGTAAGAAGTGCGTTTTAGCTTTGTATTGTTCAAATGTCCTACCAAAAAGAGGTAGAAGCCTTCTGGATTCTTCATACTTTCCGCCGATAGCCGCCATCCCTAGGACGATCGGCGTTTCAAGGAAAACCTTAAGTGCACCACAAGCCAGAGCTGCACCGCCAATCAACAAGAAATGGCTCAAATAAATAGGATGGCGGATGTACTGATACGGACCTTCCACTACTAATCTCTCAGGTAAAGACCTCATCTGCCCAGGTACCCGGGTGATAGGGAACAGGGCCGTAGCTAACAGAAAGAGTCCGACTGCAACCATGAAGAATCCAAGGACAGCCACAGGGTCGATCATCAAATGCCGTGTGGCAATAATGACCACCGCCCAAGGAATATAAAGGACCAGAGCGTTTACCAAGGTGAGAATCGCCGCCCAACCGGTCCAAGCGATTTTTGGAAGGAAGAAGCCCTCGATCCACGCTATCGGGAGTACGAGAAAGGAGATGAATGGGACGAATAAAAATCGATCTGCCAATTTTTGCCTGAAGATTTCTTTTGTTGTCCTCAATCTATCATTTTTCAAAAAACCATTCAATCAACAAAATTAGGAAGAACCCAGCGCTTTTACTTGAGGAGCCTCGAGAGTAAATTCCTGTTGACTTTTTCAATCAAAATTAGTAGTTTCTTATCGAATCCCATCGTTTCTTAGAATCAACCTCTCAACCAAACCTCAGCCTTTTGGAGTTGGAAATGAAATGGAGAATCCAAAAGGTGCCAATGTGAAGCCTCCAGGAGGTTTTTTACCTCCCTGGAGGGCCCTAAACCATTCTAAAACCAAAATCTCATAAAAAGTTGTCTCCATCCTTCCATTGGTAAGACCCTATAGAGGAGGATTTCATGACCGCCCAGGAAGTTAAACGCAAGCTCACTGCCATCCTCAGTGCCGATGTAAAGGGCTATAGCCGCCTCATGGGTGAGGATGAGGAATCGACAGCCCGCACCTTAAATACTTACAAGGAAGTAATAGCTGGTCTCATTCAGCATCATCATGGTCGGGTGGTGGATGCTCCGGGAGACAATGTTTTGGCCGAGTTTGCGAGTGTGGTCGATGCAGTTCGATGTGCTGTGGAGATTCAGAAGGAACTCAAAACTCGCAATGCAGAGTTGCCTGAGAACCGCAGGATGGAATTTCGAATTGGGATCAACCTTGGGGATGTGATTGAGGAGGGAGATAAGATCCTCGGCGATGGGGTCAACATTGCAGCGCGGATAGAGGGCTTATCAGAAGCAGGAGGCATCTGCATATCAGGTACTGCTTTTGACCAGGTCAAGAACAAGCTATCAGTGGGTTTCCAGTACCTGGGAAAGCAGACTGTTAAGAACATTCCTGATCCAGTTCGAGCATACAACATCCTAATGGGGCCAGAAGCTGCTGGTAAAGTTATTGGGGAAAAAGAGCCAAAAGAGACCAGATGGGGATGGAAAGCTATTGCAGCAGTGGTTGCACTGGCCTTGGTAGCCGGGGGACTTGTATGGAATTTCTATTTCCGAGGACAACAAATCGAGCGTGCCAGGGTGGACAAGATGGCGTTTCCCTCGCCCGACTTGCCTTCTATCGCTGTACTCCCTTTCGTCAACATGAGTGGTGACCCCAAGCAAGAATACTTCAGTGACGGTCTGACAGAGGAAATCATCAACGGCCTCTCCAAGGTTCCGCGTATCTTTGTGATCGCCCGGAACTCCACCTTCGCCTACAAGGGGAAAACCGTGGACATAAAACAGGTGGGTCGGGAGATGGGTGTCAAGTATGTGTTGGAAGGGAGCGTTCGGAGAGATGGGAATCGGCTGCGGATTACGGCTCAGCTCATTGATGCCACCACCGGCCTGCACCTCTTTTCGGAACGGTACGATCGAGAACTCAAGAGTATCTTTGCTACCCAAGACGAGATTACTATTAAAGTCCTGACCGCCCTGCAGGTCGCCCTGACCGAGGGGGAATCTGTCCGTTATCAGGCCAAAGGGGTCAGCAACATCGACGCGTACTTCAAGCTTCTGGAAGCGTCAGAGGCTGGTCAGCGGGTGAACAGGGCAAGCAATGCCCGGGCCCGCCAGCTGTACGAGGAAGTCCTTACCCTAGACCCTGGATCGTCGAGAGCGTATTCAGGTCTAGCGTATACTTACTTTTGGGATTACTGGCTCGGTTCTTCCAGACCTCCCGATGAGTCCATCGCCCGGGGCATTGAGGTGGCGAAGAAGTCTATTGCCCTGGACAAGGACAATTTCCAAGCTCATGGCGCCCTGGCCATGCTCTATGTGTGCAAGGGAGAGTACGAAAAGGCTGTGGAAGAGGCAGAGGAGTCCGCATCAATTAACCCGGGTAACCCGGGAGCCCTAGTCATTCTTGGGAGTACCCTCATGCATGCGTCGCGATTTACCGAAGCCATACCCGTTCTTCAAAAGGCGCTACGTTTCTATCCCGGAAGGCCGTTCAGCATGTGCCTGAGCAACCTGGCCAATAGCTATCGGTGCATCGGCCAGTACGAACAGGCCGTACAGTATTATAAAAGACTGCTTCAAGACCAGCCGGACCATTTTCTGGGGAACGCAGGTTTGACCGCTACATACAGTCAGATGGGCCGCATGGAGGACGCCAGGGCGCAGGCGGCCGAGGTCCTCAGGGTCGATCCAAAGTTCTCCCTGGAGCGATACTCAAAGACACTGCGTTACAAGAATCTTGCAGATAAGGAACGTTATATCGACGCCCTACGCAAGGCAGGGCTGCCCGAGAAACCTGCGGCTAGCATACCTCCTTCAGCTGCAGTCGCTCTCAAAGAAAAGACACTGGCCCCGAAGTCCGAAAAAGTCGCAAAACCAACGCCTCCTCCTGCTCCAAAAGAGGAGGCTGCCTCCAAAGAAAAGATGGCCTTCCCTCTGCCCGAAGTGCCGTCGATTGCCGTGATGCCCTTTGTGAACATGAGCGGGGACCCGAAACAGGAGTATTTCAGCGATGGGATGACCGAGGAAATCATCACTGCCCTTTCTAAGTTGCCAGGGCTGTTTGTGATCGCACGAACTTCGACCTCCACTTATAAGGGAAAACCTGCGAAGGTTAAGCAAGTAGCAGAAGAACTGGGAGTTCAGTATGTGCTGGAGGGGAGCGTTCAGAAGTCTGCCGACCGCATCCGGATCAATGCCCAGTTGATCGATGCCCTCACAGGCCGTCACATCTGGGCCGAACGGTACAATCGTGACCTGAAGGACATATTTGCCCTCCAGGATGAGATTACCCTAAAGATCTTAGACGCTGTCCGCGTAAAGTTAGCAGGGGGAGACGTTTCGAGGGTAAAAGCATCTTATAGGGAGAAGCTGAATCTCGATTGCTATTTGAAGTTTATGCAAGCGATGGGTTACTCGGCACGTATGAATCCCGCGGATAACAACTTGGCCCGGGGGATGGCAGAGGAAGCTATTGCCATATGTCCAGACCACGGAATGGGTTATATTATCCTCGGTAACTTATACTATTTTGATATTCTGCTGCGCAATACGAAGTCCCCTCGGGAGACTCTTGACAAAGCTATAGAACTCGCTAAAAAAGCCCTTGCCATGGATGATTCCATACCCGAAGCCCATGGCATATTGTGTAGGCTCTATAGCCTAAAAGGGGAGCATGACAAGGCGATCGCTGAGGGGGAGCGGGCTGTAGCCCTCAGCCCCAGTGGGTGGGGCCTCCTTACCAATTATGGCAATACTCTAACCCAAACAGGCAGGCCAGAGGAAGCCATTCCGTTTTTGCAAAAAGTAATCCGGCTCAACCCCCTTGGTCCACCCTATATATATACCAATTTAGGCGCGGCACTCCGGATGGCAGGGAGGCTTGAGGAAGCGGTTTCGGCATCTAAGAAGGCAACTCAGCTTGCGCCTGACGCCCCTGGTTATCACGCGGATCTGGCGGCTACATACATTATGATGGGCCGTGAGGACGAGGCCCGCGCTGAGGTTGCAGAAGTTCTCAGGATAAATCCAAACTTCCCAGCAGACTTTGCACCAGTATTCCTTGCCGGCTATAAGGATCCATCCGTAAGGCCTAAAATTATTGACGCCCTGCGCAAGGTGGGGCTGAAGTAGAGAATTGAGAAGCAATCATGAAAATTAGATTCTGGGGTTGCCGCGGTTCGATCACGACGCCGGGGCCGACCACCTTGCGCTACGGCGGAAACTCCACCTGTGTGGAGATCAGGACAAAGACAGGACAAATTATTATTGTCGATGCCGGCTCAGGAGTTCGAAATCTCGGTAAGGCTCTGTCCCAGGAAAAAGATGTTACTCACGTTCGGTTTTTCTTCACTCATTCTCATTGGGATCACCTCACAGGGTTTCCCTTTTTTCAGCCAGCCTACTCTGACACTTTCTCCATCACCTTCTGCAGCGGTCCGCATGCTCAAGATTCCATAAGAAAGTACCTTACGCACCAAATGGAAGCACCGTTTTTTCCGGTAGACTTTAACTTCCTGAGGGCCAAATTCGATTTTCGCTGTCAACGTCCAAATATGGAACCTGGCAATTGTCACCTGGACGGATTCGAGGTCTGCCCGATACCGCTGAGTCACCCCAACGGCGGCTATGGTTACAAATTCATCGAGGATGGTAAAGCTTTTGTATTTCTCACTGATAATGAGCTGGATTTCCAACACGAGGGAGGACTGAGTCGACCGAAATACATAGAATTTTGCCAGGGGGCGGACTTGCTGGTCCATGACGCTCAATACACAGAGGAAGAATACAAATTCACTCGCGGGCGGGGCCACTCCACTTTTGATGACGCAATGGACCTAGCCATCGAAGCTAGCGTCAAAAGCCTTGGTTTCTTTCATCATGACCCGGATCGTACTGACGACGATTTGGACCGGCAAATTGAATTTTGTCAGGAGCGAATCCACCGGAAGGGCAGGGAGACCGAATGTTTCGCGACTGCTGAAGGAATGGGGATTGACCTTTAGCTGCAACATAACAAGCAATTCGGGGTTGATTCTCTAACCTTAACATACCGACAAGTACTGAAGGTGAATCGATAATTCTTGTTGATATTCCGATTCAAAATTAGTACACTTTTTTCAAACATAGGGTTTTAAACCAACGACCCGACTAACCTTTGGGGTATTCCATGACTACCCAAGAAGTTAAACGCAAACTCACTGCCATCCTGAGTGCCGATGTCAAGGGCTATAGCCGCCTCATGGGAGAGGATGAGGCGGGCACCATCCACAGACTTAATGCCTACAAGGAGATGATGGCAAACCTTATTCAGCAGAACCATGGGAGAGTGGTGGATGCCCCAGGAGACAATTTGCTCGCCGAGTTTGCCAGCGTGATCGATGCGGTTCGATGTGCAGTTGAGATCCAAAAAGAACTTAAAGCTCGGAATGCGGAATTACCTGAAAACCGAAGGATGGAGTTTCGCATCGGTGTCAACCTTGGGGATGTGGTTGAAGAGGGAGATAAGATCTTCGGCGATGGAGTCAATATTGCAGCCCGTTTGGAGAGCTTATCAGAGGCAGGAGGCATCTGCATCTCCGGAAAAGCCTATGACGAGGTTAAAAACAAGCTAAACTTTGGATTTAAGTATCTTGGTGAGCAAACCGTTAAGAATATTACCATACCGGTTCGGGTATACAAAGTTTTGATGGAGCCCGAGGCAGCTGGTAAGGTGATTGGTGAGAAAAAGGGTAGACCGAGACAGTGGCAGATAGCTACTATGGGGTTAGTGACTATTCTAATTGTGGTAGCTGCTGCTATCGTGATATGGAAACTATATACTCCTTCTGCTCCCAAGATGGAAGTTGCCTCCAAAGAAAAGATGGCTTTCCCTTTACCTGATGTGCCTTCGATTGCTGTGCTTCCCTTTGTGAACATGAGCGAAGACCCCAAACAGGAGTTTCTTAGTGACGGAATCACAGAGGAAATCATCACCGCTCTCTCAAAGATTCGAAAATTATTTGTGATATCCAGACAGTCAACCTTTTCTTATAAGGGGAAACCTGTAAAGGTTAAGCAAGTAAGCGAGGAGCTTGGGGTTCGGTATGTGCTCGAGGGCAGTGTTCAGAGGTCGGGCGGCCGCATCCGGATTAACGCCCAATTGATCGATGCCCTGACAGGACATCACCTTTGGGCAGAGCGGTACGAGCGTGACCTGAAAGACCTATTTGCCTTGCAAGATGAGATTACGATGAAGATTTTGACTGCCACCCAAGTGAAGTTAACGGAGGGGGAACAAGCCTTAACGTTCGCAAAATATTTCAGAGGGAAGCAGGGGCTCGATTGTTATTTGAAATATTTGGAAGGGCTTAAATACCATCGTGGTTTTAATATCGAGGACGCCAGAGTGGCTCGGCGGATCGCAGAGGAGGCGATCGCGATGTGTCCGGATATCCCAATGATTTATGTCCTCATGGGTTTTGTCCACCAGTTGGAGTATTGGCTGGGCATTGGGCAATCCCCTCGGGAGTCTATTGAGAAGGGTATAGAAATGGTCCAAAAAGCCATTGCCATGGATGATTCCGTGCCTATTGCCCACGGCTTGTTGGGTCATTTCTATTCCCTAAAAAGGGAGCATGACAAGGCGATTGCTGAAGGGGAGCGGGCTGTCGTCCTCGAACCGGGCGGCGAAGTTGTCCATGGGTTCTACGGCACGAGTCTGAACTTTGCAGGCCGGTCAGAAGAAGCCATTCCAATGTACCAAAAAGCAATCCGACTCAACCCCTTCGGTACGACCGCTATTTATTTAAACTTCGGCAATGCTCTCCGCCATACGGGGCGGGATGAAGAAGCGGTTTCGGCATATAAGAAGGCAATCCAGCTTTCGCCTGATAACATCATTGCCCATCTTCTCCTGGCCGTTACATATATCAAGATGGGCCGAGAGAAGGAGGCCCGTGCTGAAGCCGCCGAAGTCCTCAGGATAAATCCGAAGTTCTCAGTGGATAATTTCGCAAAGGCACTTCCATATAAAGATCAATCGGTAATAGAAAGGATAATTGAAGCTTCACGCAAGGCGGGGTTGAAGTAAGAAAAAATAGGCAGGCTCACTTTCCCTTCACTCTCTGCTTCACTCTTCTCTGAACCTTCTGGAATTGTTTGAGAATGCCAAACTGTGAAGACTTTTGGTGCACATAAGCCCAATCTATTTCAGCGTAATGGGCGTACATCAACATCTCTGCCTGGATTTGGGTTTGAAGGTCTTTCCATTCTTGAGCCATGATCAGCCGATCTAATAAGATATCCTCCACCTTTAGGATTTTCAGTTTGATCTTCTCTACTTCGATTTCGTTCACCTCCTGGATAAGCAAATGCCCAACCTGAAGTGGTCCTGGAGGAAACTCAACCGGAACTGGAATGTCAGGATGAAGCCAGTGACGATAATCTTCGAACCTCTCAAATCCGAGTTCCTTCATAACGGTTTCAACCTCTTCCTTCTCTAAAGGGGGAAGTATCATATCAATGTCGGCGGTTGTGTATCCTCCTGCTGTGTAGTATTCGACAACCGCTCCACCGACAAGCACTGTTTGAATTCCTTTCTTTTCGAATGCCGACGAAATGACAGCAGCCACATAAATCTGTCTCTCCAATTTATCCTTGGTGGCGATAGCCTTGGCAATCAACTTTTGAAGTTTATGAGAGGTGTCCATCATATCTTCTCCAGCATCCTGGCCTCTGCAGGATGACGTGGTCGTTGACGTTCTATATCATTTCCATATTCCCTGCGAATTTCTTTCGATCGATTCTTCCAGGTTTTCCTTTTTCTCAAAGTCTCTTTAAGAATGAAAGTATTTGCTACCTTAAGATTGGAAGAAACATCGATTGACTTGTCTGCAAGTGATTTCAACTCGGGTAATAGTAGGAAATTTCTATTCACTTTAAAATGTCTCCGATTTCCCTTGGCCCATGAGAGGACAAAACCAATCTGTTCAAGTCTGTCAAGTTCTCTCTTAATCATAGGGGCCGGTTCTCCTATATTTCGGCTAAGTTCTCTAAGGTGAAACACTTTATCCTGATTGTTTAAGAGATAAACGAGAGTTTTCCGCCGTGAGGCCGAAGAAATGAGAAATTCAAGCATATAACCTCCGGAATAAAAATGTTACTTTTTTTATAACAATTTAATGAAACCCTGTCAAGTGGAAAATGACGAAAGGTTGTCATTTATAAAGCGATGAGAAGAAATTCCCCATTATTTCTTATTGACTTCAATAGATAAAAGGAGTAATTTTCCTTTTAAATCTAAAAGCTTAAAATATATCTTGTTTACCTAACCTTTTGTCCTCCTTTTCCTGGAGTCTTCCCGGAGGAATTCCATGACCACCCCAGAAGTTAAACGCAAACTCACTGCCATCCTCAGTGCGGATGTGAAGGGCTATAGCCGCCTTATGGGGGAGGATGAGGAATCGACGGCCCACACCCTAAGTAGTTACAAAGAAGTAATAGCTGGCCTCATTCAGCATCATCATGGTCGGGTGGTGGATGCTCCAGGAGACAATGTTTTGGCTGAGTTTGCGAGTGTGGTCGATGCAGTTCGATGTGCTGTGGGGATTCAGAAGGAACTCAAAACTCGCAATGCAGAGTTGCCTGACAACCGCAGGATGGAATTTCGAATTGGGATCAACCTTGGGGATGTGATCGAGGAAGGTGAGAGAATTTACGGAGATGGAGTGAACATTGCTGCTCGGTTAGAGAGTCTCGCTGATGCCGGAGGCATCTGTGTCTCCGGAACTGCCTTTGATCAAGTTAAGAATAAGCTGAACCTTGGATACAAATATCTTGGGGAGCAAACTGTTAAGAACATTGTAGAGCCAGTGCGGGTGTATCTGGTTCTCATGGAGCCCGAGGCAGCCGGTAAAGTGATTGAAGAGAAAACAGTTAAACCAAGACGATGGCAAAGGGCGGCTTTGGTTGTAGTAGTAATTTTAGTCGTGGTAGCCACTGCGTTTGCAGTCTGGCGTCTATACCTTCGCCCCACTCCTCCGATTGAAGTTGCTTCCAAGGAAAAGATGGCCTTCCCTTTGCCTGATAAGCCCTCCATCGCGGTGCTGCCGTTTTTGAACATGAGCGGGGACCCCAAGCAGGAGTTCCTCTGCGACGGGATCACCGAGGATATCATCACAGCCCTTTCCAAGGTACCCATGCTGTTTGTCATTGCCCGCAATTCGACGTTCACCTATAGGGGAAAACCGGTGAAGGTCAACCAAATAAGTGAAGAACTGGGGGTTCAGTACGTACTGGAGGGAAGTGTTCAAAAGTCTGATAACCGCGTTCGGATCACAGCCCAGTTGATTGATGCCCTTTCGGGGCATCACATTTGGGCCGAGCGCTACGATCGTGATCTGAAAGACATATTTGCCCTACAGGATGATGTTACACGTAACATACTCACGGCTATGCAAGTGAAAATTACGGAGGGGGAGCAAGCCCTGTATCGCGACAAGGGGATACGAAATCTCAATTGCTATTTGAAGTTGTTGGAAGGGAAAAATTACTTGAATCGCGGCGATATCGAGGGCAACAACTTGGCCCGGCGAATGGGAGAAGAGACTCTTGTTATGTGCCCAGAGTCTTCATCAGCTTATGGGCTCTTGGCTATTACCCACATGATGGATTACTGGCTTGGCTCTGGCAAGTCCCCTCAGGAGTCTATTGAGAAAGCTATTGACCTG
>Ga0316619_10000291_pt1 | contig 10196 bp, 5 predicted proteins | sample OWC_Aug_M1_C1_D4_FD_207659 | JGI IMG/M metagenome (GOLD analysis project Ga0316619, IMG submission 207659) | Wetland soil microbial communities from Old Woman Creek delta, Ohio, United States - OWC_Aug_M1_C1_D4_B | ecosystem: Environmental > Terrestrial > Soil > Wetlands | place: USA: Ohio...
TCGCAGGCCATGAGGCGCTCGGGTCGTCGCTCGTCGTCATGGACCAGGCCATGGATATTATGATCAAGGACAACGTCCGGCGGCAGATGGCGCTCCTCGGCGAGCGGGACGTCCTCATCCGTCCCGACCTGGGTACGATTGGGACCGAGGACTTCGAGCGCGGTGCGGAAGCGGCCGGTCGTGGCGAGCGGGCCGCCCGTCAGGCGGCGGGAGCGCTCTCGCGGCTCTCGGTCTCCGAAGAGGAGTATGCGGCATATACTGCCCGGCAGCGCCGGCCGCGGGTCTCGTCAGTTCGCGTCGGCGCCGTGCGCGTGGACGGTCTTGAGCGCGTGAACGATGAGGCGGTCATGTACCGCTTCGGGACCCAATCGGGTGAGCAGCTCGATCCGGCGACCCTCCGGCGCCGCGTCGGGCCCGTGTACGGCATGGGCGATTTCGAACGCATCGATCTTGAGGCAACACCCCGCGGCGATGTCTACGATCTCTCTCTGCATGCTCACGAGAAGCCCTGGGGCCCGAACTATCTTCGCTTCGGCCTGAGCCTGGAAAGCAGCTTCGACGGCGGCAGCAGCTACAACATCCTTATCGATTACACGATGCGGTGGGTGAACCGCCTCGGCGCGGAATGGAAGAACCAGGTCCAGTTCGGGGAGACGCATTTTTTCTTCTCCGAGTTCTATCAGCCCGTTTTCCCGACACGCACCCTGTTCATCGCGCCGTACTTCCGGTGGGAGCAGCGGTTCGCCGATGTCTATTATGGCGATGATGTGATCGCCCGGTACCGCGTCAGGCAGCAGCAGTGGGGCGCCGATCTGGGCGTCCAGCCCTGGACCTATGGAGAAGTGCGGCTCGGCTATGTGCGGGACCAGGTGCAGGCACGCTACCAGGTCGGGCTTCCGGGTTTTCCCGCGATCGACCTTTCGCAGGGAGCCCTGCGCCTGCGCGCCATCGCCGACCAGCTCGACAGCATCGCCTTTCCGCGGAGGGGCTATTTTGCCTGGCTGAACGTCTATTCGACGCGGGAAAGCCTCGGAGCGGTCGCTCCCTATGACAAGATCGAGACCGAGGTGGTAAAGGCGTTCACGCTCGATCGATACACGGTCCTGGGCAACCTCCGGTACGGCACCCACGGCGGCGATGGCCTGCCGTACTACGATCTTCATGTCCTGGGCGGTTTCTTCAATTTGTCAGCGTACCAGAAGAACCAGCTGGCAGGGCAGGTCATGGCGTTCGGCAAACTTGTCGCCTACCGGCAGGCGAGGCCGACGATCGTCGGGTCGGTTCTGGGCAAGTTCTATGTCGGCGGATCGCTCGAGGCGGGCAATGTCTGGGACCGCACGGGCGATATGGCATGGGACGACCTGCATCTGTCCGCCAGCGCCTTCGTCGGGTATGACACACTGTTTGGTCCGCTCTATGTCGGGGTCGCGGCGGGCGACCGCGGCCATCAGACGATCTTCCTCTTCCTGGGTATAAGCTTCGGCACATCCTATCAGGGGAAGCCCTGATGACCGGGAGGGGAAGGCCGATGATGGGGATCAGCATACACCCCTCAATACTCTGAACATCGATAGCGCGAGGAGGGCCTGATATGAGAGCGGCTATGTTCGATCGGTATGGAGCGAACGATGTGGTGCAGGTCCGGGACATCGAGGTGCCTGTGCCGGGGCCCGCTGACGTGCTCGTGAAGGTCCATTCGGCGAGCGTGAACCCGGTGGACTGGAAGGTGCGCGACGGCCAGGCGAGAATCCTTACCGGATCGAAATTCCCGAAGGTGCTTGGCTGCGAGTGCGCGGGCGATGTCTCCAACACCGGGGCGAGTGCGGCGGAGTTCCGAAAAGGTGACCGTGTTGTCATGTACACGAGCGTCAAGAGGCTCGGCGCGTTCGCCGAGTATGCCTGCACGACTGAAGCGACGGTCTATCCCATCCCGGAGGGCGTGACCTACGAGCAGGCAGCCTGCCTCCCCATCGCCGGACTCACCGCGCTCCAGTCGCTCCGGGACCACGGGAAGATCGCCGCGGGCAAGAAGGTGCTGATCAACGGGGCCTCTGGCGGTGTCGGCCATTTCGCGGTCCAGATCGCGAAGGTCTTCGGGGCGGAGGTGACCGGCGTCTGCAGCGGCAGAAATACCGATTTTGTGAAGGGCCTCGGCGCTGACAGGGTCATCGACTACGGGTGCGAGGATTTCACCAGGGGCAGTGAAAAATATGATCTTATCTTCGACGCTGTATCTCGATCGTCCTTTTGGAACAGCAGGGCGGTTCTTGCTCCGCGCGGCGTCTATGTGAGCACCCTGCCGAATGCCACCATCGTCGCCCAGATCGTTACGACCCTCCTGCCCGGACGGAAGGCCCGCCAAATGTGGGTAAAACCGAATGCCCACGATATGGCATGGATGATGGAGCAGATCAAGGGGGGCAAGGTCAAGGTCGGTATCGACCAGGCCTATCCGCTGGACCGGATCACAGATGCCCTTGCAGCGAGCGAGGCAGGCAGGACGAGGGGGAAGATCGTAATCTCGGTGGGGTAAGCGCCGATACACGCAAGGAGGTACTATCTCCGACAGCGTTGAGGCGGGGAAGTGCGGTCAGGGTTTATAGTACATCAGCTGACGGCTGAAGGCCTCTACGGCCCGAGCGAGCTTTTTTTGCTCCTCTTCTGTCATGGGCTCGAAGGATTCAGCGAAACGGACGTTCTCCTCGAGTTGCGCGACATTGTCGCAGCCGATAACGATGTTCGTGACCGGCTGGGAGAGGGCGAAGCGGAAAAAGGGCTCCATGCTGGTGTAGCCGGGAAGCTTCGATGCGAACCCCCGGAAATAGACCTTCATGCCGATGATGCCCATGTTCCTTTCCCGGGCAAGGGGAAGGACTTCATCCAGAAAGCTTTTATACGCCGGTTCAGCGGGATTGACCGGCATCAGCACGGTATCGAAGTCGAAGCGCTCGATGCATGTCCTGAGTATGGAAGGATCATGGTGTCCGGTGACGCCGATGAACCGCGTCTTGCCCAGTTGTTTCGCCTCGGAGAAGGCCTCGATCGCTCCACGCGGCCCGAAGATCTCCGCGAGTTCCTCTTCCTCCCGCACGTCGTGCACCTGCCACAGATCGAGATGGTCGGTCTGCATGTTCGCGAGCGTCTCGTGCAGATGGGCCAGCGCCCCCTTCCTGTCCCGGGCGTGGGACTTGCTCGTGAGGAAGATGTCCCTCCGCCGCTCCTTGAGCGCTTTTCCGTAATAGGATTCGCTTCCCGAGTACGCCCGCGCTGACTCGCAGTAGGAAATGCCGAGGTCCAGGGCCCGGTTGATGAGCGCATAGGCCTCCCGGTCGCGCCCGAAGGATCTGAGCACGCCCTCGCCGCCGAGGCCCAGGATGGTCACTTCCCGGCCTGTCCTGCCGAACACACGCTTCGGGATGGTCATGACCGGATTATAGCACAGCGCCTCCCTTTCTTTCCTTTACATTCCCTCCGCGCTATGCTAAAAAATCGGCATGAAGCGCATTGAACTGCTTCCGGCGTTCATACTCCTCGTCATTGCCTGTTCCCTGCCCCTCGCCGCCTCTGCCGTCGAGCTTGACGGTCTGTCCGTCACCGGGATCATCCTGAAGGACGACCTCGGCCAGCCACTGCCCGACCATGACAATCTGCTGACGCTGATCGAAGTAAGGCCCGGCGATCTGTTCTCGCGGCAGATGATCCGGAAAGGGATCGGCTATCTCTACCTAACGGGAAAGTTCCGCGACATCCGGGTGGAGGCTTTCCCTGATCAGGCCGGGGTGCGGCTCGAATACACGCTCGCCCCTGTCATCATCGTGGAAAAGGTCGTGCTCCGGGGGAACCATTCCCTGCCGGACCGCGTCATCCGCGACGCGGCGCGCGGGGTCGAGGGAAAGGAGCTGCGCGAGGAGAACTTTTCAGACATCCAAGCAGAGATCCAGGCGCGCTACCAGGCCGAGGGCTTTTACAACGCGCGGGTCACGTTCCGCCGTGAGCCCGCCGCTGACCCCCACCGGGTGGTCCTGTTCCTGTACATCACCGAACCCAAGCAGACGATCATCGAGAAGATCACGTTCAAGGGCACCAAGGTGTTCACCGATCAGGAACTGCTGAGTTCCATGCAAAACCGGCCGGGCAGGCCCCTGCTCACGAACGTATTGCTCGAGGATGACATGGAGGCCCTCCGGAGGAAATACACCGAAGCAGGGCATCCCGCCGCCGCGGCGGGGCCGGTGAGCATGAGCTTCCGGAACGAGCGGGCGTTCTTGGAGATCACGGGGGACGAGGGGCCGAAGGTCACCCTGTCGTTTTCGGGGACCGATGCCTTCTGTGCGGACAACTTCCCGGATCTGTTCGACCACGGACCGGACAACGACCAGCCGTTCACAGTGCTGCAGGAGGAGTGCGCGGCATACTTCCGCGACCTGCTCCTGATCGGGACCGAACACGATGTGTCGGACACGGTGATCGAGAGCAGTGCCGAGAAGATCAGAAATGTATACCACGACGAAGGCTATATGGATGTGAAGGTCGAGGTGAGGAAAACCGAAGCATTCGGGAGCCTGGACATCGCCTTCATGATCCAGGAAGGGCAGAAAGTTGCCGTGGACAATATCCGCGTTGAAGGGAACACGGTCTTTACTTTGAAGCAGATCAAGGACATGATGGCCACGCGGGAATCAGGGTGGTTCAAGTCCCGGCCGTTCCGGGAGGATATCCTGGATAAGGATGTTGAGCTCATCACCGATCAGTATGTTGCCGCGGGGTACCTGTCGGCGGAGGTCAGAAGAACGGTGACACGGACGGCCAGCGGCGGCAGGGCGCTGATCACGCTGAAGATCACCGAGGGCCGGCAGACCCTGACCGGGAACATCTCGTTCGAGGGGAATGCGGCGCTCACCGCGAAAGAACTTGCCGGCGCACTCCAGATGCGGTCGGCCGCGCCATACAGCGAGCGGCTCCTGGAAGAGGACCGCTATCGCATCCTTTCCCTCTATTCCGCCCGGGGATACCTCTACGCGAGCGTCGAGGCAGAGAAGAAATCTGCCTTCGAGGGCGAGCCTGCGGGCAAGGACGGGAAGGGCCGGACCGCAGACAACACCCCGGAGGTGATGAACATCAAGTACCACATCACCGAGGACCAGCGGGTCTCCATCGGCAAGGTCATCCTCCGGGGGAACGTGGCGACCCGGGACTCGGTGATCCTGCGTGAGCTCGATCCCCGGACCGGCGAACCCTATAACTATGAGGCGATGCTGAAGAGCCAGCAGCGCGTCTACCGCTATGGCTACTTCAGCCTGGCGAAGTTTGAGCCGGTCCACCCCAACGAAAAGGAGTCTGTCAAGGACATGCTCTTCACGGTGGAGGAGCGGCCCGCAGGCGCTGTGGAGTTCGGGATCGGGTACGGCACCCTGGACCGGCTGCGGGGGTTTGTGGAGGTTTCCCACCGGAACATCCTGGGAACGGCGCGCTACGCGAGAGTTCGCTTCGAGGCGAGCGATATCCTGGAGCGAGCTGCATTCACGCTCCAGGAGCCATGGTTCCTTGGGTATCGGAACCTGGAAAGCAAGTTCCTGCTGGCGTGGTCCGATGCGAAACAGATCAACGAGCAGACGCGCGATATCTATTACCAAACCCGGAAGACGACCACCTCCTACGGCGTTGAGAAGACCTACGACGCGCTCAAGACCTCGCTTACCTACCAGTACGAGATCGTGACCAACTACAATGTGCAGCAAGCCGCGGAACTGACACCCGAGGACAGCGGGCATGTGCTCATCAGCAGTTTGATCCCAGCCGTCGTATGGGACCTTCGCGACAACCCGTTCAATCCCACGCGCGGGAGCGTTCACGGCGCAAATCTCAAGGAAGCCATGGATCTCCTGGGGTCCAAAGCCGCCTTTTCGAAAGTGACGGTGCAAACAAGCTGGTTCTTTCCGGTCGCCGAACGCACGACTCTCGCTCTCTCGGCGCGCGCGGGGATGGCATGGCCGCGTAAGGACACGGATGAGGTCCCCATCAACGAGCGGTTCTACCTGGGCGGCGGCAACACCGTGCGGGGATACAGCCAGGACTCGATCGGGCCCCCCTCCGACGTACCGGCCACCTCCAGCAAGGTTCCGACGGGCGGCGACGGGATGGTCCAGTTGAACGCCGAGATGCGTCTGAACACCGCCGAGAGCGGCGGGCTGGTGTTCTTTACCGACGCCGGGAACGTCTGGGTGCAGCAGGCCATCCACCTCAATGACCTCCGGGCGTCCTACGGCATGGGGATCCGGTATAATACCCCGGTCGGGCCCCTCCGGGTGGACTATGGCCAGAAGATCAATCGCCAGTCCGGCGAGAGCCCGGGCCAGTTCCATATCAGCATAGGCCACGCGTTCTGACAGGTCACGGAAAAAGGCTTTTGTACTTTTTTGCGGGCCTGGCGAACCAATTTCGCGGTTAACCATTTCGGGTACTGAGAGATAGCTCCGTTACACAAATCGCTCCTCGCAATGACCAATCGGGACTTTTTCAGCAAACGGTAAAGGATCAGAGGCGGCACTGCTGCTGGACGAAGCAGTTTCGGGATGGTATTATGACAATATGAGCCTTGTCCGCGCCTGCGGGGCGGACCTTTCGAGAGAACCATGCATATCCATAGAAGACTCATTGTCCTGGTCGGCCTGGGGATGCTCCTTACCATGGCCATCACTGTGCTTTCGGTAGAGAACATCACCGGCGAGTTCTCCCAGACCGTTCGGAGCATCGGGACGATCTCGCTCGAGGTCCGCAAGGTCTGGACCATCGAGCAGAAACTCGACGACGCGACCCGGATGGTCCGCGAGTACGTCAGGACCGGCGATGAGCATTACCGACGCAACTATCGGATCTTCCACGATGCCGCGGAGCAGATGCTGACGGAGATGAACGCCCTGGATCTGGACAAGCGCGAGGTGAAGGTCCTTGGGGCGCTCATGAACGATTTCAACACCATCGAGGACAAGGTCGAAAGGATATTCGTCCTTGACCGTGCGCTTGCCGGGTCCCGAACCGAGGCCAACACGCTCCTGAACGACCTGGATAACCTTGCCGCATGGATGCAGCACGACATCGAGCGCTATAAGGAGGAGAACGCCCTCCGCCTGGACTCGGTGGCAAAGGACATCGAGGGAACCAAGCTCAGGATCAATATCCTCTTCGGCATCATCCTCGTCACCATGGTGGGGTTCCTTCTGGCCTTCGGTTTATATCTCTACCGGAAACTTTCCATTCCGCTGGTCCAGCTGTGGCAGGGGGCGGAGGAGATAAGCCGCGGAAACCTCGACTACCAGATGCAGGTACGAGGCGAGACCGACATCGCCATGCTGGCGGAGCGGTTCAATGAGATGGCCCAGAAGCTCAAGGCTTCCTACGCCGGTCTCGAGCAGAGGCTGATGGAGCGAACGCAGCAAGTGGCCGCGATGAACTCGGTCGCGCTCACCCTCGGCAGGACCGGGACCCTCAGGGAGGTGCTCCAGGAGTCCTTGAAGACGGTCCTGCAAAGCTATTCGGACATGGAACCTCGCGGCGGCATCTTCCTGTGCGATCCTGACGGCGAGACCCTGCGGCTCACCGCGCACCTGGGCCTTACCCCGGAGTTCGCCGCACGCGAGGACCGGATCAAGATGGGCGAATGCCTCTGCGGGGTGGCCGCCCAGACAGGCGAGATGATCTATGCCGACAAGGGCTGCGGGGACCCGCGCCACACGCGGGGCGATTCGCACCTGGGCGGCTCACACATCGTTATCCCCATCAAATCGCGGGGGATCGTCCTTGGCGTCATCTTTCTGTATCCGGCGAAGAGCTTCAGCCTCAAGCCGTCTGACGTACGGATGTTCGACACCATCGGGGCCCAGCTCGGGATGGCAGTGGAGAACATCAGACTCTATGCCGAGGTGAAGGAATCGAGCGAGAAGTACTGGGACCTTTTCGAGAAATCCCGCGACATTCTCTTTACCGTGGACGGGGAGGGCCGGCTTGCGGTGGTGAACCAATCGATGGAGCGGTTCCTCGGCCGCACCAAGCGGGAGCTCATCGGCTCGAGCATCCTCGACATTCTGACCGAGGAAGGCAGGGCGCTCGCCCGGCGCATCCTGGCCGGCGACGTCCCCCTGGGGGAGCGCATCTTCGAGTTCGCGGTGAGCAGACCCGACGGCAGACAGGCCTATCTCGAGATCAGCGGACGGAGGCTCTTCGTGAAGAACCGTTTCGCCGGATTCCAGGTCGCCGCGCGGGACGTGACGGAGCAGAAAGAGCTCCGCGAACTCCTCGTCAAGGCGGAGCGCCTGGCCGCCATCGGACAGGTCGGCATTGCCATGCGGCACGAGATCAACAACCCGCTGACCACGGTCATCGGAAACACGGAGCTGCTCCTGGACCGGTTTGAAGGGGTAGAAGGGGAACCGAAGAAGCGGCTCGAGCTTATCCTGAACAATGCCTTGAGGATCTCGGAGATCGTCAAACGGATGCAGGAGATCAAACAGGACAAGACCGTCGAGTACCTGAAAGGCGTGAAGATGACGGACCTGACGAAGGAGTAGATACGGACACGGAGACACGGGGACAAGGGGACAAGGGGACAAGGGCAATGCGGAGGCATGCCGGCGGATGGACCGCGGGGGCCGGGGTAATCATGGTCAGCCTGTGTATCCTGACTGCCGCCCCGAGTCACGCCGTGCTGGTCGACCGGGTGGTCGCGGCGGTGAACAATGATGTCATCACGCTCTCCGAGCTCCGGCAGACCGTCGCATTCAACGCGGCCGTCAGCGGGAAGGGCAACGGGAGCCGGCTCGAAATGGAGACCCTGCAGGGCATCATCAACCGACGGCTGCTGCTGCAGGAGGCTTACCGCCTCAAGGTCGCTGATGTGTCGGAACAGGACATCGCGGCTGAGGCCGTTCGGCTTCGCGAGCGGTTGGGGACCGAATCCGCCTTCCGGGATTTCCTTGCCCGGACCGGCATGACCGAGGCGCAGCTCGAGAAACTCCTGGGCGAGCGCCTGCTGGTCGAGCGGTTCGTGGAGAAGAAGATCGGTCTCTTCGCCCGCGTGAACCGGGATGATGTCCAGGCCTACTTTCGTGATCATCCTGATGAGTTCAGGGACAAGCGATTCGCGGAGGTCCAGAAACAGATTACGGCGCGCCTGTCCGAGCAGAAAGTAAGCCAGCAGCTTGACCAGTACGTGGATGAACTCCGCAGCCGGGCGTTCATCAGGATCAATGCGGTGCGGGAAGAGTAGTGAGGGGTTACTCATCTGAGAACCAGAATCTTCTTAAGACGGGAAGAAAAGTTTCACGCAGCCAAAAGTAGGCGCTTCTAAGCGAGGCGCAGAGTTCGCAGAGAAAGCCTCAAAATATAGGCTGGATTGAAATCAAGACGTAAAGGTTTTGATTTAGCTCTGCGTCCTCAGCGTGCTCTGCGAGAGATGCCCTTTTGGTTTCGGCTTGTCCGGGTCAGGAGTCAGGAACATCCCTTCCAGAGCGTTCGTATATTTTCCGAGAAGGAGCATAATGCTTATGAAAAAAATAGTTCTCCTTGCCATCATGTTCATGCTGCTCTTGGGCATGAACGGCTGCACGTTCCTGAAGGTGAACATCGGGGATGAGGTCGAGCCGCTCACGGAAAAGGCCATTGCCGGCAAGGGACGGGACAAGGTCCTGGTGCTGGACATCAGCGGCATCATCATGGGCGGGGAGACCGGCTCCCCTTTGTCTGACCGGAAGAAGCCCGGCCTGATCGCGCGGGTGCGCGAGGCCCTTGACAAGGCGCGTCGGGACACACAGGTGAAGGCGGTGGTGCTCCGGGTGAACAGCCCCGGCGGCGGCGTCACGGCGTCCGACATCCTGTACCACGAGCTCAGGACGTTCAAACAGGAGACGGGCGTGACGCTCGTGGCGCATATCATGGATGTGGGGGCTTCGGGCGCCTATTACGCGGCCCTGGCTGCGGACGCCATCACCGCGCAGCCCACGAGCGTGACCGGCAGCATCGGCGTCATCATGTACCGCGTCGACGCCACGGGCCTGATGCAGAAGGTGGGGATCCAGACCGTGGAGATCGCGTCGGCCGACAAGAAGGGCATCGGCTCGCCCTTCCGGCCCCTCTCGGACGACGAGCGGAAGATCTTTCAGGGGTTCATCGATTCGCTCTACGGCCGGTTCACCGGCCTTGTC
>Ga0316619_10000292_pt1 | contig 10192 bp, 8 predicted proteins | sample OWC_Aug_M1_C1_D4_FD_207659 | JGI IMG/M metagenome (GOLD analysis project Ga0316619, IMG submission 207659) | Wetland soil microbial communities from Old Woman Creek delta, Ohio, United States - OWC_Aug_M1_C1_D4_B | ecosystem: Environmental > Terrestrial > Soil > Wetlands | place: USA: Ohio...
TTCGTTGATTCGCAGGCGTTCAGCCAGGACGGGGAGTGATTCCTGGGTGTCGAGGATACGGTCATGGTTGACGAAATGATGACTGCCGCCCATGGGGAGGTAGCCGATGACCTGGGTGTTGCTGGAATGGCTGAGTTTGGACAGCAGCGCCTCGATATGCGCGGCGCGGCTACTGGTGCCGATCACCAGCGTGCGTGTTTTGAGTGCGCCTACCTGCGTCCAGTGAAGGAACACCGCGCGACTGAGCAGGATGCCGCACAGCGCCAGGCCAAATGAGAGCAGAAATGCCCCGCGTCCGAGCAGCAGAATGGGAAACAGGTAAAACAGCAGGCTCATCGTGACCAGCCCCAACCCGAAGCTCAGGCCAAGGCGTTGCAGCAATGCGCGGATGCCGCCGCGCCATTCGGTCGCATACAGACCGCTGGCGGTCATCAGGCCTACCATGACGATGGTGAATGTCAGGGCTTTGGGCAGCAGGGGGTCAAGGTCCTGCGGGGGGGTACCGAGGTCGAGAAAGCGTGCGCTGACACCCAGATAGATGGCGCCACCCAGGATCAGAGTCTCGATCAGGAGCAGCATCAATAAATTCAGAGGCACGTAGTGCCGGAAAAAGCGGATCACGGTGATTTGCTCAATTGCGTTAAGTGCTTGTGAGCAGCTTTCATGCCAATGAAGGCGTGTTGCGTCATGTGTTTTGGCTTATGTGAGTGCCCGCACTTGGGGCAGGCGTAGGCGGCGGGGGCTGCCATCCGCCTGTAAACGCTTCATGTTGCGCAATTCTGCAGCAGGGTAAACGATGAGATCAACCGGCGCGCGCGGATCGTTGATGAGGTAGCGGGGGTGGCCGTGCCCCACGCAGTCGGCCGAACGGTGTTCGCCGGATTGGTAGGGTATGGGGAGTTGCATCAGCAGGAACTCAACGTCTTTTTGGTCGTCGGTAAACAGCTGCAGATTGATGTCGGCATGCGGCCCTGCCGTGCCATTGAGCACCGAGCCGGTCAGGTGGGGGTCAAACGCTGCCAGTTGCTCCATGTATTCCATCGCGGTTTGCCGCAGCAAGGCCAGCAGCGCGCGGGTTTCGTCTGCCTGGAAGAGTGCCTGATAGCTGCGCAGGGCATCCTCGATCTGCTGGTTGTCGGGCAGGCTGCCGCTGTCGGGTATCCCCAGCTGGCGCGCCGCCTTGCGCTTGGCACTGCCGTAATCGAGGGCGCCGTCCTCCGCCAGGATGCGTGCCGCCACGTGGGCGATGCGGCGGCGCATGTCTTGATGTTTCATGGAAAGAATCCTGGTTCGGCAGGGACCGGCTCGGTTGGTGTGGCCGGAGCGGTCGGCGTGGCTGGATCAGCATTGGGTTCGACGGCGGATCCCTCGGCAGGCACGAACTCCTGGTAAAAATGTTCCATCATGCCGGACGCGGGTGCTTCTGGCAGTTGTCCCGTTGTCTCGTCCACTATTTCAGCTGGCAGGCGCTTGCCTGTATTCGGGTCGATGCGGGCGGTAATGATCCCGGACGGCATGGTCCAGGTTTTTTGGGGCACGCCTTTAAGCGCGGAGCCCATGAATTTGATCCAGACCGGCAGGGCGGTTTGCGCCCCGGTTTCCCCGCGTCCGAGCGAGCGCGGCTGGTCGTAGCCCATCCATGAAATCGCCACCAGATCAGGGGTGTAACCCGCAAACCAGGTGTCGCGGGCGTCGTTGGTGGTGCCGGTTTTCCCGGCCAGATCGCTGCGCCCCAGCTGGCCGGCACGTGCAGCGGTGCCATAACGCACCACGTCCTGCATCATGTTGGTCATCAGCCAGGCGTTGCGGGGATCGATCACGCGCGGCGCCTTGCCGCCCACCGTCTGCGGACTCGCCTGCATCAGCAGGCGGCCATCCTTGTCGGTCACCTTTTCGATCAGATAGGGTTTGACGCCGAAACCGCCGTTGGCAAACACGCCATAAGCCGCAGCCAGCTGCAGCGGGGTGACGCTGCCGGCACCCAGCGCCATGGTGAGGTAGGGCGGGTGGCGTGCCGGGTCGAAGCCGAAGCGGCGAATGTAGTCGCGTGCGTAATACGGTCCGATTCCTTGCAGAATTCTCACCGACACCAGGTTGAGCGATTTGGTCAGTGCGCTGCGCATCCGTACCGGGCCGCTGCTGCTGCCGTCGTAGTTCTGGGGCTCCCAGGCGGTGCCGCCCGCTTCTTCGGCGGCAAGCGTCAACGGGGCGTTGTCGATCAGGGTGGCCGGGGTATAGCCTTTTTCCAGCGCAGCGGAATAAATGAAGGGCTTGAAGCTCGACCCGGGCTGCCGCCAGGCCTGCGTGACGTGGTTGAATTTGTTGCGGTTGAAATCAAATCCGCCAACCAGCGCGGTAATCGCACCATCTTTCGGATTCAGCGCAACCAGTGCCGCCTCCACATCGGGGAGTTGCACCAATCGCCATTGTGTCGGTTTGCCCGTGGCTTGCACCCGAATAACCGCACCGGCCGCCAGGGTCCGCCCTTTTTTGCCGGCGATCCAGTTGGCCACCCATTTCAGTGAGTTCCCGGCAATGTCGATTGCCTTGTCGTCGCGTAGCTGGGCACGGATCAATTGGGGGGTGGCGCTTATGACCACCGCGGGTTGCATGTCATTCACCGGCGCGAGGTCTTCCAGGGCATGAGCGATCGCCGTTGCGCGCGCGTCCTTGTCCTGGGGGAGCGGGATTTGTTTTTCCGGCCCACGGTAGCCGTGACGCTGGTCGTAATCGACAACGCCTTGCCAGACCGCCTGGGTGGCTGCGGCTTGCTGGGCGCTGCGCAGCGTGGTGACTGCCTTGTAGCCCGAGCTGTAAATCGATTCACCGTATTTTTCAAACAAGGCCTGGCGCACCATTTCGGCGGCGAAATCGGCGTCTACATTGGTGTGCTGGCGTTCCTGGCGGATCACCAGCTTTTGCTTGACGGCGGCCTGCCGGGTCGGTTCATCAATGAATTTGAGCGTGTACATCCGCTTGAGTACATATTCCTGGCGGGTTTTGGCACGCGGGAAGTTCACCACCGGGTTATAGCGTGACGGCGCTTTGGGGAGGCCTGCCAGCATGGCGAACTCAGCCAGCGACAGATCGTGTATCGGCTTTCCGAAGTAAGTGCGCGCTGCAGCCTCAAAGCCGTAGGCACGCTGGCCGAGGTAGATTTGATTGATATACAGCTCGAGGATTTTGTCCTTGGACAGGCTGTGTTCGATCTTGATGGCCAGCATGGCCTCGGACAGCTTGCGGGTCAGGGTTTTTTCATTCGACAAAAAGAAGTTGCGCGCCACCTGCATGGTGATGGTCGATGCACCTTCCTTGGCGCCGCCAGACAACAGATTGGATGCCGCCGCGCGCAAAATGCCCAGCGTATCCACACCGCCGTGGCTATAAAAACGTTCGTCCTCGGCAGCGATGATGGCCTGCTTCATGTAAACCGGAACCTTGTCGATCGCGATGAAGGCGCGGCGTTCCTCGCCAAACTCGCCAATCAGCGTGCCATCAGCCGTATACACCCGCAATGGCTGCTTGGGCTTGTAGTCAGTTAATGCCTCGAGCGGCGGCAGATTGGGGTAAATCAGTGCGGCAGCCAGTCCCGCAAGCGCTGTACCGACCACGCCAAGGCTGATAACGAGTGCCAGTGCGTAATGCCACCATTTGGAAAACATCCGATCCCTTTTGTACAAGCCTAAAGTTTCTGCCGATTATAGGCGTTAGTGGTGTTGGAAATTGGATACAGTTGTTGAATGCTTGTAGTTCGGTCGGAAAATAACTGTTAAAAACCGTGTGTTGTTGCTAGCATTTAAAAACAATAATAAGAAAAAGCGCCAACCCACAGAAGCGTAAAGGAAAAACTCTTGCACCTGAATATCAATCTAGATTGGTTGTCCGCCAAGGGGCTACCCATCCTGGGTCTGGATATCAGTACAACCGCGATCAAACTGGTCGAGTTGTCTGATGCGGGCAAAGGGATGCTGCGGGTCGAACGCTATGTGATCGAGCCCTTGCCCAAGGACGCGGTGATGGATGGCAATATTGCCAACCTGGATCAAGTGGCCGACACCTTGCGATCTGCCTGGAAGAGTTTGGGCTCACGGATCAAGCATGTGGCTTTGGCGCTGCCCTCATCGGCCGTGATCACCAAAAAAATTCTGGCACCAGCCAGCCTCAGTGGTATCGACCTTGAAAACCAGGTGGAAGCCGAGGCCAATCAGGTCATTCCGTTTTCACTGGATGAGGTGAACCTGGATTTTCAGGTGCTGGGCCCATCGCCTGGCAGTCCGGACGATGTGCAAATCCTGCTTGCCGCCGCGCGCAAGGAAAAGGTCGAGGATCGGGTGGCAGCAGTCGAGGCGGCTGGTCTCAAAGCCATGATCATGGACGTTGAATCTTATGCGACGCAAACGGCATACGAGCAGATCGCACACCTGATGCCCGGCAGCGGCGCGGGCATCACCGTGGCGATCATTGATATAGGCGCGCAAAACATGCACATCAATATCCTTCACGATAACGAGTCGGTTTATCTGCGCGAACATGGGTTTGGCGGCAGCCAGCTCAACAACGAAATCGCACGCCGCTACAGCATGAGCAGTGAAGAGGCTGAAAACGCCAAGCGCAAGGGCACGCTGCCCGAAAGCTACGACGTGGAGGTGTTGCAGCCCTACAGCGAAACGCTGGCGATGGAAATAGGCCGTGCGCTGCAATTGTTTACGACCTCCACCCAGTATCGCAAGGTCGATCAGATTCTGCTGGCTGGTGGGGGCGCCATGATTCCGGGTATCGATGAGGTGGTTGCGCAGCGCACCGGAACAGCGACCATGGTTGTCAATCCGTTTGCCAATATGGCAGTCGGCTCCAAAATCCGGCCGCAGGCGTTGACCGCCGATGCGCCTTCCCTCTTCGTTGCCTGTGGCCTCGCCATGCGGAGGTTTGATCCCCAATGATCCGCATTAACCTACTCCCCCACCGTGAGCTGGCACGTGCTTCGCGTCGTCGCCAGTTTACTGTTCTGCTTGGTGTTGCCGTGGCTTCGGGTCTTGTGGCCGTCATTCTGGGACACGCTGTGATTGCCGCACAGCAGTCGAACCAGGATGCCCGCAATGCTTTTTTGACGCAGGAAATTGCCAAACTTGACAGCCAGATTGGCGAAATCAAGAAAATCCGCGAGCAGACCCAGGCCTTGCTGGCGCGCAAACAGGTCGTCGAAACGCTGCAATCCAATCGCACCGAAGTCGTCCATCTGTTTGACCAGATGATTCGCCTGTTGCCTGAAGGACTCTATCTCAAGTCCTTCAAGCAGGCAGGCGACGTTGTCACCATGACGGGTTATACGCAGTCGAGCGCACGTGTCTCCACCCTGATGCGCTCGCTGGATGATTCGCCCTGGTTCGAGTCAGCCAGCCTGATCGAAATCAAGGCGGCCACCGTGAACAATCTGCGTGCCAACGAATTTGTTTTGACGGTTAAGCAGACTCGCCAGCAGGCAGACGACGCAACCGATAAGGGGGGCAAAGCATGACCCTGGACGATATCAATAAACTTGACCTGAAAACTCTGGCTGACTGGCCATTGCCGAGCAAGCTGGCTGCGCTGGCATTGTTGTGTGTGGCGATGGTGGCTGCGGGCTGGTGGTTTGACTGGCGCGGTGGCATGGAAACGCTGGATGCGGCCAAGCAAAAGGAAACCGAGTTGCGTGGCGTGTTTACCACCAAGAAAAACCAGGCAATCAATCTCGATGCTTATAAAAAGCAATTGGCCGACATTGAGCAGGCTTTTGGCGCGCTGTTGAAGCAGTTGCCGAACAAACAGGAGATGGATGCGTTGATTACCGACGTTAACCAGGCCGGTTTGGGACGAGGCTTGCAGTTCGATTTGTTCAAGCCGGAAGCTGAAACGGTAACCGAGTTTTACGCTGAAACGCCGATTCGCGTCAAAATCACGGGCAGTTATCACGACGCGGCGGCTTTTGTCAGCGACGTTTCCAAACTGTCGCGCATCGTGACCTTGCAGGATATCGCAATGGAACCGGGTAAGGACGGCGTGCTGAATATGGATGCAGTCGTCAAAACCTATCGTTACCTGGATGACGAAGAAGTGATCGCCAGCAAGAAAAAACCCAAGGAGCAGCCCAAATGAAGCGCTTGCCCATTGTATTCATTGTGTTGGGTTTGAGCGGTTGCGGTGGCGGCAACATGGAAGACTTGCACACCTTCGTTGCCGAGACCGGCAAGGACATGCAGGGCAAGATCGAGCCCCTGCCCGAAGTGAAAGTCTACGAGCCGTTCACGTACAACGCTTTCGATTTGCCTGACCCATTCAAGCCGAGAAAGCTGTCGACCGGTGGCGGAGGGGGGATGCAACCCGATCTCAACCGCCCGAAAGAGCCGCTGGAGGCTTTTTCGCTGGAAACCCTGAAAATGGTTGGTGTGCTGTCGAAAAGTGGCACCATCCACGCAGTGGTCAAGACGCCTGATAACGCGATTTATCACGTTAAAAAAGGTAATTACATGGGTCAGAATTTTGGCTTGATTACGCAGATCAACGAGAACGAAGTTGGTTTGCGTGAGATTGTCCAGGATAGCGCCGGAGATTGGTCCGAACGCACCAGCACCCTGATTTTGCAAGAATGACTTGTAGTACTGAATACATAAAGAGGCTGACATGAACGCATTGCCGAAGATTGCCCAGAAAATGACCCGTCATCTGTTCGGGATTGTCCTGCTCACCAGCTTGGCGCTGCCGCTTGCCGTGCGCGCTGCTGAAGCGCCGCCAACCAGTAACGCGGTGCAAAGCGTCGAGACCACCACGCTGCCCGGTGGCCAAGTCGTGGTGCGGGTCAAGCTCAAAAATGCGCTAACTGCGACGCCAGCGGGATTTACCGTGGGCAATCCGCCACGCATTGCGCTGGACTTGCCTGATACGGGAAATGCCTTGGGGCGCAATACCGTGGAAGTCAACCTGGGTCCGCTGACGAGCGTGAATGTGGTGCAGGCTGGAACGCGTTCGCGCTTGGTGCTGAACCTCAACAAATCGGTTGAATACGATGCCAAGATCGATGGCAATTTGCTATTGGTTTCACTCGGTGATGCCAGCGTTGGCGTTGCACCGGTGAATGCCAATCCCCGCTTCGCCGAGGCCGCGCCTGGCGCAGCGGCTCACAGCATCCGCGATGTTGATTTTCGGCGCGGTGTGACGGGTGAGGCACGTATTGTCACGACCTTGTCAGACTCGCAAGCGGGGATCAATATCCGTCAGCAGTCCGGCGGGGTGGTGGTTGATTTCATTGGCACCGACTTGCCCAAGTCCCTGCAGCGCCGGATGGATGTGGCTGATTTCGGTACGCCGGTGCAGGTCATCGAAACCTACAAACTGGGTGACAACACCCGTATGGTGATTCAGCCCAAGGGTGGCTGGGAGTATTCGGCATACCAGACCGACAACAATTTTATTGTTGAGGTCAAGAAGAGTGACGATGTACAGAAGAAAACAGCTGACGGCAAGGTGAAATACACCGGCGAAAAACTCTCGCTTAACTTCCAGAACGTTGAAGTGCGCTCGGTGCTGCAAGTGATTGCGGACTTTACTGGCCTAAATATCATCGCCAGCGATACCGTGACTGGTAACCTGACCCTGCGCCTGAAAGATGTGCCCTGGGATCAGGCGCTCGAGCTCATCATGCAGACCAAGGGTCTGGACAAGCGCCAGAATGGCAACGTAATCTGGATTGCACCCAAGGACGAACTGCTGACCAAGGAGAAACTCGAATACGAAGCCCGTTCGGCAGTAGCAGATCTGGAGCCCTTGTCTACCGAGTACATTCAGCTCAACTACATGCGGGCGGATGAAGCGCAAACCATGTTGTACGGCTTTGCTATGGGCGCTTTCCTCAACTCGGCTGGCGGTGGCGTGAACTGCTCGGCGCAAGCGCAGGGTCTGGGTGGCGGAGCGGTTGCACAAGCCTCACAGCAAGGTGAGGGCAAGAGCGACCAGAAAATCCTGACCAAGCGCGGTCGTGCTACGTATGAACTGAAAACCAACACGCTGATCATTACGGACACCCAGCGCAAAATTCAGGAGGTGCGTGAACTCATCACCCGTCTGGATGTGCCTGCGCGTCAGGTCATGATCGAAGCGCGTGTGGTGCTGGCAACCGATGGCTGGAGCCGTGATCTGGGTACGCGCCTGAGTTTCCAGGTTGGGGGAGTCAACCCCAGTAATGCAGCTGGGATTGGACAAGCGCTGCCCCTCTCCCCCACGGCTGGCAATTTTCTGGTGAGCTTGCTGGATCCGGCCAGCGGCAATTTGCTGAACCTGGAATTGCGTGCGCTGGAAGAGGAAAACCGGGGCAAGGTGATTTCCAATCCTCGCGTGATGACCACCAACCAAAAGCCGGCGGTGATTCTGAACGGTACGCAAATTCCCTACATTACTCCGGGAACGGCAAACAACCCCGCTACCGTCACGTTCAAGGATGCCTTCCTGTGTTTGCTGGTTGATCCGCAGATTCTCAACAATGACTCGGTCATTCTGACGGTTGAGGTTCAAAAGGATTCGGTGCGCAATCTTTCACTGGTTCTGCAGGACAACCCCGCAATCGATACCAAGCGGATCAAGACGCAGGTGCGGGTGAACAACGGCGAAACGCTGGTGCTGGGCGGGATATTTGATGGTGAAGAAACCTCAACCGTGAGCAAGGTTCCGTTTTTGGGCGATATCCCGGGCGTTGGATGGATGTTCAAGTCCACGACCAAAGAGAACACCAAAACCGAGTTGATTATCTTCCTTACGCCGCGCATCCTCGACGAACGCCTGTCGCTGCGTTAATCGGTTAATCGCGTACAGTATCCAAAGCGCGGGCTGGTCCCGCGCTTTTTTTCGTTCACTTTTCTCGTCTTATCCCGCTATGGCGCAAAGCCCGCCAAGGCTGACGTCCATTACAATGCCGCCATGAGCAAGCACGACAATCTGTATCTCGTTGGCCTGATGGGCGCCGGTAAAACCACGGTAGGGCGATTGCTGGCCAAACATTACGGGTGTAGTTTTTTCGATTCGGACCACGAAATCGAGGCACACACTGGCGTCAAGATTCCGGTCATATTCGAGATCGAGGGCGAAGCCGGTTTTCGCAAGCGAGAGGAAGCGGCGATTGCCGAACTGACTGCCTTGTCTGGCGTGGTGCTGGCTACGGGGGGCGGGGCGGTGTTGTCACCCAATAACCGCGACAGGTTGCGCAAAAATGGCGTGGTGATTTATTTGCGCGGCACGCCCGAGCACTTGCATGAACGTACGCGGCATGACCGTGGACGGCCGTTGCTGCAAACGGTGGATCCGCTGGGGCGTTTGCGCGAACTCTACACGCAGCGCGACCCGCTTTACCGTGAAGTGGCGGACATCGTGATGGATACGGGGCGGCAAAGCGTATCGAGCATGATGCGGGTCTTGATCGGGAAAATAGACGCGTTCGTGAGTGGCTTAGCGCAAACCGAAAGCGGTCACGAACCGGGTTGAATCCCTCCCGCGTCTGCCTGCCCAAACGGTTCCACAATTGCAGGATCTATCAAACAAGATCAATCGAACATCCTGCGCCATCGCTGCAGGAATTGATTCCACGGAGTGCTGCCCGTTTCCTCAGTGCTCACTTGAGTGTGGATGGGCGTGCGCCCCGCCGCAGTTTCCAGTACCACATCATTGCGATCAGCCTTGAACCACCATCGGCGACTGCCTGTCGCACTGACGATTTCAACCCCATGTTCGTTGCCACGCTCGATTTTGCGGATGTGCGGCGTGCTGTTGGAAAGGGCGGTTTGCGGGATAAGCACCACCAGGAATTCATCCGCGCGCTGGGCGGTTGGCGGGGAGATTTCCATGCGCCAATTGCCGGGTTCGAGCGGTTGGCCGCGTTGGGCAATCACCTTGGCGAGCGAACCGTTTTCATCATAATTTTTTCCATCCACCCAGAATTCGAATCCCGGGCCGCCCACCTTATCCAGGCGTGCATTCTCGGGTAACAGAACGTGTGCGGCGAGCTGGCCGCCGGACTGTTTGCGGGCAGCGTTGGGCGGCAGGCTGACGCTGAACTGATTGCCGATGATGGCAGGCTCCCCGGTGGTGTGCAGCAGCCAGCGTTTCTGGAATTCAGCGTGGCTGGCCGTTACCAGGTCGCGCACGATAATGACGTCGGCTGCCCGGTCATAAA
>Ga0316619_10000295_pt1 | contig 10132 bp, 20 predicted proteins | sample OWC_Aug_M1_C1_D4_FD_207659 | JGI IMG/M metagenome (GOLD analysis project Ga0316619, IMG submission 207659) | Wetland soil microbial communities from Old Woman Creek delta, Ohio, United States - OWC_Aug_M1_C1_D4_B | ecosystem: Environmental > Terrestrial > Soil > Wetlands | place: USA: Ohio...
GTGATCGCCCAGATCAGCGCCGAGGGCGTTACCGTCGCGTACCACGGACACGCGACGACCTACGGCTGGTCGATGGTCTTCCGCTACCGCGCCGGCTGCTACGCAATGACTGAGGTGTGGAGGCCCGTCCGATGATCTGCAACGCCTGCAAGCGCCCTGATTCATTCTGCGAATGCCCCGCGACGCGAGCCAAGCCGGAGCCCACCCACGCGCAGCGCAAGGCGGCCGACCCGCCGTGCTACCGCTGCGGCCACACGCCGGAGGACCTCCGCGCCCGCGTGCTCGCGGCGCTGGATCTGCTGGACCGGGTGCGATTCCGGGCGTCGCCCTCGCAACTGCCGAGCGGTGTCATCGCTGCGGTCGCGTGGGAAGCCGCGCACAGCAAGCCGCTATCGGTGATCAGCTTGGAATCGTACGGTCTTCAGCTATCGGATCTGCCGGCGCTCATCCGCGCAGGCGTGCTCGTGCCGGAGGTCGACGATGGCTGAGCGCCGCCACCCACGCACCCGCGTGGTCCAATACCGCTTGGAGTCACCGGGTGGGCACAGCGATTGCGACGAGGCAGAGGCTTTGCTCATGCGCGCACGCGCCGATGGTCTGGTGTCAGAGTTCGATACGGGCCGCGGCTCGATGCTGTGGTTCGAGGGACGGCCTGGCGCGGACCTCCGGGACCTGCGCCAGCGCGTACTCGAGGCCGTGCGCAGGCTGGACCAGCGCGCTGCCTACGTCGGAGATCGGTAGCAGGCCCGGCGAACCGGGCCGCCTGCTACTTCTGCGCCGCGGCCAGCCGCTCGAGGCCGGCGAGCGCAGCTTGCTCGGCGGGCGTTTTCGGCTGGCGCGACCTAGCCTCTCCGAATCCCGCGATGGCTTCCCCAGCGCGCAGCCGCTCGGCGCTTCGAGGCCACCCCGCGGCGTCGCAGAGCTTCGCCACCTCCTCGCGGAGGGCGGCGGGGTCCGGAGCGGTGACGCGGCGCCACCTGAATCCGATATACCGGGTTGTTCGGACGCCACCAATCTCCACGCTCCATGGCACTTCGCCCGGCAGCAACTCCACGAGCCGCACCCGTTCGCCATCGTCCGGGTTCTCCCACACCTCCCCGGCGCGGGGCTCGGCGGGCGTCGCGGTCTGGCTAGCCTCCGCCGCGATGCGGTCGCACTCCTCGCTGAGCGCGTCCGGCTGCGGCGCCGTGCGGGACTCGAGCGCGGCGATCCGCTTGCCGTGGTCCTCGATGCACCGGCGGAAGTCGCGCGCGCCGCACGCGGCGAAGTCGCCCAGGCGTTGCTCGAGCTTCTCCACGCGCTCGCGGAGCCCGTCGACGCGGGCCGCTTCCGCGAGCATGGCCCGATCGAGCGGGCTGTCCGGGGCGACGGTAGATGCGCTGGCCGCGGAACCCTTCGGCGGATCCGAAGCGTTGGCAGCGACCGCGCACCCGTCGCCGTCGATCGCCACGGGCTGGCCCCATTCCGGGCGCGGCCCCTTGCCAGGCACGGAGCGACCACCGATCCAGGCTGTCCACGGCTTCGGATTCAGCCCAGCGGTCCGGATGACTCCGGCGGCTCATCGGCCTTCGGGGCATCGAGCGGCTTCACACCGAGCCATTGCGCCACGTCGATCAGGTGGTCGTCGCTCAGCGTGGCCAGGTGCGCCACGATCGCGGCGAGGCGCGGACGGCCGCCGGTGAGGGCGTCGCGATCCCGAACGACCCGTCGCACGGCCGCCTCGAGGCTCTCTCCGTTGCTCGCGCCGAGCAGGAACCTGGCGTGCTCGTGCTTGCTGCGCAGCGCGCCGAGGTCCGTGAGCGCATCCGCCCGCTCCGTGGCGATCCGCTCCAGGTCCGAGACGACGTGCCGGATCTTCTCCTGCGCTTCGGCGAGCGCCCGCTCGAGCCCCGCGACGACCTCTGTCACGCGGCCGGTGGTGTCCTCCAGCGCCACGCGCGCGGCGACCATGGGGCTCAGCGTCGGATCCGCGGCGGTCACCATGGGGTCACCCCGTATTCCACGGCCGTGTCCACCGCTTGCAAGCCAGCGCCGACGGCCTGGAAAGCCGCCTCCGGGTCACCGTTGCGCAACGCCCTCCCCGTCGAGACCTTGCTCGCGCGCCATACGATCAACATGATCCAGCCCGCTATCGTTCCCATAATCCACCTCCGCGCCCACGATGCCCGAACCTGCGCCCGGGTCAAGTGGTCAAAGATCGATCCACGCTACAGCTTCACGCGGCGCCCGTCGCAGAGCAGCGCGATCCACGGCTCGCGCGAGCATGTCGCGTGCTCGCGATACGCCTCGCCGCAGAGCGGGCAGATGACGTCGCCTCCCGCCCGATGATCCATGCCGGCCGGCCCGAGCAGGGAGAGCAGCGCGGCAAGCCCGTTGATGCGGCGGCGGACCCAACGCGCCGCGCGATCGCCGCCCTCCATCCCGGAGCCGTAGCAGCGCCAGCACTCGACGGGCCCGAGGTCACCGGACCATCGCCGCCGTCCGTTGCATTCCTCGCACAGGCTCAGCGGGTCGCCCATGGGATCGTCGGGAGGTGCGAGGCTCACCACGTCTCACGCTCCGACTTCGCGCGGCGCGGCTGATATGCGCGAAGGTACAGCCGCACGAGCACACGCCCAGCGTCGTACCGCTCCTCGATGCCGGCGACGATCACGCGGCTCGTTCCGGCATCGGTGAACGCATCCACGATCGGCAGGCGTCCGGGGCCGGCGAGCGAGCGCAGCATAGGGATCGCTTCCGGGTCGACCTCGCGCCAGCCGTCCGGATCGCGATCCCCAAGGGTGACCTGTCCGCCGGACCAGAGGAGGATCACGGCTCGCCCCGCAGCGCGGACAGCTCCGCCTGTAGCCGCTGGACCTCCGCGAGCAGCGCCACGCGATCGGCCTGCGCGGCGTACGCGGGCGCGAGGACTTCGCGCAGGATGCCGAGCAATTCGTCCTCGGAGTCCGCATCGCTGCGGCCCCGCTTCCGCCGGAAGCAGAGGGGCCCGTTCAGGATCGCTCGGTTGATGATCTGCTCGGCGTACCCGAGCTGGACCACGGGCGCGCCGTGCTCCGACCGCCACGTCCCGGGGCAGCGGTCGGCCCGCTCGCGGATGGCCGCGAGGTCCACGGGCGGCGCGGGCTCCTGTTCGCCGTCGACCTTGGCCAGCGCCACGAGCGCCCACCCGGCGAGCAGCGCGAGGGCTTCCCGCGTCTCCCGGCGGCGGCTTTCTTGCAGGGCGCGCCACGCCGCTTGCACCGCGGCCTCCACGGTCGGCGCCCCGAGGCTCCGTGCTTCCGCGAGCGCGAGGCGAGCGGCTTCGGCGAGGGTCACCGTGCCACCTGAGCCGCGAGTTTCCGCGCATGAAACCATGCGTCATAGTCCGCTTGCGTCATTGGGATCCCCGTCGCTTCCCCGCAGCTCATGCAGGACAGTTGCTCACCGCGCAGCGGATCCCCGCTCGGGGTGAGATCGCGGCTACTGCAATGCGGGCAGGTCCAGGGCGTGTCGAGATAATCGCTCATCCCGCGATCGTGCGCGCTTCGGCGCCGCGCGGAAGTGGAAATCTCCGATCCAGGATCAGCGCGGATCCACGATCTTGGCGATGGCGTCGACGGCGATCAGCGCTTCGGGCTGGCCGCGGCGGAGGTCCCGCAGCGCGGCCACCTCGGCGCGCATCCGGACGCGCCATCGGTCGCGAGCGCGCTCCTCGGTCGCGGATCCGCCGCCCATGCCCATCACGGGCGGGCTGAGCGCGTCGGACATGGCACGGGCGATCCGGTCGGTCAGGCTCATGGATCCAGAGACGCCGTTCGCAGGCGGATCGACCGGGGCGGTAGGACGATTCTCCGACGCGACCCGCAGCGCCTCGCTGCAGCGGACGACGTGCGCGGCCCATGCGTCGATCGGATCGTGCGCGTTCGCGGCCCAATTGACGGCGTATGGATCGCCGCGGTTCGGCATCTCCGGCAGCGTCGGGCTCTGCACCGCGATCGCGATCCAGTCCTCGCGCGTGCGGGGCTTCGGTCCGATGGCGGCGCGCACGTCCTCGCGAAGCTTCGCCTCGAAGCGCTCGAGCGCCTCTACCGATGTCGCCGCGTTCATCCGCTCGCGCACCTCGGCGGCGTTGTCGGGGGTGAGACCGGGCGGGATGATCGGCGCGGCGGAACAGACCGTGCACAGCCCAGGCTCGACCGCTGCCGGCCGCCCGCATGCGCAGAGCGGGCCATCCGCCGCCGCGGGTTCGTCCAGCGTCCAGCCGTCGAGCTTTGCATAGCGGCCGACCCGCGATGAAGTCGGCGCCTCTGTCACCTCGACTCGCGCCTCATAACACCCGCGTTCAAGAACGAAAACGCGGCGCACGATCCCTCGTTCGCCGCTCTCATGCGTCGCTTGCCTGCCGATGTCCTTCTCGCTCAGCATGGTCACGAGTCCTCCTCTGCGGTCTTCAGCGCCGCCGCGGCGCGATCCATCGCGTCGCTCCAGAACGCGCCGCCGTCCTCGCAATGACCGAGGTTATCGAAGATTTCCTGTCGGTCCGCTTCCTTCACGGCCTCGAAGACCCCGCGCAGCGCCGCCTTGAGCAGGAAGCAATCGGCCTCGAGCCGCTCTTTCGTCTTCATGTGATCCACCTCCGCCGCGCATCCTACGCGCGCGGCAGCGCAGCGCCATGGGCGATCGGTGATCCTGGATCAGCGATAGACCACGAGCAGCGCGTCAAGATCGATCCATCCGACGACGCGGCGCGGGCGCGACCATGCGGCGCCGGGGAGGCGAGCGCGGTCCTCGGGGGTCCAGGCGTGATCGCGGATGCGGGCGCGCTGGTAGCCGCGGGCGTCGCGGAGGCCGCCGTCCAGTGCCTCGAGGCGGACCTCGGGATCGATGTACTCGGGCTCGGTCAGGACCGTGAAGACGTGTTCGGGCGGCGCGACGAGCACGACGTCCCCCGGGCGCGGTAGCTCGGGCCAGCCCTCCGCAGGGACCCGCCACGCGCCCGCCGAGGTCGCCATCGCCACGAGGCGCGAGACGGCGGTCCCCGTGCGGTAGGGCGGCGCGAGGAGCGGGCAGCGCACGCCCACCGCACGGAGGACGCCGGCCGCGAGCAGGGCGCAGCCGCTCATGCGCGCCATGGCTTCGGCCCGGGCCTCGGTCTCGCCGCGGGCGATCGCAAGCTCGTACTCCGCGCGGGCGTACGGGTCCGCAGGGTCGGCGCTGAGCCCGTCGAGCGTGCGGGCGTAGGCAACGGCGGCGGCGCGATCGGTCATGACGGCTTGACGATCTCCACCACGGCGCGGACCTCGGGCGGCATGCACGCCGCGCAGATCATCCGGAAGCCGTCCCGGTCGTGGCCCGTGAGCACGGAGGGAAGCTCATCCGGATGCGCGAGACATGCGGCCCTGTCGGACATCTGCCCGAGCTTGCCGGCGATCTTGCGCCCCGCGTCGCCCTCTCTGCTCAGGCGCGCGATCGCGTGGTCCACCCGCTCAACCTTCGGCTTCATCGTCCACCTCCACCGCTTCAATAGCACGCCGCTCCGATGCGTATGCGCGCGCGTGATCGAGACGTGATGCGTGGATCTCTCGGATCAGACGCTACGCGGGAGGAGAGCTTCCGAGGGGTTCCAGAAGTCGGAGATCCAGATCAGCTCGAGCCACCCACCCCGGGAGCGATCGGGCCGGCGGCGCTTGCGCCGTCCGGGCCGTCGCCCGAACCGGCCACGGGACGCGAAGCGTCGCGCCGGTTCGGAATCTCTACTCCCCCGGGTCCGGGTCGGAGACCCGAGAAGTGGAGGACTCGCCCGGGTCGCCGGTGCCTGTCAAGCGCGTATTGCGGCAGCGTCGGATCCGCTTCGATGCAGGCCGGATCCGCGCGGCGGTAGGACGTTGAGCGTCCGAGCCTCCGGGCCGATCTGACGCGCCGAGGTAGGACAGAGAATGTCCGATCTGGTGTGACAAGGAATGTCCTACCAGGACGCGGCGGGTGGATCTCCTGTCGCCCATGGCGCTGGCGGCTCGGCGCTGGTAGACGCTGGGACAGCGAATCTGGAACCCGGCTTTCTGTCAGCGACGGCGGTTGAGCGGGAGCAGACGCAGGGGCCCTAGGTGGTGCGACCCGCCAAGGGCTCCGCCTATCTGACGTCCCTCCGCCCGCACGACGCCACGAGCCCGGCGGCGCGGGCGAGGCGTTCCCACAGGGCGCACTGCCGCGCGGCCGCGCGGGATCTGACGGCGGGGTCCCCGGACGCGTAGCCGCGGAAGGCGCCCGCGGGGGTCCTGGTGCGCTCGGCGTGGTGGGCCAGGGTCCAGAGGGCGCGCTCGGCGGCGAGGCGCGGCTCGGCGCACAGGGCGCGGCGGCTGTACGGTCCGCGCGCGAAGGGGCCCCAGAGCTGCCAGGCCGTGATGCTCGGGTGGTCGGTGCCCACGATCCGGCAGTCCGAGACCGCGGCGCGGAACCCGCTCTCGTGGTGCGCGATGGCGACCAGCGCGAGGGCGGACGCTTCGGGCGCGGCGGCGCCGGTGAATGGCAGGCCAGGGCCGGTGCCGGGCAGCCATGCCTCGAGCGCCTGCGCCTCGTCCACGGCTCCGGCGATGGCTTCCGCGAGTGCCTCGAGCCGCGGTAGCTCCTCGGGCAGGGTGACGGCGGGCGCGCGGGCGAGGGACAGGATCGCGGTCAGGACCAGCGGGGTGAGGGTCGACATGCGCGCACCCTACGCGGTGGATCGCGCGGTGCCCATGGTGTGCGGCGGCGGACTCTGGTAGACGACGCGGCTGGAGGTCCGGCGAAGGCTTCCGCCTGCAAGGGCGGCGGCCGAGTCGTTCCGCTGGGCTCCTCCCACCTCGCACAGCGGAACGGCGGGCGGCAGGCTCGATCGGGCGCTCTCCCGGTCGGGCCTGTTGCCTTTCTGTGGCTGGATCGAACGTCGCCCATGGCGCGCGGCGAGCGCTTCGGGCAGGCTCGGCGGCGGAGGTGGATCATGCGAGCAACGCTGACGCTATCGAAGGACGAGATCGATCAGGCCATCAAGGCATACCTGACGCAAGGCGGTTGGAGAGCCGTCGGAGCGGTCTCGCTGTCCTACAGCCCGGCGGACCCGCGCGAGCCCGCGAGCTACTCGGCGTCGGTGCAGGTCGAGAGCCTCGCGGCTCCGCAGCCGGACACGTACCGTTGAACGTCGCCCTCCTGCTCGGCACCGTCGAGCGCATCGAGGAGCCGCACTACACCCAGGGCTCGGGGACGTGCATCCTGCGCATGAAGGTCAAGACGACCACGGAGGCGGAGGGGCCCGGCGGGGAGATGCGCGAGCGGACCGACTTCCACGCGGTCGTCTTCTTCGGGAAGTACGCCGAAGGGCTCGCGCGGAACCTGCAACCCGGGCGCGAGGTGTTCATCACGGGCGAGGTCCGTCCGTCATCCTACGAGGACCGCAGCGGGAACAAGCGCCACAAGGTCGAGATCCACGGCAAGACGCTCCGCTTCTGCTGACTGGATCTAACTTTGACCACTACCGCGAGCGGCCGGCTTGTGCGAGGGTCGCGGCTGGAGGTGGATCGATGTCAGATAATCCGGCGTGGGATGCGATGGTGCGCGCGAACCCGAAGCTTGCGGAGATGACCGACGAGGAGATCCGGGCCGCGGTCGACAAGGCCCGCGGCCCGGGTCCGTTCATCGCGCATGACACGGTGATGGGGCTGTGCGCGGTGGCGTCCGGCGCGCCGATCGAGACGAGCTACACGCGGGCTCAGCTCGCGAAGGCGGTGGACGAGGCGCACGCCGCGATCCACGAGGCAGCGGATCTCTACGGGGAGTCCCCGGAGATCGAGCGAGCCCACGAGGCGCTCCATAAGGTCGGCGCGGGCCTGCCGCGGGTCGCCTGCGCCACGCCGGACCCGGAGGCCCAACGGATGATGCAGGACCTGATCGCGCTGCGGGACCGGGCGATCCCGTGCGGCCACACGATCGCGGATCTGATCCTGTGCGGCGGCGAGGCCGCGGGGGAGATCGGGATGCCGCCGGTGACCAAGTGCGGCGCCTGCCTTGTGGCGCGGAAGGCAGCGAGAGCGGAGCGTGGCTCGTGCCCGTCGACCTGACCGGGGTGCGCGCGGCGGCGCGCGAGACGGGGATCCCCCGCGGGACGCTGATCGGGCGCATGCGCTCGGGCCTGAGCCTCGAGGAGGCCATCCGGCTCGGCGTGCGGGCCCGGGCCGAGTCCAACCCCAGGAGCCCGGAGCGGCTGGCCATGGAGGCGGCCGGCGTGCCCAGGACCACGGCGCGGCGTAGGGCGGCGCAGGGGCTCCCGCCCGCGGTCGTGCTGGACCCGAGGCGGCTCCGGCCGGGGGAGGTCGAAGCGCTCGCGCGGGCGGCGTTTCTCGATGCGGCGATCGTGGCGGGGATCTCGCTCGAGCTGTCCAGCGCGCTGCCCACGGAAGCTCGATCGGTGCTCCAACGATGGTCGGCGCTGTCCCTCTCCGAGCGCGTGCTGTGGGTGCTCCGCGATGGGCCGCGGCTCGCCCGGAGCCTCGAGCGGCTCCTCGGGGAGGATCATCGGCGGATCGGTAACGTGCTGAGCGGGCTCCGGACCCGGGGCATGGTCCGCGAGGGCGGGCGCACCCACAAGCCGGGCGGCTACGGGCCGAAGGTGGTCCCACTGTGGACCGTGACCGAGGCCGGATCGAAGGTGGACCGTTGAGCCCCGAGCAGCGGATCGCGAGGAAGCTTCGGGCCATCGTGGCGGAGGCGAAGCGCGCGGGCGTGGCGCTCGTGGCAGACGCCGACGCGATGGGTATCCGCGTCATGCGGACAGAGGACCTACGCGGGGAGGATCTACGAGAGGTCGGGGAATTGGTCAGGCTCCACGGCGGATGCGGCTGCGCGATCACGCCGCGGATCGACGCAAGCGGGAACGGATGAGCGCAGCGGGCGCGGAGGTGGATGATGAAGCCAGGACAGTTGTTTCACTCGTATATGCGGGGATGGCATGCCGGGGCCGGGTGCAAGCAAATCACCCAGGAGGCAACGCCGGAGCAGCGGGCCGAATACGATCGCGGGTGGAGAGACGGCCGCACCGCTGCGCGTGAGGCTGGGAAGGGCGCCGGTGAGCGGCTCGGCTACAAGCAGGCGGAGATCGCCGTCATGCAGGGGCAGGGTTCCGGACAATGACCCTCCCGATCGACGTGCTCCGCGAGGTCCAGCGCCTCGAGGAGGAAGCGGCCGACAAGGAACCCGGTGGCCGCGGGTACGGCGCCGGCCGGGCGAACGGGATCCGTCACGCGCTGAGCGTGCTCCGGCCGTTGCTCGAGCGGGCCCATGCGACGGGCTACGCGGAAGGCGTGCGGGCGTCCTGCCCGGTATGCGGAACCCCGCGCCTGTGTGCGTCATGCCTTGACGATGGGTCATCCACCGGCGAGGCGACCGACCCGTGACCATCGAGATCCGCCGGGGGGACATCTTCGCGAGCGGCGTGGAGGCCATCGTCTGCGCGGCCAACGCCCAGGGCAGGCTCGGCGCGGGACAGGCGCTCGAGGTGCGGCGCAGGTTCCCGGAGCAGACCGGGCGGCTCGTGGAAAGGGTCCGGCGTGACGGGGCGAGGCCGGGCGGCGTCTACACCGGGCCCATGGTCGGACCCGACGATGCCAGAACACCCGGATCCACGCTGGTCCTGTTCGCGATGGTGAAGGACGACCCGGGCGAGCCGTCGAGGCTGGAATGGATCGCGTCATGCGCGCTCGATCTGGTCGGCGCGTCCACCTATCTCCACCTCGGAAGCGTCGCCGTCCCGGCCCTCGGGTGCGGTCTCGGGGGCCTGGCATGGACCGACGTACGACCGCTCCTCGAGCGCGAGCTGGCAGCGGGACCGGATACCCGATGGATCCTGTACGAGCCGCTCGACGCGCTGCGGGTCCCATTGGCGCACGCAATCGCGGCGGCCATGACATCGCGCGTCATTCGCGCAACGCCGTGGTTTCGCGATAACCACGTGCGCATTTACCTTGCAACCGACCGCGAAAAGATCGGGTGGATCGCAATCGATCCGGGGCTCGGGTTGCACATCAACACCGATCGCAAGGGGAGCCGCGCGCAGCTCATGCGGTGGAAGGATCTAGCGGAGGAAGTCAAGCGGAAAGAGATGGGCCGCCTGGGATCCGGATCGGAT
>Ga0316619_10000302_pt1 | contig 10091 bp, 12 predicted proteins | sample OWC_Aug_M1_C1_D4_FD_207659 | JGI IMG/M metagenome (GOLD analysis project Ga0316619, IMG submission 207659) | Wetland soil microbial communities from Old Woman Creek delta, Ohio, United States - OWC_Aug_M1_C1_D4_B | ecosystem: Environmental > Terrestrial > Soil > Wetlands | place: USA: Ohio...
CCTCGATGAAGACTCCCTGGATGATCCGGGAGAGGAAAAAAGCCTGAGCGATGACAGCCAGCCCCGCCAGCCAGCCCAGGCTCGCGGTGCGGACGATGGCCCCGCGGGCCGGACGACCTTGCTCATAAAGCCAGCGCCTGGATTGTCGGGTATCGACGGCCATTGCAAAACCCGTTGACAATTCATCCGGTTATGGATTATCGAAATCGAGAAAAGCTTGCGTCTGCCTGCTCTGTCCAGCTGACGCGGTTGATTTCTGACTCAGGCAGATAAACGCTGTTTTCAGCTTCTTTGCAAGGAAAAAGCCCTTTCTTCCGGGCGGCTACCAACCAATCCAAAACCTGCTCCCAAATGCAAATGATTTTTTTATGGGATATGTGGGAGCGGCTTTCCAGCCGCGATCATAAAGGCTGAAAGCCTCTCCAACGAAATAAGCAACCACCAAGGAGCCGATCCATGTTTGCGTTACCCACTGAACTACTCGTTGACCTATCACGCTGGCAGTTCGCCCTGACCGCCATGTACCACTTCATCATGGTGCCGCTCACCCTGGGGCTGTCCTGGATCCTGTTCATCATGGAGTCGGTTTACGTCATGACCGGCAAAGAAATTTACAAGGACATGACCCGGTTCTGGGGCAAGCTCTTCGGCATCAACTTCGCCCTCGGGGTGACCACCGGTATCACCATGGAGTTCCAGTTCGGCACCAACTGGGCCTATTATTCGCACTACGTCGGCGACATCTTCGGCGCGCCGCTCGCCATCGAGGGGCTCATGGCCTTCTTTCTCGAATCCACCTTCGTGGGGCTTTTCTTCTTCGGATGGAGCCGGCTGAGCAAGCGGGCCCACCTGCTGACGACCTTTCTGGTGGCGCTGGGTTCCAACCTCTCGGCCCTGTGGATCCTGGTCGCCAACGCCTGGATGCAGAACCCCGTGGGTGCGGAGTTCAACCCGGCCACGATGCGCATGGAGCTCACGAGCTTCGCCGACCTTTTCTTCAATCCGGTCGCCCAGGTCAAGTTCGTGCACACCGTCGCGGCGGGCTACGTGACCGCCTCGATGTTCGTTTTGGGCGTAAGCTCGCTGTACCTGTTGAAGGGCCGGGACATGGCCTTCGCGCGCCGCTCCTTTGCGGTGGCCGTTGGGTTCGGGCTGGCATCGGTCTGCTCGGTCATCGTACTGGGCGATGAGAGCGGCTACGAGGTCGGGCAGGTGCAGAAGGTAAAGCTCGCCACCATGGAGGCCGCCTGGGAAACCGAGCCGCCTCCGGCTTCCTTCACCATCTTCGGCCTCCCCGACCAGGAGGCCCATACCACGCGTGCCGAAATCAAGGTTCCCTGGGCCGGCGGCCTCATCGTGACCCGCTCCCTCGACAAGCCCATCAAGGGGGTCAAGCAGCTGGTGGCGGAGAGCGAGGTCCGCATCGACCAAGGCATGAAGGCCTACGGCCTGCTCCAAAAGCTGCGCGCTGGCGACACCTCGCCGGCGCTGCTCCAGGAGTTCAACGGTCTCAAGCAGCACCTGGGTTACGGCCTGCTCTTGAAGCGCTACACGCCCAAGGTCACCGACGCAACCCCCGAGCAGATCCACCGCGCGGCCTTGGACACGATTCCCAACGTGGCGGTTATGTTCTGGAGCTTCCGCATCATGGTCGGCCTGGGGTTCTACATGCTGGCCCTGGTGGCAACGGCCGCCTACTTCTGCGCCAAGCGGGTGTTCCACCAGAAACGCTGGCTGCTGAAAACGATCGTGTTCAGCATGCCGGCGCCCTGGATCGCGGCTGAGCTGGGCTGGATCGTGGCCGAATACGGCCGCCAGCCCTGGACCATCGGCGAAGTGCTGCCCACGCTGCTGTCCTCATCGACCCTATCCACGTGGGACTTGATCGGCAGCATGGCCGCGATGGTGCTGCTCTACACGGCGTTCATGATCGCCGCCGCCTATCTCATGGTGAAATTCGTGCGCCGGGGTCCCAGCAGTCTGCATACGGGGCGCTACTTCTTTGAACAACAGAAAGCGGCCTGACCGCAAGGAGATATCCCATGCCGATACTTTTCGACTATTTCACGCTCAAGATCATCTGGTGGCTGTTCGTGGGTGTGCTGCTCATCGGCTTCGCCGTCATGGACGGTTTTGATCTGGGAGTGGGGGCGCTCCTGCCGTTCGTGGCCAAAACGGACGACGAGCGCCGCGTGCTGATCAACAGCATCGGACCCACCTGGGAAGGCAACCAGGTGTGGTTCATCACCGGCGGCGGGGCGCTCTTCGCCGCGTGGCCCCTGGTCTACTCGGCCGCATTTTCGGGCTTCTACTGGGCGCTCCTGCTGGTGCTCTTCGCCCTGTTCTTCCGGCCGGTGGGCTTCGAGTATCGCAGCAAACTGGCCGACCCGCGCTGGCGCAGCGCCTGGGACTGGGGCCTGTTCGTCGGCGGCGCCGTGCCGTCTCTGGTCTTCGGGGTAGCCTTTGGAAACCTGCTGCAGGGGGTGCCGTTCACGTTCGACGAGATGCTGCGCCCCTATTACAGCGGCAGCTTCTTCGGCCTGCTCAACCCCTTCGCCCTGCTCACCGGGGTGGTGAGCTTGTCGATGCTGGTCATGCACGGGGCGGTCTACTTGCAGATGCGCACTGAAGGCGCTATTGCCCAACGGGCGCGCGGCGCGGCGCGCATCTTCGGCGTCGTCTTTATTCTGGCCTTCGTCCTAGCCGGGATCTGGCAGGCTTACGGAATTCAGGGCTTCCGCATCGTGGCCGCCCCCGACCCCGGCGGCGTCGTCGTCCCGCTCGCCAAGACGGTGGAGAAAGCTGCCGGCGCGTGGATGGCAAACTATGCCGCCCACCCCTGGATGTGGCTTGCACCGGCCCTGGCGGTGGGCGGGGGACTCCTGGCCCTGCTGCTGTCGGCCGCCGGCCGAGGCGGTGCAGCCTTCGTCTTCAGCGCCGCGGCACTGGCTGGCACCATTTTGACGGCGGGCTTTGCGATGTTCCCTTTCGTGATGCCATCAAGCACCTTCCCCAACGCGAGCCTGACCGCCTACGACGCCGTCTCGAGCCACCGCACCCTGAACCTCATGTTCGTCGCCGTGGTACTGTTCCTACCGGTCGTGCTGCTTTACACGGGCTGGGTCTATCGCGTGCTACGGGGCAAGGTGACCGAGAAGCGGATTCAGGAGGAAACGCACTCTGCGTACTGATTGGGTAAACCGAAAACCGGCTAATCGTTGAACCGGAAAAACAACCGCACGGTTCAAGGAATCAACCGTTTAACGCAAACAAGGAGCAAACATGTGGTACTTTACTTGGATCCTGGGCGTGCTGCTTGCCTGCGCCTTCGGCATCATCAACGTCATGTGGATGGAGTCGGAGGAAATGCTGGGCAAAGACAAGGACTAATTTGGGCGAACTTTCAAGTTCAGGAATTGCCTGAACGTTCCTGCGATCCTTCTGGGCATTTCTTGCGCATATGCCATAACCAAGGCCACAGCGACAGCCAATTCCAGCCTCTCCACGCACGCCCTTTAGGAAGACCGGAAATAACTTCGCCCGAAAAAGCGCCGGGAACGTAAGCCGCCTTGCGCTGCTCCACATCTAAATACATGGTGCCGCCGAACGATTGGGACCTTCCAGCCAGGCGCTGTCTGATGTAAAACGGTGTAACTACGCAGAACCTCTCTCCGACCCACTGCACAGTTGTGTCATTGTGCCGGACAAGGCACTCGAGACCCCGAGGGCGGAGTAGAAGCCGAGGGGAATCCGGTGGTCCAGAGAATAGCGCGAACAGCCCGACCTCCTTGTATATATCCACTTCGCTACACGAATAAACGACCGCGACGTATCTACCTTCAGGGCTTTCCTGAATAACGTCACGCAAGCCTGGCCACTTCCTGCGGTCGGGTCCGTGCCACTCCTCGATGTTTAAGTGCCATTTTCTCATTTCAATATTCAATGATATTTTCCATACCCTCATTTCCAGCGTTCACGAAAACCGGCAGCAGGGCCGGCCCCATATCAGAGGGGGCAGGGGGGCCGGCGCCCTTCAGCGACTCAAATCGCGGGCCGGTTCTTCGGGCACCCGACCCAACATTCGCAACACCGTGTTGATCAGTTGCTCGCGGTTGGCCATCACATCGGACGCGCCGAGGCGGACGAGTTCATCCCGCTGCGCGACTGCCCATGTTCCAGCGTAGACGATCACCGGTGGGCCGACCTTCTTCACTGACGGGTGATCGAGGAACGCGGACCCGGCGGTGAACGATCGATCCGAAGAGCGCTCTCTGCCGAGGTCGGTGATGACGAGGTCGTAGCTCTCGAAGGCGAGCTGCTCGATCGCTTCGTGGGTCGAGACGACATTGTCGAAGACGATGCCGTACGGGCGAAGCTTCGCCCGCTCGAGCTCGTTGTTGGCGGGATTGTCGTCCACCCACAGCACACGGGCCACGCGCCGGGGCTCGACGGCTATCGTGGGAATGGCCTTGACCACTGCATCGATGTCGGGTTCGAGCGAAGATGGTCGCAGCGCGTAGGCGTTGCGTTTGGCGATCCAGCGCAGCGCGGGTGGCAGATCGTTGTCTTTAGGCATCGCGGCATTTTCAATCAGCACCGGCATCACGGCCGCACCGTGATACTGCGCATAGCGCCATTCGAATGTCACGACGCTGGTCGGCTCATGCAGCTTTTTGACTTCGAACTTGGGTCCGATGAGCGCCAGCACCACGTTGGCGCGGGAAATAGCCTTGCTGATGACCTGGGGGTAGAGCTCGCCGCCACCGATGCTCCCCGTGTCGACGAACGCGTCATGGCCTGCGAGGCGCAAGGCATATCCGAGAGCATGCGCGACGAACAGCGTGTCGGCGCGCTGGTAAGATATGAAGACGTTGAAGCGTTTCATGATCCGTGTCCTTTCAGGGATCGAGAGATCATCAGCAAAACGGTGGCTCAGGAGCGGGGCCAAAGCATCCAGTTGAACATTTTAGTTTAACGTTCCAGAGGAGGAAAGGCCATATAGATGTTAGGCCGCGTTAAGGACCGCACGATGTACCCGCGGTGGCAACTCGATCTGAGTAAATAATTTAGATGGATACAAATAGTCCTCCCCGGATTCGTCAATGATTCGCACGAGCCTATGCTTATCAGCATCGTCGTCGGTGAACGCGACGTAAATTTTCCGCTTTTCCAGCGAGACCACGTATCCCTCATTGCTCAAGCAAATGACGGTATATTGACGTGGTTTGCGCATATTTTCAGAACCCCTCTATAAAACGTTTGATCTTGAATTCCTTTTTTCCGATTCCCGATACCTCGTACCAATGCACCTCTGCCAAGCGCAAAATCTCAAATCATGTTTGCCTTGTCAATCTTGGTTGCTTCGGTCGCCTAACGAAAATCTCAGCAGCAGCGGCTATGCTGTCCGTTGGAGTGATGAGTTGCATTTTTCATCCGAAATGTGAGCAGAGACTACTTTCACCAAATTTCCTGCTCCTATTAGATCAAAGTGATGAAATGAGATGCGTCCCCTACATCTTTTTGGGAGCCACGTCCTTTACGACAGTGGTCCCGTCCGCTTTATGGACCGTGACGGTGTAACCCGCTTGCAATGCTTTGTGGTGCTTGCCGCGCACTCCTCCCCTAAAATCATACTCATTACGCATATCATTGTCCTCCAGTTGTTCAATTTTATCAGTGAAAACTGTCGTAGCTTCATCAAAATCGACCCTGTGCTTTTTGAGATTTGCTTTGGCTTTCTTTTCATCCCACTCAAACCTCAGTTTCATTACGGCTCCTTTGAACCATTGCGTATTGGTGTCTGATAAATCCACCCAACATGGGCATCAGCGGGAGCCAGCTTCATTAGCGATCCGCTGGATGCCGTTGTTAGCCCTTTATCCTGAAACTGTACTTCAGTTCCCTTGCTAGTCCGTCGAGATCGGGGAATAGAGTCGCGTAGGTAATTCCCAGATCCCAAACCTCCTGAAAGATTTCGCACACCTTCTCTTTCGGAATTCGGTACTTGATCAGACGTTTATCCTGCATCATTGTGCGACCGCTGAATATGGACTCAAAGTCCCGTTTGTCGGCCCCGTGCAAAGTGAAGCAACCTTTCTGTGACGCGATGCGCGCATGTATCGTCGATGGATAGATAGCTGATGGCAATTCGAGGTATTTGATTTTATGACCATTGACCGATTCGTCCTGTGTCCCGAAGGCAAACTTGATTGTTTGGAGGACTGGATTCTTAGACCAAGTGACTGGAAAGTGTTGCAGACCGGCTGCCTCATTAAGGGCGATGGGATCTAGTGCAAAAACCGCTGCGTCGTGCTCTGCAAACCCATCTTCTGCAGCCTTCTCTGTAGCAAAGAAGGCAGCGACGAGCACACTTTCTGTCCAGTCGAGTAGCCGCGTTGGTGCCCGATGGTGCTGCATAAGAAACAGCCATCGATCCAAGCGACTGGTCTCCAGTGCCGCCCCAAAACCTGGAGCCATAAGCCGGAACTTCTTTGTCAGATTGAACTCGTGTATGTCGTTTCCACTTCGGAGGATCGAAGGCAGAAGTTTGTATCGGATATCCGTGTGGCCACGGAACCAGGGCCTGGCAAACCCGTCACGAGTCCAGTTCGTCGTATCTCTGGCGACTCGATCGAGCAGCTCTTTGACCGAATAAATGTTGATGCTGTGGATCTCACTCATATCATCCCAGGGCTAACAGTTTGGTTAAATGGAAAATTTTCTGTGTATTGCACTTATAGGGTTGACAATAGTCTTTTCTAAGCCATTTGGTGACTCACCTGCATGTTGACGCAGCGACTCAACCAGTACATTTCATGAAAATTTTTCAGCATCGACATCTTCAATATGGAGAAGGACATCTCAGCCGTTTTAAGCCCCCTCGATCGGTTGGTGCCGACAGAGGATCGATAAAAACGGGATGTTTACGGAACATGCAGAAAAGAGTGGAAAAATAGAATTTCTGAATCAAGATCAGATTAGCAGAACGAAAAAAGTGAGTCAAATCGTTGAAGTTCTGCAATCCATTACGAAATCCAGTGACTGACTATCCATCCACAATCTCGTTGAAACCGTCGATAACCAGAGCAAGCTCTTCTTCAGATGCGCGCCCAATTTTACTACGGATGCGTTTCACGGACAGAGTTCGTATTTGACTGATTTTTACCCATGATTTCTTGGGAAGATTTGGATCGCCGGGTTCCATTGTTAGGGGGAATCCAGCGCGTTGCGGTTGGCTGGTAATGGCAACGGCAATAACGGTGCCAGACCGCTCGTTGAACACATTATGGCTCAAAACAAGAACAGGGCGTAGTCCGCCCTGTTCGCTTCCGATAACTGAATTTAGATCAGCCCAACGGATATCGCCCCTCAATATTGCGGCCATTCTTCCAGCTCCGACGAAAGCCCTTCCTCAGATAGGGTTTGCTCAAAGGCTTGATCCAGCTTGGCGCATTCCTGGGCCAAGCGAGTCTTGTCAAGACGGATCAGCTTATCTTCGATAGCCTCCTGAATGGCCTTGCTACGGTTTGAAAAAACATTGGATTGAACCAGAAGGTCAAGTCGTCTCAAGATTTTGTCATCAATGGTAATCGCTATCTTTGATGCCGCCATAAAAATCACCTCCGGTATGATAATACGTCTTACTGTTTCGGTTTTCAAACACAAACTGATGACCCGATCAAGTCCCAATATCGAATCGGATGACTTTTTACGAGTTCATCAATTTTCAGGCTAGCCGCGCGGAAATCGTTGCAACCGCAAGGTCACCAGGTTGTGAGGATCCGGGCATCTGACCTCAATCGTATCTCCTTTCCACCATGGAAAATTCCCACCGAATTGGAACGTGCTCAGGCTGGGGAAGATGTCATGGTAAAACCAGCCGCACAAACCGCCGGGATCGTGACAGCTGATATCGAATGACTCGCCCACCTGATGCCCCGCGCTGCATTCCCCCTTGACGCCCGTGATGGTCGCCTGCACCCGGTATCCGATTCCAGGATCTTGCGCCATGAAGCCTCCTTATTGCTCAGGTTCACGGTTAGCCGGTTCACGGTTCACGGTTGAAACTGCATAAATATCCACCGCTTGATTACAGCTTTCGTGCGTGGACGGCCGCCGGTTGGCGATGACGATCGCCGCGCCGAGGATTCCCAATCCCAGACCCAGCCATTGCATCAAACTTACCCGCACGTGCACCAGACGAGGGGCGAGAATCTCCACCAGGATCGGCTGCAGCGAGACGATCAACGCCTGCAGTCCGGCGGAAACGCCGAGCCTCATGACAATGAGGGATAGCCTTTTTTCCCGCCGAAAGCCGCAAAGCAGGAATTCTTGTGCAGCAGATCGACTTCCGAAAAACCGACCCGGCGCAGGAGGTCCAGTTGATAGGTCACCGGTCGCGGCGAGTCCTCGTGTTCGATGTATTCAACACTTTTTTCCGGTATTCCTCGCCTCCCAGGGATTCCAGGTAGGCTCCGTAGCGCTCCCACATCAGATCCTGAACGCCGCCCATCTCGTGGGCCACCAGATCGGTGATCCAGACGCTGCCGCCGGGAGACGTAAGGTCGAAAATTTTTCGGAATGCGGCCTCCCAGTCGCGGTCGTCCCGCAGGTGGTGCAGCACCGCCGCCGCCACGATCACATCATAGCGGCCTGACGGCAGGTCGAGGGTGCGAAAATCCCCCTGCAGACCTGTGGTGCGTCCTTTGTTGACCGCGCCGACCCGCTCGCGGGCGCGGTCGAGCATGGGGCGGCTCACATCCACCAAATCGCAGTCCAGCGGGTTTACGAACTGCAAGAGCTTGAGCGTGTTGTTGCCCGCGCCGCAGCCGATATCGAGGATCGTGCGGACCGGGTTCGTCACGGCAAGCGCCGCCCGCGTGATAAGTTCCAACGCCAACGGCGCATCCATCGTGGCCTGCTGGCCGGTCTCCATGTTGGCAAAGCGTTCGACGTCGTGGTCAAAACGCCGGCTGATGTCCTCGATGGAGGATTTTTGATCAAGCGGAGTTTTCAAGTCAAACCCTGCAGCCGACCGTTCCAGGCGGTGGCCGCGTATTGCCCGGCCGTGCCGGTATAACTGCTCTTGATTTCCTTCAAGGATAGAAGGCCTGTAACACAAAACCGCAGGCTGAAAAAGCGAATTCCAGGTAATTGAGGGGGTTCAGCGATTGGCTTCGCGGCTTGAAGTGCGGCAGATCACCGACCGCGGCAGCCCCCAGAGGGCCAGAATCGCGGCTGCAAGATACAGAAGTGAAATGGCTCCAAATACCGCACGCAGTCCCAGCCACATGGCGATGGACACCCCGATCATCGGCGCCAAGGCTCGCGCTCCGGAGTTGATGGAGTTGTCCAGGCCGTAGACCGCGCCTTCCTCGCCACATTGCGTGTATTTTGCCAATAGCGCGGTGACTCCCGTCACGATGCCGCCATGGGCCATGCCGGCAACGAGGTGCAGAAGCAGAAACTGCCAACCGCTGCCAACCCAGGCCTGAAGCAGAAAAGAACCAAACCCGCCGAGGGCGCAGGCAATGACGATCGGGCGGTGGCCGGTGCGGTCGCCGAGGCGCCCGAAGAAGACCGAAAAAACCGCCGCCGCCGCAGACGCCGAACCGATAACCAGGCCGGTGAAACTGTTCACCTGCGACGGCATCGCCATGAGCTCCAGGGCGAACAACGGCAAAATCGGAATGAAGGCCATGCGGGACAGGGAATCCATGAAGCGCAAGGCATAGGTTGCGACAACTCCGGGCGCGGCGAGGATATGGCGCCATTCTCTCCAAAACCCAGGCTTCCGGCTGCCGGCTTTGGCCGGTGCGACAAAATCTTCCTGCACACCGATAGCGACGATGACGCCGGCCACCGCTAGCAGGGCGCTCGTGACATAGAACGCGGCCCGGTATCCGAAGGCGTCGGCCACCGCACCGCCGATGATGGGCCCGAGCCCGACCCCGGCGCCCAACCCGACCTGAAGTAACCCCATTGCAAAGCCGGACCGCTCGCGCGGCACCACGGAGGCCACCAGGGCGTTGGCGGCGCCGATGGTGCCGGTGATCATCCCCTGGATGGCGCGCAGGAGTACCAGCTCTTCC
>Ga0316619_10000308_pt1 | contig 10001 bp, 23 predicted proteins | sample OWC_Aug_M1_C1_D4_FD_207659 | JGI IMG/M metagenome (GOLD analysis project Ga0316619, IMG submission 207659) | Wetland soil microbial communities from Old Woman Creek delta, Ohio, United States - OWC_Aug_M1_C1_D4_B | ecosystem: Environmental > Terrestrial > Soil > Wetlands | place: USA: Ohio...
GCAAGCGCTTGCCGATGTAGGCCTGCTCAGCCATCGGACACCTCCAGCGCGGCGTCACCGGCCTCGAGCGCCTTGAGCCATTCGCGCTCGGCGGCGGGCGGGATCTCGATCGGGAGCCGCATCGCGGCCAGCGCACCCCGGAGCGCTGCCTCGAGCGTCGCGATGCGCTGCTCGGGGGTGACCGCGGGCGGGTCCTCGTTCCGCGAGAGCGCGGCCACGGCGTCCCGCTGACATTGCAGGCATAGGCCGACGATCGACGCGTGGCGGCAGACCGTGGGCGGGAAGGGCGCGACCGGCCACGACGCGAACACCACCTCCCCGAGCGGCGTGGCCTTCCAGGTGGCGGCGTGCTCGTCGCCCCCGTGCCCCGCCGGCAGGTTGCACACCCACTGGCCGCTCTCGGACGCGGCGCCGCATGTGGCGCGGCTCGCCAGGATCCCCTGGACGTACCGCCGCCCGCCGATGTTCGCGATCCTGATCTCACCCACGGGCCACCTCCCGGCGGACGCCGTGCCGGAGGTCGTGCCAGCGCCCATCTCCCACGACCGCCTCGTGGCGGCTCCACGGGGGCGACGGCGGAGCGAAGCGCGAGGGGTCCACAGGGCCCGGGTCCACGGGCGTCCAGCCGACGCAGATGCCATCCCTGATAACCACGAGGCTCGCGGCGAAGCCGTTACGTCGGCGCAAGACGTCGCCGTCAGCCGGGGTATCGATCCGGGTGTCCGGCACGGGCCAGGGCCACGCCGGAGCCAGCCGCGCCCGGTCCACCGCGCATGCCAGGCACGGGACCGCCGGCCCTCCGCCGGTGCAGCGCGCGCCGTGCGGGCAGTTGTGCACCGCCGGGAAGCCGCGCTGGTACCGCCCCCTGATCGGGGCCACGTCGCGACCGCATGCCGAGCAGGGAACCGTCTCGCTATTACCCATCGTCCACCTCCAGCCCAGCTATTACCACGGGCCGCAGCGCACTGCAAGCGCTAAGCGTACGCAGTGCGTACGCTGAACGTCGTTGACGCGTACGTGCTGCGCATGCTAGGCGAGCGTCATGACCAAGCCCAGCCGCAACACAGCAGCCCTGCACTTCACCCCTGCGCCCGTCGTCCTCGGGGTGCTACGCGCCCACGCCCGCCTGCTCGCAGGGGGAGGCCCGGCCGTAGTGGGGCCCGTCGTCGAAGGTCTCGCCCGCGGGACCCTCGCGCCCCTGCCCGCCGATCTGTGGAGCGCAGCCGACCGGATGGCCCTCCGCCTCCGAGGGGAGACGAGCGCCGACGGGATCGCCTCCGAGGTCGAGACGCTCGTGGTGAACATGCTCGCCGGCGAGGCGGAGCTTGCCGCGGAGCGTACGCAGCGCGGACGCGCCATGGAGCACGAAGCCTGCGCGCCAGGGCTCCTGCCTGGCCTCCGCGCCGAGGTGGCCCGGAAGCCGCTCACCCCGCCGGGCTGCGGCCCCGAGGACTTCGGCGGCTCCGACTACCCGCCCGAGCTACCGGACCCGCAGCAGCGCCAGGTCAAGGTCACTGCGCCGTGGGTGGACCCGCCCGGCTGCTCGCACCGGGACGCGGCCCCGGCCGGCGCACCCCTCGCCCAGGTCCGCCCGACCGCGGGCCCCTCCGCCGTGGCCGATGCGGTCGCCAGGGCCAAGGGCGCCAGGGGGAAGCTCGAGCCGTGCGGCCATTCCTCGCCGAACCCGGCGGACCGCTGCAAGCTTCCCAGCGGCCATGCCGGCGACCACCGCAGCGGCGGGCTATTCTGGTCGGACGACGGCGCGACCGCTGCGCTCCTCGGCGTAGCCCCGGAGCCCGAGGTCCAGCTCTGCGCGCCCTGCGCCGCCAAGGTCGCCGCGCTCAAGCCCGGGGGGCAGATCGAGCTGTGCGCCCCGTGCCTCGCGCGAACCTGCGCGCTTCTGGAGCGCCCGTGGGAGTTCCTTCCGGAGGGGCAGCCGCGCGGCGAGGCCGCCGAGCGCGGGGAGATCGGGCCGAAGGCGCGACCGTGACCGCCGGGCTCGAGACCATCGACGGCTTCTGGCTCGAGGCCTCCGACATCCCGGAGGCCGTGCGCGCCCGCTGCGGGTTCGCGCCGAGCCTGTTCGGGCCGTCGCCCACGCCCGGCCACGTCCGCCGCTACTGTGCCACGGAGCCGCGGATCGGCTGCGCCGGGTGGGGCCCCACGCCGGGTGCCGCGATCGGCGCCGCCGTGCGCAGGCTTGAGGTGGAGATCGGGCCGAAGCGCTAGAGCGACGTGGCGGCGAACAGGTCGCGGATGCGCCCGAGGTCCTCAACGTCCTTCGGCGGGTCGTTGAGGCGGTAAGCCCCGCTGCCGTCGCGGGCCAGCTTGCAGTGCCGAACGATCAGGGCCTTGGCTTCCTCGCGCGTGTCCGTGCTGAAGACCGGCAGGCCGTGCCGCTTGTCCTTCGATCCGCGCTCGCGGATCGTGACGAAGCCCGCGGCGTCCACGTCGATGAAGAATCGCTTGGTCAATGCGTCGGCGGTGTTCATGGGTCGTGTCCTCCTACGCCCCCAAGCCCGGGGCTCGCGGCCTACCGGGCTCGGGGTGATGGGGGGGGGTGGCGGTCAGTAGCCCATGGCGTCGTTGTAGCCGTCGCATCCGAGGGCCATCCCCGCCTGCGTCGCGTGCTCGCGAATCCAGTCCGCGTCGCTTGGGCGGCGGCGGTCCGGCCGGACCCTGCGCTCCTCGTGGACGTCGGGGCCGTCCAGCTCGACGAACACGGTGCAGGTCCAGCTCGAGGCGAGGAAGTGCGCCGCCGGATCAGCGTACGCCCGCTCGGCCTCCTCGCGCGTGGCGAAGTCCAGGCCGGTCCAGCAATCGTCATTGTCCTCGGCGGGGTCGGAGCCCCAGAGGTTGACGCTGTACGGGAGGGCGGTCACGAGGCCGGCTCCCACTGCATGCCGCACTTGGACCGGCCGGACGCGTCGATCTGGTCCGCGTCGGGCTTGATCGAGGCGTCGCGCGCCGGCACGAGCGCCACGCACAGGAGGGTGTAATCCGGGTCGCTCGGGCGCAGGCCGTTGCTCTCGATGGTACGGCGGTCGGTGTTGCCGCAGTGCGGGCAGGTCGTCTTCATGTTCGGTGCCTCCTACGCCCTCGAGCCGCCCCGGAACGGGGGCGGCTGGGCGGTGGGGGGGGTCTACAGCGCTTGGAGCCTGGCAAGCTCCACGCGGCGCATCTCCTGCGCGACGGGTCGCCGATGCCATGAACCGCTCGACGAGATCCCGAACATGTGCGCGGTGTGCACCGCGTCCACACACCCCTCCACGATCCGGTCATCCTGCCATCGGCGGTACGGCGCATCTGCCGGGCGGCAGCACGTCGTGCACCGCTCGGCGCTGCCGCCCGCCTTCACCCGGATGGCCACGATCTTCGCGCTCACCTGCTCGTCTCGCGTCGTCTTCATGAGTAGGACTATACTCCGCCTGTTCTAACAGGCAAGGCTAATCGTCATGGGCGCGATCGATTTCTCAGGCGGCTCGGATCTCCCTCGGCGGCCCCCTCGCCGCCGGCACGCGCGGGGCGAGGGGGAGGGGCGGGCGCTTGTGCGGACGGCTCTAGCCAGCAGGCCGCCAGCGTCTTGTCCCTTGCCCGCTGTTCGGTGCGGGCTCCGCCAGAGCTACAACCGCGGCTGGCACCGCGCGATCCGCGGTAGGCGCGCCGGTAGCGTCGCGAGGAACAGCGCGCCCCGGTGCGAGAGGGGGAGCGCCGCGCGGCGGCGGGAGCGGGGGACCGAGAAGAGGTGCGAGCGGCGGGGCGTCATGGCTTCGGCTCCTGCGCGGGCGAGGCCGGGCGCGTGGGGGAGAATGGCGCCTGCTTGTAGCCGGGCAGCCCGACGAGCCCGCGCACCTGCCCCGCCGTGGCGCGAAGCTGCCCGATCACGGCGTTCCTGTCTCGTGCGTCCAGGTCATGGCAGTCCGCGATCGTTCCGGCCAGCGTCCCGAGCAGCGCGGCGATGTGCGGCGCCGTCGGGGGCGAAGCGAGGAGCAGCGTGGCGATCATCACAGGGATCTGCTCGGCGGTTAGGATCGCCGGGCCAGCGGTGTCCAGCACCACCGCGCCGTGGACGTGGGCGGCGGCGCGCAGACGGACGTCTCCGATCGTCGTGGTGTTCGCGTTGGTGAATGTGGCCGTGGTGATTTCGATCGTGTGGGCGGTCGTCATGGGTCGGTATCCTCCTCGCGCGCTCGCGGCGCACGCTCCCGCCCACCTCCGAGGAGATGAGCGGGGCTTGCGTCGTCATGCGGGCTTGCGCAGCGTTCTCTCGATCCGGTCGGCCCACGCGATCAGCTCCGCGGCGTGGGCGCGCAGTCGCCGGGCAAATTCCAGGGCGATGCCGTTCGGCCGCGAACCGATCGCGGCGGGGTGACGAAAGTTAGGCGGCCACCGGGATGCACGGAAACATCGGCGGCAGCTTGCGCGCCTGGACGTCCACCGGGTCGCGCTCGCCGATGACGAGGATCCGCTTGCCGCGAGCGCCGCGATCCTCACGCCACGGGATCCCCGCCGCCGTCATCCGCGCGAGCAGGTTCCGCCCGCTCGCGCGGTAGCGGCCCGAGTAGTCCCGCGCCCGGCCGGTCAGGGTCGCCCCCGAGAGCGCCTCGCGCCCCAGGATCAGGTTGCGCTGGTACTCCCCGCGGCAGAGGGAGAGGGCGGCGTCGCGCGCGGTCACGTCCAGGATTCGGCTGTAGTCGGGCATGGTGTCCTCCTGATGGGTAATTAGTCATGTGTCGGAGCGCTTCGCGGCGCGCTGATGCTCCGCGAGCCACCCCCGGGCGAACGCGCGATCCGCCGAGCGGGACGGCCAGTACGCCGGGCGCACGCGGCTCAGGTCGATCCCGGCATCTGCGACCATCACGGACAGCGCCGCCGCTCGATCCTCCGGGGTCTGATCCCAGAAGCGCTCTCGCCCGAGGCCGTCATGGTCCGTGGGGCCCGTCGCCATGCGCAGGGGGCCGCTCACGGGCGCACGACCTCGATGACCTCCACGCCGTAGATGCTGCTCGGGACCGAGCGCACCGACCACCCGCGACCGCGCAGCGCCGCGGCGACCGCGATCGAATCCTGATGGATCGCCATGCAGAAGTCGCGCTGCCCGCTCGCCGCGCGCGCCTCGATCCGCTCCACCGCATACGTCGTGCTGTAGCTCATCGTCGGTGCCTCCAACGCCCCAAGCCCGGCCGTAACGGGCCGGGCGAGGGGGGGGCTGTTAGAAGACGTCCGCGTCGATGCGACCGAGGCGCGAGTAGTGGGCCACGACAGAGCGCTCCGTCTCGCCGATCTTAAGCGTCCGGCTGTAGGTCTCGCCGCGGTCCGTGAGTAGCGTGAAAAGCGTCTCGCTGAACTCGGGATCGCTCCACGTCTTGACCGTGATGCTCACGACGCCGGGGTCACCGCAGCGGTGCCCGTTCGGATCGATCTGCGCGCGGGGAGCGATCGCGGTGGTCGTCGTGCTGGTCGGCGGCATCGGGTGGCTGTTCATCGTCGCTCTCCTCGTTCGTCGCCGGCTCCGCGCCGTCGACAAGGGAGAGTATGCGCCCGCCTGTTTGAACAGGCAACAACTATCTGCAACCCCGCGGTCGATTTCTCACCGCCGCCGGTCGTCGTCCCGCGCCGCGTCCGGGTCCGCTCCGGCATCCCGGCGCAAGCGGGCGCGCTCCTCGATCTGCTCGTCGGTGGCCAGCGCAGGAGGGGACTCCGCACGGGCCAGCGCGCGCAGGGCGTCAAGGCAGGCGGCGCGCTCGGGGGTGACCGTGTGCCCGCATGCGCGCCACCATCGCTCGAGGTGGACAGCCAGCGCCCCGGGCTGCACCGCCCCGTGCGAGAGCTGGACCGCGCTCGCCCCGAGGCCGGCGTCCACGAGCTGCGCGCACACCTCGGCGCGGGTCGGGGCAGGGTCGACCGACACGCCGGCGATCTCCCCGTCCTCGACGCGTACCACGAGCTTGTCGCCCGCCCCGAGGTGGACCGGCTCGGCGGTGACGAACGTGCGCATGCGGGCCGGGTTGCTCATGTCGCCGCCCTCCGCTCGCGCTCGGCCGAGTTCGGCGCGGTGCCGGCGGCGGCGGACTTGAGGGCGGCGAGGGCGGCGTCGGAAACCGTGTAGCTCATGTCGACCACTATGCGCCGCCTGTTGGAACAGTCAAGGGCTATTCGTACGGCGCTCGCAGTCGCAGAATTCGTCGCCGTCGTGGGTGCACCCGGCCATCGGCTGCCGTCGTCGCTCGCGCTCCGCGCCGTCCACGATCCGCACGACGCGCCCCGTGCTCGCCCCGAGGCTCAGCCCCAGCGCGAGCAGCACTTGCGCCCGCAGCGGCTCCGGCAGCGCGAGCAGCTCGGCGTCCTCGGCGCTGCCGTAGCGGTCGCGCAGCGTCCAGACCAGCGCCACCCCGTCCTCGATCGTGTGGGACTTCGGCACGCCGCCGTCAGCCTCCCGATCGAGGCGCGCCGCCATCTCGCGGGGGACGGTGGCGGTCACGGGCACGCGGCCACGCTTCGCCGCGGGCGTGCTGTACCAGCGGTCACCGGGCCTAGAGGGCACGACGCACCTCCACCAGGGACCGCCCGGCGGCAGGCTCGGCCCGGCGGACCTTGCTCCCGTCCTTTACGAGCCGCACCGCGGTGCGCGAGAGCTGTTCCTTGCAGCGCGGGCACTTCGCCTCACGGAGGAGCAGGTTACCCCCCCACACCCAATAGAGCTTGCAGGTGTCGCACTTACCGGCCGTGCTTTTCATCGTCTATCTCCTCATCGTCAGGGGTCCAGCCCCACGCCGCCCGCAAAAGCGCGGGCGACGCGGGGCCGTGGTGCAGGGCGTAGGTCGCGAGCGGGGTGAGATCCGCGGACGGGGGAAGAGGGGGAGTTGGGTGGTCATGGTGGGTTACTTCCAAAGATCCTCGAACCATGATTCGGGAGTACGGAGCGCCGCCCATGACGGGTGCGCGTGCAGCGCGGCGGGCGCCTTGAAAACGACCCGCTTGACGCCCATCTCCTCGTGGGAGTCCCGCATGTACTCGATCTCAGATGCCGTATGCCGCGTGACGCCGCGGCGCATGAACGACCGGATCTCGCTCGCGCGGCTTGCAGCGCTAGCCTCATCCAGCGATCGGCGGAACAGGTTCGCTCGCGCGGCATCCTTCTCGGAATGAAACGGACCGTACACGGTCAGCGTGTGCCCGCTCCGGACCTCCACGTATGCCATCTCATCGTCCCGGCTCACCCGGGTTGCCTGAACGCGCGCTTCGCCCATGAGCTTCGCATCAAGGGCCGCCTGTTCGTTGCGCTTCATGCCTCTACCTATAGCTCCGCCTGTTGGAACAGGCAAGGGCAAACGTCCCCAGGATCGAAAAAAAGATCAGCGAGGCGCCAGATCCCGCCGCAGCCCAGCGATCGGCCCCAAGGGGAGCCACCGCGGCGGGTGCCGGTGCAGGTCCTCCAGCGCGGCGCGGGACGCCCGGATCGACGCTTCGGACCTCGGGGCGACCTTGGCCGCGACCGCCGCCACGGGCCCGCGCTCCGTCCGCGCCGCGAGCAGCGCGAGGCAGTAGGGGCAGTCGATCCCCTTCGAGTCCACGTCGAAGGGCTCGGCATCGTGCGCCGATCGGCTGCGCTGGTCGGCCACCTTGCTCGGCGGCGGCTCCCACGCCGGGGCCTCGAGGCTCTTGCCGGTGGGGTCGTCGCACGCGATCTCGATGCCCCGGACCGCCGGCATGCGCACCTGCCACCCGCCGCGGTAGGCGAGCGCCCGCAGTGCAGCGGCGTCCTCGCGCGTCTCCCCGCACAGGCCGGCGCCGTCCTTCCCGTAGGCGTGCGTGGTCACGAGTAGACCCTCCGCGGCGCCCGCACCGCCACGTACTGAGCGCCGCTCGCGGGCTCGGTCTGCCACGCGCCATCAAGCTCGATCCGGAGGCCGGTCACGTCGCGCGCCTCGCCCAGCATGTCGCCCTCGCTCGGGCCGTCCGGTCCCGCGGCGTTGTCCGTGAGCCACACCGGAGCGCCACCGGACATGAACAGCGCGGCGCCGCTCGGCAACGGGTACCACCCGGAGTAATCCGCGAGCATGGCCCGCTGGAGGTGGTCGATGCCGGCTTCGCTCGTGTCGTTGATCTCGATCATGGTCATGCCTCCTACTGTCCGAGTCCCCACCCGAGGTGCCCGTACTTCTCGAGCGTCTCGCGCACGAACTCGCTCGGCCCGTCGCGATGCAGCTTTCCGAGGTGCGCGAGCGCGTCGTCCTTCTTCTCGTGCACCGGGTAGACGTTGATCTGGGTCCCGCTGGGCAAGTGCGTGAAGGACCAGAAGTAGACGCCGCGTCCCGGTTCCTTGTGCGTGGCCCACTGCCCGAGGACGTAGCCCGTACGCGGTGAGCGTCCGCCGCCGAGCACGGCGATGTCGAAGGTGGCGCGCTTGACCTTCTCCTCCACCTTACACCTTCCCTTCACAGCGTCGCCCTTGCTCTTGTACGCGGTGAGCGACCACCCGGCGCCGTCCACCGCGCGCCGGAACCTGCCCCATCGGCTCGGGCTGATCCGCTGCACGAACACCTCCGGAAGCTCGGGCAGCCCGATGACCGCCGTCCGCGGGCCGCGCGTGGTGAAGCCTTCGATCCGTGCCTCGAGGTGCCGAGCCGTCTCCCACGCCTTGCCCGCCGCGCCGAAGTATGCGACCACCTCGGCGGGGGAACGGAGGAAGGCGAGCGCCACGCCGGCCGGGAGATGCTGGAACGGATCGACGCTCGCCATCTGCGCCGCGAGCGGCGGGCCGTAGCCCTTGCCGAGGTCGATCGCGCCGCAATCGCGGCAGCACCGGATCGGGCGATCGGAGTGCCGCCGTACGCCATCGGTCCACCGCTCGGCCACAACGTACAGCGCTCGGCCGTGGACCGTCGCAAGCGCGCGGAATCGTTGAGCCGGCCGGCGGTGTTCAGTGGATCGAAGTTTGGCCATAGTGGTCGGCCGATCCATCACCTTGGCTTACAACTGATACTTTTTGCATAGTGATGCGATGCGGGCTGCAAGGCGCAGTATCTCGGCGACAGGACGGAACCACTCGCCGCGGATCCAGTGTCGCAAGAATTTACAGTGAAGGCACTTCTCGGCGGATCTGTAAGCGCGGACCACTGCCAGCATGCGAAGCTCCTCGGGGTTGCCCGGTTGCAGCGCGGAGATCCGCTCTCGTGGATGGCTCCACGAGAATCCGATCTTGACAGGCCCGTCGACCCCGCACTGTATGAAGTACAGATAGACGGCGTTCCTGGAACCGCCGTTCGATCTGATGCGGGGCGCATCTCGGACCACGCACCCGTCAAGGGCTCGTCGGCCGCCCACTAGTCCCCCACCGCCCACGGCTCGCGCTTGCGGATGCCGGTGACCTCGAACGCCTTGCGGGTGAACCCGAGCTTTTCGTACCGGACGCGAAGGGCCTCCCGATCGAAGCCGCCGATCGGCAGATCGTACCATGGGACGTCCACCGGGGCGTTGCAGTCCAGCGCCGTTAGCTCGCGCGAGAAGCGGGCCACCTCGGCGCCAGCGATCAGCGTCGCATGGTAGCGAGCGACGGCCCGGCGCCGCATGAGCGCGACCCGTAGTTCGGTCGCCACCTTCCGCTGCGCATCGTCCGAGGCCGTGCGGATCACCTTGTCGGTCGCCTTGATCCGAGCGTCCAACGCCGGCACCTCGTCAGGGGTTGCCCGCAGCGCGTCCTCCAGCGTTCCGAAGGTCTGGAGGAGCGCCGCTGCCTTGTCCGCTCCGAGTCCGCGCACACCGGGCACGCTGTCCGCCGAGTCACCGGCGATGGCGAGCAGGTCCGCGATCTGCGAAGGCTTGACCTTGAGCTTGACCTCCACGTCGCGCGGGCCAGTGGTCGTGCGCTCGGCGTTGTTCCAGAGGCCCGTCACGATCCCGGCACGCGGGTCCTCCTCGGTCAGGCCGAAGAGGTCCTTGTCCGCCGAGCAGATCCACACGCGATACCCGACGTTGCGCGCGCGGCGGGTCACGGTCGC
>Ga0316619_10000309_pt1 | contig 9994 bp, 15 predicted proteins | sample OWC_Aug_M1_C1_D4_FD_207659 | JGI IMG/M metagenome (GOLD analysis project Ga0316619, IMG submission 207659) | Wetland soil microbial communities from Old Woman Creek delta, Ohio, United States - OWC_Aug_M1_C1_D4_B | ecosystem: Environmental > Terrestrial > Soil > Wetlands | place: USA: Ohio...
GGGTGTCGCCGGCGCGCCTGAAAAGCCGCCTGAAATCCATGGCCGAAAAAGAAGCGCTGGTCATCATCCCCGAGGAACGTGAAGAGATCCCAGCCGGCGAAACGACCCACGTCCAACTGCTGGGGCCACCGCCTTGTGGGGGCGGCCGGCTATGAGCGATCGTGCTGCGGAGATGATCTGCTATTGCTTCAACCACACGCGCGGGGAGATCGAGCGGGATGCTCGGCAGAATGCGCGCTCCCTCATCCTCGAGAAAATCATTGCCGCCAAGCGCCTGGGCGCGTGCCGGTGCGCCGTCAAGAACCCCAAGGGCACCTGATGCCTGGCCGACGTCCGCCGGGTGCTGGATGAAATGAGCGCGGGGAAGTTTTGAACGGCTGAAATTCAGAAATCGATCTTGAGGCCCAAAAAGAAACCGCCGTCGGGCGTACCCGCGAATTGGAGATTCTGGGTGTTGCCCCGGATCCACTCCGGCGCCCAGGTTTGGGTCTTCAGAAACCGATAGCCCTGGAAGGCGGCGAGCGCAACCATGCCGCCGGCAAAAATATTGGCGGTTCTTTCGCTGGAATAGTATTCGATACCCTGCAAATCGCCCTGATACGAGTCGCCGTTCTTTTCGTTGGTATTATGGATGAACCAGTAATCCAGCGCATACATGATCGGGTTGATGATGTTCCAGGCCATCATTCCCCTGACAAACGCATCGTTTTTGTCGATGCGGTCGACATTCAGAATCACCTCTGAACCCGCCAGCTGCGCAATCAATCCGGACGAAGAAACGATAAGACCATCCGAGTCGTCATTGGCGTTTTCTTCATATTCTATCGGCTGGTTATAGTTTCCTACTTTCCAATCCATGCTGGTCCCGGTGATTTGACCGGCTGCAAAATGGGCCCCTTCGTGGATCATGAAGGCGGAAACCACACCGCCGGCGAACTTGAAAACCGAGACCAGCGTTGTTTCGGTTTCATCTGCGAAGCAAGGTCCTGGATTCCAGAGCAGGCCCCATGCGCAAAACACGGACAAGACAACAACCACCCGTGCTCTGTTTTTTTGGTTTATCATATTTTAACCCCATCCGGACAAGCGCAGCCCAAAGCCCAACTCCGGCCTGATACGACTCATCGGCTCTTGACGATAAAACTTGAGGCGGAAGGAGAGGCCTGGGCGGCAAAGCGAAGGCTTAAAACAGATTTCCACTAAGACATCAAGCCTTTTCGCTTCAGCAGGGGGCGGGGGTCGATCAGGTGCCGCGAAAACCAGTTTTGGGCGTTGCTGGTTCCGAAGGCGAGCGAGAGAATTTCCGAGAAGTGGAAAATCGGGATCGGGTTTTTCAGGGTGCAACGGACTTCGAGATTCATGTGGCACATGGCGCAGGCGGTGACGATGCACTCCGCGCCGCTCTCGGCGGCCCCCTGCAGGATGGCGTTGACCTTGGGCGTCACGATGTCCGGCCGGGCCACGGTTAGGAAGGTGCCGCAGCACTGCGAGGCATAGGCCCAGTGCAGCGACCGCAGGCCGAGGCCCCCCAGGGTTTTCTCCATGATTCCGTAGTGATCGGAGCCCGAGCGCAGGGCATGCGGCCGGTTGAGCATGCACCCGTAATAGGGGGCGAAGATCAGGTCGATCCGCGCATGGCCGTTTGCGGCCGGCAGGCGTTCCAGGTCCACCTCCGCCAGCAGGCCGAAAAAATGCCGGATCGAGAGATCCGGATCGAAGGGCTTGCCCCACAGCTGCCGGTAGCGCTCCCGCGCGGCCCCGTCGTTTTTCAGGAGGTGCTGGGCGTGCTTGAGCCGCAGGGTGCAGCTCGGGCAGGCCGCCACCAGGGGCCGGCCCGGCGGCGCCAGCGAGAGGTTGCGGCAGGCGAGATCGAACGCCAGGCGGTGGTTGATGCTGTGCGCGGAGGAGCTCCCGCAGCAGTTCCAGTCGGCCAGTTCGATCATGTGGATGCCCATCTTGCGGCAGCACTCGATCAGCGACTGGTTGTTCTCCTTGGCCGTGGTGGCCAGCGAACACCCGGGGAAATAGGAGACATCGACGGCGGGGGCATCCGGCATGGCTATTCCTGAAAGAGCTTTTTCACATCGCCCACCCGCTCCACGCGCGAGGGGGTCAGGTCCAGTTTGCGCTTGGCCATCATCCTCATCCCCACGTTCAGGTCGCTCAAGAGGTCGAACTTCTTTAATTTATAGCGCATCATGATCTCGAGCTTGTGGGTCCGGCCGTAGCGTTCGATGGAACTCAACACCTCGCGGTGGAAGTTCAGGATGTCGGGCTCGATGATGTCGACGTGCTCGGCCAAGGCCCTTTCCCGCAGCGCGTCCATCACCCCGGGGATGTCGATCGCCATCGGGCACTGGATGGTGCAGGTGTGGCAGCCGACGCAGATCCAGATGGTGTTGCAGGCCAGCGCCTCGGCCTTCAGCCCCAGCTGCACCAGGCGCATGACCCCGTTGGGCATGTAGTCCATGTAGTCGCTGAATGGGCACCCGCTGCTGCAGCTGCGGCACTGCAGGCAGGCGTGGAAGTCCGTCCCGGCGAGCCGCTTGATCTCCTTGGAGAACCGCAGGTCGAGGTCGCTTAAGCGGATCGTGGGGCCCTTTGGTATCGTCACGACAGCCATCCTTTAACACCACTCTGCTTTGCACCGCGGCGTCATACTAACCCAACTAAATTATTTCGAAATTGATTTAAGTCAACCGGAACGAATCGTAAGCTCCGGATCGCTGATCCACGTCATGGCTCCGCACATCACCGGGTAGCGGGAACCCAGGAACTTCCGCCCGGGGTCGAAGAAACGGTCGATGACCGGCATCCTTCCCCCTGTGGCAAGCCTGTTCACAACAACGTAAGCGGTTGAGCCGACGGGTCGCCGGCAAGCCGTTCACCGGACCTGGCGGCCGCGAGTTTGAAGCCCGGGGATGGTTGTCAGACGCATTCGGCAACGGGGAGGCGGCAGGCGGCAGGGCTTCCTTGGCCTGTCGGCCGGCCGAGCAGTTGATCGACGGCATCCGCCCATCGCACGTAAGCCTCCTTCTGGGCGACCCGGACTCGCAACGCGAAATCCGCATCCACCCGCCCCTCATGCACGGCAAGCTCCCTGAGGCTGGCAATCATGCGGCACCCGTCGACCAGCTGGCTGCAGGACTCGGTGCAACGCCCGCACTGCACACAAAGCCAGATGAGCGGGGATTCCATAAGTTCCTCCACAAGTCCGAAATTGGCCATGCGGAAGAGGAAGCGGGGGTCGAAGGCGCTGCGCTCGCCGGCCACCGGGCAGGCGCTGCTGCATTCGCCGCAGGTGAAACAGGCCGACATCTCGGCGTCTTTCGCCGCCTGCCGGAACGGCTGACCGCCTTCGAAGAGGCGTTGCGAGGAGATGGGCGTGCCGGAATCCGGGATCGGTGTGCTCAGCCAGGACTGCCACCGCGCCTCGGTCAGCGGCTCGATTTCACCGCGTAGGCAGTTGTCGACGGCATGCCAGCGCACCCGCTGGAACTTCCGGAACAGGTCGTAGTAGGCGCGGGCGGTTTCGTAAGGCACCACCCCGCAGCGAACCGCTGCGGCCCGGGCATAGCGGATCAATGTCTCCGGCTTGACCAGGTTCGGGCAGATCTGGGTGCATCGCCGGCAGGTGAGGCAGTACCATATCTCGGGCGAAACGATCAGCGCTTCGACCAGTCCCAGGTTGGCAAAACGAACGACCCGCTGAGGGCGCAGGCGGTTGGTGGCGATTTCGACCGGGCACTCCGAATCGCAGCTGCTGCAGGTCCAGCACATAGTGCTGTCGGCCTGCGTGGCCTTCTGAATCAGCTGGCGCAGGCCGGGATTCAATTTAGATGTCATTGGTGAATCCTTTCGGGCTCGATGAGAGGTCCATCGCAACCCTTCGGGTCTCTGCCTCAGGCCCCCTTCCCGAAGGCGCAGTCCGGGAAGACGCACTCGGCGCAGTCCTGGCACAGGCCGCCGTGGCCGAGAAATGCAAGCTCTTTCTTGCCGATGCGCTCACCGGCCAGGATCCGCGGCAGCACCAGGTCAAGCACGGTCGTGCGATGGTACAGCCCGCAAGCCGGCACCCCCAAGAGCGGCACATCGCCGATCCAGGCCGCGAGGAACATGGCCCCGGGAAGGGCGGAGGCCCCATAGTGCATCTCGGTGGCGCCCGCCTGCCGGATCCCCTGGCGGGTGACGTCGTCCGGGTCGACGCTCATCCCCCCGCTCAGCAGGATCAGGTCGCAGCCGTTTTCGAGGTGCGCCGCGATCGCTTGCCGGACGAGGTCGGCGTCGTCCGGCGCGAAGGTCACCCCGGCCACCTCCGAGCCCAGCGCGGTAACCTTTTCGGTCAGGATCGGTGCAAAGCGGTCTCGGATCAGGCCGTTGAAAACCTCGCTGCCGGTCACCACGATGCCGGCCCTGGCCCGACGCAGCGGCCGTACCTCCAGCACGCCGCCGTTCTGGCTGGCGATGGCCGCCGCCCGCTCGATGGGCGCGCGCTTCATCACCAGCGGGATGGCCCGCGTGGCGGCAACCAATTTGCCTTTTTTGACCAACGTGTGGGTATGGAGGGTCGCGCACATCACTTCCTCCACCATGTTGAAGGCCGCCAGCGCCGCCGTGTTCACGGAGAGCAGCCCGTCAATGGCGGCCGTCAGGCCGATCTTGCCTTCCTTCGGGTTGTTCTCCCAGGCCACCCCCTCGCCGGCCAGCGCACCGGCCAGGATGGCGACCGCTTCGTTCTCGTGGATCTCGTCCTCGGCGAGGTCGATGACGTAGAGGTGGTTCTTGCCCAGTTTCTGCAGATGGCAGATGTCCTCGTTGCACACCGTGTGCCCCTTGCGGAAGGCCGCCCCCTTGAACTCTCCGGGCCGGATCTCCGTGATGTCGTGCGCCAGCCGGGTCCCCACCGCATCCTGCAAATTGATTTTCTTCAGCATATCGGTTTGCGCCTTTCTTATTTACGCCCGGTTAGAGTCTCAACGACTTAGACGGTCTTCAAACCCTCGATTCACGCTCAACGCGCAAACCGATTTCAGGAAGAAACATGCACGACCTTTCTCGAGAACACCGTGGATCCTGCTTACAATGCAGACATTGAGCGCAGAAAGGGGTCTTCAACATCGCTCCGGCCGATCCGCGCACGGAGGGTATCAGCAGGAGGACAAACGGCAGGAAAAGCCCCAGGAAGACTTCAGTGCCGAATGCGCCGATGGACCCGAAGAGATGCTCGAACCGGTGATACACCAGAAACGCGGTAATCGTGGTCGACAACTCAATGGCAATTTTAATCAGCGTGAAGGCTCCCACGAAGGAGGCCGTGCCGAGCAACTTGCTGAGGCTGCTGTGGTAGTCCCCTGTATGCATCTTCCAAAACTTGAGCGCGAGGACCGTCGGCTCAACGGTATAGATGACGCCCATACGGATAATAATGCGAATTCATTAAATTGAAATAGACCAAGCAGATATGAAATTAACAGACGCCGATATTGAGGTCAATCAGGAACATGCCTTGACAGCCTATGCAATTTTGATATATCGGCATATATGAATATACCAGGTGCGCAATGAAATCTTTCATCAAGATAATGAAAGCATTGTCCGATCCCAATCGGGTCAAAATCCTGAAACTGCTTCAGCACAAGAGCGACATGTGCGTCTGCGAGTTGAAGTCACTGCTTCATATCGCCCAGCCCACGGTTTCGAAGCACCTTAAAATCCTTGAAGAAGCGGGCCTGGTGGAATACCGCAAGGACGCGCTCTGGGTAAACTACTCGCTGGTTAACGGCAGCCCCAACCCCTATGCGGCCGGCATGTTGCGCGAGTTGCGCTCCTGGCTTGAAGACCAGCCGGAGATTTCCGATATTCTAAAAAAAGCCCCTCTCGTTTCCAGAGAACAGATCTGCCGCAAGGCATAAGGCCCTAATGAGGAGCGGCTTTCGACCGCTATTTTTCTAGAGGCTGAATATGACGGAACACGAAATCACCCAGATTGCGGTTGGCGGCCACCGCGTCGGGATCATCGGGCTGAAACCTGCTCTGGAGGCCGTGGCCGGAGAATTGGCAGGGCGGCCCGAGGTGGAGATTAAAGCCGCACTGATGGAAAAATTGGGCAGAACCAACTATATCGTCCCCTCGGCCGGTGCTGCGTACGAAGCTGCATTTTTTCGAGAATACAAAAAATTTATCGGCGAATCGATGCCGGAAGACCCGGCCGGACCGATCCAGATCAAGGTGCTGGGGCCCGGCTGCCCGAGCTGCGACAAGCTTGAGCAGGATCTGATGGCAGTGATGTCGGAGCTGAATCTCTCGGCGGACCTGGACCACGTTCGGGAGGTCAAGGAGATCGCCTGCTACGGTGTCATGGGCAACCCGGCGCTCGTGATCAACGGCAAGGTGGTTGCCGTCGGTCGTGTGCCGTCCAAATCCCAGCTGAAGGAATGGCTGCAGGCTGTCAAAAAGAAATAGTTGCCGAATCTGAATCCAACTTCTTGTCAAAAAAGGACAAAATCATGGACATCAAAGTTTTAGGCCCCGGTTGCCCCAGGTGCCAACAGACCGAGAAAATTGTAAAGGAGGCCGTTTCCGAAGCCGGGGTGAACGCCAGCGTCGAGAAAGTGACGGACATCAGGAAGATCGCGGAATACGGGGTGTTCGGCACTCCTGCCGTAGTGGTTGACGGGGATGTGAAAAGCGTCGGCAAAATCCCGACCAAGCAGGACGTCAAGAAATGGATCCAAAATCCTGCCCCTGCCAAAGGGGGGTGCTGCGGATGACACCCGCCGAGAGGTTTCAAAAAGTACTCAAACGGCCGGCTGGAATCGCTTTCGCCTTGCTTGCTGTTGCGGCACTTTGGCTGGGGAGCGCTGCCGCTTCACAGGGTCTCAGCCAAGTGCCGGTAAAGGGCATGGTGACCATGGTGGACCTCGGGGCCGACCAGTGCGTGCCCTGCAAGATGATGGCGCCGATTCTAGAAAAGTTGAAAAAAGCCTACGAAGGCAAGGCTGCCATCATTTTCATAGATGTCTGGAAGAACACCGACGAAGCCCGCCGCTTCGGCATCCGCGCCATCCCCACGCAGATCTTCTACGATGCCACGGGACGGGAAGTCGGCCGTCATGTAGGCTTCATGAGCGAAAAGGACATCATCGATCAGTTGACCAGAATCGGGGTCCGGTGATGACGGATAAAATACAACTGGCTCAGAACAACGAACCGGCGGACTTGGTAACGGACGCCTGATGCTCGACAGTTTTTTCATCACAGTGAACGAGTGGATGGCGGGCGGCGCGGCCATTGCCGGGCTGGGCTGCCTCCTGTGGGGCGTGATCAGCGTCCTCTTCAGCCCCTGCCATCTGGCTTCGATCCCCCTCATCGTCGCCTACGTCGGCGGCCAGCAGAGAGCTCTGGTGCCGCGCCAGGCCGCCGGTTATGCCGTGGCTTTCAGCACAGGGCTTTTCATAACCATCGCCATCATCGGCGCGGTCTGCGCCATGCTGGGCCGTATGCTGGGAGACATCGGCAGCTACTGGCAGATCCTGATCGGCGCGGTGCTGATCTGGGTCGCCCTCGGCATGCTGGGAGTAGAAAGGCTCTCCATGTCCGGCAGCCTTCTCTACCGGATTAATTTCAAGGGAATCACCGGCGCGTTCGCACTGGGGTTGGGCTACGGCATCCTGTCGGGGTCGTGCACCTTCGGGTTCATCGCCCCGATCCTTGCCATCATCACCGTGCAGCAGGAGGTGGCAACCGGCATCCTGTTCATTCTGCTCTTTGCGGCGGGTCACTGCCTGCCGATCGCCGTCGCCGGCAGTTCCACCACCGCCGTGCGCCGGCTGGTAGAAAACAACGCCTGGCAGGGGGTCGGCAGCTGGTTTCGCAGGATAGCCGGGGCGGTTATCGCCCTGCTTGGAGTGTATTTCGTTCTCAATCCTTTTTTTGGAGGAACCCTCTCTTGAAGTGGAATCAAACTTCTGCGGCTCCGCTTTCAAGTGAAGGAGGCCCGGTGCCGGCATCCGACCATCGAACCGGCAGCTACCTGCGTCCGGCGTTGCTCGCAGCGCGGCTGATCATGGCCGGCATTTTCATTTACGCCAGCATCGAAAAAATTGCCGAGCCGGCTAAATTTGCCAAGGACGTCTACAACTACCAGATCCTGCCGGATGTTTTAATCAACCTGACCGCCCTTGTGCTGCCGTGGCTTGAGTTGTTGCTGGGTCTGTGCCTGCTCACCGGCGTCTGGCTGCCGGGTGCGGTGCTCGCCGTGAACGGCCTGCTGATAGCGTTCCTGACCGCTTTGGTTTTCAACCTGGCCCGCGGGCTCGACGTCAACTGCGGCTGCTTCGGCGCCGCAGGTTTGGGCCCGTCGATGTCCACCGGATGGTACCTGCTGCGGGATGTGGGGTTTCTCGCAATTGGGGCTTTTTTGTTTTATGCGGTATTTCTGACTCGGCGAGTGGCAAGGCTTGAAAGCATATCAGCTCAAAAAGGGGATAACGAAAATTGAGGCGTGGTTCGATACGAATTTAACTCGGGTCCGGCTGATGCAAGGCCTTCAACCGAAAATGAGGCGAGGGTCTGAATTCAGCCAATCCCGAAGCTTTGGTGGAAGTGCCCGTGCTGCTGCAATCCTATGCCAAGAAAATTTTCCGGGCGGAGTGCAATCCGCAGTTTGAATCCCTTCACTGCATTGCCAACCTGGACCAGGACGTGTCGGAGGCCTTGCCGTACCTGAACGCGTGGCTGGGAGGATTCGAGTATCTCAAGGACCCGCCGGCGGTGATCTTCCGCTCGCACGGCCGGCTGATCACCGTCCAGGGCCGCGAAATAGCCATCAATGCGCTAAAGGACGAGGCGGAGGCCGACAAAATCCTGGAATGGCTGCAGCGCGAAATCAACCAGGTCTGGGAAAAACGGGCTGAAATCGTCCCCGGCTTCGAGGGGTCGCCCAAGCCTCAAGTGTTTGAAATTCTCAAGCTCCTGCCTCGCACCAACTGCCGGAAGTGCGGGGAGCCAACCTGCATGGTGTTTGCGGCCCGGGCGGCCGAAGGGGTAAAGGGTGCCGCGGATTGTCCACCCCTCACCGCCGAAGCCACACAAAGGTTGGCGGGTTACCTCGGCCGGTTCAACTTAGACGTTTGACGGCTTCCGAGGAAGTCGAGTTGAAAATCCCCCTGACCCCTCTTTAATAGAAGGAGGGAAAAGGAAAGCAGTTATGTTGGAATCAAGAACTATCTGGAAAAAGGCGGCCTGGCAGGTCATGGTGTTGGTGATTTTGAGCGCGGCGGTGGCGCTGGCGGTCAACGCCCTGCGAACCGACCGCCTGCCCCTCGTCGGCGACTGGTCCGCCGCCGCTCGTATTACGAGCGCCACCGGCGAGCGCATCGACATTTCTCTGACCGAAGCCCAAAAGCTGTTCAGCTCAAACACAGGTGTGTTCATCGACGCTCGCCCGGCGGCGGATTATTCGCGGGGTCACATCCAGGGCGCTCGCAGCCTGCCATGGAACGACGTGGACCAGAAATTTATGAGTGTCACCCAGGAACTAGAGCTGGAAACCCCGATCATCACCTACTGCGACGGGGAGACATGCGAGTTGAGCCACCATCTATCGCTTTTCCTGCGTGAGGCCGGTTTTCTGAACACACGGGTGTTGGTCAACGGCTGGAAGCTCTGGCAGCAGTCGGGATTGCCCGTGGCAGCGGGCACGCCGCCGGGTCAGCCATAACGCCATCTCGTCACTCGACAAACCTATTCCGCAACCGCGCTCGCCTAAAAAATGAACCCTTGACCGCCGGTTTTTTCATTGCTATATTTCGCCATATAACGAAATGGAGGCGTTGCCGTGGAATCCATCCTATCCATAACCCGGGCGCTCTCGGACGAAAACCGAGTGCGCGCCCTCATGGCGCTGGGCGATCAAGAAGTCTGTGTGTGCCAGCTGATCGAGCTGCTTCAGCTCGCCCCGTCCACAGTTTCAAAACACATGTCGATTCTCAAG
>Ga0316619_10000314_pt1 | contig 9984 bp, 6 predicted proteins | sample OWC_Aug_M1_C1_D4_FD_207659 | JGI IMG/M metagenome (GOLD analysis project Ga0316619, IMG submission 207659) | Wetland soil microbial communities from Old Woman Creek delta, Ohio, United States - OWC_Aug_M1_C1_D4_B | ecosystem: Environmental > Terrestrial > Soil > Wetlands | place: USA: Ohio...
CGTCCAGCCCGTGGCGGCCGTCACGGTCGTCGAGGCGGATTCGCTCGACGACACATCGCGCGGCGAGGGCGGATTCGGCTCGACCGGGCTCTTCTGACCATATCCCTCGCCGCCTCAGGGGCTCCCTCGGTCGGGAAATGGATCAGCGAGATATGGTAAGATGTTCCGGAAACGGATGGCGAGGTTCTCCCCGATGAGAAGCATCCTTATTGTCATGATGATCATCCTCTCAGCCGGATCGGCCCCGGCGCCGGCCGAGGCCCAGGAAAAGCCGGACGCGGCGGCGCCTCGACTGAAGCTCATCTTCGTCGAGCGGTTCCGTTTCGAGGCCTGGGACAACGCCGAGGTCCTCAACGATACGGCCGCCGACGGGCGCGCTTACACGCGTAACCGCACCACCCTCGGCTTGAGCTGGAAGCCGCTCGAGAACTTCGAGGTCCTGGGCAAGCTCACCAACGAGTTCCGCGTCTATCTGGCCCCCAAGTCGACCGCCTTCAGCTGGAACGAGGTCTTCTTCGACAACCTCTACGTCAAGTGGACCCTTCCCGGGCGCATGCCCGTCACGGTCACGGCCGGGCGCCAGGACATCAACCTCGGCGAGGGCTTCGTCATCGCCGACGGCACGCCCGGCGACGGTTCCCGGTCCTATTATTTCAACGCCCTGCGCGCCGATGCCGGACTGGCCAAGGGCCATACCCTGACCGCTTTCATCCACGCCACGGAAGCGACGGACAGGTACCTGCCGGTGATCGATCCCGTCCCGCGGGCGCTGGCCGAACAGCCCGAGCGGGGCCTGGCCCTCTATTACGCCGGGAGGTTCGGCCAAACGAAGGTCGACGCCTACGCGGTCCGAAAAACGACGGACGCCAACGAGGCCTGGCCCGAACCGGCCCGGATCGACACCTTCGGGGCCCGGCTCGTGGCCTCCTTGGCCAAGCCCCTCTCGGTCACCGCCGAGGCGGCCTTCCAAACGGGCACGGCCGGCGATGCCGGCCGCTCGGCCTACGGGGCCATCGCCCACTTCGACTACGACCTCACGGGCGCGCGGAGCTTCCTGAAATCGTTCGTCCTCGGCGGGATCCTCCTCAGCGGGGACGACGCGGCCACGGCCCGCGTCGAAGGCTGGGACCCCATCTTCAGCCGCTGGCCCAAGTGGAGCGAAGGCTACATATACACCCTGACCCGGGAAAGCCGCTCGGCCTACTGGAGCAACCTGTCGGCGCTTTATGCCCAGCTGGCCTTCGACCTGGGCGAACGCGTCGACGGGCACGTCATGGTCATGCCGATGGGAGCCGAACACCCGCAATGGGCGCCGGGGGGCTTCCCGGGAGGAACGGGGCACGGCCGCGGCACCCTGTATCGGGGGCGGTTGAACTACAGGCTCAGCCGCTATTTCACCGGCCGGGTCATCTGGGAGCACTTCGTGCCGGGGAGCTTCTATTTTTCCGGCGCATCGAGCTACAACTGGCTCCAGTTCGAGATGATCTTCCGTTACTGACGGGCGTCAGCGGACAAGGCTCAAAAGCGGGGTCGAAGCGAACGAGACGATCATGCCGATCGTCCCGGCCTCGGGCGGGGCCATCCCGGCGGCCGCCAGTCCCAGGCACGTCCCGAGACCCAGGACCGCCGACCCGATCGCGCCGAACTTGGTCGCCTTCCGGCTGATGAGGCCCCAGACGAAAGGCCCGAGGAAGAACGATCCTATCGCCCCCCATGAGACCGAGAGGATGGTGACGATCGTCGCCGGACGCAGATAGGCCAGGACGACGGAGATCAGGACAAAGGCGGCTGACAGGACGCGCATCAGCCGGGTCAGCTTCCGGTCGGCGACCGACGGGTTGATGAATCCGGCGTAGAGGTCCTTGACGACCGAAGAGCTCGAGATGAGCACAAGGGCCGCCAGCGTGGACATGGACGCCGAGAGGATCAGGAGCATCATCAGGATCGCCAGCGACGGCGGTACGACGCGGGACAGGAACTCGGGCATCAGGACGTCGAAGACGGGCTTGCCGCCGGCGAAAGCCCCGGGCGCGCTCTCGGGGGTCAGGAAGAACCGGGCCGAGGCCCCGGTGAAGTAGGCCGCCCCGGCGATGAGGAGGGAGAAGGCCGTCGAGGCGATCATGCCCCGCTTGATGGCCCTTTCGTCCCTGATGGCGTAGAACTTCTGGACGAGCTGGGGCATGGCGAAGGGGGCGACGCTCGTCAAGAAGACGAGGGCGAAGAGCGGCCAGGCGCCGCCCGGGCCGACGGCGGCCGTGAGCCGGGGATCGATGGCCGCGAGGTTCGAGGTCAACGTCCCAAGCCCGCCGCCCTTCTGGATGGTGCTGGCGATGAGGACGGCCGAGCCGATGCACATGATCATGCCGAAGATGACGTCGATCATGGTCATGGACTTGTAGCCGCCGAGGACAAGGTAGAACGCGGTGAACAGGCCCATGACGAGGAGGGCCACGGCGTACTCCAGGCCGAAGTTGGCCTTGAAGAGATAGGACAGGCCGATGAAGACGGCCGCCGAGTAGGGCACGAGGAAAATGAACACGGCCAGCGAGGCGACGAGCTTCAGGAACGGGCTCGTGTAGCGCTTTTCCAGGAACTCCGGCATGGTCGTGACCTGGAGCTCGACCGACATCCGCCGGATGCGGTTCCCGAGCAGCCACCAGACGCCGAGGACGCCGACAAGGCCGTTCGCGAGGGCGATCCAGAGGCCCGACATCCCGAAGCCCCAGCCGACCTTGCCGGCGAAGCCGATGAAGAGGACGGCCGAGAAATAGGCCGCGGCGTAGGTGAAGGCGGACATCCACGGGCCGACCGTCCGGCCGCCGAGGAAATAGTCGGTGAACGTCCGGGCCTTGCGGAGGCCGAGCCAGCCGATGAGAAGGGTCAGGACCCCGTAGGCGCCGATGATGAGGATCTTGACGAGCATGAGGCCTCCTCCGGTCCGGAATGGGGGGACCCCTCTTTTACCCCGGGTCGCGGGGCCCTGTCAAACGGACCGCGCGGAAATGGGAGGGACCTCGTCGCGGCCCGGATCCCGGCTTTCCGGCGCGGGGCCCGTTCTGATATGATAACGGGCCGGCGGGCCATGAGCATCAGGAACGGCGCGGTCTACGATGTCGCCGTCATCGGCGGCGGGGTCGTCGGCTGCGCCGTCCTGCGGGAGCTCTCGCGCTACGACCTCCGGCTCATCCTCCTCGAGAAGGAGTCGGACCTGGCCGAGGGAGTCAGCAAGGGTAACAGCGGCGTCATCCACGCCGGCTTCAACGTCCCGCCGAGATCGCTCAAGGCGAGAACGAACGTCGCCGGCCTCAAGCTCGTCTACGAGCTGGCCTCGACACTCGGCGTCCCGCACCGCAGGACCGGCAAGCTCGTCGTCGCGATGGCCGACGAGGACAGGCGCCGCCTCGAAGAGCTCAAAGCCGCGGGCGACCGGAGCGGCGTCCCGGGTCTCGAGATCGTCGACGCGGCCGCGATCGGCCGCCTCGAGCCTTTGGCCCGGGGCCGCTGGGCCCTTCATTCGCCCCATACCGGCATCATCTCCCCCTACGAGTTCACGATCGCTCTGGCCGAGTGCGCGGCGCAGAACGGGGCCGAGGTGCGGCTCGAGGCGCCCGTCGAAGCCGTCCATATCCGGAATGACCTCTTTCATTTGACGACGCCGAAAGGCGAGTTCGCCGCCCGCCGGGTCGTCAACAGCGCCGGCCTTTTTTCCGACGAGGTCGCCCGACTGGCCGGGATCGACGACTACCGGATCTACCCGTATCGGGGCGAGTACCTCATCACGGACAAGGACAGCGGCCTTCGCCTCGGCAGGCCGGTCTATCCCGTGCCGCCGCGGGACGACCCCGGCCTCGGCATCCACATCACGCCGACCCTCGAGGGGAACATCCTCCTCGGGCCGAGCGCGGAAGCGGTCGACGACAAGGTCGACGTGGCCACGACGCGGGAGGTCGCGGCCAAGCTCAGGGCCGAGGCCGCCCGGCTCATGCCCGAGCTGGCCCGCGTGCCCTTCATCCACAGCTACGCCGGGATCCGGCCCAAGCTCGTCGATCCCTCCGGCCAGGACAGGTTCGGCGACTTCATCGTCGAGGAGAGCGAGCGGCGGCCCGGCTGGATCTCGCTCGTGGGCATCGAATCGCCCGGCCTGACCGCGGCCCCGGCCCTGGCCGAGATGGTGGTGGCCATGCTCGGGGTGAGGATGGACCTGGAGCTGAAGGCGGACTTCAAGCCGGAGAGGCCCGTCCATAAGAGATTCGCCGCCCTTGATGACGACAAGCGGGCCGGGCGCGTCGCCAAGGACGCCGACTGGGGCGAGATGGTCTGCCGCTGCGAGCACGTCACCCGGGCCGAGGTCGTCGCGGCCCTGCGGAACCCGTTCGGGGCCCGGACGCTTGACGCCGTCAAGCGTCGGACCCGCTGCGGCATGGGCCGCTGCCAGGGCGGCTTCTGCACGCCGCGGATCGTCGGGATCCTCCAGGACGAGGGCGTCCCGGCGGAGCGGATCACCAAGCGGGGCGGCGGATCGCGTCTCTTCTATGGCCGGTTGAAGGGCTGACGATGGGAAAGCCGCTAGAGACCTGCGATGTCGCCGTCATCGGCGGCGGCCCGGCCGGGCTGGCGGCCGCGCTCGGGGCCCGGCGCGCCGGGGCGGGGAAGGTCCTCCTCCTCGAGCGGGAGAAGACGCTCGGCGGCATCCTCAACCAGTGCGTCCACGACGGCTTCGGGCTCTTCCTTTATAAGGAGACGATCAGCGGGCCCGAGTACGCCGAGCGCCTGGCCGAGGACGTCGCCCGGGAGCCCGTCAAGGTCGAGACCGGGGCCATGGTCCTCGACCTCTCGCGGGAGCGCGTGCTGAGGGTCAATTCGCGGAATGGGTATCGGCTCATCCAAGCCGGGGCGGTCGTCCTGGCCATGGGCTGCCGCGAACGGACCCGCGGCCAGATCGAGGTCCCCGGGACGCGCCCGGCCGGGGTGTATACGGCCGGGTTGGCCCAGAACCTGGTCAACCTGCAGAACCTGCGCATCGGGAACGAAGCGGTCATTCTCGGCTCGGGCGACATCGGCCTGATCATGGCCCGCCGTCTCGTGTTCGAGGGCGTCAAGGTCAAGGGCGTCTTCGAGATCTTGCCCTGGCCGGGGGGGCTCGAGCGGAACGTCCGGCAGTGCCTGTTGGACTTCGGCATCCCGCTCGAGCTCGGGTCGACCGTCGTCGAGATCCGCGGCCGCGACCGGGTCGAGAGCGTCGTCGTGGCCAAGGTCGACGAGGCGATGGCGCCTGTCGCCGGGACCGAGCGGGTCATTCCTTGCGACACCCTGCTTCTCTCTGTCGGGCTCATCCCGGAGAACGAACTCTCGAAGCGGGCCGGGATGGAGCTGTCGCCCCTGACGGGGGGCGCCGTCGTCGACGAGTCCCTCATGACCTCGGTCCCCGGCGTCTTCTCCTGCGGCAACGTCCTTCACATCCACGACGTCGCCGACTGGGCCTCATTCGAGGGCCTGGCGGCCGGCGAGCGGGCCGCCTGCTACGCGGCGGGGGAGAGGGCGACCGGGACGGCGGTCCATGTTTCGCCCGGGCCGGATGTCAAATACGTCCTGCCCCAGATCGTCACGTCCGGGAAGGCCGGCGTCGAGTGGAGCTTCCGGGTCGCGCGGCCGGTCCGCGACGTCCGCGTCGAGGTCAGGGGGAAAGCGTCAGGCAAGGTCTATGCCCGCGGGAAGTATTCGCGCCTTCTCCCGTCCGAGCTCCAAAAGATCAAGGTCAACGACGCGGTCGAAGAGGACCTCGAGGTGGGCTGCCATGAGTGAGCGCGCCGTCGTCGACCGCTTGACCTGCGTCCTCTGCCCGGTCGGCTGCGAGCTCGAGGCCGCGAGGAACGCGGCCGGAGAGCTCGATATCACAGGGAATCAATGCGATAAGGGTGTCCCCTTCGCCGTCGAGGAGATCCTGCGTCCCAAGCGGAACCTGGCGACTTCCGTCCCCATCAAGGACACGACAGCGAAAATGGTCTCGGTCCGGCTGAGCGCGGCCGTGCCGCGGGACTTGATCTTCCCGATCCTCGCGGAGATCGCCAAGCTCCGCCCCCAGGCTCCCGTTCGACGCGGCCAGGTCCTCATCGCGAACGTGCTCGGCACGGGCGTCGATGTCATCGCCACTCGCACCCTTCTTCTCAGCGAGAAGCCGCGACAAAGGTGAGCGCGAACTTACCGCTGATCATTTCCCCGGCTTCGAGTGGGCGGTCGTCCATCTTGTGGTGCGGGGCGAAGAAGATGTCGCCGCCGCCGGTCGAGAAATCCGCGATGAGCCAACCGACGCGGTCGCCGTCGAGGAAGGCCCGGACGGCGTGGCGGCCGTCCGACGAGAGCATCAGGCCTTCGCCTTCCGCCCTGGAGAGGGTTGCCCAAAGCACATTCGCCTTGGTCGAGCGGAAGTCGTTCGAGCCGAGCCCGTTCTGGTCGTCCTTCCAATCCCAGGTGGGCGGCCGGCGGAAGAGGGGCGCGTGATCCGGCGATAGGGCTTTAGCCGTCCCGAGAGGACGCCCGATGTGGTTTTCGGGATAGACCGTCCACTGTGCCCGGCGGCTCCAGCTCAGCGTGTCGAAGGGACGGGGGAGATAGACGACGAGACCGTATTGCCGCGGGTTCGTCTTCGCCCGGACCTTGAACTCGTAGCTGAGCTCGGCCCGGCCCGCGCCGTCGATCCGGACGGCGTACCAGCCTGACGCTTCGGCGTAGGCGCCTCTGACGGTCACGATCACGGAGTCCGCATCCCTCACCGCCGAAACGCTCTCGGCCGACCAGCTTTTACAAACGTCGTTGAAGGGCTCGACGTCCGTCCGGTAATCCGTGGTGCACGCGCCGGAGGTCTGCGGGAGCATCATGAGCGCCGGCCCGCCCGAAAGGATAGGGACGCCATTTGCGACGGCCCTGAGGATGACGCCCGCCTTGCGGTCGAAGATCCAGCTGAAGTCCCTTCCCTTGACCGTGAGCGTCGCCGCCTCTTCCTGGAGTTCGACCGGCCCGGCCTCGGGGACGATCGGACGGACCGGAGGAGCGGGCGGCGGGACCTCTCCGATCGCGATCTCGTTGCCGTCGATGACAAAGCCGCGGGGGTCCGTGACGTCGATCCGCAGCATCTTTCCCGAAATTTCCTTCGCGGCCGGCCGGAGCCTTAGGATCGCGCTCGCGCGCGGCGGGAGCTCGATCGCCGCCCGGCCCGTCTCCTCGCCGATCCGCCAGTCGATGCGGCATTCGCGGAGGTCGGTGAAATCGTGCCGGTTCTCGATCTGGAGGACGATCGGCTCGCCCGGCCTGGGAGCGGCGACGCGGTCCGGGCCGATCCGGACCGGCGAGTAGGATTTCTTGATGTGCCAGTATTCCGGTTTCTCCCGCCGCCAGCCGTCGATGGGGCCCCATTCTCCGTAGCCCGTCGCCCGTCCCGAGGGCAGGAGGAAGACGTCGTCGATCCCCGACCAGATGGCCCCGCCGATGACCTCGGCCGAGCCGAAGACCTTCTCCCACATCCGGGCGAAGCCGCGGCCGTATTCGTCGCGCAGGCCCGGGTCGGCGGCGAGCTCGGCGCGGTTATAGCAGTTCAGGTGGCAATACTCCCCGTAGAGGAGAGGACGCGGCAAGCGCATCGAGACGGCCAGGTCGGGCCCCTGGGGGCCGGGGTAGTGGAAGTTGGCGATCGGAACGGCGTCCGAACCGAGGTTGTTGTAGCCGCCGTAAGCCTGGTCATGGAACGTCCGCGGCCGCGTCGGGTCCATGGCCCGGGCCATCTCCGCGGCCTCGGCGAAAAGGGGGCTCCAGCCGGATTCGTTGGCCAAGGACCAACAGACGACGCTCGGGTGATGGCGGTTGAAGGCGATCGTCTCGGCCACCGCCCGTTTGATATAAGGAAGGTATTTCGGGTCGCGGGGGTCCTCCGTCTTCCAGGTCTCGTTGGCCCCGTGCTGGATCCAGACGAGAGGGGCTTCGCACTCGACGAAAAGACCCAGCTCGTCGCAGGCGTCGAGGAATTCTTCGGCCGGCGGGTAGTGGGATGTCCGGATGTAGTTGATGTTGGCCGCCCGGAAGAGCTCGGCATCTTTGCGCCAGAGCTCGGGGGTGAGGCTGCGGCCGCGAAGGGGATGGACCTCGTGGCGATTGATGCCGCGGAGTTTGACGGGCCGTCCGTTGACGAAGAGGCGCGTCCCTGCGACCTCGATCTCCCTCAGGCCAACGCGCCGGACGACCGTCTCGAGCTCACGGCCGTGGTCGCTGAGCACGAGGGCCATCGTGTAGAGGTCAGGGTGTTCGGGGTCCCAGAGCGCCGCGTTCTCGACCGTGCCTTCGAAGACGGGTCGGGCCAATTCGGCCGGCCCCAGAGTCTGGAAATGGCGTGTCTGGCGATGGACGACGCGGCCGCCCGGATCGCTGAAGACAAGGTCGATGGACCGGGCGTTGTTGGCCGTGCCGCTCGCGGCGCTGATCGGCTCTGCCCCGGCTTCAACCTCGACCCTGAAGGCCGCCGTGCTCCGGTCTTCGCCGACGTCGGTAGCGACGTCGATCTTGGTGATATGGAACGCCGGCACCGCGAACAGGGTGACCTTCCGGGTCAGGCCGCCGAACTGGTAGGAGGCGTACTGGGTGCCGCTGGCCAGGATGTCGGCCGTGGACTCGTTCTGGACGGCCGCGGCGATCGTATTGGCGGCTCCGGGCCGGCAAAGCTCCGTGATGTCCATTTCGAACGCCGTGAAGCCGCCCTCGTGCGTCCCCGCGAGCTTGCCATTCACCCAGAATGTCGCCAGGCTCTGGGCACCGTCGGAACGGAGGATGATCTTGGCGCCCCTCCAGTCCGCCGGGATGATCACGGTCTTCAGATAGCCGGCCGCGGTCCCGGATTTAACGGAGTGCCCCTGCATCGTCCAGTCCCCCGGCACCTCGATCGGTTTGAAGCCCTTGGCGCTTCTCTCCGTCAAAGTCTCGAAACCCTTCGGCGGAGCGGGATTGAAGGACCAGGTCCCGTTGAGCGAGAGGACGGGTGTCCTGATCCCTGCGACCGCGGCCGGCCGCGGCGTGTAATGGGCGGGCGGGATATCGGGCGTTCCGGCGGCGGGCAGCAAGCCGGTGAACAGGGCTCCGAGCGCTAGGATGACAGCTAGGATCGATCGGCCCATCTGCCCCCTTCTTCTACCCCAGGAAATCCCACTCGATACCGACGCGCTTCAAGGCGTAGGGCAGCTCCCGGGTGTAATCGCCGTAGGCGGTCATCCAGTGGAAGCCCGGCATGCGCTTGGCCAGCGTCCGGTCGTCGCACTTGTAACGGATGTCGATCTGGGAGCGGCAGATGGGCAAGAAGGGAGCTTCGACGATCTCGCCGAGAAGGCCCAGCCAGCGCTTGGACGCGAAGTCCGGGGCGATGTTGGTCACGAGCTGGCCTTTGGACATCTCGACCTTGGGAGCGGCGCCGTAGTCCGACTCGAAATGGGTCAGGATGCGGGCCGGCTCCAGCTTCCGGCCGTCCATTTTCCGCGGCGCCGTGCAGTGGGCCAGGGTGATGATGCCGTCGTGGGGGTAGGTCGGGTCGTTGAGGAACACCGGGTGCCCGGCGATGTTCGCCATCAGGATGCCGGAGGGGATGACCACGAAGTCCGATTCACAGAAGGCGAGATACCCGTCGTCGTTGAGCGTGCTCAGCGTGAGGCAGGCCGAGGTCTCGGCCAGGGGCATGATCGTGCCCATGCAGCCGTTGATGGTCAGGGCCCGGCAGCCCGCCTTCTTCATCAGGGCCCGGAAGACCTCGTCGAGGAGGAGCCCGTTCTCGACGAACGGCCGCCCCGTCTCGAGGCTCGTGCCGGCGGTCCGCAGGTAGGCGTCGGCCCTCGTCTTGGCCCTTCGGACCGTCGCGGCGTCGGCCCGGGCCTCGCGGATGAGCCGCCCCAGGTCGTCGTAGGACACGGTCACGATGTCGAACTTCCATTTGTCGACGACGAGCTTGGGGACGAC